>Ga0118677_10000056_pt2 | contig 174720 bp, 134 predicted proteins | sample AliMusrvi5mmetaG_FD_86154 | JGI IMG/M metagenome (GOLD analysis project Ga0118677, IMG submission 86154) | reverse complement strand
CTCGCAAACACAATGGGCTACTATTCTGCATCTGATTACACGAATGTAACTAACGGAACTCTCTTCCACGACGCCTGCTTGGCTGCGGGAGTTACAAAAGGCGCCTACGACGCGCTGTTGGTTGTTCACGCCGGGAACGGGGCAGAATCCGTCAGTTCTCCTACTAACGAAATCTGGTCAATGTTCACGGGACCGTTTTCCGCAGGCGCCGACGGGTTCACGGAAGGTGAAACCGTTCCGGTAACTGAAGCGGGAGTACTCTCTCCATTCGGAGTTCTCTGCCATGAGTTCGGCCACCAGCTGGGGCTCGTTGATCTTTATAATACTTCCGGAGTTGCTCATCCGTCAAACATAGGAATGTGGGATATCATGGATTACGGCTGCTGGGCCGACAACGGGAAGAATCCTACCCATCAATCAGCCTGGTCCAAACAACTTCTCAAATGGATTTCGCCGGTTCAAGTATCCTCCAGCACTCCATTGACGCTGGTAAACTATGAAAGCACCTCAAACACGGTTTACAGAATACCGATACTAGGAAGTTCAACCGAGTACTTCCTGTTGGAATTCAGGAAGCAAATAACCGCAGACAACTTTCTACCCGGTTTCGGAACTGTTATTTACCACGTTGACGATTCAATTGGCACCGTATCCCTGAATAATGTCAACAGCGTCTCGCCTCATTTACGGGTGGCTGTTATCGAATCCGACAATAACGCGGATATTCCCTCAAATCACGGCGACTCCGGAGATCCGTGGGCCGACGGGTCTCTCTTTACGTCACCCAGGAGCGACGGTTACTCGGGTCAGAGTTACATGACAGTATCAAATTTCTCGGGGTCATCCACAAATACGGTAACGGCAAATCTTGCGGCTATTCCGGCTACACAGGCCTTAAACATCACGAATCTCTTTAATTTCCCTAACCCTGTAAAGGGAGCGGCTGCGACAACAATCAGGCTGACGCTCTCAAGGCCTTTCGATACTGCACAACTCAGGATTTTTACTATTGCAGGAGAACAGCTGCTGGATAAAACAATTGATTTCACTAATTTTCAGGTCGCGCTTTCCGACACCGCCAAGACCTGGATTTTTGACTATCCTTGGGACCTTAGAAACGCAGCAGGAAATCAGGTCGCAAGCGGTCTTTATCTATGTGTGGTAACAACAAGAATATCCGGTTCCACGCAGTCAAAGACCAGCAAGGTGGTGGTTGTAAGATGAAATATAACCTGGTCCGGGGAACAAAGGATGTCCTCCCCGGAGAATCCGCCAAATGGCAGCATCTGACACAGAAAGCTTCGTCAGTCTATTCGCGTTTTGGCTATTCCGAAATTAAAACCCCCGTATTTGAAGTCACCGAACTCTTTACCCGGGGTATCGGTGAAACTTCCGATATAGTCACCAAAGAAATGTACACCTTCCTTGACAAGAAGGGGCGAAGCCTAACGCTTCGCCCGGAAGGAACCGCGGGAACCGTCCGCGCGTACATTGAAAACAATCTAAACACTCTACCGCCTCCGGTAAAACTCTACTACATCGGCCCGATGTTCCGTTATGAACGCCCTCAGGCCGGGCGCTACAGGGAACATTGGCAGATGGGCGTGGAGGCTTTCGGCTCCGACTCGCCGGCGCTCGACGCAGAAGTCATAGTCTCCGCGCTTACCCTGCTTAAGGAACTGGGGGAAACCCGGCTTAAAACCAATCTAAACTCCATAGGGTGCATGAGCCCTGATTGCCGCCCGCGTTATATAACCGCGCTCAAGGACTTCCTTAAATCCAGGTCTGAAAAACTCTGCGACACCTGCAAAGTCCGGCTGGAAAAGAACCCTCTGCGCATTTTAGACTGCAAGGTTGAAACCTGCAGGAGCGTTTTCAACGAACCCGGGATACCGAAGATACTTGAACATATCTGCCCTTCCTGCAGCGCGCACTTTAATAAAGTCAAAGAATACCTGAAACTCTTAAACACCGATTATTCCGAAAACGACAAATTGGTCAGGGGTTTTGATTACTACACAAAAACCGTTTTTGAAATAACCTGCGACAAACTCGGCGCGCAAAACGGAGTGCTTGGCGGAGGGCGCTATAACGGGCTCGTGGAAGAACTCGGCGGGCAGCCGACGCCGGCAGTCGGCTTCTCGGTAGGCCTTGAACGTCTTCTTATGGCCCTGGAAACTATCGGCATAAAAGTGCCGTCTGATGACGCTCCCGATGTTTACCTGGTCACGCTCGGGGGGGACGCTTTGAAGAAGGCTTTTATCCTGGCAGGAGAACTCAGAGAGGCAGGAATCAGGACCGTTATGGCCTGCGAAGACAAGAGTATGAAGGCCCAGATGAAGAGTGCGGACACGCTCAAAGCCAAGAAGGCGATAATTATCGGCGATAATGAACTGAAAGAGGGAGTGGCCGTTGTGAAGGATATGGTTACGGGAAACCAGCAGAAAGTTGCATTGAATGAACTCAAAAGGCACTTTTCTAAAACCTAAGTTCGAAATTCGAAGCAGATCACCAGCAATTCGAATTTCCAATTTCTTGCTTCGAATTTGGATTACTCATTGGAGGCCACATGATTCGTACTCATTATTGCGGGGAGCCTGATATAGCGCTCCTGGACAAAGAAGTAACGCTTACCGGCTGGGTGGATTCCAGACGGGATCACGGCGGGCTGATATTTATTGACCTTCGCGACAGGACCGGCAAAGTTCAGGTCGTTGTTGACCCAAAGGCAGCGCCGGAAGCGCATAAGCTATCCCAGGATATACGCTCGGAATTCGTGCTTAAGGTTAAAGGAAATGTAAGAAGGCGTCCCGAAGGCACAATAAACAAGAACATCAAGACCGGCGAGATTGAGGTTTCGACTACAGAGCTAACGGTCCTTAACCCTTCCAAGGCCCTTCCATTTCAGATAGACGATACAAATGTTGCCGAAGAAGTAAGGCTTAAATACCGTTATTTGGACATTCGGCGGCCCAAGATGCTTTCCAATATAATAAACAGGCATAAGGTTACATTTATCAGCAGGGATTACCTGGACAAGCTGGGATTCCTGGAAATAGAGACGCCTTTGCTTATAAAGAGCACTCCGGAAGGCGCAAGGGATTTCCTGGTGCCAAGCAGGCTGTCTGCCGGCGAGTTTTACGCGCTTCCGCAGTCACCGCAGATGCTGAAACAGATAATGATGGTCTCAGGGATTGACAAGTACTTTCAGATCGCGAAGTGCTTCAGGGACGAGGATCTTCGCGCCGACAGGCAGCCTGAGTTCACTCAGATAGACATCGAAATGTCTTATATAACCGAAGAAGACATCTATGTCCTCGTCGAGGGCATGCTAAAACGGGTCTTTAAGGAAACCCTCGGATTGGATATTCCGGCGCCCTTCCCAAAGATGACTTATGACGAGGCAATGGACAAATACGGTTCAGACAAACCCGACCTTCGCTACGGACTCGAGCTGGTGAATGTGACCGAACTTATGAAACAAACACCCTTCAAGGTCTTTCTCGACGCCATAGCAAAAGGCGGTATCATTAAAGGACTTAAGGCAGAAGGTTGCGCTAAGTTCTCAAGAATGGAAATGGACACCCTGACCGAGTTTGTAAAGCAGTTCGGGGCAAAAGGCCTTGCCTGGTTCAAGGTCACGGCAGGCGGAATTGAATCTCCCATCGCGAAGTTCTTCGAGAAACCTGTTCAGGATGAACTTGTGAAACGCTTCGGGGCCAAAGACGGCGACCTTATTATGCTTATCGCCGATAAACCTTTCACTACAAACCAATGCCTGGACTTCCTGCGCCGCCACATGGCGGAGAAACTCGGGCTAATTGATCCTAATAAGTTTGTTTTCACCTGGATTGTTGATTTCCCGCTCTTTATGTGGAATGAGGAAGAGAAGAGGTTTGAACCGGCACATCACCCGTTTACAGCGCCTAAAACCGACGACCTTTCGGCCTTTGACAGGGACCTTGGCGCAATTAAGGCCAGGGCCTATGATATCGTTCTAAACGGCGTGGAACTCGGCGGAGGAAGTATAAGAATTCATAACCGCGAGATGCAGGCGAAGGTCTTTAAGACCATAGGCATAAGCGATGAGCAGGCGAACAGCAGGTTCGGGTTCCTGCTTGAAGCCTTTGAATACGGAGCTCCCCCGCACGGCGGCGTCGCTCTCGGCCTGGACAGAATGCTCATGCTGATGTTTAAAGAAAGTTCTATCAGGGACGTAATTGTCTTCCCGAAGACTCAAAAAGGGCAGTGCCTGCTTACCAACGCGCCATCAGATGTTGATGAAAAACAGCTAAGGGAACTTCATATAAAGGTCAATATAATAAAAAAAGAAGAAGTTGCCAAAAGTTTGTAAGGTTTGTAAGGTTTGTAAAGTTTATAACGTAAAGCAAAAACGGAACAAATAAACCAATATTTGAATTTTTACAGAATCAAGGAGGAAATATGAAAAGAATCCTAATAGCTATTGTAGCAATCCTATGCTTGTCGGCTCAGGTTTCAGCCATCAATTTCGGCAACTTCGCGACAAATATAGTCCAGAGTAAACTGAACGCTTTCGCGAAAGACCTTGGCCCGGTCCTTGGCGGAGGTACATATTCGGGGGCAAACTGCGGTTTTCCGGGATTTGACATAAGCGCGAAACTTGTCATGGTAAGCAGCGCGTCCTCCGACGATGTAATCCTCCCTGCAAACTCGGCGTTCGGACTGCCGTTCGCCCAAATAGAAGTCGGGCTGCCCATGAACATTATTCCAATGTTCCGCATCTTCACGATTTCTCCCGAGAACGGCGGAACTTTGACCGTTATGGGAGGCGGTATCAAATACAAGCTCTCTGATGATCAGGCGATACTGCCCGCGGTTGCCGTATCAGGAACCTATCATTTCTTCTCGGGTTATTCGGCTTTTGACTTTAACGCGTTAAGCTTTAACCTGATACTCAGCAAGGGCCTATCGCCTTTACCTGTATCGCTATACGCGGGAGCAGGAGTTGATTTCTCAAATATCACATCAAAAGTGCCGGGCCTCGGGCTCGGGGTTACCGGTTCAGGCACCTCTTTTAGATATAACATTGGCGCGCGCCTTACAATACTGCCTGTAATATATATAAACGGGGATATCGGCTACGCGAACAGCAGCCTTGCCTATTCCTTCGGGGCGGGAGCAGCGTTCTAATAATGAAGGTCCCTGTAACAAAACATATTACATTCAGCGACTCAAGAGAAACAATGAATGTCTTCGGAAACAATGACGACCATTTGAGGCTGATCGAAGACAAATTCAACATTGATGTCGCTTCAAGAGGCACAAAGCTCACGCTTCACGGCCGCAAGCAGGATGTGGAGCTCGTAGAGAAGCTAGTAAACGACCTGCGCACAATCCACGCGAGCGGGGAAATATTGCATTTAGACAATGTCCTGCGCCTGATGAATCTTCGCAAAGAGGAAGAGAAGCACGGGACAGGATACAGCACGGCAAAAGATGTAATTCCGGTCCCTTCCAAGAAGCTTCACATCCGCCCGAAAACGCTCGGCCAGAAAAAATACGTTGACGCGATTAAAAGAAGTGACATTACCTTTGCCATCGGCCCTGCCGGCACGGGAAAGACTTACATCGCAGTCGCGCTTGCAGTATCAATGATGCAGGCGGAAGAGGTCAGCAGGATAATACTGACCAGGCCGGCCGTGGAAGCGGGGGAGAAACTCGGATTCCTGCCGGGTTCCCTCCAGGAAAAAGTAAATCCGTATCTTAGGCCGCTTTATGACGCTATGTACGATATGATGGACTTTGACAGGGTTCACGAACTGCTGACAAAAGACATCATCGAAGTCGCGCCGCTGGCCTATATGAGAGGCAGGACCCTAAACAGCGCTTTCATAATTCTTGATGAAGCGCAGAATACCACTCCGGAACAGTTGAAGATGTTCGTTACCCGCCTGGGCTTCGGCTCTAAAGCCGTAATTACAGGAGATGTTACCCAGGTTGACCTGCCGAAAGACAAGATGTCCGGGCTTGAACAGGCTGAAGATATTCTAAAAGGCGTGAAAGGCATCAGTTTCGTGGAACTCTCCGGGAAGGACGCGGTGCGCCACGAAGTCGTTGCAAGAATCATTGAAGCCTACTCAGACAATGACAACAAGAAGTAATCTCAACATCCTTTATAAAGCCGTTAAACCTGTTCCGAAACTTTCGGCTCTCACGAAAAAGACTCTAAAAAAACTCATTATGCTCGAAAAGACGCAGTTCATTGAGCTGAACATCTTATTCTGCAATGACAATTTCATAAAAAATCTAAACCGGACTTTCAGGGGAAAGAACAAAGCCACAGACATCTTAACCTTCTATTACGAGACCGGCAGAAAAACCAGCTTAACCGGCGATATAACAATCTCTCTGCCTACCGCGCGCCGGCAGGCAAAACATCTCGGGCACATCCTCGAAGAGGAACTCAAGGTCCTTCTGGTTCACGGTTTTTATCACCTGCTCGGACACGACCACCTCGCGGACGATGAATACCGTAAAATGCAAAGGAAGGAAATAAAGGCTCTTAAACTTGTATAAAGAATGTGCTAAAATATCTTTGTGAGATTCTTCCTGGAAGGCATATCATTACTTATACTTTTCGCAGCCGCGGCTTTTTTTTCCGCGGTAGAAACAGCTTTACTCAGCTTGTCAAGATCCCGGACAAAACTTCTCGTCAATCAGCACCCAAAGAAAGCGCGAGCCCTTCAAGTCTGGCTGGATGACCCCAACCGCCTGCTTAGCACGCTTTTGATAGGCATCAATGTCGTCGCGGTCGCGTCTTCCACGGTGAGCGCCCTCGTTGCGGCAAATATCGCTCAAACTTCCCGATACATCAGCCCTGCGATCGCGGGAGGAATAAGCGGAATTCTCGTCGCGTTCGTAATGATAATTTTCGTGGAAGTCACTCCTAAAATATATGCGATCCATAATGCCGAAAATGTGGCGCTGAAGTCAGTCAATTTTCTTTATGTCCTGTACAAAATAATCACTCCTGTCACAATAATTTCAACAAGAATTGGTTCTTCAATACTTAAATTGTTCGGCGGAGAAGCGGAAGACGAACTGCCTTTGGTTTCAAGAGACGAGATTAGGGCGCTCGTGAAACTTGGCAACGAAGAAGGAGTAATAAAAGAAGAAGAAAGCCAGCTGCTCGCGAATGTGTTCAAGATATCCGAGAAGACCATAAAAGACATTATGCTCCCGATTGATAAGGCGGTAATGATAGACCTGGATGCGGGACTAAACGAGATATCAAGGCTTGCCGCGGAGGAAGGCTACACCCGGATGCCCGCCTTCAAAGGTACAAGAGACAATATTAAAGGTGTCATTTATTCCAAAGAGATACTTACAGTCTGGCTGAACAAAAAACTATTCCTTATAACCGACCTTTTACGCCCGGTCTATTCAATATCAGAAGACAGAAAAGCAGCTGACGTTCTTACGGAATTCAAAAGCAATAAAGTGCATATGGCCCTGGTTATTAATAAAGACAGCAAACTTACCGGTCTTGTCACGCTTGAAGACATACTAGAAGAGATCGTGGGAGAGATGAATGACAAGTTCTGGACAATATCCTAAGAATGCACCGGAGATTTACGGCGTAGTCGGATATCCCGTAAACCACAGCCTTTCTCCCGGCATGCACAATGCCGCTTTCAAGTCCCTGGGAATAAATGCTAATTATTTGGCATTTGAGATTAAACCCGATGTGCTTCCACTTTTTCTCAAACAACTAAACAAACTCGGCATTTCAGGCGTAAATCTTACTTTGCCGCACAAGGAGATAGCATACAAATACTTGCGCAACATGTCAAAAGAAGCCAGAGAGACCGGGACAGTAAACACCATTAAAAACACGAACGGCAAACTTTTCGGAGAGAGCACAGACGCTTACGGCTTACTGGCTAGCCTAAAAGAAGAGTTTAAGCTCACATCCCTCAAAAACAAATCTATCCTTCTGCTGGGAGCGGGAGGGGCTGCAAGCGCAGTAGCCGGCAAACTTGCCTCAAGCGGCATTAAAACACTATACATTGCCAACAGGACTCAAGAAAAGGCCGTCAGACTTGCGGAAAAGACGGAGTCTTCATCTTCAACACGGTGTTTTGTCATCCCGCTGGACGACAAAGCGGTTTCTATGGTTATATCTGACGTTGATCTTCTTATAAACGCAACATCATCCGGCCTAAAACTAACCGACAAACCTCCGGTTACCTGGTCGGCATTAAGAAAAGGACTGCTAGTCTACGACATGATCTATAACCCTCCAATAACACCATTACTAAAAGAAGCAAAAAAGGCCGGTGCAATATGTGCAAACGGGCTTGGGATGCTGCTCCACCAGGGAGCGCGAGCTTTCACTATTTGGACCGGGAAGAAAGCCCCCCTGACAGTAATGAGGAACGCCCTTAGTAAAAGTGTGAAGTCTTCCTGTAAACAAAAGAGTTAGCGCCAACATTTCAACAAAGAGATGACCATGCAGACAGCCGCTTTCTGGAAAGAACAACCCTGCGACAAAGTTCAATGCGTTCTATGTCCGCACAATTGCATCATCCCAACGGGAAAATCCGGAATTTGCAAAGTACGTCTAAACCTAAAGGGCGCGCTTTACTCTTTGATTTACTCGGAAACGACCGGTGTTGGTCTGGACCCTATAGAAAAAAAGCCTCTTTACCATTTTTTCCCAGGCTCACAAATACTTTCCCTGGGCACCAACGGCTGCAACTTATCCTGTTCTTTCTGTCAAAACTGGCAGATATCCCAAACCGGCAATTCAGAGAGGCAAAAACTCACTCCTGATGGAGCCGTCAGACTTGCCCGGCAAGAATCCTCAATAGGGATAGCTTACACCTACAATGAACCGTTTATATGGTTTGAATATGTTCTGGAAACTGCAAAAAAAGCCAAAGAGCAGGGTCTTAAAAATGTGCTTGTAACAAACGGCTTTGTGAATCCCGAACCGCTAATGGAGCTGCTCCCATACGTAGACGCTATGAACATAGACCTTAAATCTATTAATGATAGATTTTATAGGCAAACCTGTAACGGCAGTTTGCCTCCCGTGAAAAGAACAATAGAAACAGCTCAAAAACACTGCCACATTGAACTTACAAACCTTTTAGTCCCTGGAAAGAATGACTCCGAGAAAGATTTGCTTGAGCTTACAGCTTATGTATCCACGCTTGGGAAGGACATCCCTCTGCATTTTTCAAGATATTTCCCCCTTTACAAGGCAACTGAACCGGCAACACCGGTATCAACTCTTCAGAATGCTGCCCGCATCGCAAAAAGCAAGCTCAATTATGTCTATCTAGGAAACCTGGAAGGCGAGGAAAGCTCTACCCATTGTCCAAAGTGCAAAGAGGAGCTAATACGCAGGAAAGGATTTTTGCTGGAAACCTATCATCTTTCCGGTTCCAACTGTTTTAAATGCGGTTGCAATATTTATGGTTCTTTCAAATAAACTGCTGCGTGCTGAAAACCGGGATATTCTTTGGCACAACGAAATAATCAACGAAGCTTCCAATCCCTTGTTTTTTCTTGAAAAACTTGTAATTATATGCTATTTTCAACAAAGGTTACGGCGGCATAGCCAAGTGGTAAGGCAGCGGTCTGCAAAACCGCGATTCCTCGGTTCAAATCCGAGTGCCGCCTCCAAAACCTGGAGGCATCAATGAACAGGCTGCTGGCGGTGGTTTTAGTTATAATAACAGCCGGGTCTGGTTTTTCAGGCCTGATAGTCGCAAAAGGGGATCCTGCGCCTGATTTTTCCATTTTCCACTTAAAAGGAAAGAGATTCAATCTCGCGGATTATAAGGGCAAGAAGGCTGTTTTCATAAATATCTTCTCAATAACCTGCGAACCCTGCAAAGAGGAACTACCCTTCATCATAAAACTCTACAAGAAATACAGTGAAAACGTTGAGTTTGTCGGCATTGACATAACAGATCCGAAAAAAATTGATGTCGAAAATTTTGTAAAAACCTCCGGTATACCTTACCCTGTCTGCTGGGATTTAATAAGCAAAACATTTTACAACCGATACATCAAAGGCGGGTTCAATATGCCGACCAGCATATTCATTGATGTTGACGGGAACATCAAAGAGATTACAGGCGTTCTTAAAGAAGACGAGTTTGAGAATATACTCGGGGGCGTGAAGAATGACAAGAAAAGAACGGATTAAACTATCCCTTAATCACAAGAGCGCGGATATTGTCCCCTACAATATTACATTTACATTTCAGGCCGCGGAAAAGCTGAGAGCACATTTCAACGACCCTGAATTCGAAGAAACAATAGGGAATCACCTGTTCAGTGTTAACGCTCTTAGCCGTAACAAGATTATAAAACCCGGCTTCAAACAGGATGATTTTGGAGTAATATGGAACCAAACCGTGGACAAGGATATCGGAGTTGTTGATGAATTACTCCTGAAGGAACCTTCGCTGAAAGGATTCAAACTGCCTGACCCTAAAGCTGCCTGGAGGTATGAAAATTTCGGTAAATCCCTGGGAAAACACAAGGACAGGTTTCTGCTCAGCGATATCGGTTTTTCTCTTTTTGAACGCGCCTGGACCTTGCGAGGCATGGAGAACCTGCTCATAGATATGTACGAGAATCCGGGCTTTGTAAATGAACTGTTGGATGCAATAACTGAATTCAATCTTGCAATTATCGATGAGTCATCAAAATTCCCCATAGACGGCATGAGGTTCGGAGATGACTGGGGCCAGCAGTCCGGATTAATAATGGGACCGGACCTATGGCGCAAATTCATCAAACCGCGGATCAGGAGAATGTATTCCCGTGTCAAGGCGCACGGATTGAAGGTTTTTATCCATTCCTGCGGGGATGTGGAAGAAATCTTTCCTGACCTTATTGAGTGCGGGCTGGACTGTTTCAACCCGTTCCAGCCGGAAGCTTACGACATCTTCAAGATAAAACAATTACACGGCGCAAAACTCTCTTTTTACGGCGGTATGAGCACACAGAAGATACTGCCTTTCGGAACTGCTGATGATGTAAAAAAAGAGACCGTAAGGCTTTTAAGAGAGATAGGCATTAACGGCGGATACATCTTTTCTCCAGCGCACGCGACCCCGGCTGACGTGCCTCTGGACAACATGCTCGCTATGCTGGAGATCGTCCGTAACCAGGAGAAGTACCTGTAAATGGCAAAGAAAAAAGGCGTAGAAAAAAGCGCAAAAAAGAAAAAAAGCAGCGGGCTGGCTTGGCTCTTCGCGCTGGCAGTACTTGTCATTTTCATACTAGTCATGCAGCTTCAGGAGAAAGAAAAGCGCATAGAAACGCTCACAAAACAAACGCGTTCCGGCACAATGCAGAATGGCGCTCAGGGGAACCAAGCCAGGCCTGGTTCAATATTAGACAAGGAAAAAGTGAAAGCAACCGCTGACGCTGCACTAGCAAAACTAATCGGCAAATCTCCTTCCCCGGGAAGCAGCTGGTTCCTGGACGGCGTCAATTTTCTTAAGAATGACTGCATTACCATCACTTATGAGGACGGCCACACCTTCGGAAGCATAACTTACAAGGTTGCTGACGCCTCCGATGCCGGCACGTGGGTGAAACAGTGACAAACGGACACAAGCGGGATGATCTGCAGGAAGCGCTTGCAACGGCGCTGAATGATATAAACGCCGAAAGCGGCACGCTAATGCTGCTTGACGAAAAAAAGGGCGAGTTGTTCATAAAGACTTCGGTCAGTAAGCCCGGATCCCAACCTCTTTCCGAAACCATAATAAGCCAAACAAGAGTAAAACTCGACAATACTTCTCCATCCGGGCTGGTAGTAAAACTTAACAAACCTCTTTTGATCAACGATATTGAAGGACTTAAGAAGGTCTTCCCAAGCCTAACAACTATCGCTAACCCAAAAAGATATAAATCTTCTTTGCTTGTGCCGGTTGATACGCCTAACGGCCCAAAAGCAGTCTTGAGTTTCAGCAACAGATCAGACAATAAACATTTTTCCGAACACGACCTAAACCTTGCAGTTATGCTCGCGAAATATTTTGGCGCGGCCCTGAAACTGGAAAGGAAAAATCTGGAGTTGAGGACCTTTAATAATGTCATTCAAAAGATAAACGCTACAAATGACCTTCACAATATCTTCAAAACAATTGTTTCAAGCGGGAAAGATATGGTCGAGTGCAAGAATGTCTCAATTATGCTCATCGAGAATAATAACCTTATTGTGAAAGACAGTTCAAGGAAATCCATAATCGGACAGAGCCGAAAGCTGGGAGCGGGCGCTTCCGGGTGGGTCTGGAAAACCGGCGAACCGCTCCTCATCAAGCGGGCGGAGGACTCACGCAAGGAGAGGAGTTTCAAACCTCTCGGGAAACCGGGATCCTTTATAGTTGTGCCCATGAGCATCAGCTACGAATCCCCTTTTGCCGTGAATGTTTCACTTAAGAGCAATGCCACTATCGGAGTATTAAACTTCTCCAACAAAAACAACATGAAACCCTTTACAGACGAAGACCTTGATGTGATTTCAAACTTCGCCAATCTTGCTGCAGTAGCCATCGAAAAAGTTAAATTCTTTCTTGAAACTAAAAGAGCGTATCTGAGCACTGTGGAAGCGCTCGCGGCCGCCATAGACGCTAAAGACAAGAGTTCTTATACCCATCTTAAGCGCGTCGTCCGGTTATCATTGGAACTTGCGGACAAAGTAGGGCTTTCCGAGAAGGAGAAAGAAGACCTGCATTTCGCAGCGTTGCTGCATGATGTAGGAAAGATAGGGATTGAGGAAAGCATACTGAATAAACCCGGCAAGCTTACTGCCGAGGAATATGCCAGAATGAAGAAACATGTCGAAGAGGGGGTCCAGATCCTCTCAAACGCGCAGTTTCTGGAAGCAGCCACGCTGATAGTTCGACACCACCATGAGCAGTTTTCAGGCGCCGGCTACCCGGACGGCCTGAAAGGAAACGAGATACCAATCGGAGCGCGCATTCTATCGCTGGCTGATTCCTATGATGCCATGATCACAAACAGGATCTACCGCGCCGGGAAAAGCATTGAATCAGCAAAGGAAGAGCTTAAGAGGTGCGCCGGGAAACAATTTGACCCTTCGTTGGTACCAATCTTCCTAAAGATTATTGATGCCAATATTCCAGCGGAGAAAAAGAGTCAAATCTGAGCTTTTTCTGTTTACAAAACGGAACTTTCTATGCTATAATTTTGCCTCATTATATAAGCGTTTTGTTAAGGAGGGTTCAGCTATCAATAAGTCATATAGGATAAACAACCAGATTAGAGTAGCAGAAGTCAGGGTTTTGGGTGTTACTGGAGAGCAGTTAGGTGTAATGGCAACTCCTCAGGCTCTTGCAGCCGCAAAAGCGCAGGCACTTGATCTTGTTGAAATATCTTCCAGCACTGTGCCTCCGGTATGCAGAATAGTGAATTTCGGAAAGTTCAAGTACGAGCAGGAAAAGAAAGAAAAAGCAGCCAAAAAGAACCAGAAGATTGTTGTTTTAAAAGAAATAAAGATCAGGCCCAAGATAGATATTCATGACTTGACCACAAAGAAAAACCATATAAAAGATTTTATTGAAAAAGGCAATAAAGTAAGAGTAACAATAATGTTTAGGGGCAGAGAAATGGCCCATAAAGAGATGGGAAGGGATATCCTGGATAAGATCCTCATAGAGTTTCAGGATTTTGTAGATGTAGAGCAGGCAAGCAAATTAGAGGGCTACAACATGGCTATGGTGTTGGCTCCGAAGAAGGGGAAATAATATGCCAAAACTGAAGACAAAGAGCGGCGCGAAGAAACGGTTCAGAATAACAAGGACCGGCAAGGTAATGAAAAAAAAGGCGTTTATGAGGCACAATCAGGAACATAAAGCCAATAGCCTGAGAAATCACCTCGGAAAGATGGGCCAGTTAAACAAAACTGACGGAAAATCAATAAAGTCTTTGATGCCGTACAATTAAGGAGATAAGTTAAATGCGTATTAAACCGGGAAAGACAACAAGAGCCAGAAAGAAAAGAATTTTCAAACTCACAAAAGGATTCTGGGGCAAGAAAAAGAATTGTTTCAGGTTCGCGAATGAAGCCGTTGACAGGGCAGGCAGATTCGCTTACAGGGACAGGAGAGACAAGAAAGGCACTTTCAGGCGCCTTTGGATTACCCGCATTTCCGCTATGACAAAGGAAAACGGGTTGTCCTACAGCAAATTCATAGCAGGTTTGAAAAAAGCCAAGATTGAGATAGACAGGAAAATGCTTGCGGAATTAGCGATTTGCGACGTAAACGCTTTCGGCAAGATAGTTGAACTGGCAAAACAGTAACCATTTTTTGGCTCAGCAAAGGACAAAATAAGATACCGGTCTAGACAACCGGTATTTTTACGTCTAAAGGACGTGAAATGCACGAAATAATTTCAATAAAATCCGCGGATAATCCGATAATAAAGGAACTCCTAGAAACAAAGAAAGATTCTTCTTATTATTTTGCGGAAGGCGTCAGGATCGCGGAAGAGTTTCTGAAATCTGGAAAAACGGCTGAGACAACGATAGTTTCCGGCGAAAACCTTGAAGACCGGGCGCTTGCCGGGCTTTTCGACAAGCTTAAAACCCGTTCCGCCAATTCTTACGTCATGACCTCGAGGCTCTTTAGAAAGTTCTCGGATGTTGAAGAGCCGCAGGGGATAGCCTTTTTTGGCAAGAGAGGACAGGCCGGGGAACTTTCCGCAATGGACCTTTCTGATCAAAATGCAGTATATGTGCTTCTCGACGGTATCAGCGACCCCGGCAATATCGGAACTATCATCCGCACCTGCAAAGCGGCGGGCGTGAAAGCGCTCTTCACCTCAAAGGGAAGCGTTTCCGCCTACAACCCAAAAGTTCTGCGCTCAACAATGGGAACCGTGTTCTCAACTGCCATCATTGAAAGCGTAGATCCCGTGGAATTGATAGAACAATTCAAGAAGAATAATATCAAAGCGGTCGGCACGTCTCTTGAAGCCAAAACCGCGGTGTGGGATTCTGATATCTCTCTTCCTGTAATTCTCATCTTCGGGAACGAAGCAAGAGGCATCTCAAAAAAAGCTCTGGAACTAACAGACTTAAACGTTAAACTCCCGATTACCGGGGATATTGATTCCTTAAATGTTGCGGTATCAACGGGAATAATGATTTATGAAATGATGCGCCGTTTTAAATTATATTAATACGCTGTTAACCCCTTCTAAAATAAACACTTCCAAAGAGCAAACTCTCCTCATGCGTTGACAGAAAACCTTATTTTTGCTATACTATTCCAAGTATTAAGGACAATTTCTAAATGTGACATAGAATGCGATTTTCAAGAATACGGGTAAAATAGGCGTATTTTTGTCGTATTCAGAATATGAAAAAGGAGCAATAAAAGCCCTGCCTGAGTACCCGGCGGGCCGGATAAAAAATGGAAAAAGAACTGGAAGGGCTTTCGGGTGAGATTGAAGCAGCAGTAACCGCCGCAAAAACCCGCGAAGAGCTCGAAACTGCGAGAGTGAAATACCTGGGCAAGAAAGGTGCGTTGACCGCCTTTTTTGACAAATTGGGCTCGCTTCCTAAAGAGGAAAAACCAAAAGCAGGAGCATTACTCAACTCACTGAGGAAAAGATCGGAAGCTCTGCTTGCCGAAAAAAACGAAATGCTGTCAACAACCGGAAACTCAACAACGGTTGACACTACCCTGCCGGGAAGGAGCATAAATACCGGCCGCTATCATCCGCTCACAATCATTTCCAATGAATCAAAAGAAATCTTCAAAAGCCTCAATTTCCAGGTAATCGAAGGGCCGGAGATTGAGTCTGATTTCTATAATTTCGAAGCTCTCAACTTTCCGCCGCATCATCCCGCGCGCGACATGCAGAATTCTTTCCATCTCGGCGGAAACATGCTTCTCCGCACCCACACATCACCGGTGCAGGTTCGAACCATGGAGAAACAGAAACCTCCTCTCAGAATGATCACAATCGGGAAATGCTACAGGAGCGACGCTTCGGATCAAACACACACGCCGATGTTCCATCAAATAGAAGGACTTATGGTAGATGAAGATATTAATTTCGGAGACCTTAAGGGAATCTTGAAGATCTTTTTCAGCCGTCTCTTTGAAAGGGAAGTTAACATCAGATTTAACCCGAGTTATTTTCCTTTCACAGAGCCTTCTGTTGAGGTGTCCTTCTCCTGTCATGTCTGCGGCGGAACCGGCTGCAGCGTCTGCAAAAAAACAGGTTGGATAGAGATAGGCGGAGCCGGCATGGTTGACCCCAATGTATTCAAATCGATAGGCTATGATTCAGAAAAGTGGACAGGTTTTGCCTTTGGATGGGGAATAGAACGTATGGCAATGATTAAGTATGGCATCAACGATATCAGGCTGTTTCCTGAAAACGACCTGAGATTCCTGGGGCAATTCGAATGAATATAACCTACAACTGGCTGAAAGAATTCGTCGGGATTAAATTGACGCCGGAGAAACTGTCCGCAAAATTTATCGATCTCGGCATAGAAGTTGAAAGCCTCACTGCGCTCGGAGACATCAGCGGTGTAGTGGTTGGCCTTATCGAGAAGATTGAGGCTCATCCAAACGCAGACAAGCTAGTCTATTGCCTCGTGGATGCAGGCGGGCCCGCAAAGCTTAATATTGTTTGCGGAGCGAAGAACATGAAGGCGGGTGACAAGGTTCCGGTAGCGGTAGACGGCGCGGTGCTGCCGGGAAATTTCAAAATCAAACCCACCAAGCTGCGCGGTTTGCTCTCGGAAGGCATGCTCTGTTCCGCGAAGGAACTGGGTATTGCCGAGGACGCGGACGGTCTTTTTATGCTTCCGGCCGATGCACCCGTCGGAAAAGACATCACCGAATATCTGAACCTAAAGGACTGGCTCTATAAACTCGAAATTCTTCCCAACAGGCCGGATTATCTTGGCGTCGCAGGAGTTGCAAGGATGCTTTCTGCCGCATTGAATATTCCGCTCAAATATCCTGAAATAAAGATAATGGCCGGTGCCCCCAAAACTGCACCAGAAACAAGAGTAACAATCAATGATAAAGACCTCTGCCCGAGATACACGGCGCGGGTCATTAATGGCATTAAGCCGGGGCCTTCGCCTTTCTGGATGCAGTTGAGATTGAAATCGTGCGGCATTCGCCCCATAAACAATATTGTCGATATCACTAACTACGTACTGCTGGAACTCGGGCACCCGCTTCACGCTTTTGACGGATCTCTCATTGACAGGAACCACATAATAGTCAGAAGAGCCGCGAAAGGAGAGAAGATGACAACCCTTGACGGGATCGTCAGGGAACTGACCCCGGACATGCTGGTTATCGCTGACGAAAATAAAGCGATTGCTCTGGCCGGCATCATGGGCGGCAACAATTCTGAAATCAACAGCATGACCTCTGAGGTCCTGCTTGAAAGCGCATACTTCGACTCTGTTAATATCCGTAAGACTTCAAAAGCTCTCAATCTCTCGACCGAGGCCTCCTTCAGGTTCGAAAGAGGCATGGACCACGAAGGCATGGTATTAGCGCTTGACCGCGCCGCATATCTTATGCAGGAACTCTGCGGCGGAACAGTCTCAGAGAACAGGATAGACATCTATCCCGAGAAAATCAAAGAACGGCGGATAAACACAAGATTTGAACGAGTCAGAAAATTGCTAGGCACGGACATCTCCGACCAGGAAATGACCGGAATTGCGGAGCGGCTCGGGTTCAAGCTGATATCCACTGATAAGACCGGATTCACAGCCGAAGTTCCGAGCTTCAGAGTTGAACTTGACCGCGAAATTGACATGATTGAAGAAATAGCGCAGATTTTTGGATATGAGAAGATAAAAGAACGCACCCCGAGAGTAATCTTAACCTCCAGCATACCGCAAACAGACTTTGAAGATGAGATAAAGAGTAATCTTGTCGGACGGGGCATTTACGAGGCTGTAAACTGGAGTTTTATGTCCAAATCATGGTTTGATAAAGGCGGTTTCCCGAAAGGAAGCGGCCTGAGGCAGTATCCTGAAATACTGAATCCATTGACAGACGAATGGAACATCATGAGAACAACCCTGCTCCCGGGCCTCCTTGCAAACACCACCCATAATGTGACAAATTTCGGAAACAAAAACCTCCGGCTTTTTGAGCTTGGCAAGGTTTTTCTAAAGGGAGACAAAGGCGCTTTCTACGAACATAAGAATGTTGGAATAATAGCAACCGGTCTGATAACCGAACCCGGCTGGGCGGAATCTCCTGCAGAAGCCGACTTTTTCTATATAAAAGGGCTTGTTGAGAGCCTGCTTGCTTCGCTTCGGGTGAATTATGAACTTGTTGAGGGCTATGAAGGCGAGGCTTATGAAAAGGGCATGGCAACGGGTGTTAAGATAAATAGCAAGCTTGCCGGCTGCTTCGGCGAGCTAAGAAAGAGCCTCTTGAAGGCCTTTGACATTAATCAGAAGGTTTTCTATTCTAAACTTGAACTGCCAGCAATGGAAGCGGCAAGAAGAGGTATTATTAAGTTTTCTCAATTGCCAAAATTCCCTGCAGTGAAAAGAGATATCTCGTTTATTGTAAATAAAAGGATTAATTCAGGGACAATTAAAGCCTATATTGACGGTTTAAAATTAACTCTTGTCGAAAAAACCTCTGTAAGAGCAGTATATGAAGGTGATAATGTAGGAAAAGACTTAAAGAGTGTTACCTGCACAATAGTTTACAGATCCCTTGAAAAAACCCTCACTGATAAGGAAGTTGACGATATTAATAACTCCATCATTGCCGGGGCCGGTGAAAAACTGGGCGCGGTTATCAGGAAGTAGTTTAACGGAGAGCTTCCATGGAAAAGATAGAAATACTAAGCCAAAAAGTAATAAAAGCCGTAGAAACGCTAAAAACCTTAAAAGCGGAGAATCAAGAGCTTAAGACCAAACTTAAGGAACTGGAAATTCTTAAATCAGAAATTGTCCGGTTCAAACAAAAAAGGGACAAAGCCAAGCTGCAGGTAGAGGAAATACTGACTACTATAGACAAAATACAGCTTGACCTGAAGTTTTAACGGGGGAATAATGGATGAACCAAAGAAGAGCATAGTGGTCGATATCTTCGGGACCGAGTATGTGGTTCGCGGTGAAGGCGACGGCTCCTACATTAAAGAAGTAGCAGCCTATGTCGATTCAAAGATGAGAAGCATTTCGGCTACCACATCAAATGTATCTTCTTTGAAAGTGGCAATTCTGACCGCTTTGAATCTTGCTGACGAGGTCTTTAAGTTCAGAGCGGATGCGGCAAAAAAACAGAAAAATGATGAAACGGCGGATGACCTTATAAAACTTATGGAAAACGAGAACCTTTAGGCGTAAAATAGCATTTCCTTTAAGGAGGAAAACATGAAGAAATACCTGGCAATTCTTGCGGTTGGGTTTGTTCTTGCCGGCTGTACAGGCAAGCCTGCTCTCCTGCCGGAAGAAGAAGCTTCCTACAACGAAATTGCCTCTTTGATAGATTCCACAAAGGTAGATCTTGACTCCGCCGCAAGAGCGGGAGCGAACGATTACGCGCCAGATTCGATGACACAGGCAAGGGCGGACCTCCAGACTGCGTCAAACACACTTGACATCAAAGACTTCGCCAGAGCCAAAGAGTACGCCAATAAGGCCGGCAAAGAAGCCCGAGATGTGCTGACCCTGCCCGTTAGCACGCAGGGTACTATTACTGACGCCGAAAGCCTGCTAAACTCGGCGAAAGTATCAGGCGCCGATGTTTCTTCTCCGATTAGCTACAAGGAGGCTTACGACAACCTTAACGCCGCAAAGATCGCCTATGAAAAAAACGTTTTTGATGTCGCCAAGTCAAAAGCAATAGCTTCTGCCGAAGCTTCAAGAAAAGCAATGTTTGAGCCCTCCTCGGCAAAGAAAAGTATTGCGGCCCTTTCCGATTCCTTGAAGCTGGCAAAAGATTTGCAGATGGACACGCTAAAAACCGACTCCTACATAGCTGCCACAACGGCGCTTGACACCGCCAAGGCGGATTTTACGGCAGGAGACCTGCAAAAAGCTTCAGATGGGGCAGATAAGGCAAAAACAGCCCTTGACGGGGAAATGAGAACCAGCGTTGAACTTGCCGTTCAACAGGCAGGAGGAGACATAAATTCGGCAAAGGAAAGCGGTGCTTCAGAATTTGCCTCAGACAAACTCGCCGCAGCCGAAACCGCAATAGCAGACGCCAATAACTCTTTGAAACTAGGTGAATTTCTCAATGCTAAAAAGAACGCTGCAAAAGCCTCCGCAGCCGCAAAAGACGCGGCAGAGAAAGCGCGCAGCGGGAAGGAAAATGCTTTGGTAACTCTAGCGCCGGCGGCAGACCAGACCATTCAGACAACCAAAGAATCCGAAACAGAGACAATGCCTGCGCCTGCGGTGCCTGCGAAAGCTGCCCCCCCCATAGTAATGCGCGAAGAACCTAAGAAAGAATTGCCAAAGATAGAACCTTCAAAGGAAACAAAATTTGAAGATAAGATCGCGGCGCCCAGGAAAACCGGTCTTCAGCCAACTCCTGCAGAGACCGCAAAAACGGCTCCGGGAGCTCCTGTTGACGGAAATATGGCTGTGCCGATTGGTGTTGGCATAGTCATAGTGATAACCTGTCTAATCCTTATCAGGACGCTTAGAATGAAGATAACGGCAGCTAAGAAAGAATCAGAGATCCAGGAGCAGGAAAAGAGTCAGGTTCAGAAGTAGCCCGCTAATATCAGGTAGTTTAAAAGCGCCGGCTCACACCGGCGCTTTTTCATAGCCAAAACATCAAAACTCTGTCAAACATAAGGTTCTTGACAACAGAAAGAGAGGAGTGTAATAAAAGACTGCGGCTTGGGGTATTCTTCGGCATTGCAGAATAATCATCAATAGTTCAAAGCAATTTAAGGAGATTGATTGTGAAAACGGTTAAAATGCCTTTGATTATAAATACAAGACGCCTTGTGCTGAGAAAACCAAGACTTTCAGACGCGCCTATGATATTTAAGACCTATGCCTGCGACCCAAAAGTAACAAAATATGTCACTTTCAAACCGCATAAGAGCCTGAAAGAGACAAAATCCTTTGTAAAGCGTACAATTGCAGAGTACAAGCTGAAGAGATTTACCTTTGCTGTAGAATCCCGTGAGACCGGTGAGCTAATGGGTAATTTTGCCTTCCGCATTGACAGATTCAAGGCAGAAATAGGTTATGTCCTGGCCGCTAAATACTGGGGAAAAGGTTATGCAACGGAAGCTGCCAGGGCTGTTATTTGTCAATTGTTCAAGAATAGCGGCATTTTTAGAGTTTGGGCCGTCTGTGACACTGGGAATAAGGCTTCCGCAAGGGTATTAATCAAGGCAGGCATGCGCCTTGAAGGTAAGCTAAAGCGATGGATGATCCATCCCAATAGGTCAAAATCTCCAAGAGACTGTTTCTGCTACGCTATTACCAGGAATTGAGCCCCGGCCGGCCGCAGGTTTGCGATTGTTCCAATCTAAAACGCCTAATTGACAACTTTCACGGCTAACCTAAAGGATACCTGCTGACTAATTCCGCTCATTTCCCGGCGTATCTGGCGGACATTCCCTACTGAACAATACCTTTATAATCACTTTTACAGGCAAAACCAGAATAATGACCGCTCCAATTTCGCTCCATATTCGCTTTAAACAGGCCCATTTCCCAGCGCATGTAAGTTTTACCTTACGCTGTTTTTTGACGCTTTTAACGCGATCCTGGAGAGGAATTTGACCTTATAGACGCATCACAAATACACATTTGACTGTATTTTGCTTGTTATTTTTATGCGTTTTTGGCCTTTTTTTATGGAAGCTGTTCCACAGAGCACACTATTTCAAGGTAATCCAATCCACTATCATTGCAAAACAATCTTAAACCTTATTGAATAATTCTTGCTCCGACGGCAAATCGACAACGATATCCGACGCCTACTGGAAACATGGAATTATTACCGGAAAATGCTATGTAATATTCACTATTGTTCGTGCCGGATTCCCGCCGGAGGCGGATCCGCATTTGGCGGGCATCCCACGGGCTCACGCCCGGATTTCTTCGATTTTGCATCATTAATTCAAGCCGGCAGGCACGAATCAAAGGCAAGGACGGGAACCAACAACTGGAGCAGGTTTACGCCCCGTAAAACAAGCTTTTGCTGCGGAAAGTTAGTCTGCAGCACCTTCCAAAATAACGCTGCAGCAATTAGGATTGGTACGGAAATTATGATATTTTGCCTCTGTGAACCACACAAACACCTAAATCAGACAAATCTTTTGTAAAACGCGCACTTGCCGAGACTTAACACGCAGTTTTATATCTTTGAATCCCGAGAAAGAGGCGCGAAACCATGCAATCTTACCTCCAATTTTAATGGATTCAAGAACTAAATCGGCCCTGTCCCGGCCGCAAATAAATCAGGGAAGAGAATGCTAGGAGGCTAACAGGGTAATAAAACAGGCAATTGTTCAATAATAGCCGTTTTTTTTTATCCTATTTGGTGGTTCTGCGTACCGGGAACAAGGCTTCAGAACTAAATTGAAACACTGTAGGCTTTGGTTTCAGGTTTAGATTAATGCGCCGGACAGCCTACCCTAAGGCTGCTACTGCTGCGCCGCTCAGGGGAGAAAACGTCATTGGCAGTTGTTCGACATTATTTCCGTCCAGAACGCCAAATTGGAACTTTCACGGCCGGACCAAAGGATACTTATTGAGGATTTTCACTGATTTTCCGGATGAAAACACGGCCATGCATATGTTGAATTATACCGCTAGAATCCCTTTTACAGGCAAAACCAGAATAGTGACCGCTTGAAATTCGCACTGTATTGGCTTTAAACAAGCCAATTATTCAATACGTGTAAGTTTACTTACTGCCATATTTAAATGCATTTAAAGCCATCGTGGAAAGGAATTTGACCATACCGATGCATCAAAAATGGTGGTTTGATTGATTTTCGCTTGTTGTTTTTATGAGTTTTTTACCCTTTTTTATGGAAGATGTTCCACAGGACATGCTATTTAAAGGTAATTCAATCCATAATCATTAATATTTAAGCCCAATAACGCGCAAGAGTATCTATTTCTACTATAAACTCGCGCGACAGGAAGATTGTGAACCTATAAAGTTCTGAATCATTTAACGTCGAATTTTCAAACCCGGGTAGGTCCTTGGGGAAGATGGGTTATACACGCAATCGGAGTTCTGGCCAGCGGACGAGACAGACAGCCTGTTATTCCTATAAGATATATTATGTTAACTACAAATTGTACCTAAACAGTTCATTGCTTAGATCAGGATTTTAGGGCACACCCTCCGGCAGCTTCAGGCGATAAAGCAGGCATCTCCGTAACTATAAAAACCGTACTTCATTCCTACCGCCTGATTATACGCGTCAATAACATTCTTCCTGCCCGCAAAAGCGCAGATTAATATCAGATTTGTCGACTCAGGCAGGTGAAAATTCGTTATAATCCCGTCAATAACACCGAATCTATACCCTTCCGTAATGTAAAGACCGGACCATCCTGAGGCCTTTACGACTTTACCATGCTCTTTATATACGGTTTCCAAGGTCCTGATAGCCGTTGTTCCCACGGCAATTACCCTGCGCCCATCGCTTTTTGCCCTGTTTATGGCCTCTGCAGAGCTCTCAGGGACCTCATAATACTCCAGGCCCATGACATGATCCTCTATATTCTCTGCTTTTATAGGCATAAAAGTACCCCGGCCGACATGCAAAGTGACTTCTGTGAACTCAACGCCCATTGTTCTTAGTTCTGACAGCAGTGCATCCGTAAAGTGCAGTCCGGCGGTAGGCGCAGCAATTGAACCATCATGCTTTGCAAATATAGTCTGGTATTTTATCTTATCTTCTGTATCTTCAAGCACATTTTCATGCTCGCGCTTTATATACGGAGGCAACGGAGCATATCCGTATTTCTCCATAAAACCTTTTATATCAAGGCCTTTCTCAAGGATAAACTCCACTAGAAAGCAGTCATCCTTAACCTGTTTTATTAAAGCGTATGAGGCAGTGCCTTTAAATGTGATTTTTTGACCGGCTATCAGGTTCTTGCGCCTGTTAATGAGGCTATTCCAGAACTCACCAGCAACAGGTTCTTTACTGAGCATAAGCATTTCTAGCCTGCCCATCGAAGGATCTTTGAAACCAATAAGCCTGGCGGGTATTACTTTTGTATTATTTAGGACCAGAAGATCGCCTTTTCTGAGGTATTTTGCGATATCCTTGAATATCTTATGCTCAATCAAACCTGACTGTCTATTAAGCGCCAAAAGCCTGCATTCATCGCGCTTTTCTGAAGGATGTTGTGCAATAAGTTCTTTCGGCAGGTTGTAGTGATACTCGGAAAGCTTCATCTGGAGGCTATTTCCGTTCCGGGGTAGTACCTTCTAAGGATTTCCTTGTAACTATGGCCCTGTTTTGCCATTCCGTTGGCTCCATCCTGGCACATTCCTACTCCGTGCCCCCAGCCTTTACCCGTGAAATAGAAGGTTCCCGCCTTAGGACGACAGGTTAAGGCTCTTGCGCTCATTAAGACATTATATCCAACGATTGCACGGAAATCATTTAGAGCCAGGGTTATTTGGCCTTTGTCGGTCGAGATTCGGACCGTCTTCGTCCTGCCGCTTTTACTAACTTCATAATTTGGGTCTATCTCGTAAATATCTCCGGCGCTGCGCCCGGCTGCGTTTAGAGTTGCAAGAATATGAGTTTTTGCTATTTCCCTCTGCCAGGTATAATGCTCGCCTGCCTTGCAGAAGAAACACGGAACCGGCGTCAAATAAGGCTCTTTTGAGGCAGTTCCCCAGACCTCAGACACGTCTTCAGTATAGCCGCCGCAGTTAGAAAAATAGGGGGTAAAAGCGGTTTCCCCCTGGTATTTAAGCGTTATCCCGCAGGTCGCGTCGACCGCCTCATTGCCGGGTACGTGCTCAGTTGCGGTTCCAAAATATATCTTTCCCTCACCGGCAAGGTTTTTTAGGTCAAAACCCTTGTATTTAGAATGCATTTTTTCATGCAGAACAAAAGTCCTGGCCGCTATGGCTTGAGCTTTTTGCGCTTCCGGCTTAAATCCCGAAGATACTTCACGACCCACCTGAGACATCACAAGCTCTTCAAGACCTAGCTCGTTTATCACATTAATAGCGTCTTTTTCGAATCTAATCTCGGCAAGACCGCGGTAAACATTCTCTCCTATCTTTATCTTTCCGCCGCCAGGAATAATCCTTATTACAGCGGGTGAAACAGGGTCATCGTTTACACTTAAACCCTTATCAGAACAGGCAATTTGCAGATCGCCGGACTTAAGGGCCATCATCTGGGCCTTGTTTTCTCCGTTTACTATTTTGCATGGGCCCAAAGCGCTTATTGAGACACTTTTGACGCCACAGGCAGTCAAAAGCCTTATGGGCGCTGAAATAACTGAATCCTCATGCAAACGGCCGTTGTTCATAGATAAAGAACCCGCGGCGCCGCAACCGGACGCCAGCAAAAAGACAAAAACGCCTAAAAAAGCCATAAATAGCACATATTTAGCAAGAAATACGGTTTTCATTGACTTCTATTATACTTATTATTGGGAAGGTTGTAAACAGAGAATAATCTATGTGATTTGGACTCTAATAGCAGGTCATTTATAAGATCAAATCGTAACTCTTGTTTTGGCTAATATTGCGCATTTCTCCAGCTTTCTATCCATCTTACTGTAAATACATCCGCAGTATTTCTGAAGATATGCGCCGGTTGACCGAAGGCTTCGCTTGCTTTCATGGTATTCCTTTGCCCATTCTTCATGAAACGAGACAAACTCAAGACCGTTAACTGCTGCGAGCTCATTTCCAATCTCAAGGATTAGTTTAATATTTTGATATGGACTGCCCAGCAATGTAGTAGAAAATCGCTTAATACCATTAGCTTTAGCATGAAAAACCGTATATTTTAGCCTCATGCTGTAACACTTTCTGCATTGCTCAAAACGGGACTCAGGTATTTCTGAGAAGAAACCTGATGCCTCAATGTCTGAATTATACTCAGGCACAACAAGCTTTAGGCTATTTTCCCTCATTACGTTATTAGCTGTCTCTAGGCGATTCAGGTATTCGCCATACGGATGAATATTGGGATTATAGTAGATACCTTCGGGAATGAAGCCCTTGATGAGTAAATCCTTGAGAGGGTACTTTAAGCATATGCCGCAACACACATGCAGAGCAATTCTCATAGCAACTTGCCCTGATCCGCCTGGCCGCGGTATTCTTTCCCGAAATGCTTATAGGCAGCCGCCGTAGCCTTTCGGCCCTGCGGCGTGCGAATCATGAAACCAAGCTGAATGAGAAACGGCTCGCATACATCTTCTACGGTATCTGACTCTTCGCCGACGGCAACTGCAATGCTTTCAATACCGACAGGACCGCCGCCATATTGATCTATTACTACCTGCATAACTTTACGGTCTAACACATCTAAACCTTTATAATCTATCTCAAGCATTGACAGGGAATAATCCACAACATCCTTAGATATGACTTTAACGTTCTTAACCTGGGCATAATCCCTTACTCTCTTGAGCAGGCGATTTGCCACCCTCGGAGTACCCCTGCTTCGGCCGGCAATTTCCCCCACCCCTCCCTCATCAATCTGGATATGGAGTATTTTAGCTGATCTTTTGATGATTAGCGCAAGCTCTTCGGGGGGATAGTAATCCATCCTAAAGGTTATGCCAAACCTATCTCTAAGTGGACCAGTAAGCAGACCGGCGCGGGTTGTAGCGCCCACGAGGGTGAATTTGGGAAGGTTTATTGTTATGGTCCTTGCTGAAGGCCCTTTTCCGATAACAATATCAAGCCGGCAATCTTCCATGGCGGGATACAGAACTTCTTCAACTATCCGCGGGAGCCTGTGTATTTCGTCAATGAAGAGAACTGATCTTTCGTCCAGGTTAGTCAAAATAGCCGCCAGATCACCTGCCCTCTCTATTAAGGGACCGGATGAGGTCCTTATAGGGACGCCCATTTCACAGGCAATAATATTTGCCATGGTGGTCTTTCCGAGACCGGGCGGTCCGTAAAAAAGCAGGTGCTCCAGAGGTTCCTTACGCTGCTTGGCTGCTTCAATGAATATCTTAAGGTTTTCCTTTAACCTTTTTTGCCCTATATATTCATCCAAGGCCTTAGGACGGAGGTTTGTGTCAAATTCAAAATCTTCTCCTCCGAGAATTGGGTTTAATATTCCATTTTTATTCTTTTTCACCATATCACTTTGGGCTCAATTCCTTAAGGGCTTCTTTTAGCAGTTCATCTATACCGGGTTTTCTCTCTGTATACTTAACTCTTAATTTATCAATAACATTCCGCGCCAGTGTCGCATTGTACCCAAGCCTTATCAGAGCTGACACCAAATCAGACTCTGTTTCACCATCAAGAGCCGTCTTGTAAACAGGAATGTTAGCATTTGACTTTAACTTCTCCCTTAGATCAACTATTATTCGTTCCGCAAGCTTTCGGCCAACCCGCGGCACCGTCTGTAACGTTGGAGAATCCCCGCTGACAATCGCAGACCGAACCTTGTCAATGCCGAGAGAAGCTATTATAGCTACAGCTACTTTGGGCCCTATATCAGGCACGCTCATAAGAGTCCTGAAAAATGCTTTTTCTTCCTGAGTTAAAAACCCATAAAGAAATTCATTATCATCCGTCTTATGGTAGTGCGTGTAAACCTTTATTTCAGAGCCTAATTCAGGCAGTCGATTGATGTTTGGGGTGAACACTTCATATCCAACACCATTAGCCTCAAGGATAATTCTATCGCTCTCTTTGACTATAAGTATTCCCTTTAGAAAAGCTATCATTTCGGCTCTCTCCGTCTTGAATGCGCGTGACATATTGCTATTGCCAAAGCATCAGCCGTGTCATCCGGCTTAGGTATTTCCTTGAGTGAAAGTATTACTTTAACCATCTGCTGTATTTGGCTCTTATCAGCCCTTCCATAACCTACAAGAGCCATTTTTACTTCCATAGGCGTGTATTCGCTTATATCCAGATGGCCTTTCCTGGCTGCGGCAAGCATAATAACGCCCCTTGCCTGGCTTACCATCATAGCTGTTTTAACATTTTTAGCAAAAAAGAGCTCTTCAACGGCAATTTCATCAGGTTTGAACTTGCGGATAATCTTTGAAATGGCGTCAAATATCTCATTTAAACGTTTGACCATTGGCTGGTGCGGCGCGGTTCTAATTGAACCATAGTCTACCGCAAAACTTTTGTTTCCGGAATGTTCAATAAGACCGTAACCAACCGTCGCTACCCCGGGATCTATGCCCAGTATCCGCATGGTTTTGCTTCCTTGGTCAGGCCGAGGTATATTATTCAGCTAATTCCGACTCCGGAATATCGGCATTGGTATAGACATTGCCGACATCGTCATTGTCTTCAAGCGAATCAACAAGATTTAGAATAGATTTAGCCGTGTGTCCGCTTACTTCAATATAATTCTGCGGAACATTGGTAACTTCAGCGGATATGATGGTAAACTTCTTCGCCTCAAGCGCCGCTTTGACTTTTTCAAAGTGTTCGGGAAGCGTTACGATATCAAATGTTTCAGCCTCAACGCTCATGTCTTCCGCGCCGTTATCAAGCGCCGCGCCCATAACATCATCCTCGGTAGCGCCTTCCTTGGAGACCGAAATCAACCCTTTCTTGCCGAACATATAAGATACACAACCTGCTTCACCCATATTGCCGCCGTGTTTGGAGAATATCGTCCTTATCTCGGCCGAGGTTCTGTTCTTATTATCAGTTGAACCCTCAATAAATACCGCTACCCCGCCCGGCCCGTAGCCCTCGTAGGTTATCTCTTCGTAGGTTGCCCCTTCAAGCTCGCCTGTACCCTTCTGGATGGCCCTCTTTATGTTCTCCTGCGGCATGTTTACGGCCTTAGCTTTAGCCACGACCGTACGAAGGTAGGCGTTCGTATCTACGCTACCGCCGCTTTTCTTGGCGGCAATAGTAATCTCGCGCAGTATCTTCGAGAACATCTTTCCTCTTTTAGCGTCGTTGGCGCCTTTTTTCCTCTTAATTGTTGCCCATTTTGAGTGTCCTGACATGAAAACATCTCCTTTAAAGAATATTTGAGCCGTGATTACCTTCAGAAGTATATCAAAATAATGGCGGGTTTTCTATATCTTTTTGCCGAATTTACCGCTAAGCTCGTAATCTTTTATCAGTCCGCAATCCGCAAAACTGAAGTAGCGGTTATCTCCTACAACGATATGATCCAGCACTTTTATCTCCATCAGCTGGCCGGCATGCACAAGGTTCTCTGTAACTGCTTTATCCGAATCGCTCGGAGAAGGAATCCCGGAAGGATGGTTATGGGCGAAAATCAGCGCCGCGGAATGCTTTGACATGGCACTTTTCATTATCTCTCTCGGATAAACTGAGCTGGAATTAAGACTGCCTTCAAATATATCCTCGACATCAACAATACGATTCTGACTGTTGAGATAGAGCACTTTAAAAACTTCCTTTTTAAGATCTCTCATTGAGACATACAGATAATCAAAGACTTCTTTTGACGAACGGCAGGCATACTCCTCTTTTGCTTTCTGTTCCAGGTAAACCTTTGCAAGTTCTCTGGCGAGCTTGAAGCCGAATACATTATTTCTGCCTACTCCCTTAACAACTGTCAATTCTTCCGTGCCGGCCTCAAGTATTTTCCTGAGCGTTCCGAACTTCCTGATTATTTCTTTGGCTATGGGCTTGCAGTCGCGCCTTGGAGTGGCAAGAGTCAGCAGGAGTTCGGCTACTTCGTAATCCTGAAATCCGTCAAAACCGGTCTTTAAGAAACGCGCGCGGAGCCGCTCCCTGTGACCTGCCAGCATTGCTTTAGGTTCGTTGACGTTCTCCATTTGAAAGATTCTATCAGTGTCTTTTCTAAGCCGCAACAATAAAGAAGCCGCCGGAAACATTTTACCGGCGGCTCTTCAGATGTGATTAACTATTTAATCAGGTAAAGTCTGTTGTCTTCTACTTTGTAGAACAGCGGCGCAATCTGCACCTTTGGATACTTTCTTGAGAGACGGTGCTTCTCGCTGACTATGAAATCCTTCTCGTTCCCGATTTCGTGCATGGGGGCCATGTTCATGAAATGGTCTTCAGCAGCTTCCTTTTTCCAGCCGGCATGCTTAACGAGGCCATTGATAAACTCCTGTTTTTTTGATATCAGGTTTGTCATGGCGCAGTGGTTGTGTCCTATCAGGGCGATGTGCTTCACGTGTCCGACAGCAATGGCGAAAGAGACCTTGAATTCGCTGTAGCGAAGATTAGCTCCGCCGGACCTGATAATAAATGCAAAATTATCCGGGATATGAAGATACTTGCGGTTGTCCATGCACATGCCAACCAGCAGCTTAGCGGAAGGGTATTCATCGAATTCACGGCCGAAATTGTGGTATTCGAAAAGTAATGAGATAGGCGTGTTTTTGTAAATAGTTGGGATATCTTTTTTTGAGAGGATTGGAACTATTTTGTGGGACATAAGGGCTCCGGTATAAACGGGGTCCACATTATCAATTAGTTATCAGCTATAAGTTATTAGTTATCGTTTTTATCAGTCGACGGGATTGCCGGTTCATTAACACTCGCACAATAACTGCTTTGTGCTCGTATTCACCGGCACGAACATTATAATAGTTTACATTAAAGTGGTTCGCGAACTCCGCTCCCCTTAGAGGAGGTCGCGGGTTCTTCTGTTGCTTTTTAGTATTAGTTATCAGCAATAAGTTATTAGTTATCGTTTTTATGGCGGGGTCGACGGGATTCGAACCCGCGACCTCCTGCGTGACAGGCAGGCGTGCTGAACCAGCTGCACCACGACCCCGTGTTCCACTGCTTACGTTGAATAACTAATGTTTACGTTATAAACGTTACAAACTTTATAAACTTTTGCCTTTACAATGGTGGGCGCTAGAGGACTTGAACCTCTGACCCCTGCCTTGTAAGGGCAGTGCTCTAACCAGCTGAGCTAAGCGCCCTATAACCAACAGGGAAATATTATACAGAAATCCCCTGTCTTTTTCTACTTAAAAATCACTTTTCCGGTAAGATACGGGTCGCTATGCCATTCAAAATTGGCCCTCCAGGAAAAGTTCCTTCTTGCTCCAATTACGGCATTAGAGACCAGATTAAAGCCCCATACTGAGCCCTTTTTTGGCTTTTTCCCGATAGCGCTGTAAGGGATTGTTATTGAGAGCCTGTATGAGTATTTCTCCGGAACATACTCTGTCTTTACAAAAGGCGCGGGTTCTGCAAGAGAAACCCTTGAGTAGTGTTTATTGAAGTTTTCAATCTTTCTTTTCTGTACCCACCTGCCGCGCGGGGCGACATCAAAAGCCTGAATGTTCCGGCCTGAGGTTCCCGCGTCTATCATCAGGCGCATATACCACGATTCCCCATCAGTTCCTTTTATGGAATCGTAAACCTCTTCCAGTTTCTCAATATCCTCGCCGGTGTGAAGGAAATCAACTCTTAACGCTTTTCCGGTGTCAGTCAGCGTAAATGAAAGATCATCAACCTTCGCGTACTCCTGTTTGTCAAAGAACCCGTCAAAATCCTCATAGAAATAATCACAGTGCCTGAAACAAATATCCTGACCGAGATGGCCTGCCATTTTTTCCACAGTTCCGTTGCTACGGTCGCAAATAAGCTCCGGAGTCTGAATACGGCCCGCTGTGTAATCAAGGTAATTTATCCAATCGCGCACATTTGAAATAAGGCTGCCGTGCTTAACAGGTGACAGCAGCTTAATGGCCTTTCCCGCCAGTTTCTTAGACTTTGAAATCTGTTTCAGCGCGAATGCAAATTTATTCCTGCTATGCGACTCATCAGGGCGCAATTTCCGTCTAATTTCGTTAAACTCCCTTCTTGATTCCACAAATGCAAGGAATGCAGCGAATGGAAAATCTCGTTCTTCAACTTTCTTCACAATCTGTTCAAACGGGGCAATGAAAACCTGAGGGTCATATTTTACGTTGTAAGTGGTTGGCAGCCGACTTACATGCTTTTGAACAAAGGGATCTTTTATATCAAGGGTCTTTTTGGTTTTGTAGAGCAATTTTATTCCCTCTTTCATATTCTTTACAAAGTCGCTTTTCGTGGCGCTGAAATAGCATTTATAAAGGTTTATGGCGGCAACTATCTCATCCGCAGCCCACATACCCATAAGGTAATTAATGTTGGCATAGTACGCTATGCTCTTGAACGCCGGATCTTTTGATTCTTTGTAGTAATTCTCAATTACCTTAAAGGAACTTACCGCCTTCTGTCTGATGAGATTGGAAATCTTGAGAGGGTTCATTTTGGATTTCTGTTTCCGTGGGTTTACATAGTCAATAATATACTGATAAACATCCGGCGCGGCTTTGTAATCTAATTTTTTATTTATCCAGCAATACCGCGCGTGAAAATCCCGTTTCGCTTCGCCGTTAAGATGGCTGACAGGGTAATACATGAACGGATCCTGTATAAAATTAAGCTTTACCGGAACCTGGAAACCTTCAGCGGCGGAGGTGTGGTGGAACTGCTGGTAAACCAGCGGGACTATGGCGCTGGTGTCCTTTATGGCCTGATAGACGGAAGGCGCGTGCTTGTCATCAAGATTGAAATGTTTCTTAAAGTATCCAAGCCATTTATTCTCGTCGAATTTCTCGCCTTTGAAGAACCTCGTAGCCGTCTCGAGGTGGAAATAATTCATAAAACCGAGTTCATTATCCTGCTTGGGCAGTGATTTCACCGCGTCTTTCAAGTGCGGCGCCATTAATTCGTAGGCAGTATGGAACCCAAGAAAGTCCGCGCCTTTCTTCTTCGCGTCTTCCAGAGTTTTGTAGATAAAAGCGGGATCGGTCCAAAGCAGGTCGTCAATATTGGTTCCGCAATTGTGGCAGGGGCCAAAACAATAACCGATGCCCGCGCTGTTGCCAAGGTACTTGCGCCATTCAACTATTCTTGAATCGGCCATAGGATATGAATAGGTATCCGATGTGTCCATTACCTTATGCGAGAGGCTTGATTCGCCTTTATACGATTTTACAAGCTTAACCATTTCCTCCGGAAGCGTGAAATTCCAGAGGCGATAGGTAATGACAGGCTTCTTCTTCATCTTATTGAAGACGGGAATGACAGCGTCTCTTATGAATTCGAACGAATCAGGAGCGCTTTCAAAATTCATATAGAGCCCGGAAAGCTCAGGGAGCGCCTTGAATGTCTCGGCAAATACATACTTGCTGTATTCAATACAATCAGGATTCAGCATGCCTGCTACTCTCGAGCGGGACTCGTCATCAATTGCGAGCCCCCTTGATTTCGCAAAGTTGGCAGTCATATGGGTTACATAGTTTTGCAGGTGTGTCCTGATACCGTATTCCTTCACCATTTCCAGGAATGTATTGAACGCATCGCAGTTCTTCCTGGCTTCCGTAACGGGAATAACGCGCGCTTCCGGATACTTGTTGTAATCAAGGAAAAACTGGAACGGATGGTAGGAATCAATGTAGAACACTATGCCGTTGAAATTGTGCCTGAGGAGTTCGTGACATAAGCTTTCCCAGAAAGCCTTAGTGTAGTTGTGAATAGACCTCTCGCCTTTCTTGAAACTCGACTGGTGCTTATAATTTCTGGTAAGAAACTTGAGGTTTACAGTCTTGTCTTCGCGGACTCCTTTTTTTACCTGCTCCGAGAGCTCAAGAAGGCCGAATATTTTCGCGCGCTCATTATTGCCTGAAATGACTATTTTTGAGGAAGCGTAGCTTACGGAATAGTCGTCAAATAACGGAGATTTATCTGAATTGAACTTTTTGAAAACAACTTCCTTGCCTTCCGCAAAAATCCTGCCTTTCTTGATACATGCTCCGGGTATCTCTGAAACCGCCCACAATATTCCTTTTATCATATTATGCCCCTTAAAAAGAATTTGACCGGCTCTTGAGAAAAAGCCCTCAATTTCTTGAGGGCCGTATGATTTATTTGGAGCGGGCGATGGGGTTTGAACCCACGACCTTCTCGTTGGCAACGAGACATTCTACCACTGAACTACGCCCGCTTATTTCAGTTGGTTATTTTAGCATTTTATGCCTTTTTTGTAAACAAGATACTGCTGTCAAACTTAAGCCTCTATATGCTCTTTACGGCCTCAAGTTCAGGGAACGCAGCTTTTCCTTTGAGTCCTTCTATTTCTAACCCGTTTACCTTCTCTGCGTCAACAGCGTGGGCGTAGTAGGACGGCGGGTTCTTCCCCCATTCAACTTCACAGTTTCTCATAGTTATATTAGAAACATTTGACATAAAGAAGGCAGATGTAGGGCGCTTTATTTTTCCTTCAATGGCGCAAGGACGCCTGTCAAAATATCCGCCTTCATGCCGCTCAGTCTTCTCTAGTTCCATTCGCACATCTTCGAAGAGCACATTTCTTACATCGGAATTGACGGATGCCGCAATATAAGCGCCGTTCTCTGACTTACAGTGGATATTCTTGAATTTGATGTTTTTTATCACGCCGGCGGGATTACCTGATTTTCTTGAAAAAGATGTGATGTATATTGGCTCACCTGCTCCCCAAAAACTCGGCTCAAATAGGCGGGTCTGTATTACAATATTCGAAAACAGTATATTCGATATCTCTCCGCCATCCCTCATAACCAGCCCGATACCGCGGTTCGTCCTGCTGATTACGCAGTCCGAAACGGTTACATTGCGTATCGCGCCGAAAGTGCCCGTCCCGAACTTCAAAGCGCAGGAAGTCGATGTCAGCGTGCAGTTGGTGATGACGATATTCTCGCACGCGCCGTACTTCTCTTCATGCCCTTTCTCTTCGCTTTTGAGGCAAATACTGTCATCGGAGGATTCAACATGACAGCCTATTATCCTGACATTCTGGCAGCGGTCAGGGTTTATTCCGTCAGAATTTCCAATCTTTAAGTTATTGAGTATCCGTATGCCCGAAACGAGCACATTTTTGCAGCCAAGCATGTGGATAGTCCAAAAAGATGAGTCGCGGAGGTTTATATCTTTGATGGTAAGGTTGGCGCAATTTTCAAAATTGAGCATAAACGGCCTTCCCGGATCCATGCGAAAACGGTACTTCTCTTCGGACTTCATCCAATTGACGCCTTTACCGTCAATTATCCCGTTCCCCGAGATGGTAACGAACTCTGAGTCATCTGCGTGGATCCACTTCTGTCCTTCGCCGCCAAGGGAGGTAAGGCCGTACTCCGGATAAAGTTTAATATCCGGGATAGCTTCGACCCGCGCGCCGGATTCAACATGAAAATCGATATGGCTTCTGAGTTTGACCGGCCCGCACCTGCAGACCTTGCCGGACGGAATGACAACTCTGCCTCCCCCGGCCTTACTGCAGGCGTCTATTGTTTTCTGTATCGCTTCAGAATCATTGCCTGTCCCGTCTCCGCGGGCGCCGAAATTCATTACATTGAACATTTACCCTCCACTTAAAGAATTTATTACAAGAAACAAGGGCTCACATTTAAGCATTTTATCATGCCCGGCAATACTTTTAATAACTTTTTCAAGGGTTCTTCACGTCAAGACAAAGCAGCTCATCCGGCAGACGTATGAATAAGCGGCCGTTCGACAGGACCGGCTGCACATAATCAATAAGACTTGGACCGTCGAAACAGTTTCTTCCTCCTTCATGAAGGTTCTCCATTTTCCCAAGTTCCTTATATCCTCGTGAACCCGCTTCTACCAACCTCAGCGTCTTGTAGCTCCTGACAAAGAGGAGCCCGTCTGCCGCGATATAAGTTACCGGGAACTGCCATTTCTCGCTCTCCCAGTAAACTTTTCCCGTGTTTTCTTCAACGCATTTAAATTGCTGAAACGTTTTATTTAGATCGTTAGGATCAAAACCGGCATAGTTGCATGCCCAGATATATCCATTATGATATTTGAAGGTCGTGCAATTACCTGAGAAGTTACCATTTTTATCTTCCCAAATGATTTTGACTGCAGGGTTGGGGCTGTTCCAATCTATTGACATAAGCCTTGTCGCGCCGGCCTCAACCGGAGTATATAAAACCCTATTCTTGCCATAAAGTATTAAGGAGTCAATAGGCGTTCCTCTACGGCCTGCCGGTATTTGGTCATAACGCCAGATTACTTTTCCGTCAGAAGCCCTTATAGCGACCAAATAACGGTTTATGTAGGTAAGAGCGCACTTTTCGCCGTTTACGACCGCCACAGCAACAGTAGGGGCGTCCGAACCACAGGTCTTTTCTCTTAATGGTTCTTGATATTTCCAAATCAGCTTTCCCGTTTCTGCGTCAAACCCCGCGATTGTAGGGTCAGATAACTTAACAGTTATTCTTGAATCCGACTGATTAATCATAATGACTATCGTTTTATCTATGATTACAGGCGACTGATTAAAACCTTTAACATCATTCATTTGTTTGAGTGAAAGGACTTCCTTTTGAATTTCCGTTTGCCAGACAATAGCCCCTGTTTTTCTGTTAAAACAAGTCAAATGTCCTACCAGGCCCATTGTATATACAAATCTTTCCGTTACCAAGGGCGTGCCTCTCGGACCGCCCTGAAACCACCCACAGTAATATACACCTACTTTGTACTCGGTCTCCCAGCGCATTTTCCCGGTCTTTGCATCAAGGCAGACAACTTTTTCCAACCCGTTATTTGCATACCTTTCAGACTCTTTTTTTGTAACATAAGGCGCCATAAAAACATAGACATCGTTTCCTGAAACCGAAGGACAGGACCAGCCCATCTTAATAGGCGCTCTCCATAATTGCCTGGGCCCTTCCTTCGGCCATTTTCGCAAAAGACCATTTTCAAGCGAAGTTCCGTCACGGTTCGGCCCAAGATAACAAGGCCAGTCGTTAGAGGCCTCATTGGCTGCATTTTTTTTTGCCGCAGCCTCCCGGGTCACAGCTGCTTCAGGCGTCGCAGTTCCATCCTGCGCGATAACGGGAATAGATAGTACCAAAGACAATAGCGTAATCAGTGTCAACTTAAGATATTTTAGAATAGACCTCACAATATTTGCCTCCGCAACTATTTTCTTGCTGTTTAAACGTGGAAGTCTTTATGGCTTCCGAGCTTGACCGGCCAGAATCTGCTGACCTTACCGGAAGCAATGAGAACTCTTCCTCCCCGCCTTCCATCGTACAGGAAAAGTTCAATAATAGCTATCGAGTAACATACGCAACCGGACTGAAACTACTGTCTATTTCTCGAAACCCGCAAACTGCGACCTGCAGGCCGCGGTCTTTTATTTCCCGGGTTCGTAAATCACGAAAAGCGCCGGTCTGTTTGGAATAGATTTGTTTTTGCTTGTATAAACCCCCAGATAATCCTTCCCGTCGGAAGGGAAATGGAATCCATTATTGCCATTCTTACCGTCCGTCCAGTATTTTACCGCTTCCGTAAAGTCACAGGCAATAGACTTTCCGCTGCTCAACGCGCCGCCCAGAATTACAGGCAGAAAATCAGGATCTTCACCGGCAAATCCAAAGGCAAAAAGTTCTTTCCAGCACTTCCCGTAAGCATATTCAAAGGCATTCGCCGTCTTTTCCTCCCATTTTCTGTTGCAGGGAACCGCTATGAACATCCCGGCGCCATTGACCGGCTTAATCTTTGTAACAACAAACCTCGCGTCAATTATCTTTGATCCCGCAGGGATGGAACTCAGATCAAAATAGAACATCGAGCTTCTGTGGTCCATAAATAGCTCTGTCGTTTCTGAAGCTGCAGCGCCGTAGCAATTTGCCCTTCCGCCTATAAGATTCCCGTCGGGCCCGTGCGTGGTTATATAAACATCGGCGGCATTCTCATATATCTTTGCCGGAGCATCCGGGTCGAAACCTTTATCCCCGCGCCTGAAGACGGCAAACTTCACGTTCTGGGACGACTTTTGGAGTTCCGCAAGCTTGTCACGCATATCTTTTTCCAGTTCGGCGGCGCTCTTTTCCCCAAAATATGGGAACTTGTCCTTAGGCGCCGCAGCTGCCGCGCCGTACATCCTGTAGGACTTTATCACGGCGTCTGAACCGGCTATTTTAAATTCTGCCTTGGTCGCGACTTTATCGGACTGCCATTCCCTGTCATGCCAGGGGAGTTCTGTTACCGGAGGCACTCCCGAAGAGAAAACAATATTGTCTATGTAAATACTCTCCCCCTTCAGGGGATGGAACATGAAGATATCGAATCTTATGATGTCACCGTTTCCAATATCAAAACGATTATACCTATGGGCAAGAAGCACGCCGGCTTTATTCAGGCCTTTATGCAGAAAAACGGTCCCGATATATTTACTGTGAGAGTCCTTATTAATGTATCCCTCTTTGCTCTTCTGCTGCATCAGAGAGAAACCAACAACACAATCTCTCGGCGCAGTGATATCCGCGCAGAGGTATTTAGAGTTTAGTATGCCGTCAGCAATGACCTTTGTCCCGACAGTAGGAAACTCCCCGCCGTCATATGTGAGTTTCATAGAGTATTTTGACTTTGTCGTGTTCTCTACTGAGGGCTCTATCTTGACCACGGAGTCCTTGAGGCCTGTCTCTATGCTCGTCCAATTCGAGATATCCTGCGGCTCATTGAAAAGATAAATCGCTCTTGCCCAGCAGGGAACGGTAAAAAACAGGGTCAGAAGAACCGACAAAACAAATTGAAACGGGTATATTTTTTTCATATATTAAATTTGCCTCCGGTTCATTTTGCAGTTTTTGGAGTACGCCAAGCGCCTCTAAACATTCAAATAACTTACTTCCCGAGCTGCTTCTGAATTTCTTCCTTAGACGGTAAAATCCCGGCCGCTTGATAACACCTCCAAATCCTTTCCGAACGGATGAAAAGCCGTCCATACGCCAGGGTTGGCATTACCCAACCAAAATAGTTACCCTGTTCTTGCTGAAACTTGCCTTTACAAATATACTTCTCGGGGGTTGCTTCAACAAGCAGTATTTCTTCTTCCTTGCCCTTATTGATGCCGGCGCGGATGAAGAGCAGCCCGTCGGCCTGCATTATAGACTCTGCTATCTCAAAACCTTTCTCCTCCCACATCAGTTTTCCGGTGGCAAGCTCGATGCAACGGAGCATGTAAGGCCCCATAAGCTTGTCCTTCTCTTCATTGAAGGTGTATATGTACCCGTTATAAACAACAGGCGAGGAACAATCCGTCGCGCCGTCGTATTTCCAGAGGCGTGTCCCGGGATCAGACGGATCAGACCAGTTGACCTTGATAAGCTTCATATCTTCCGTGAAGGGAGAGAGAAGAATCCTGTCATCGACAATGATAGGGCTTGTCAAATGGCTTTGATAATGCGCTTTCTCGTGGGTCCAAATCTTCTTTCCGTCCTTAAAGCGTATGGCAAAAAGTTTTCCGTTTGCGGCCACAAGAGCGCATTTATCTTTGCCAAAAGTAACAACCGCCGCGGTTTGACTCGGGTTCGCACCTCCGTACCTTTTAGGCGACGGACCTGGAGGTTCTTTCATCTCCCAGACAGTCTTTCCTGTCTCCGCGTCAAAACCGAAGTACGTGGCATTTTCGCTCGGTTTACCGGTTTTCGCATGGACGGCCATAAAAACTATTTCGTCCACAACCAGCGGTGACTCGCACCAACCCTTCCAGTCGTGGTGGGGAACAGGAAACTCCTCGTCAAGGTCCCTCATCCAGACTTTCACGCCTTTCTTCCTGTCCACGCAATACAACTGTCCCTGTTCATTCTGTATGTACACGTATTTTTCGGTAGCCGCAACGGTATCCCGCGGACACCAGCCCCAGCCGATGCTAATTCTCTTCCGTCCCAGCTCGTACTCAAACTTCCATTTCTCTTTTCCGGTAAAGGCATCCAGACAATGCAAAGTGTACTTTGCATCGACTCCGTTGACGACTCCGTCCACAAAGACTTCGCCTTTTGAGATACAGACAGACCCCCAGCCCTTTGTTACCGGCTGCATCCATAGCATCTTGGGCCCATCCTCGGGCCATTCACGAAGGAGACCCTTCTCCGGGGATGACCCGTTCCTATTTGGTCCCAGCCATTGAGGCCAGTCGCTGTAAAGAACGGCCTTGGGAGCCGGAACTTCGTTTTTGGACTGCTTATCATGTTCTTGAGCAAAACACACGCAGGACAACAACGCCAAAAGCAGTATGGTCTTGACTATTTTCATGGGTTTCTCCTATTTATAAAGCTATACGTGTTCACTCAGATTGGTCGCAAAATAATGTTACACTTAAATTACTACTCTTGCTAATTTCTACCTGCCGAGTTGTTTCTGTATCTCTTCCTTCGAAGGCAGCGTTTTGGCCGCCTGATAACACCTCAAAATCCTTTCCGAACGGATGAAAAGCCTTCCGTAAGCCAGGGTTGGCATTACCCAGCCCATATAATTTCCCTGTTCCTGCTCGAACTTACCTTTACAAATATACTTCTCGGGGGTTGCTTCAACAAGCAATATTGTTTCCTGCGTAACCTTGTTTTTGCCGTTATTTTTTCCGGCGCGGATAAAGAGCAGCCCGTCGGCCTGCATGATAGACTCTGCTATCTCAAAACCCTTCTCCTCCCACATAAGCTTTCCGGTAGCAAGCTCGATACAACGGAGGATGTAAGGCCCCATTAGCTTTCCCTTCTCTTCATTGAAGGTGTAAATGTAACCGTTGTAAACAACCGGGGTGGAACAGTCCGTTGCTCCGTCATATCTCCAGAGGCGTGTCCCGGGATCAGACGGATCAGACCAGTTGACCTTGATAAGCTTCATATCTTCCGTGAAAGGAGAAAGAAGAATCCTGTCATCAACAATAATCGGACCTGACATATGCTGTTGAATATGCGCTTTCTCGTGGGTCCAGATCTTCTTCCCGTCCTTAAAGCGTATGGCAAATAGTTTTCCGTTAGCGGTTACTAGCGCGCATTTATCATTCCCGAAAGTAACAACAGCGGCGGTTTGAGACGGGTCCGCTCCTCCGAATCTGTGAGGCGACGGCCCGGGCGGTTCTTTCAACTCCCACACTGTCTTTCCTGTCTCCGCGTCAAACCCGAAGTATCTTGCTTTGTCGCTTGGTTTATAGGTCTCCCCGGCGGCGGCCATAAAAACTATCCCATCCATGACCAGCGGCGACTGGCACCACCCCTTCCAGTCATTGTGGCTCGTTCCAAATTCCACATCAAGGTCCCTCATCCAGACTTTGACGCCTTTCTTCCTGTCTATGCAATACAACTGTCCCTGTTCATTCTGTATGTACACATACTTTTCTGTCGCCGCAACTGTGTCCCGCGGACACCAGCCCCAGCCGACATCTAATTTCTTCCGCCCCAGTTCGTATTCAAACTTCCATTTCTCTCTTCCGTTAAAGGCATCCAGACAATGTAAGGTGTACTTTGAACCGAGTCCGTCCAGAAAGATATCGTCTTTGGAGATACAGACAGACCCCCAGCCCTTTGTTGTCGGCTGCATCCAGAGCATCTTGGGGCCTTCCTCAGGCCATTCGCGCAACAAACCTGTTTCCGGAGATGAACCGTTCCTATTTGGCCCCAGCCACTGCGGCCAGTCGCTGTAAAGAACGGCCTTGGGAGCCGGAACTTCGTTTTTGGACTGCTTAGCAGGTTCCTGAGCAAAGCAGACGCAGGACAACAACGCCAAAAGCAGTATGGTCTTGACTATTTTCACGTGTTTCTCCTTACAGTATTTCATTTTTATGCCGCTTAGGGATTCTACCATAATAGTAGAATCTTTATAGCAATCACTATTCTATGTAAATATACGGCCTTTTATTTTTGTCCGGATCGTTATATCTTGGAAAGGATGTGTAGGTATCTTGTTGCGCCTTGTATGTGTTTATCGTTGTCCAGCCCTGCAGTTTGAAAAAGAGCCTTGACTTCCCTGCTTTGACTGCTTTTTTCAAATATTCGGTAATGTCCAGCACATACCACTGCTGAGCAGTCTTTTTTTTGTTGTTTATCAGATAATTCCCGCTCAACGCCAGAAATTCTTCGACCGGCGGCTGGGAGGTCCAGGTCATCTTCTTGTCATCCAGTATATATTTATCTTTGACGGAGTAAAGCCTTACGGCACTCGTAATACTGGGGATCTCGCTGGTGTAATAAGTAAGTATTCTCAATTCAGCCGTCTTTAGCGCCGAAAGCTCTTTGCTGTCAATATTGAAATCGAGATATGTGGTGGCATTCACACTGTCTGAGTCAAAATAGTAGATGCCTGTATTTCTGCCGCTTCCGGTCCTATTTATAATATTTTCGCCGCCGCCTCCGCGAGGGCCTACCTGCACATCATGCGCGGCAGTTATTAGCTTTGAACCTGCGGCTATCCCGGGTTCCGTAGGAAGGTCAAACTCTTCACCGCACCAGGGGCAAAAGTTGGCATTGCCATTGTAACCCTTATCCGGATATTTATTACAAAATATGGTGCAGGGATAGATTGGCAGGCTCCCCGCCGTTTCCGAGGATCCTTCCAGCCTGATATTGGAAATGCCCGCCTTGCACTCCTTCCCTCCGACTGCAAAAGCAATGACCCTTATATCTGAAAGGTCTATCACACGCTTTTTGTCCACGGTAAAGATCTCTTTTCCAAGGTCTATGCTTGCGGTGCCTTTTCCAGTTTTTAATATTGCCTTAACCTCGCCCATTTGTTTATCGACAATATCTTTAGTTTCACTGGTTTTTAACTGCGGCAAAAGACTCTTGAAGGCCAGATACGACATATAGCCTGTGTGATCTATTAACCAGACTGCTATATCAAGATCAGTTTCCCCGGGATTGGTGTAATCAAAAAGGAGTCTTTCGTAACCTGCCCAGACATTTTGAGGCAGAGTTATATTGACCAGTTTCTCGGCGTTAATCATCTTCCCTTCCCAGTACTTAATATCAGGTCTCGGGACTTCAATATACATCAGGGAATAATTTTGCTCGGAGAAGGTTGCCTGTAATTTCCCGCCCACAAACTCTCGCTTCGCATTTATTGTCTTTACCCTGTCAACCTCCGCCGCGCTTTCCAGTTTTAGCACGGTGCAAGTCTTCCCGAACGCAAGGGAAGCAGCCAGCAGCACGATCAAGGCACAGAGTGTTTTATGCATACATCCTCCGTTTTTCATCTTTTTCGCTCACTTCACCACAAGGTACCTATCGCTCCTATTCTATAAGAATATGCGGACGCCTTCTTTCATTCACATCTGTTCTTCTGCAAAAGGATATATAGCCGCAATCTTGTTTTTTCCATAGATTTATGGTGGTCCACCCCTGGAGCTTGAATACCAGCCTGCTTTGCTTGTTCTTTACAGCTTTCTTTACATAATCAGTAATATCAAATACAAACCACTGTTTAGTGGGGACCTGTGTATTGTCAAGCGCATAGGCGCCGCTCACCGCCAACAGTTCTTCAACAGGAGGTTGTGATATCCAGGTCAACTTTTTTTCATTAATGGAATATTTTTCCGGCACAGACCAGAGTTTTACGCCCTCCGTAATTTTTGGTCTTTCCACCGTATAGAAAGCAAGCAGTTTTAATTCCGCTTTCTTGAAATCCTGCGGAACCGTACTGTCAAGAGCAAAATCCACATAGGTGGTGGTATTAACACCGCTCATGTCAAAATGATAAAGACCTGTGAATTTTGAACCATTATAATTGTTTCTCAATGTCTTTGCTTCCCCGGTACCAAGCCCAACCGGAAGAACCATCCCGTCAGCCGCGGCAAAGATCTTTTTTGCTCCTTCAGGAGTTTTTAATATTGATTTTTCAGAAACCGGTTCAGCGTCCTCGATTGCCTCTCCGCACCAGGGGCAAAGGTTGGCGTGCTTATCATGATAGCCTTTCTCCGGAAACTTCTTACAAAAAACAGTATAGGGATACATTGGCAGGCTCCCCGCCGTTTCCGAGCTTCCTTCCAGCCGTATATTTGAAATTCCCGTCTTGCATTCCTTTCCTCCGACGGCAAAAGCAATGGCCCTTATATCAGAAATATCTATAACCCGCTCTTTGTCCATCGTAAAGATCTCTTTCCCAAGGTCAATACTTGCGCTGCCTTTCCCCGCTTTTAATCTTACTTTGACCTCACCCATTTGTTTATAATCAATATCTTTCGTTTCACTGGTCTTGATTTGCGGCATAAGTTTATTAAAAGACAGCTCCGACATATAGCCCGTGTGGTCTATTATCCATACTGACATTTCAAAGTCTGCTTTACCGGGATTGGTGTAATCAAAAAGTAGTTTTTCATAACCCGTCCAGACATTTTCAGGAAGGGTTACATTGATCAGTTTCGAGGCGCTAATCATCTTCCCATCCCAGTATTCAATATCTTTCCTCGGTATTTCCATATAAGCCAGCGAATACGTTTCTGGAGAGAATATTAGCTGAAGTTTTCCTCCCTCAAACTTTTTCTCCGCATTTATTGTCTTTACCCTGTCAGCCTCCGCCGCGCTTTCCAGCTTTAGCACTGTGGAAGTCTTCCCGAACGCAAGGGAAGCCGCCAGCAGCAAGGTCATGATATAGGTCGTCTTCTTCATAGAGCCTCCGTTAGCTACTATTTCTTACTCCACCCTTGTTTTTCATCTGTTATTCAACGGCTATTTCATCAGTTTAACCGCAAGTTTTTCATTGTAGCTGTCAAAGAGTTGGAGCACCAGGTCAGTTTTATTATCTGCCATATCGGCGGAATAGCCGTCACCTCTCATCACTTTCTTCCCGTTCACCTCTATGCTCGAAGGGGCCGCCGCGGACCAGCCGACTATCTTAAATATCGGGTTGAACCTTTTCACCTTGCAGTCAAGCTCGAAAGCAACTTCGTTGCCTGTAGCTTTTACAAGATAACAGCCTTCTGCCTCGTTGTAACCGTCGTGGTTCAGGTCGTCAGCGTCGTCCTTTACCGGACTGCCTTTTGTTACAAAAAAAGGCCCGGGCTTTCGGTAATCGGCTACATAGGGTTTCACGGCATCTATGCTGTCCATAGTCGAGGGTTTTATCTGAAGAAGATAAGCAAGTGTCTTTGAGTCCTTCAGGTCATACTCTATCTTCCCATTTACATCTGAAGCGTAATTTATATCCCCTACAATACACGGCTTGCCGTTGACCCTTGCGCCGTGAGTCCAGCGCCCCCAGTAATAACTCTTTGTTTCCTGATAATGAAGGACTATAAGGACATCCGATTTGACATCGACTATTTTCATATCATCTTTATGCCCCTTGACAGTGGGCTTGAAGAACTGAGGGTGCTTTTCAACACCGTGAAAGAGCATGAAACTGCTCTTTGCGTCTGACATTTTCTTCTGCCCGCCCCAGCTAACCCAAACATCAGGGTCATCTTCAAGGTCATTAAAAGCATTAGCCGGCGCGAAAGCAAGCCACCCGTTGACATACGGCCCGACGTAATAGCACTTCGGTATATCCTCAAAGTAGTTCTTCACATATATCTGCCCCGTGGGATAAACAACATATTTCTTTGTGACTTTTACCTTCTCTTCCTGAGTATTGCCAAGATTACCTTTGACCTGTAGTATTACCCTGGCAGAGGAGGACTCAAGAAGTTTTATCCTCCCACCCTCAAGCCCGTCACCGGTAAGGTCCTGGTTGTATGAGCTTATATTTACTTTCTCCTGCGGGTCATTTTCCAGGTCATAGGTTTCGATTATTTTCGCGCCGGTTCCCGAATGTTCTCCCGGATAGGTCAGGATATGCGTGTTCTGCCTCATGACAATCTTGAAATATCCCGGAGAGGTGACTGTGAACATGAACTTCTCGTCTTTCAGATCCAGCCCTTTGAACTTGAAACCTCCGGCAAAAGCTGATGCTTCTGCAAAACATTCGCCGCTCAGGACTGAAACGGCAAACAAAACCAGAAATACCGCTGCCATCGCTGAATATATTCGTTTCATGCTCAACTCCCGGTCTAATTTTAGAATTATTCCTTTTTCTTATTTATTCATTATCTCTTCTCTGCGGGGGACTTTCTCCGCGGCCTGGAAACAAAACACTGTGCTCTCGGTCCTGACAAAAAGCCTGCCATATGCCAGGGTCGGCATCACCCAGCCCCAAAGCTGAAATTGATTGGTTCCGGAAAATATTTCCATCTTCCCCTTTTGAACGTATTTCTCCGGATTTGCCTCAACCAGCATAAGCGTCGTATTGGTCCTTATAAAGAGCAATCCATCCGCAAGCATGATTGACGCGCCGCTTTCAAAACCTTTCTGCTCCCATTTAACTATACCTGTTTCAAGTTCTATGCACTTAAGCGTGTATTTCCACGGAAGCACATTCCCGGGGACATCAACAAGCGCATAAATGAACCCTTCTTTTATGACAGGAGTTATGCAATGCGAGCCTTCGGCGTGCTTCCACAACGGTTTATCATCAGGCGAGGGATCCGCTTTTGTAACTTTAAATACTGTCATATTCTGCGAAACAAGAACATAACTGCCGGACACAAGTACTGTACTCAACTGAGAGACAACCCCTTCTCTCGTCCAGAGCTTTTTACCGTCGCTGATGCGGATGCCGAATATCTTGCCGTTTGCGATAACAACCGCGCATTTATCGTTTCCGAGAGTCATGAGAGCCGGAGTTTGGAATGTACTCGCCCCTCCTTCTTTATAACTGGTTGTGCCGACTCCTTCGGCGTAATCCCAGATATTTTTCCCCGTCGCCGCATCAATGCCGAAATATCGCGCCTTATCGTAGCGCTTTAGCGTGTCACCGCCAACCGGCTGAAAAATAATACCGTCTTCCGCAAACGGCGACATGCAGAAACCATTCCAGTCGCTGTGGCTTGGTTTATATTCGGCATCCAAATCCCTTGTCCATACTATTCCGCCTGTGGTCCTGTTAAGACAGATCAGCGGCCCCTGCTCATGCATGTGATAGACATATTTCTCTGTCGCGGAGATGGTATCCCTTGCGCAATAACCCCAACCTATCGGCGCCGGTTTTCTTTCAAACTTATAGGGTGATTTCCACACCAACTTGCCGCTAAAAGCATCCAGACAGCATACAACACTATCTATGCCATTAAAGGCAGCTGCACCGCTTATAAATATCTGCCCTTTGAAGACACATACCGATCCCTCGCCCTTCGGAACCTTCTGCAGCCAAAGCTGTTTCATACCTTCTTCCGGCCATTCCCGGAGCAATCCTTTTTCCGGAGACGAACCATTCCTTAAAGGACCAAGCCAGTGAGGCCAGTCACTCCAGGGAGAATTCCCGGCTTGCAGGGAAAATGAAAGACCTAGCAGCAAAAATACAACAGCACTGAACGCGTTTTTCACTTTGACTCCTGGAATTCAACATAGATATACGGCCTTTTCCTTTCATCCCCTCTGATTGAACGCGCCACAAAGTAAACATTGCACTCTACGGCAGTTGGATCCAGGACTCCACAAGAATTTATCGTTGTCCAACCCTGAAACTTTAAGCATAAATTACTCTTTTTCAATTCAACTGTTTTCTTCAGATATTCAGTTATATCAAATACATACGGAACGGCATTAGGATGGACGTTCTGTTCTTTTATCACATAATTCCCGCTTATTGAGAGCAGTTCGTCCACAGGCGGCTGGGAGATCCATTTGAAATTCTTTTCATTAAACTTGAAATTCTTTGTTGAATACAGCTTAATCGCGCTTGTAATTCTTGGTTGCTCTGTCTTTGAAGTGAAATATCCGAGAAGCCTCAATTCCGCTTTCTTGATATTCTTTAACGCCTCAGGATTAATATCAAAATCAAGATAAAACAACTCATCCATCCCATTATCAAAATGATAAATTGCAGTCTCTGATGTTTTTGCTCCGGCGGACATGCGCTCCTCCCCGCCTCCGCCCAAGGGCGTAACATCGGCGCTTTGAAGAGCAGGTATCTTTACGGATCCGTCCGCTACAACAGGCGCAGGAGCGTCGGGAAATTCTTCGCCGCAATAAGGGCAAAGGTTAGCTCGTTTGTCGTGGTAACCTTTGTCAGGGTATTTACTGCAGAAAACCGTACACGGATACGAAGGGACTGTTCCGGCAGTATCCAGATTGCTCTCCAGCCTGACATTGCCGATATTTATCACAGCCTCCTTCTCCGCACCCGCAAAGGCTATTGCTCTGATATCGGAAATATCTATCCGCCGCTTCTTATCGGCCGTTTTGATTATGCCTGTCAGGTCTACGGTTCCGGTGCCTCTGCCTTGCTTTATTGTAAGAACAACTTCTCCCATCTGTTTATATGTTATTTCGCGCGTATCGCTTGACCGAATCTGTGTTATCAACCTGTTGAAATCCAGTTTCGACACATAACCTATTCGGTCTATAATCCAAACTTTAACATCAATATCCGCGCCGGATTCATTATTATAGTCAAAAAGCAGTTTTTCGTAACCTGTCCAGACATTCTCCGGCAGGGTCAGGTTCACCAGTTTAGAGGCATTCCTGGGCTTGCCATCCCAATATATAGGATCTTTCCTCGGAACATCCAGGTAGACAAAAGAATACTTTTCAGCGGAGAAACTTACTTTCATGCTCCCGCCGGAGAACTCCTTTTTCGCGCCTATTGTCTTAACGTTATCCACTTCCGTTACGTTGTCCAGTTTAAAAATACCGGTACTTTTACCGGAAACTAATGAAGCCGCCAGAAACAGACATAAGGTCAGGCTTATCTTTCTTATGCAAGCTATCCGACCACTTATTCTATTCATACATACCTCCAGAATTCTGACCGCCGGCCAATAGAATCTCCAATTATTGCTTCTTGATAATTTTTATGGCCAAACTCTTATCATAACTTCCAGCCACCTGGAGGATCAGGTCTTTACTGCCTTCCGGCACTTCGGCAAGATAGCCTGTACCGCGGGTCAATTTTGACCCATTCACCTCAATACTTTCAGGAGCGGCAGCATTCCATTCTTCAACCTTGAACGCAGGATCAAACCTCTTTTTCTTGCAATCCAGTGAAAACTCAACTCCGTCTGCGGCTGATTTAACCAAATAGCAGCCTTCTGCCTCGTTATAGCCGTCTTTGTTAAGATCGTCTTCGTCATCCAACACCGGACTGCCTTTTGTTACGGTAAGCGCTCCGGGATTTCTATAATCTGACGCGTAGGGTTTAGCGGCTTCTGTCCCATACATTGCGTTTGGCTTCATTTGAAAGAGATATGTAAGCGTGTTCGACCCCTTAAGGTCACAACCATTTAACGCGCTTTGCGAGAATGTCATGTTTAAATCACCTTTGTCTTTGCCCATCACCCACCTGCCCCAATAATAAACCCTCTCGGAACGATAGTGAAGAACCATAAGAATATTCGCCCGTGTTTCACGCACACTAATATTCCCCTGGTTTTTTTTCGGGCTTTTATCCGTAAAATATTTCGGATGGTTCTCTGTTCCGTAAAAAAGCCCAAAATAGCTCTGCGACTTAACATTTGAAAGGAATTCATCTCCACCCCACGAAAACCAAAATATCTCGTCGTCGACAGGATCTGCGAATTGCTCAGCCGGAATTAATGCAAGCGAAGCATTAAGAGACATTCCGAGAAGTTGTGACTTTGGCTCGCTCTCAAAAACTTCGCGGATATAGACCTTGCCGTTAGGATAGATCACATATTTCTTTGCAATTTTTACTTTCTCGTCAGTGCCTACCGTTCCTGTATTCTTTATTACAATCCTGACGGGTGAAGATTCCAGCACCTTAAGTCTTCCTGCTTCAACACCGGAACCAACTGCATCATAACTTGCGCAACAGAGATTAACTTTAGCGTCGGGATCATTTTCGAGGTCATAGATTTCGGCTATCTTCGCCCCCTTTGCACTGCGCTCTCCCGGATTAATTATTACCAGCGCGTTTTGCCGAAAAACTATCTTAAAAAAACCGGGTACAAAAACGGTTTGCATCCATTTTTCATCTTTCAGTTCAATCACCGCCATGTTACAAAAAACCAACGAAGCCACCAGAGACAAGCATAAAGTTAGGCTTATCCTTCTTATCCAAGTCATCCAATCATTTATTCTATTCATACATACCTCCAGAATTCTGACCGCCGGCCAATAGAATCTCCAATTATTGCTTCTTGATAATTTTTATGGCCAAACTCTTATCATAACTTCCAGCCACCTGGAGGATCAGGTCTTTACTGCCTTCCGGCACTTCGGCAAGATAGCCTGTACCGCGGGTCAATTTTGACCCGTTCACCTCAATACTTTCAGGAGCGGCAGCATTCCATTCTTCCACCTTGAACACCGGATCGAACCTCTTTTTCTTACAATCCAGCGAAAACTCGGCTCCGTCAACGGCCGATTTGATAAGATAACAGCCTTCGGCTTCGTTATAGCCGTCCTTGTTAATATCATCTTCATTATCAAGCACCGGGCTGCCTTTTAATACCGTAAGTTTCCCGGGATTTCTGTAATCTGACGCGTAGGGTTTCGCGGCTTCTGTTCCATACATCGCGTTTGGCTTCATTTGGAAGAGATATGTAAGCGTCTTTGAGTCCTTAAGGTCGTAGCCTTTGAACGGGGATTGTGAAAAGCCTATGTTCAAGTCGCCTATCTTCCTGCCCATTACCCAGCGACCCCAGTAGTAAACTCTTTCGGTGCGATAGTGCAGTGCTATTAGGAAATTTGATTTTGTTTCAAGTATCTCAATATCGCTTTGAGTCTTCTTCGGGCTTTTATCTGTAAAATATTTCGGATGCTTATCTGTACCGTAAAAAAGTTCAAAATAGCTTTGCGTGTTTAGCTTATAATCCGAAAGATATTTCTGCCCTCCCCACGACCACCAGAAGTTATCGTCATCAACAGGGTCGGCAAATTGTTCCGCGGGAATAAAAGCGTATACGGGGTTGAGCCACATTCCGGCAAGAACCATCTTTGGTTCGGACTCATAATACTCGCGGATATAAACCTTACCGGTCGGGTATATAACATATTTTTTTGTCGTGTTTACTTTTTCTTCAAAAGCAGTGCCCAGGGTTCCGGCGACTCTGATAATCACCCTGACAGGAGAACTTTCCAATATCTTCATTTTTCCGGCCTCAATAGAAGAACCGGCAACATCATAGTTCACCGAACAATAGTTGTTCTTGCCTTCCGGGTCAGTTTCAAGGTCATAGAGTTCATTTATCTTGGTTCCCCTCGCGCCATGCTCGCCGGGATTGGTTAGTATCCTGGAATTCTTTTTAAAGACCAGCTTAAATGACCCAGGAACGATGATAGTCTGAGTTGCAGGCTCGCTTTTGAGTTCCAGCGTCTTCAGGACTGTTCCCTCAGCCGCGAATACCTGCATAACAGGCCAGTTCAAGAACACTGTAATAAATACTGCGAAAAAAACTATTTTTGCCGTTTTACTCATTTTGTCCTCCGTATTTTTTTTGAGCCAGCGAAGCCGAAAGTTCGCTTATCGCCGGGAGTTTGAGTTTGCCCTCTATGAGCCCTACTAAAAGCTTGATTGCTTCAGCCCCTTCTTCAAAGAGCGGGTAGTGCCAGCCGATGATACGGTACGGGAAGCTGTCAAGTTCATCTTCGTATTCGAGGCTCATTATTTGAATGGTTTTCAGCAATTCAGGAGCGTCTTCCAACATGGCCTTAATGGCGCCAAAAGTCTTCGAGGACCTGTCTATGAATAAACCATCCATTTTTATTTTCCGCTTCAGCAGTATCTTCATTGCGTTGTAGCCGTCCATAGCCGTCAGGTTTGCCCTGGCCGTGTAATTTCTTTCATACTTAATTTTCTTCTCCGAAAGCGCTTTCACAAAACCGCGAAACCTTGCCCTAAACCACATACAAATATTCCTGTCATCCGAGTTTAGGTCGTCGCATTCGCCGATATAGGCGATGCGCCGGCTTCCTTTCCTTATAAGATAGTTTGCCGCCTCGTACGAGGCCCTCTCATCGTCAATGAATGCAAGATTATACCCTTTTAGCTTTACAGCAGAATCAACATAGACATAGGGCAGGCCATATTCATTAAGATCGCCAATAATCTTCGGGAAATACTCTTTATGCGATACCAGAAGCATGCCGTCAAGTTCGCGGTTTTTTAATTTTTCAAGATATCCTGCGCGCAAATCCTTTAGATTCTTACCGGCGATGAACTCTATCGTGCAACTGTTTCTCCCCGAAGCGTCGAGCAGCCCGAACAGGATAGGATCTTTTTCCTCGGGAGAAACGCCTATAACCCCAAGTCTGTAATTGCGGCCAATAGCCGCTTTTCTGAGAAGATATGTGCCTTTACTCGGCTTGCCGGCAATGATTTTTTCCTTTGCAAGCTCCGACATTGCCTTCTGGACGGTAACCAGGGAAGTATCAAATTGCCTGCTGTAATCCGCGTAGGTCTTGGATATCCTGTCGCCCGGTTTCAACCCGGAGAATTCTTTAAGCAGGAGTTCTTTGACCTGTATATGAAGAGGTTTGTTGCTCTTGCACATTGCGGCTTTGCTCATCAGGACCTCCGCTTGCTTGTACTACTTATACTACTTATTATGATTATTATAACCAAACCGGCTTTTCTGTCAATAGTTTTCTGCAGCAAAAAGGCGGGAACCGTTCTTACGGTCCCGCCTTTAATTCCCGTCACAAATGCCTTTTTTCGGATAGGTATTATTTTACCTTTTATACACCAGTTCCGGCGCCTTCATTAAACCGCAGGGGACCAGCTGGTAGCCGTCGACCCAGGCGCCTTTCTTGTGCTTGAATTCATGCGGTCCGGTCCAGGAAGGCCATTTCTCAAAATAGTGGAACGGCCCGTGCGAGTTCCGCCTGTGCCCCAGCACCTGAACACCAAGAGAGATATTCTTTTTGCCGGACGCAAAGCCGGTTATATCCATCTCGTTTGGCTCCCAGGCAATAAGCCCTGCTTCAGCGCCATCAACGCTTACCCGCACTGCCGTGCCTCTGTATGAGGGGACGCTGACAAATAACTTTTCCCCGGGCTTCAGCTTTACCTCCACGGTCTTGAGGTAAGTTACATGCCCGCTATAGAACGGAAACCCCTGCGGGACCCAGTCGCCGACATCAAGAGTTTCAGGCAATTCCGTAAGCGAAACTTCAGTGCCGGAAACAGCCGTGCCAAAGTTTCCGAGAAGATAAATTATCTCCAGTCCGGAATGCCTCTCGTCGTAGCCGCAGATAATCTCAATGTTGTTTTGCCCTAACTTCAGAAAAGCGGGGTCAATTTTGATAAGGCGCAGAGACCGGTCGCACCACCAGCCGGATTGAGCGTCGCAAGAGAGCGCCCGTCCGTTGATGCTTATCCGCATTGTTTCGGGTCTTTCAACCGCAAGATGCAATTCTCCCGAAGGAATCGTATCTGCTTGAAACTTGTATTTCAAACTTACATCAACACGCTTCCGCAAAGCTGTTTTTACCTGAGCCCACGGCTGCACCATTGCGCCTCCGCGCGGCTTAAGCCCGAGGAACTCCCTCACCTTAGTATCTACACCAAGAACTTCTTCCGGTTTTTGCCACTTTTCGTTACCTATCTTGAATGCCGGCCTGTCAAGAACAAGCGCGTTGCTTTCGGAAAGCGCTATATCCCATTCGTCCGTATTTAGCTTTTTCTTTCTGATTGTTTTTGCCGGAGTATTTGGTTGAGCCTGTATTTTATCTGCTCCTTTCTTTGGAATGAGGAACATCCTGCTTTGAAGCGGCGCGAATGAAGTTTTTATTTCCCACGCGCCGTCCTTCCAGAATGCTGACGCCGCTTTCATATTCCCGGTTTCGGCGTCGAATTCAACCGGAGGATTCCCTTTCCCCGAAGAAATCTTAAGCACGGCTTTTGGACAGGCAAAGGTTCTTTCCCTGACGAACTTCTGCCTGAAGTTTTCCGCTTCAAAACCTGTAGGATCCGGTATAAGGCGCATTTCCGGCTTTTCAACCAGCGGAGAATAGAGGGATCCCTTAACCGCCAGATCTTCTCCGGTATTGCAGGTAAACAGATATTTCGCTTCTGCATCTTCCCTGAGATAGGATAGAACCGAGGTCAAACCGTTCCCCTTTCCGTCGGAAAAATCGACTCTCCTGCCGCAGCCGGCAAGCGCCTTAACTACAGCCTGGGCCTCCGCGGAAACCCTGATACAGCGTTCCGAAAAGAGTTTTACCTCGGAAGAAACTTCCGCGTCAATATACCCGGCAGGTTCGCCGCAGAAAATCACCTTTCCGCCGGCATCCCTGAACTTCTTCAGCAGCTCAAGCGTGGTTCTCCTCATTGTAAGCATAGGCGGCACAAGAACCGACCTGTAAGCCGCTTTTGCCAGATAAATTTCCGGAATACCTTTATTTAACCCGGTTCTCCCGTGCCTGGACAGCAGTTCTTCTTCCCCATAATCAAAATCAAGCTGGTTGGCCAGGAGCGCCTGCGAAAGCTTGTTCCACATCCTGTCGTTAAGGAATATCTCCTCCGTGTCGCGCCAGCCTTCCTTTATGCGAAGCCAGACGCTCTCCACCGGATGAATGAACAGGATATCCCTTACTTCGGCGCCTCTGGTATTGAAAACGTTGACCCTGGCAAAATAATCCTCAACTTTCCTGTAATCCTCCCACCAGGGAGACTGGTAGAAAATGGCGGCAGGGTAGTCGCGCTTCGCTTCCCCGAGCATCGTGTACCAGGAAAGATGCTGGCAGCGCAGATTTATCCCGCAGGCAGCCTGCCAATCCCCGAGCGCCTTTTGTCCCGCAAAATTGAAATCCCAGCCGGTGCAGCCGTAAGTCTCCGTCAGTCTCCACTTTCTGGCAAATTGCCTTGCAACGGAGCTTACCTGCTTTGCCGTCTCAAACGCCCGCCAGTGCTCTGTAAGCAGATCCATCCCGGGAGCCTGCATGTGTTCATAGCAGCGCATCGCGCTCCCGACGACACGGGCCTGGTTTCTGAGCATATCCTCTCCCAGCACATGCCCGGTAAACTGCAATCCGTTTTTTTCGCACCACTCTCCTATCTGCTTCATAAAAGCGTCGCTGAAAAGGAAGGTTACGCAATCGTGGTAATGATAGCGCGCGCGGGTTACCGGACTGCCGTCTACATCATAGAAGAGCTCCACCAGGCGGGGCAGTATTTCATACCCATAACGTTCTTTAAATATCTTCGGGAGTTTCACAGTCCAGGGCAGGGCGGAAGCCCATTCATTGCCCTCACCGCCGCCCTCTATCTTGCCGTCGCCGTGGTTCGGCTCATCCGTGAAGATACCCGGCACCACGCCGCCAAAGTATTTTCCTGTCCTTTTGAAATACTCTTTGTGCGTGACATCGATGAATTTTTTGACTGCCTCATGGCTCAAGGTGTCAAGGTAGGTAAAACCGTTGTACCAGGAAGAGGACTTATTTATGCGGACAGTAAAATGCAATATTTTTTCCCGCGGGGCAAGTTTCCGCAGGGGACGGGAAAGCGGCCGCATTTCAACATCGCACGCTTCACTGCCGTTAATCTTGGCCGTAAAGACGGCAAGCGTATCCTTACCGACCTTTAGATCTTTGATATTATCCAGCACGGTCAACACTATCGCGCGCTGTCGGTATTTCGGGTTTTTTGTTACCAGCCCTCCTGCCGCCCCTGAAGGCCACCTATCCTCATCGTAGATCCAGGCCTTCATATCAAGTTTCTTCGCCTCATCAATACAGGCCTTGACGCAATCAAACCATTCATCAGACAGGTATTCGGTATCAAGCCCGACGCGCGAGTGCATAAAAAATCCGCCAAGCCCCATCTTTTTCATTAGCCTGATCTGATTTTGAAGTTCCGCCCTGTCCAGTTTTCCGTTCCAAGCCCAAAAAGGCGCGCCTCTGTATTCATTCCCCGGAGTCTTCAATTGCGCTGTCAGCCCGTCTTTCATTCTTCCTCCCAAAATTTAATTATAATGCGTTGGCCCTTTTGGAAAATCGGCCCGCGGGTCATATCCTGCCGGCCTGAAACTGTGGTCATTTGACGCTTTGAGTTCTAGTATTACATGTTGTTTATCCGCCAATTTCGGGTTAAGCACGAGAGTTACTCTGTGTTTTCCGGGGGCAAGAGTGAAAACATCCTTCCCGCCCGCCGAAATCTTGTCAACAAATTCCAGAGCCGGCCCGTTCTCTTTAGCGGTGAGCGTCCACCACATCGGACGATAAGGCGCCCTTAGTTTCCAATTGCCTGCTTTATTCCCGTCAATCTCGACGCCCACGGCAAAGTCTTTTACAAACGCCGGGCGGTATTTAGCCCAAAGCATAAGCGGCGCTTCATCTTTCACATCAAGAGTAAATGCTACTCTTTCCGGAGCCGCCGGGTCAATAGATTTTTCTCCTGATATAATCTGCACGGGTTGAGCCACAGTGGAGACTTTGAGCGTTGCGGCTTTTGAGGAATTGCCGCGGGAATCAACGGCAACAATCCTATAGGTGTACTCAGTTGCCGGCTTTAAACCCCAGTCCGTAAAAAAGCAGTCAGCCGTTGAGCCGATAATCGTGCCATTTCCGAGAGACAAAGGATCATCCGAACCGCCGCAATGAATGTCATAGCGCGCGATATTTTGCGCCTTGCTCGGACTCCAGCTCAGCTTGACTGATTGGGCCGTCGCTTCGGCTGCAAGTTCCGTCATGGGAGCCTGTGGGACTGTCAGCTCCTCATTGCCCGGGTTAAAAGCAGGGTCGCTGCTTACCGCTATCCTGTCGAGCGCCAATCCGTCTGTTGAACTTTGAAGCTCAACCGAAACGGCACCGTATTCTTTGACATCAACGAAAGCGGGAATTTTATACCAGGCAAACCTTTTCCCGGAAACCGCGGTTGTTGCCGGATTGCCGTTCATTAACGCCCAGTTCCCCGGAGAATCTTCCGCGCGGGCCAGGAGCCAGAGAGCGTATTTGCCGGGATTAAGCACGGGCTTAAAAACTATTCTTCCGTTTTCCGGCTCGGCACCTGACGCGTGATGTATGCGAAGATACCTGCTGCCTGACGCTTCACCGTTTAGGACTATCCTCGCGGGCGCTTTCCATTCAGCTTCTTCTGCCTCTTTGAAACAGGTAAGCGGAGCACTTGTTACACCTTTCAGCTGTACAGATATTTCGTCAGAAAAACTCCCTTCTATGCCGGAAGGTTCAACCGCCGCAACCACAAAAAAGTCGGTGCCTTGGCCTCCCGGAATCCAGGTAAACCTGTTTCCTTTCAGCGGTTCGCGGTTTAAAGGAACAAAACCTCTGCCGCTTTCCTTGCTCAAATATATGCGGTAGCCCGCGAGCTCGCGCATCCCTTCCGGGGCTTTCCAGGATAAGACCGCCTTCCCGCCTGAAAGTTCAGATTTGAAATTTGAGGGGGCCGCAGGCCTGCCGGTCACCGCGAAATAGATATCGCCGTTCCCGAACTGGTCGCTTACCCACGCAAATTTCGTGGCGTCAGGGGAAGAATATCCGTAAGTATTGGTATCCCAGTCATTTCTGGAGGTATTATGCTTACAGATACGCATTACCGCCGCCGGGTCGTTAAGCGGCACCATTACATGCTGGCCGCTAAGATCCCCGCCCATGCCGTCAGTTATCATCCATTTACCGTTAGCTGAAATATGCCCGTAGTCCGTTTCAAGAGGTTTTATGTAGTTGGCGAATATCTTTACTTCATCGGCCGTCTCTTCAGTCTGAGGATGCAGGCCGTTTGGAACCACTATCCGCAAATCGCCGTAAGTTCCTATATAGGAAAATGGGCCGCCTGCCGCGTGGCCGACTGAAGGACGGTTTGCAGCGATTGTAACGCCTGTAGAAAGGTTCATCAGGAAGCCCTGGTAAGTATAGCAGTTATACCAGCCAAGTTCGGTGTCGTTATTAAATAGCCCTGCACCCTTAAGCCTTGTAGGCAAGGTTATCTCTTTAACCCGATTTCCCGCGGGCAGCGAGGGGTCTATCAGGAATACCTGAGGAGATTCGCGAAGCCCAAAAAGCATTTTTGAAGAAACCGGAGAAGAGAAAAACTCCTGCACAACCCAGGTCTTTGGCTCGAAGCTCGCTATCTCCGATCTTTCACCCGTGCGGAAATTGAACCGTATAATGTCAATGCGCCTTGCCATTCTGTCATTTCTCTCCTTCGCGAGAGAGGTATTCTCGGCAATTATCATTGATTCCGGTTCAGTGGAAGAGAAACGCGCGGCCGCGTCGGTACATCCTCCTTTAACCCCTATAAAGGAGCGCGACTTAAAGTCAAAGATGTCAAAACCCGGAGCCCTTCGCCCGTACAAGCTGAAAGCCGAACCATCGCAGTTAAATGAGACCTTGAACTCATTCGCGTCGAGGTCCGTCATCTTCCAGACTTCGGCGTTCGTTGAAGAGTCGCGGTAGACCAGCCATTCGCTCCCCTCTTTTCCGGTCCTTGCGGGCCTTCCCGCGCGCTTGTTGAATTCTTCAAGCCCGTGATAGGGCACAGAGGCGAGTTTCTCTTCGCGGAAAGCCATCCCGGCGCCTATTAAGCCCTTCTTTTCTTCTTCGCTTAGCTCGCTGACAAGCCGCAGATATTGCAGCGTTATGCTTCCTGAGGTGTTCAGGAAACTTCCTTTCAGGCAAAGCTTCTGCTTTCCAGAAAGACCGAGTTCTTTGAGGTCCTGAGAGTGTATTCCCGTGGTGTAACAAACTTTTGTTTGTTTATCGTTTAGCCAGAGGGAAAAGATAACCGACTTTTCCGGGATGCGGACAACAAGATAGTGATAGAGGTCCAGGTCGACATCAACATCATATTGCACCGCGAAAGACGAAAACTCTGAGCCCGGGTTTGAAGGCCATTCCGGCCAGTCGGGGCGTTTCATATTCTGGTCCAAAGCCCCTACACAAGTGGTTATTTTAATCTTCCCGTCCGGCGCTTCGAAGGTTGGCGGAGTGCCTGACTTAGGATGTTCAATCGCCGTTTTCCAGAGTGAGCTATCTTTGAAGGATTCTTCCCAGCCTATTCGGGGTTGTGTAGTTTGCGCGGCAACCATCGGAGAAACAAATACGCAAACCATGACCAGGAATAAACCTCTCAAAATACTTTTCATAAAACCTCCAGGACAAGATTTCTATTATTAGCCATTGTAACCTATTGAATGTGGTTTATTTTACCTCTATTTTCCCTTTTTTTTCCCCGCCTTCTTTGGACTTGATAGTGTACGAATACACGCCTGCCGGGACAAGTTCTTTCTTTTCATTCCTGCCGTCCCATTCGGCGGTTGTATCATTTCCGCAGGAGATTTCAATTCCTTTCACTCCGGACGCCGAGACGATGCTGATGCTTGAATTTCTGGCAAGATTTTCAAATTTCAATTTTATTCCGAGAGACGGCCGGAACGGATTCGGGAAAATAACAACACCCTTGAGGGCTTCTTCCGCCGCCTGCTCCCCGCTCCTGGAGCTTCCGGTCCAGGGTTCAGGATTAATTGATCTCCACCTTACATAATCAAAACTCCAACGGTAGTTTTCGGTGAAATGTTTTCCGTCTCCCAAAGACGCCCCTTTTACGCCTCCTTCAAAGAGCTTGTCCGCCATGTCCGAGAACTTTTTGTCCCCGCCCCTGTGCCAGAGCCAGGCATATATCGGGGCCAGCAAGAGGTTGAGGTCAGGAGCCGCCTGCTTCTTCACGCTTTCATAATATAAAGCATTGGAAGCGGGTATGAACGCAACATTGTAAGTAAGCTCGGCAGTGTCTTTTATGCTCCTGAAGATCTCCTCCCTGCGCGAGGCGCTTGCAAACTTGCTTTCCGCGTATCTTATCAGGGCTTCCGCGGTCAGCGCCATCATAAAGGGCTGGTAACCGGTCTTTCCCCCGTCCAGCAAAAATGTAAAAGGCTGGCCGGGGTTCTTAAGCCAATCTTTCCATTGTTTCATATGCCTGAGCCCGACATCAATGAAGGGATCCTCTCCGAAACCCTGCTCGCCAAGTTCCCTTGCAACCTGCCAGCAGTTTATGTTGTACGCGGCTTCACGGCTAAGATTGAGGGTCATTTTCGGGAGTTTATCAAAAGTCCTCTGGTCTGAAAAGGGAGCGTTTTTCGCGAGAAGGGTTATTGCCTCCCTTGATTTCGCGTCTTTAGTCTTCTCGTAATCCATTTGCAGCCCGTGCGGAAAGAGCGCGAAGGCGACGACACGCCCTTTGACTTTGAAGACACCGTTATCCCTGTATGTAATGATGTTGTTTTTCGCCCCGGCAAGCCACTTATTATCGCCCGTATACGCCGCTATCTGATAATAAACCTTTGTGCCGTCGTAGAACCAGGCGCCCTGATACCAGCCGATTCCGCCACCTACTTCCGAGATATATTTATCCCCGTAGGTCAGCATTCTAGATTCCCAATTTGCTATTTCCGGAATAGTGCGGGAAACCTCGGCCTTGGTTAAAGGGACTGACAGGTCCGATAACTTTTTTTCTTCCGCCGGCCTTCTTTCCGGAGTACTTTGAATTTCCTGAGCTACGCCAATAACGGCAAAAAGAATAATGACCGCGGCAATCTGCATTGCCAAAACGGTTCTTGATTCAGCTGGCGCGCGCATTAATTCTCCTTTCACGCATTAATTATTCTTTATATCCAGGCAAAGCAGCTCCGCCGGCAGGCGGATGTAGAGTTTCCCGTTCGCAATAACCGGAAGGACATAATCGATCATGCTCGGCTCGTCAAAGTTCTTGCCCAGAGCATCGTGAATATTCTCTATTTTGCCAAGCTCTTTATAGCCGGCAGCCGTTGCTTCCACAAGCCTGAGAGTCCTGAAATTACGCACAAAGAGAAGGCCGTCAGCGGCCAGCATTGAAAGAGGCGCCGTCCAGGTCTCGCTCTTCCATTTGATTTTTCCGGTCCTTTCATCCAGGCAGACGAGCGAGCAGGTCCGTTTATCGAAAGAGTTCGGGTCAAAACTTTCGACATTGTAGCCGAAAACCGCTCCGTTGTGCCAGATAAAGGGGACACAATCGCTTTCGACTTTCAGCTCTTTGGCCTCCCATATCATTTTTGGCTCAGGCGAGGAAAGGTTACGGTCAAAATCATACATCTTTACGGTATCGCCGGTTACAGGAGTAAGAAGAAGCTTATTTCCGCTGATTATGACGGGAGCAGGGTTCATGCTTGTCTTGTTGCCGGCCGGCTGGCTTTTCCAGACTTTTTTTCCGTCAACAGGGTTTAACGCTATGAATCCCTTTCCAAAATACGCAAGCAGGCATTCCTGCCCGTTTATCTTGCAGACGCTGAGCGTCCCGGGATCAATTGCCTTTTTGTCGGACGGGTACTTGTCTTTATAGAGCCACAACTGTTTGCCGGTTTTTGCATCAATCCCGAGAATTGCCGGTTCTTTGTTCAAGAAGTAAACGGCGATTGCCACAGTATCTCCCGATACAACCGGAGACTGCGAATAGCCGTAGACATTCATTTTGATAAGCTCTGTCACGGAGCAAACTTCCTTGCCGGCGTCATACTGCCACAGTATCCTGCCCGTCTTCCTCTCAAGCCTGGTCAGATGGCCGTTGACTCCGAGGGTATATACCGCGTCGTCTTTTATAACCGGCGTGCCCCTGGGGTTGCCCTGCAGCCAGCCTCCGCCGTAACTTCCAATCTTGTATTCCGTCTCCCATTTTCTCTTGCCGGTCGAAGCGTTCAAACACAGGACCTTCTCGAAAGCCTCTCCGGCTCTTTGAGCAAAAGAAACATAGTTTGAGCTTGTCAGAACAAGATCATCTCCTGCGACAACCGGGCAGGACCAACCAAGCTTTATTGGAACTCTCCAGAGCTCTTTGGGGCCCTTCTCCGGCCACTTGCGGAGCAAACCCTTCTCCGGAGACACGCCATCCCTGTTTATACCCAAATAGTTTGGCGAATCGGAGCCGTTCAAAGAAGCCTCAGCGGAAATTTTCTCCTGTCCGGGAACCGAAGAACAAAAGAGCAGAACAAACAGGACCGGCAGTATTACCTTGTCTCTTTTCACCATTCCTCCATTTGCCAACTTCTAATTATTCTTAATATCCAGGCAAAGCAGCTCCGCCGGCAGGCGGATGTAGAGTTTCCCGTTCGCAATAACCGGAAGCACACAGTCTACCAGGCTCGGCCCGTCAAAATTTATCCCCTTACCCTCGTGCAGCTTCTCTATCTTCCCGAGTTCTTTGTAGCCGGCGGAAGTCGCTTCTACAAGCCTGAGCGTTTTAAAGGTCCTCACAAAAAGCAAACCGTCGGCGGCAATCATCGAAAACGGCTGGAGCCATTCAGGGCTATTCCACAGGGTATTGCCTGTTTTCTCATCAATACAAACTATAGAGCAGGTCCGGCCATTGAAATCATTAGGATTGTACCTGTTGTTGTTATAGCCGAAAATTGCTCCGTTATGCCGGATAAACGGAACGCAGTTACATTCAATATGCAGGTCCTTTTTCTGCCAGAGCACGTTCAACTGCGGCGCGCCGGCGGATTGGGACAGTTCCATATAATAAATCGGAGGGCTTGTAACCGGCACAAAGAGTATCTTACTGCCGTAGACCATCGGCGGCGCCGGATTTAATGACTGGCGGCAGTACAAGGCCTGGCTCTTTAAGACCTTCTTGCCGTCCGCGGGATTTATCGCCACAAAACCTTTGTTTAAATATGTAAAAAAACACTTCTGATTGTTTATCTCTATTATCGCCAGTGTTCCCGGATCCCCGGCGCCCTTGTCGGGCGGTTTGTTGTCTTTATAGGTCCAGGCAAGTTTGCCGGTTTTTACGTCTATTCCTTCTATTGCCGCCTCCCCGTTCTCCAGAAATACAGGTATGCTGACAATATCGCCTATAAGTATTGGAGATTGAGAATATCCCTTGTGGTCAAGCTTTCCGAGTTTTTGAACCGAAAGAATCTCTTTTCCAAAATCAAACTGCCAGATAATTTTGCCTGTCTTGCGATCCAGGCGCGTTAGGTGCCCCATCATTCCCATTGTATATACCGCGTCTTCGGTTATTGCGGGCGTGCCTCTGGGCCCGCCCTGCCACCAGCCGCAATAATAGCCGTCGGTTTTGTAAGCCGTTTCCCATTTTTTCTTTCCGGTTGCCGCGCTCAAGCACACAACTCTCTCTCCGCCGTCTTTTGGCCTGTCCTTGAACTCAACGAATTCCGCCATTATCAGCACCACATCATCTCCGGCGACTGAAGGGCAGGACCAACCCATCTTAATCGGAGCGCGCCACAAGGCCTTCGGTCCGCCTTCCGGCCAGCTATGAAGCAAACCTGTTTCGGGAGAAACACCGTTAAGGTTCACACCCAGATTCTGAGGCGAGTCAAACCCTGCGCCTAAAGCATTTCCGGAGTAACCGGCAGCCGGCGGCGTTTGCTGACCGTGAAGCGCGCAGAAGTAGAACGCAATGCTTAATGTAATCAATCCCAAGCTCTTTAAATGCACAACACCTCCTGCCTGCTTATCAAACCCTTCTTTCGCTGCTGCTCAACTTTGCCTGCATTTTGACTCTCATTTCCGAGACAATACCGGAATATTCTCCTGAACGCGAAAGATTCTTTCTTTCTTCCGGGTCTTTATTAAGATCGTAAAGCTCTTCTTCCTTGCCCGGCAGCCAAAAAATATACTTGTAGCGCTCCGTCCTTATGCATTTGCCGCGCCGCTTCCTGTCTCCTTCCATATACTCGCTAAGAATGAGTTCTTTGCCGAATGAGCGCCCCTCTACGGCAGGACGCAGGCTTTCCGCCGGCATCCCTGCCGGCTTTTCAATCCCGGCATAATCAAGTATAGTCGGGGCAATGTCCATTAGCTCGCATAAACCGGCTGTCTTTCGGCAGTTTGGCGTTTCTCCCGCCGGTTTAATCAGCAGGGGCACATTGATAACCGGCTCAAAAAAGCAGTTCTTATTAAAAAGCCCGTAATCCCCCATCAGCTCGCCGTGGTCTGTGGTAAAGATCACCAGCGTTTCGTCCCAAATACCCAACTCTTTGAGATTGTCAAATATGCGTCCGGAAAGATCGTCAATCATAGTGCAGAGCCCGAGATAATAGGCCTTCATTCTTTTAAGCAGTTCAGGCGATAATCCACCGGACGCTATCTTCTGCCTTTCCATATAGAAAGCCGGCCTGTCGGACATATCCAGCTTAAATGTCGCCGGAATCTCAATTTTCGCGGGATCATACATTGTGTCGTAGGGTTTCGGGGCGTCAAAAGGAGTGTGCGGGTTGCAGAAACCGCACCAGGCAAAGACGGGAGTCTTCGAGTCTTTATGCTTCCGGAAGTATTCAATGGTGTTTCCGGCAGTCCAGGTGTCTACATATTCCTCAAACTTAAGAACGCTGGTAACAGCCGACTTGTACTTCTTATATTCGTCAGACCTCCTCTGTTCATATATCAGTTCATAGGCGCCCGGCCTTCTCTTTTCAAGCCATTCGGCATATTCGCTTCCCAAAGGCCCAGGCCCGAGAGGTGAACCTTCCGCAACCTCCCATCTCGCGCCCTGGCCGCCGGTCAATTTCATCTCGTCAAAACCCCTGGGTGGCAGAGGGTATAGGTGCATCTTGCCAAAAGCCGCAGTCTTGATGCCTTTCTCCTGCAGGCGTTCCATAAAAGTCTTTTCCCGCGCGGGAAGCCCCGGAGTGCTGTCAACCACGTCTTCCATATACTCTACGCCGTGCTGGTGCGTGTATCTGCCGGTCGCGATGGAGGCGCGGCTCGGGATACAAACCGAATTATTGCAATACGCGCGTTCAAAAACGGTTCCTTCGGACGCAAGGCGGTCAAGATGAGGGCTTTTTGCTGTTTTGCTGCCGTAAACGCCCAAAGTATCTATCCTCTGTTGGTCGCTTGTGATCAGGAGTATGAACTTTGGAGTTTTTCCGGATGCCATCTATTGTCCGCTCCTTAGACGAATCATTCCTTTAAGCCTCTTAGCCGCGTAACCGAAGAATTTTTTGTAGGCTTCACAAAAATAATCCGGAGCATCGTACCTGCCGCCGGCGGTTTCCCTGTATTTAGGGCATCCGCCCTTACAGATTGAAAACCATTCACAGGACGCGCAGGCCGGGGAAACCAGGGATTTCAACCGCGAGAAACCCGCCAGCTGCCGTTCGTACAACTCGGAAAGAGTGTTTTCCATAATATTCCCGAGTTTCCATTCCTTTCTCACAAAGAAATCACAGGGATACACATCTCCGTTGTATTCCACCACGAGATAATCCCTGCAGGAATCCTTGAACCCGCAGTAACCGGGTTCCGCTCCAAAAAGCGCTTCAAGAACATTGTCGAAGAATCTTACGCCGAATTCCGGATTCCCGCCGTTATGCCACAAATCAAAGAAAGAGCAAAGAAACTTACCGTACTCTGACGGCTTAACTGAAAACAGCGCGGGTCTTCCTGCCGGGCCAAGCTCGAAGCAGGGAATAAACTGCACATATTCAAAACCTTTCTCACGGTAGAAATTGTAGAGGGCTTCCGCCCGTCCGGCATTGAAATCGTTAATAACCGTAAGAACATTAAAATCAATCCCTCGCGCTTTCAATTTTCCCGCGGCTTCCATCGCCGCGCCAAAGCTTCTGTTTCTATACCTGTTATGCATTGCTTCATTGCCGTCAATGCTCAGCCCTGCGAAAACATTGTATTCCTTGATAAGCCCTAAAATACCCTCATCCAACAGGGCGCCATTAGTCTGAATGCTGTTTGCGACCCGCCGGCCGGCTCCGCCAAGTTTTTTCTGTAGCGCGAACACTTTCCCGTAAAAATCAGCGCCGGCAAGAAGAGGTTCTCCGCCCTGCCAGGAAAACGCGGCCACCCCGCCGTCAGAATAATCAAAAGCCCGGCTTATCACTCTTTCAAGTACAGCTTCGTCCATACGGTGGCTGCCGCCCGGATAAAGTTTTTCGGTACCCTTATAGAAACAGTAGCCGCACTCAAGGTTGCAGTCATATGAAACCGGTTTTATTAGCAGTTCAGTATTCTTCATTTTTGCGCCTCAATTCCGACGCCAGCCGCTCTAAAGAAACCGTTTTGCGCCGTTCTCCCAGGTAATCTTTTTGAATGTTGCCTCGGTAAGCCCTAAATCCACAAGCTTTTTCCTCCAGGGAAGGTACCCCTCTTCCAGGTTCCATTTTCTGTCAGGCGGCCGGTTATCCGGCATTACCATATCCGGGCCAAAATAGAGCCTGTCGGAATATCTTTCAAACAACCACCTGAGCTCTTCATCAGTGCCAAGCTTTTCAAGCTGGCTCAAATCGGAGCAGACATTAGGAAACCTGTCGAGAAGCGCCGCGAATTTTTTCACGTCTTCGATATAGTTGGCGCTGTGGCACAGGATAAATGGTAGGTCAGGATTGGCGGCAAGAACCTTATCCCGTTTCTCATAGAGCAGCTCGCGGGAAGCTCCCGTTCTGCACGAGAAATTATGCGACGGGTCCGCGGTGTGAAGCGAGATTGTCCAGCCAAGTTCGCGCGCGGTGTCCCAAACCGGATTTAAACGTTTATCATCAAGGTAGACCGGTGTGCCGTCCGGAAAGAAATTAAACATACCGATATCTTTCCATACCTTCATACCCTTAACACCCAGCGCGGCATACCTCTTCATATCGGAACAGGCACGCTTGACGAATTCGTCCGGTTTCCAGCCGAATTCTTTCCATTCAGGCCAGAAGAACTGTATAAATCTCTTGCCGAGCCCTCTCCTGTTGCAATCAAGCAGAAACTCTTCATAATTTGAATGATAGCCTCCGTTAAAATCAACACTCCAAAGGTTGATTCCGGCTTTTACTCCGGCTTCCTCATACGCTTCAAGAAACTGGTCCAGGAACGCGTGCGGGAAATGCATGTGCGCGTCAAAGAGCGGAAAATCCATATACTTTTTGTCAGCTTCGTTCATAACACCTTCCTTTTCGGCCTCAGCCGGGTTCAGTTCCCTTCTTTCATAAGGGATTCTTTGCTTCTGGTAAACTGAAGTTTTACGCTCGCTTTCCTTTTCTCGATACAGGCAAGGCTGAGTTCAATATCTTCTTCGGCCTCATAGACGCTCATAGCACCGGCGCAGACCAGATCGCGCTCGCGTATCGTGCTCCAGACAAAATCAAACCCCGTGGGAGGCAGCAGTTTCCCGGCGGCAAGAGGTTTAATGACAATTACCGGTTTCTTTGCCTCGTTGATGACTTTGGCTATCCAATCCGTCTCAACCTGGCAAAGGAAACCCGCGGCGTTATAGATCTGGATATATGTCTCCACGTCCGCGTTTGAGCTGTCCGCGCAGATTACCGCATCAGGCGTATGCGTGCTCAGTCCCGGAATCAGGCCTGCTTTTCTCGCAATGCTCAGGAATTCCGTCAATTCAGGCGCAAGACGCTTATTCAAGCCGTCAAGCCTGACATCCGTCACGCACATATGGGGCAGGCAGAAGGTCGCTCTCTGTTTTACGCACTTCTCCACGGCTATTTTCCATTCTTCCACATTGCCTGCGCTCGGGGTGGCTATCCAGATAACTTTTCGGCCCGTGCGCTGTTCGGTAACATCAAGAGCTTGCCTCACGAAATCTCCCGGGCTTGAAAGGAAAGCGTCGCACCCGTGCTTTACAAATACTTCTATTACTCTGGCCATTTTAGCGGGAGTATCAAAGAGTTCCTTAATAAACTTATCGCGGGCCGAACTGATATGCGAGTAACCCAGCATGGCGTTCGAACCGCAAATCAAACGTGGAAGCGAAAGGCCGCCGACTGTAGTCCTTGGAAAACCCGACATAAACCCTCCCAATTGCAATCCGTCACATTCCGGTTCTCTTCTAACTTTTAACTCTCAACCAGACCGCCATGCTGCCCGCTTTCCTGTTATCCCAGGCAAAGTAGGGGATTGCCGTCAGAACGCGTGCTTCAAGCTTTGGCGCCTCGCCGGAGTAAAGTTGTTTTTGCCTCCCGGAATTTACCAGGAAACCCTTCGCCTTAAGAATATCAACGCCGCCGAGCAGCCCGGCTTTATGAATTACGCGGAATTTGTTATTCACCTGAAGCAGGAGGCTCTCAACCGGCGCCCGGTTGTCAACTTCTTCAAAACAGTAGACCAGCGGACCTTTCATCAGAGCGGCCCTGCCGACGTTTTGCCTGACCCTCGGGTCAGAATAGACTATTCTTGCCGGCATATCAAAGACTATTGAAAGCTTGTCTCCGGCCGACCACAAGCGTTCAATCCCGAGATACCCTCTCTTAGCAGTGCCCTTAATATTTTTCCCGTTAACCTTTACTGACAACTTGCCGCACCAGCCCGGATATCTTAATTTAACAGTGAAGCGCGCGGGTACTTCAGGGGAAACGGAGATCAGGACCCTGTTACCCCACGGATATCCGGTTTTCTGGCTAATGGAAACCGCGGTACCCCCAAGTTCCAGATTTGCCTCGCTTCCAAGGTATAGGTGAACCGCTACAGCAGAACCCTTCGTCGAATAAATATAGCCGCCAAGCGAAGCAAATAGCCTTGCAATATTCGGCGGGCAGCAGGAGCAGTCGTACCACTCTTTTCTGTGATGTTTCCCCGAAGAAGCCAGGGGATTGTCGTAGAAAAAGAGTCTTCCGTTACGCGAGACGCCGCTTAAGACTCCGTTATACAGAGCACGTTCGATACAGTCCGAGTATTTTGAATCAAGCTCCTTCCTGAGCATTCTGTGCGCGAAATTAACCAAGCCGATTGCGGCGCAAGTCTCCGCGTAAGCGGTCTCGTTTGGCAGGTCATAGGCCGTTGAAAACGCTTCTCCTTTCTTTACGGCGCCAATGCCGCCTGTTACATACATTTTTGTATTTATTATGTCATCGAAGAGCCGCCGGCAGGCGCCAAAAAGCGCTTTATCGCCCGTCTCTTCGGCAACATCCGCCATGCCGCTGTAAAGATACACTGCCCGGACCGCGTGTCCGCCGGCTTCCTTTTGTTCCCGCACGGGTTTGTGCGCCTGCATTTCCGGATACCCGTTCTTAGTCCACCACTCATAGGCAGCCGGATCTTCCCCGCGCTTGCTTGCTTCAACGTCAAAGTAATAAGGCTTTCTTCCTCTTTCATTCACAAAATAACTGCTTAACTCAAGAAATCTTCTTTCGCCTGAGGCCCTGTAAAGTTTCACGAGGGCAAGCTCTATTTCGGGATGGCCGCAGTAGCCGCGTTTCTTTCCCTTTTCCCTGCCAAAAACTGACGATATGTAGTCAGCATATCTCATCATGGCTTCAAGGAAATTGCGCTTTCCGGTCGCGTAAAAGTGCGCAACCGCTGCTTCCATCAGATGCCCCGCGGAATAGAGTTCGTGCTGCTCGCGGAGATCTTTGAAAACATAGGAAGGGTTCTTCACGGTAAAATAAGTGTTCAGGTAACCGTTCGGCCGCTGAGCAGAAACAACAAGTTTTACGACGCGGTCAACGGTCTTTGAGAGGTTTTTATCAGGCGTTGTGGCAAGAGAGTAACACGCGGCTTCTATCCATTTGGCAAAATCGGAATCAAAGTAAGGATGGTAGTTTTTATTGGATTTCTCAAGTCTAAAGGCCCTGATTCTTCCGGTCTTCCGGCACATTTCGTAAACGCCCGGGATAGTGTTTTGCCTGTTTACGCGGAGTTTTTGGGACCAGAAATGGTCATTTATTTTAACTTGTGAATGCGTTATGTGGTTGTAAAGTCTTTCCGCCACTCGCCTTCCTCTGTTCTCAAAACAACCGCTATTATAGCAATTATTCCGAAAAAAAGGGAAGGCTTCTATCTGTTTTTTGGTCCAAAAACGGCTCTTTAGACCTATTTCCTCGCATCCCGTATCCAGGAGAGAATTTTCGCGGTGTTTTGCTCAAGCGCGGCATAATCCTTCTTCTCCAGAACTTCCTTTGTGATTAGGTTAGAGCCCATCCCCACCGCGACCACGCCCGCCTTGAACCACTTTTCAATGGATTCTTTCGTGGCTTCCACCCCGCCTGTCGGCATTATAGAACTCCAGGGCATAGGTCCGAGCAGGTTCTTTACGAAACCGGGACCTCCGACTTCCGCTCCCGGGAAAATCTTGCAAATCTCAACGCCCGTTTCCTCGGCATTGGCTATCTCTGTCGCCGTTCCGCAGCCCGGAGAATAAGGTATTTTTTTTCGGTTGCACACCTTGGCTACTTCAATATTCAATACAGGCCCTACGATAAAATTGGCGCCGTTATTTATAAAAAGCGCGGCTGTATATGGATCTCCAACCGAACCTGCTCCCAGGATAAGTTCCGGCAGTTCTTTGGCGCAATATTTGACCAGCTCGCCAAATATCTGGTACGCGAACTCGCCCCTGTTGGTGAACTCAAGGACTTTTGCTCCGCCCGCTGAAACGGCCTTTGCCACATTCTTTGCGACTTCTATGTCCTTATTGAAGAAGACAGGAACCAGCCCGCTTTCCGTTATCGCATTCAATACTTCAATTCTCCTAAATTTTGCCATATTACCTCCCGGAAAATTATGCTTTTTTAGATGACACCGATGAGAAGATGCGATGACACCGATTAAGCAGATCTATCGGTGTCATCAACCAGCTCTTATCGGTGACATCATTTTTTTGTTTATCTAGAGACTCTGCCCGATGTCGAACCCTTCATTATACTCTCAACTTCCGCGACTGTCGCAATATTAAAATCGCCGACAATAGAATGTTTAAGGCAGGAGGCGGCAACGGCGAAATTCAGCGCCTTCTGCGGGTCGCTTCCGTAGGCCCTGAGGCCGTAAATTAGCCCGCCCATAAATGAATCTCCGCCGCCAACCCTGTCAACCATATGAGTTATCTGATAGACCGGCGCCACATAGATTTTATTGCCGTCGTACAGCAATCCGGACCAGCTGTTATGGCTTGCGCTTACGCTGCCGCGGAGGGTAACTATAATCTTTTGCAATTTTGGAAACTTCTTCTTCAATTCTTCAACGACAAATCTGTACTGTTCCGCTTCCACTTTCCCCGCGGAGACATCGGAGTCCGGCGCCTTAATGCCAAACACCTTTTCGGCGTCTTCCTCGTTGCCGAGCGCGATATCGCAATAATTCAGGAGTTCAGGCATAACCTCGCCTGCTTTCTTTCCCCATTTCCAGAGTTTTGCCCTGAAATTGAGGTCGCAGGATACTGTCAGCCCTTTCTCTTTGGCCTTCTTTACGCCCTCCAGGCAGGCCTCCGCGGCGCCCTTGCTTACAGCCGGAGTTATTCCCGTCCAGTGGAACCAATCAGCCCCGTCAAGCGCTTTGTCCCAGTCAATCATTCCCTTTTCAATTGAGGCAAACGAAGAGTTCGCGCGGTCATAGACAACCTTACTGCCTCTCTGCATCGCGCCGTTCTCAAGGAAATAGATGCCAAGCCGCTCTCCGCCCCGTAAGATATGCCCGGTGCCGATACCATAGCCGCGCATAAAGTGAAGGCAGGCGTCCCCAATGTCGTTATCAGGCAGCCTGGTCACGAAATCCACCGGGACCTTAAAGTTGGCGAGTGATGCCGCCACATTGGCCTCTCCCCCTCCGTAGACAACATCAAAAGAGGATGCCTGGCTAAACCTTAAATAGCCCGGAGGACATAAACGCAGCATCACTTCACCAAAAGTCACCACTTTTTTTGACATTTTCCCTCCGTACGTCTATCTGATTATTTTATCATTTTTATAGTCATTCCAGACGCTCTCAAACCAGAAAGTTTTGTCAGGCAGAGGCCGCGCTTTACGCCAGGCGCTTATAAACCTGCCGTTCCTGAAACAGGTCTCGAGCACTCTGTCAGAGTGCCGCTTTCCCGGTTTGGTGAATTTCCATTCCTTCCCAAGCGCCTTGTGCGGGAGAATACCTCCGCGATTCATCACAATATATGACCCCCTGCTTGTTCCGCCTGTGTTGACGTAATATTTTATTGCTTCAAGGTACGCGAGTTGAGTAAAAGACAATTCTACTGTTTTTAGCAGGTATAGCAGGTCTTCGTGCTTCCCGGCCTTGAGCAAGGATAACCGCTTGTATTCCGCACGGGCTTCTTTAAGGACTGTTTCAATATGCCCGGCAGGCCGTATCTGAGCCCCGTATTTTGACATCCTTTCCCTGATACTGTTCCTGAAAGCCGTCAAGGCCTCTCTGCTTACGCCCTCCGTTTTGTTTACTCTCGCCAGCAGCCGGCCCGTCTTTGCGCGGAGCACTTTCCCTGGTTTCACCGCAGACTCTTTATTATATCTTCTTGAAATATATTGCGCGCAGCGGAATCCGCCTACCTGCCCGGAGTTAAGCGCCGAGCCGCCGGGGCGGTAAACTCCGTGGGTGCCGTTAACTTCTCCTACCGCAAAAAGGTGTTTGATGTCCGTTTCCCACCAGATATTTCCGGAAAGCCCGCCGTTATTGTGCTGCGCGCAAACGGCAATCTCGAGAGGTTCCTTCGCGAGGTCGATATTATTCCCGCGGTAAAGTTCTATTGCCGCCGGATTCATCTTCTTCAGCCGTTCATACGGAGTTTTAAGCAGCGCGCCGGACTTCTTTAGATAAATATACGCCTCCGCGGAGAGTCCTTTCAGTTTGAATTTCCCTGAGGCCGCCCGAAAAGACGGGTTCCTTCTGAAATCCATAAACACGCGCCTTCCTTTTACTTTTGTTTCCCGGTAAACCAGCAAATCAATCAGGGATGAGCCGTGATTTCCGATTTTCCGCGGGTCAAAAGGCCATTGATATCCTTTCAAAAATATTGCGCTTGCCAGTTTTCCGATTGACGGGAAGAATTCGTTCAGGAACTCTTTCTCCTCTTTGCCGTAAGCATCCGTTGAAAAGTACCTCGGAATTGCCTGCTGGTAGGTTCCCGAAAGATTCCATCTGAATTTTATTGAAGCGAGTCCGTATTGCGACTCTGTCAGGTTCTTTGCCTTCGCTCCTAGCATAAGCGCAAGCCCGATGCTTCCCGTCTGGCTGCCTGGATAAACAGAGTCTTTGTAGATTCCCGCGGGCCCTCCGGTGGCAAGAACAATATTTTCGCATTCGAAACATCTGAAAGCCTTCACGGTGTCCTTCAGGCGCCTCTTATCAAGAGCCAGAAAACCTGTGACCTTCTTCCCGGCGCCCGTCCCCGCGCATATAAGTTCTATTACTTCCAGCCTGTCAATAATCCGTATCTTTAATTCCTTCGAGCGCTTCAGGAGGCACGCGTACATTTCCTGCGAAGTAAGCGGCCCGGCCGAAGTAGCCCGGCACTTATTGTCGTGGTCTGTCTTGTAGCCGGCATACTCGCCGTATTCATTGTGAGGAAATTTCACGCCGAGGGCAATCAGGTGGAAAAACTCCGAAAGCGAAAGTTCCGCTTCAACCAGGGCGAGATCTCCGTCCATCCCACCGCCGTTAAAGAGGTCTTTGGCCATTTCATACGGGGAATCGGGAATTTTCGAGAGGGCCAGTTTATAATAGGTTTGCTTGTCCGACCCGGTATTGGCCGAGGTCCCGCCGCCCAGTAAATCCGTAATAACGGCAATATCCCTGACTCCGTTCTCCGCGAGATGGATTGCGGCGTTCAATCCCGCCGCGCCGCTGCCGATAACGGCAGTATGCAGGCTTTCAAGGTTCTTCAGTTTACAATCTCCTTAAATGGAATCCGCCGTCAACATGCAGCACCTGCCCGGTTGAATACGGCAGAGAGCCCCCGGCTATCGCAAGGACTGTCCTGGCTATGTCTTCGGGGACGCCCCATCTTTTAATCGGAAAGACGCCGTCTTTGATCATTTTATCATACTTGGCCTTTACTCCGCTTGTCATATCCGTGGCAATTATGCCCGGCTGTATTTCAAATACGGGTATGCCGAATTCGGAAAGGCGGTCTGCGTAAAGTTTCGTCATCATGCTGATTCCCGCCTTTGAGACGCAATAATCCCCCCTGTTTGCCGAAGAGGCAAAACTGGAGACCGACGAAATATTTATTATCACCGGGTTATAATCCTTTTCTTTTTTCTTCTGCTCTATCATCCGGCCCGCGAAAAGCTGTGTCAAAAAATATGGCCCTTTCAAATTTACGGAAATCAGCTCGTCAAAACTCTCTTCGGTCGCCTCCAGAATATCTGCCCTTACCTTTGGCGCTATGCCCGCGTTATTTACGAGCACATCCAGCCGCGGCACAGCCGTGCTTATTTTGTTAAACAGTTCAAGCCTGTCTTCTTTCTTTGAGATGTCGGCGGAATACGCCAGGCATTCGCCGCCCGCTTTCTCTATCTCGGCCTTCGCGGAAGAAGCGTCCGTTTTGCCGGTAATTATTACCCTGTAGTTGTGCTTCGCGAGTTCAAGCGCGATTCCGAACCCGATGCCTCTTCTTCCGCCGGTTATCAATGCGCACTTTTTCTCCATTTCGCTTTCTCCGTTAAGCTGTTATTGTTTTTTCCCCGGTTTTGTCGACAAGACTATCTTCCGGAGCTCGTCATTAAAATATTTATAGTTGTCGTAGTTGACATCAGACAGCACGGCGTGGTCCAACCCCGGGATAAAACGCCCTTTCGCGATAAGCCTGCGCGCTTTTTCAAGTTCTAGGTCCATTTCTTTCCTGCCCCTGGTCAACGCGTTCTTGTTCAGGCCTCCGATGGCTCCGAGAGTCGGATACTTATCCAATACTCTTTCAAGGTCATTGCCCGCCTGCACCTCAAAAGGATACATCGCGTTTACACCGCTTTCTACCATCAGTCCCGCGAGCTCGTCTATTTTTCCGTCGCAATCAACGAGGATTATCTTGATGCCGTTCGCGTCCGCAAAAGCCCTCAGTTTTTCATAGTTAGGTTTCATGAATTCCCTGAAAGTGTCGGGCGATATCATGGGCCCGTTCTTATAGGCCATGTCCTCCCAGCATTCAATAAGATCAAACTGAACATCAACGGTCATCTTGCTCCAGACCTTTATAATCATATCGGTGTAGCCGTCCATAATAGAATGAACCAGGCCGGGCTCGTCATAAAAGGCATAAGAAAGGTTCTCGTCTCCCATCATCAGGCGCGCAAAACCGTAAACGCCTTTGTGAGTCAACTGCAGCGGATACTCCCGGTTCTTGTACTCCTTCACATAATCCTGCCAGTTCCCGGGGAATCTCGCCGGATCATCCGCTTGAAGATGAAGATTTCGAACCCGTTCCCAGTCTTTGGCGTTTTTTACCGGCCACTCTATAGTGCACTGCCCGTAATCTTCCCCTTTGACAATTATTTCTACGGTCCCGTCTCCGTGTTTTTGCGTGATTTTATTCTCAGTTTGCTCTAGTATTACCGTAGGAGGCACGCTGGATAGATACGAATTCACCGGAGTAATCTGCCAGCCGCGATAGACGCTGTCATATTTGAGGAGCTCTCGAATCCGGGCTTTCAAACCCGGATGCTCTTTCTCCCAGGCGGGCAGAGTATGGCTGCCTGTCCCGAAGACGGGTATGAACGGCACCCTGTCAACCTCCTGTCCCGTCAAAACACCCACAAAGCGCTCTCTTGAATTCATTTTCTCTCCTTTTTATACCGTTCCCGCTTTTATTATTTCTTCTGCCGCGTCCATTCCCTCGCGGATTGCCTGAACAACTGTTTTTCCCCCGTTTACTATATCCCCGCCGGCGTAAACTCTCTCTTTTGAAGTCCTGCAACTCCCCCCGGCAAGTACAATCCTGTTCCCTTTAACGCTCACGCCAGAAAGCCCTTCGAGGAGTTTTGCCGACAGTTTCTGGCCAAAAGCCTCAACACAGATACCCGCTTTAAAAAGATATTCTGAACCCGGGACTTCAACAGGCTTTCGCCTGCCTGAAGCGTCTTTCGCGCCCAGTTCTGTTCTCGCAAATCTTATACCCTCAAGGTTCCCGTTCTTGTCGGCGGCATAGCCGAGCGGCTGTGTAAGAAAAAGGAAGTTCACGCCTTCGGCCAGAGCGTGTTTTGTCTCTCCCTGCCAGGCCGGAAGTTCTTTGTAAGACCTCCTGTATGCGAGGAATACGTCTTCAACCCCCAGTTCTTTGAGGGCCAGCGCAGAATCCATCGCGGAGTTTCCCCCGCCCAAAACAACAGCCCTGGACGGCATTGATTTGCTGAAATTCCAGGAATTTTTCAGGAATTCAAGCGCGGAGTATACTCCTTTAGGTTTTATTCCGCTTTCCAGCCCGGTATCTTCTGAAAGCCCGGCGGAAATAAAAACGCTGTCAAACCCGGCCTTCAACAGGTCATCTACCGTTAACTTTGCGCCCAGCGCTTTACCGTAAGAAAGCTCAAAGAGGCCGGTTTCTTCCAGTTTGAACGCGGCAACTTCATTTTCAAGAGTGTTCTGAGGAAGGCGCTTTTTCGGAATCACAGACGAGGCAATCCCGCCGGGTTTCTCGCCGGCTTCATAGACGCTGACTTTGAACCCTTCTTTAATCAGCCTCACCGCGCAAGCTATTCCCGCCGGTCCGAACCCGATTACGGCAACCTTCTTCCCGTTCTTTTTGCCGGCAGTTATTTTCGTCAAACCCTGCTTCCTGGCTTCGGCCGACAGGTATTTTTGTATTTCACCTATCGGTATCTCTTTATGTTCCAGTATTCTTGAACTGCAGTTCTTCTCGCAAAGTTCTTCTTTCGGACACGCGTAAGAACAGGCCTCCGGCAATACATTCCGTGCGGACATTATCGCGTAACCGCCGGCAATATCCCCTTTCGCGCAGGCTAAGATAAACCCGGGAATATCCATCCCGGCCGGGCAGTTGCTTGCGCAGGGAGCCAAAGCGCAAGAGCGGCAGTTGTCCGCGAATCCTTTCAGGTAAGCGGGATCTTTCAGCCGCCCCTGGTAGTAAATACTGCCGTAAACTCCGCTGTCGTAAATCGCGCAGCCGGCTGTCGTTCCGTCCCTCATCATCTGGGTGCAGGACGAGCAGGTGATGCAGGCCTTCTTTGAAGTCAGCTCCCCTTTGGAGAGTATCTCGTTTGCAAATCCGGGATTCGCGAGGGCCAGCCTTCCGAGCCCCACAATGGAGCAGGCACCTTTTTTGAGCATGGCATAGCCGGAATTTGCCGCGAATTGCCTCAGCCAGGTGAAACCTGTAGATATCATATGAATGCCTGGATTCTTTCGCGCGACTTCTGCCGTCAATTCCATGTTCTTTGAAATAAATGTCAGAGGGTGTCCTTCGGGAAGTTTCATACCCGACACAGGGAAATCATACGGCCTTTCCACGTGAGGGTTGTAGTAAGGGTTGGCAACACAGATATTGAGCAAGTTTATGCCCTTCTTGCCGAGAGTGTCAATGAACTTAAGCGGCTCAGTTAAATCCGGGTTCATGCTGCCGTCGGTTGACATTCCAAAGCCGTACGGATAAGGGGTAAAGTCACAGATGCCAAGCCGGCTGGTAATAATCATTTTCGGCAGCCTCGCCCGAATCTTTGTCAAAATCTCAAGAAACAATCTCACCCTGTTTTCGTAAGCGCCGCCGTATTTACTGTCAGTCCTTGTATGAGCCCCGAGAATCTCGTACATCAGGTATCCGTGGCAGGCTTTAATATCTACCGCGTCAAAGCCCGCCCGTTCCGCAAGTTCGGCCGCCTGCACATACTTTTCCTGAAGGGCATCGAGTTCCTTGTCAGTAATAAGGGGATAATCTGCGGGAAGCTTTGAGGCCTTGTCAAGATAGGCAGAGCGCTGGAATATTACCGGCTTCGGGCCCCCAAAGGGCTTGCTGTATCTCCCTGAATGGGTGAGCTGAAGCACAAGGAACGGGTTTTGTTTCCTGCCATTGTAATCAACCGCGTGCTCGCGGGTGCAATCGGCCAGTTCCTTGAATTTGGCAAAGGAAGCCTCGTTTATTGAGATTTGCCTCGGGTTTGCCTTGCCTTCCGGAACCACGGCGCAGGCCTCCACCCAGATAAGCCCGGCTCCGCCGGCGGCAAATCTTTTGTATCTTCTAAGCGTCAAAGGGCCCGGCGCTCCGTTCGCTTCGCCGTCACAGCCTTCCATCGGATGAATGCAGAGCCTGTTTGGGACAACCTTTTCGTTTATTTTTAGCGGTTGCCTGAACAATTCCGCATCAGTTTTTTCGGCAAGCGGAAGCGAGAGTTTCAGCCGCTCAAGCTCATGCTTCAGTTCCTGAATGTTTCTGTAATTGAAAGCGCCGGTCTTTTCCTGCATTTGGCAACCCCCGCTTATTTGGTTTTCTTTTTCGCAAGCCTGTCTTTCTTTATGTGCAGAATCACAATTTCCGTGTTTTCTACTGCTTCATAGGTATGCTTCAGCAGCGCGTCAAACTGTATGGACTCCCCTGCTTTCAATTCATAGACCGCGTCCGGCAGATAAAAGATAACCTTGCCTTTCAGAACCCAGCAGGTCTCGTAGTCGTCTTTGTGCATCTTCGGGCTGGACACCTTGCCGCCGGCCTTCGCTGTCCCGAAAAGAATTCTCACGCCTTCATATCTAAGTTCCTTGAAATGGAAATCTTCGGAAATGTGTTCTGAAGAGGCCTTCTTCTTTGCCGTGACATATTCGGCAAGAGCAATCAAGTCTGACGGGTTTATTGAAAGCGCCCTGCTGATTTGATAAATGGTTTTAAGATCCGCGGCTGTCTGATTTCTTTCTAGCTTGGAGATAACAGCCGGAGAAATTCCGGACTTTTTAGAGAGGTCTTCAATTTTCATGCCTTCTTTTTTTCTGAGTTCCCTCAGAATTGAGAAGTTGAACATTTCTTTGAATTTTGTCACAAACCCCCACTTTCCCACTTTGCATATTTTGTGCATTATTATATCTACTAAGAACATACTATATTTGAGGTTTTACGTCAAGACTTTTCGGGATTTTGTCGCAGGGAGATTGTTGGCTATTACCTTACAAACTTTATGAACATTATGAACCTTATTAACTTTTATATTTATAATGCGAGGGACGGGAGTTGAACCCGCAGCCCCGTAAGGGGATTAGATCCTAAGTCTAACGCGTATGCCAGTTCCGCCACCCTCGCGCGTGGAATACGGCTATTATAACAATAACAAGCGATTTATCAAGACTAATGACGGCAGGAAGTATACGAAATCCCCAAACAGGGAATTAATCTGTCTATTTTGAAACGGCGAAGAATATGAATTCCTTTCCGGGCCGGTCCGGCGCGTCCCGCACATCAAGGATATTGAAGCCTGTCTTTATCAATGAAGCTTCTATGGCTTTTCTCCCGCGGAAGCGCAGAGTTGAATCCGAAGTTATCTTTTCGCCGTCTGATTCGAATATGTAGGTCCAGCGGAAGCTCACCAGTTCCTTTGCTTCGCCGGTTACTTCACACCAACTTTCCACACTCCCTATTTTCGGAATGTCTAAGCGGCGAAAGGTTTTCTCTTTAGTCCACTCGAGCCAGGCTTTTTTTGCCGGATCTCTTGCTAAAGGCGATTGCTGATTGATAATTACTGATTACTAATTAAGTCAAAACATAATAACAAAATAGATTATTTGAGTCCAGGCGGGTTTAATTCAGAATATTCCACCAATATTTCCGCCTTTGGCATTAACGGCGATTGCTAATTGCTGATTACTGATTGCTAATTAAGTCAAAACATTAATGCAAAACAAGTAAAAAGAGCGGTTTGGTGGGCCATTCGTGGCGCCGGCGGATAAGAGCGATTGCTGATTGATAATTACTGATTGCTGATTAAGGCAAAAGCATAAATGCGAAACAGATCACTAAAAGCAGTTTGGTGGGGCGTCGAACCCACTCATTAAAAGCGATTGCTAATTGCTGATTACTGATTGCTAATTAAGTCAAAACACTAAAGCAAAACATCTTATTGTAATTCTGATGGGTTTAATTCAGTATATTCCACCAATATTTTCGCCTTTGGCATTAACGGCGATTGCTAATTGCTGATTACTGATTGCTAATTAAGTCAAAACATTAATGCAAAACAAGTAAAAAGAGCGGTTTAGTGGGGCGTCGAACCCACTCGTTAAAGGCGATTGATAGTGGGCCATGAGGGGCGCCGGCTCCTGAGCCGCTTCGGCACTTCGTGCCTGCGCATACGCCGGCACTCCCATGCTATCATGCTTAGTGTTTTTGGTTGGTCGTCGAACCCACTCCCCCAGGAAGAGGTCGTGGGTTTAATTCATTATATTCCACCAATATTTCCGCCTGCGGCGTAAATATTGGTGGGCCATGAGGGATTCGAACCCACGACCTCCCGATTAAGAGTCGGCTGCTCTACCAGCTGAGCTAATGGCCCAATAAAAACGATTACTGATTGCTCATTGCTAATTACTAATTGCCAATTAAAACAAGCAAAACAAGAAGAAAATTATAATACAACCAACGGAAGAAATCAAGGACATTAAGCCCTTAATCAGCAATCAGCAATCAGTAATCAGCAATTGCTCTTAAATGGGCCCGAGAGGACTCGAACCTCCAGCCTACTGCTTAGAAGGCAGTTGCTCTATCCAGATGAGCTACGGGCCCGTCAAATACGGTATTATTCGTCGTTTAGAAATTCGCTGATCTCTTTTTCTTTTGTGCTTGCCAGCTGTCTGAGCTTTTTAAGCGCCCTCAGCTCGATTTGCCTCACCCTCTCCCGGCTTATCTTATATATTTTCCCGGTCTCCGCGAGGCTGTGTGCCAGTCCGTTCTTTAGCCCAAACCGCAGTTCAAGCACGCGGCTCTCCCTCTTATTCAGCATGCCAAGCAGTTTGTCAATTTTTTCCGTCTGCATCAAAGTCATATGCGCTTCTGACGGCGTAATTGAGTTGCGGTCTTCTATTAAATCTTCTATGCGCCTCTTGTCGTTCTCATCAGGGCTGTAAATATCCAGAGAGATAGGCATCTCTGAGATCTCGACTATCTTCCTCGCCTTCTCGACATTGAGCTTCAGTTTCCTGGCCACTTCTTCAATGGTCGGTTCTCTTCCTGATTTCTGGGCTGTTGTAGTCGTCAGTTTTATGTACTTGTTTAGAAGCTCAATTATATGGGCCGGAAGATGAATGGACCTTCCCTGGCTCGAGAGCGCCCTGATGATATACTGCTTTATCCACCAGGTTGCGTAGGTAGAAAACCTGAACCCCTTTGCAATCTTAAATTTCTCTACTGCCTTGATGAGTCCGAGATTGCCTTCTTCAATAAGATCCATTATGGAAACACTGAACCTCGTGTACCTCTTCGCGATGCTGACAACCAGCCTTAGGTTTGAATTTATTATGAGTTTCTTTGCCTGTCTGTCCTTCTTCATTTTGCGAAAGAGGCGCTTTTCGTCTTCTTGCGTGAGCAGCGGAAACTTGCCTATCTCGCTCAGATAAATTTTTAATATATCGCCGGCAAAAGGCCGGTTCTTGCTGAGCTGAATTTGAACGTTTTTCTTTCTCATTTTAATATTTTATTGAGAACCCCTTGACGGATAACGGCGCCGCCTTCCACTCAATATCAACCGACAGAACTCTGCCGCTCGGCGGGCCTTTTTTGAGCTCAGTGATAAGAGCTTCCACGGCAGGTTTCCTGCCGGAAACCATCACTTTAACGCTCCTTCCGTCTGCCATATTCATCACATTTCCGTTTAGACCGAGCGCCAGCGCTTCTTTTTGCGCGAAATACCTGTAACCGACGCCTTGCACATTGCCTGAAACAGTTATTTCTGCGGACACCTCAACGGTCATATCAAACCATTGAGGCTGAAGTTAAATACTTCAGTGTAGGATATCCCAAAAATTACGGATGTGTCTATGATATTGTTAAGATACGGGTTCTGGGATATACGCCTGAGCCCCTTGAGGTAGAGGTCGAAGGTCACATTTGGGGAAAGTTTAAGCCTGCCCCCTGCATTGAAGTCCAAGCCGTCATACTCAAACATCGCGTCAAGGACCGGGTGTACCGGACAAGAAAGTCCCGCAAAAAACCAGTTGAACCTGTTGTTTCCGGTGCCGGCAATCAGCTTCAGCCCCCCGAGTTCAGGGAACGTTCTGTCGACAGCGGCGTAAATATTATTACCCTCAAACCCGGCGCCAAGGTTAAAACCGGCCGTTTTCTCATCAAGCAGGCGCGCCTTGAAATTGTAGGCCAGTTTTTTGGCGATGACATCAAGGCTTGTCGTGCTGTCAAAATCCGTCTTTACGCCCAGCTCGAAGAACGAAAAGAACCCGTAAGAGTATTTGAGCTGATACCTGTGCAGAGAGAAAGTTTGTTCATTCGCTGAAAGAATGCCGCCGGACGGGATATTCATAAGTCCCGTGGGCCCGTTATATGACCCGCTGGCTCCGGATCCGGCGAAAAGCGCGCCGGCCGTCACAAACACAAGAATAAAAATCGGGGCGATCCGATTTGAACGGACGACCCCCTGGTCCCGAACCAGGTGCTCTAGCCACCTGAGCCACGCCCCGATGTGTTTGACGGTCATCTGCGAAGATTCTCAATGAACTTCAACCCGGCCACTGCCGGATGGTTTGTAAGATCAAAATGGAGCGGAGTAACGGAAATCCTGTTGTTCTTAATGGCCTCAAAATCCGTGCCGCTCTCTACTAGGGCAGAAGGCTCCTTGCCGCCGAGCCAGTAATATGTCCTGCCGCGCGGGTCAATCCTTTTTAGAAACATGTCGCGGTAAACCCGCTTGCCCTGCCTGCAAACTTTTATTCCTTTTATACGCGCCCTTTCGACATTCGGTATATTCACATTCAGGAAAGTATTCTTTGGAAGCCCTTCCGCCAGCACCTTAGAGCAAAGCGCCTTTAAGAAAACCGCGCCGCTCCTATATTTCGGGTCTATTCTTGAACCCATTGAAACCGCGATTGACGGTATTCCAAGGAGCGTTCCTTCCAGAGCCGCGCTCACTGTCCCGGAGTAAGTTATGTCGTCTCCAAGATTGGGCCCGTTATTTATGCCGGAAACCAAAAGATCCGGTCGGGCCTTTTTCATAAAACCATAATACCCGAACATTACGCAGTCTGTAGGAGTACCCTCAACCGAAGCTTCTCTTTTGTTAATAAAGTTCACTCTCAGCGGGTGATTAAACGTAATTGAGTGAGCCGCCGCGCTTCTTTCACCGGTTGGAGCTACAATATAAACATCCCCGACCGCAGAAAGCATCGAAGCCAGCGCCCTGATGCCGGGGGCGTTTATCCCATCATCGTTAGTGATAAGTATCCTTGGCGCCATAGTTCAATAAAATACCATATTTTCCAGAGGTTTTCAACAGCATAATGGCGGGAAGGACCGGAAGGCGTTTCCGTATATTGGTCGGGGCGATCCGACTTGAACGGACGACCACTCGCACCCCAAGCGAGTGCGCTAGCCACCTGCGCCACGCCCCGACAAACGAACCATTTAAAAGGGTAACTGCCTATTTTTGCTATTGTGCGGCGCGTTTGTGCCGCCGTCTAAAAGAGTTTGATTCTATCATAAAGACCGCGCTTCTTTCAACCGCAGAATTTTGCGGCCTCAAAGAACTAGGAGTCCATGGATTCTCTGAGACTTTGAATTTTTTTCTTCAATTTATTCACTGTCGCAACGAGCTCAGCTTCCTTGAAGTTAATTTCCAGCTGGGAAGGATGTTTCCCCGCCTCTTTAATCTCCTTCAGTCTGTTCTTCGCGCCGGCGATGGTGAACTTTTCGTCATACAGAAGCTTTTTTATGAGAAGCACCATCTCCACATCCTTCTTCCTGTACGACCTCTGCCCGCCAATGCTGCGGACCGGCTTCAGGAATTTGAACTGTTTTTCCCAATAGCGGAGGATATACGGTTTCACCTGAGTGATCACGCTCACCTCGCTGATGGTGAAAAACAATTTGTCCGGTATGACTACCTCGGACGGATTCTGCGCCTGATTATTTTCGCTCATCTGCGCTCACCCCTTTTTCGATGCGTTTCTTCAGCATCTCGCTGGACCTGAAGGCCGGGACCCTCTTGGCCGGGATGAGGACCTTCTCTCCTGTTTTAGGATTGCGCCCCACCCTTTCCTTTTTCTCCCTTATGACAAAAGTTCCAAACCCGCTGATCTGGACCTTCTCGCCGCTTTTTATAGAACCGACTATGCAGTCAATGAAGGTCTGAACCGTCTTTTTAGCGACCTTTCCGTTAACACCGAGCCCTATCACGTTCTTTACGAGTTCGAATTTTGTCACTGTCATTGCACTTCCTCCCGCTTGAGTTTGCGTCCCATCAAAGCTTTCACGGCGCCCGCCGGAGATGCGCCCCTAAAGAGTATCCTGTACATCTCCCGCGCTATAGGCATTTCAACGCCGAGTTTTTTGGCCAGCCTGTGGCAGGAATCAGCAGTCGTGACGCCCTCGGCGACCATTTCCATGGAAGCAAGTATCGCGGGAAGTTTCTCTCCTTTGCCGAGCCGCTCGCCTACGGACCGGTTTCTGCTGTGCCTGCTCATGCAGGTAACGATGAGATCTCCGGTTCCGGATAACCCGTTTAAGGTTTCAGGCCTGGCGCCAAGTTTTCTGCCGAGTCTTTTCATCTCTGCCAGCCCACGGGTCATCAGAGCGGCTGTCGTATTATCTCCCAAACCCATGCCGTCCAGCACTCCTTTTGCAAGGGCTATGACATTCTTTACCGCTCCGCCAAGTTCAACTCCGATAACATCATCCGAAGCATAAACGCGAAAATATGGCCCGGAAAATACTTCCTGCAAAATCTCAGCTGTCTTTATCTTCTTAGCGGCTATTACTACAGCTGTCGGCGTCTTTCGCCCGACCTCTTCCGCGTGGCTCGGCCCGGAAAGGACTGCTACCTCAAACTTTTTCCCGAACCGGCCCGAGATAAGCTGGGACATTCTCTTGAGCGTCGTCCTGTCTATTCCTTTAATCGCGCTTACAAATATTGCTCCCTTTTTCAGTGAACCTGTGTCCATGAGTTCCAGCACGCCGGGCAGGTGTTTTGAAGGCACGGCAAAGAGTATTATCGCCGCTCCTTTTACCGCCTCCGCAAGAGAGGAGGTTATCACTACCCCGCGCGGTATTTTTACGCCGGGCAGAAAAGTTTTGTTCTCCTTCTGCACGCGGAGTTTTACCGCGTATTCCGGAAAATGTTCGTAGAGAGAGACTTCATTGCCGTTTTCTGAGAGCAGCACGGCAAGGGCAGTACCCCAGCCTCCCGCTCCTATGACCCCTATTTTTTTCGCCATAACCTGTTCTCGTTACCCTCCATAAGCCTTTTTATATTGGCCCTGTGCGTGTAGAAAACAAGCAGGGCAATTATTGTGCCTATGATCTTTATCTCCGGGCGGACATCTGCGATCCGAATAACTGTCGTTCCTGCGAGCTTGATAGCCGGAACCGCCGAAGACATCCATAAAAATACGGACAGAGCCACGCCTGCCGTCATTGACCCCAGCGAAACATAACCGCTCACTCCGAGAACTGCGGCGAATACCGCGGCCGCGAGCACGGTTTGGAGAGGAGCCAGCGCGAGGAAGACTCCCAGGCTGGTAGCAACGCCCTTGCCTCCCTTGAAATCAAGAAATACCGTCCAGTTATGCCCCGCGACACAGGCCAGGCCTGCCAGCACGGGGGTGCCCAGCGTGCCCAGCGGAAAGAGCATATCCGGGATGAAAAATACCGGCAGGAAACCTTTCAACACATCAATGATAAGCACGGTGATGCCGGGAAGCGGGCCGAAGACCCGAAAGACATTGGTCGCGCCTGTATTTTTGCTTCCTTCCTGCCTGATATCCTTTTTGAAGAATATTTTACCGACGAGAAAGCCCGTGGGAATGGCCCCAAAGAAGTAAGAAACAAATATAAGGATGCTGAGCTTAAAGAGATTATCCAAGGCGTTTTATCCCCTTCCACGTGTAGTCTATCAGGGCAAAACCGGCAATGACTACAGTCGCGATAGTTGTACCGTGTATGCTGAGCCTCATAAACTCCGGCGCCGAATTGACAAAAGGCGTCAGCAGCAGCACTATTACAAGAATACTCTCAAAGAAATTCGCAAGTTTCCCGAAGATGCTCGGCTCAACTCTGGTATTTGAAGTCATAATGTAGACAAGCAGCCAGCCAAGGATAAGAATGGCGTCTTTGCTGAGTATTACGGTCACCACCCAGTAAGGCACCAGTTTGCTGGAGGCAAGCAGGAGCAGAGCGACATTCACCAGTATCTTATCGGCAAGCGGGTCAAGAATGGAGCCCAGAATAGTCCTGGATTTTTTCATCCTCGCAATAACTCCGTCAAGCACATCCGTAATAATCGCGGCGATAAAGATGACAGCCGCTATGCCCGTATGGTCGGTCACATAGGCAACCGCAAAGAGCGGGACACCGAGAATCCTCGCGAAAGTAAGTATGTTTGGAACTGTTATTGTCTTCATTCAGATACCACCCTGTTCTTGCCGTTTTTTTTGGCGATATATAGCCTCCGGTCCGCGCTGTCGATCAGTTCCCGGTTGTTCTTCGCGTCGGCGGGATAATTGGAAACTCCAACGCTTACCGTGATAGCGTTCTCCGGAGCATCAGTTTCGTTAACGAACCTGTAATCCTGTATGGCGACCCTGATCTTTTCCGCAATCTCCGCCGCGTTCTTCTTTGACGCGCCCGGAAGTATTACCGCGAATTCTTCTCCGCCATAGCGCGCGGAAACGCCGGAATCCCCGATTATCTTTCTAAGGATGCTTCCCGTGTCGCGCAGCACCTGGTCGCCGTATAAATGGCCGAAGGTATCGTTGTAATGCTTGAAATTATCAAGGTCAAGGTATATCAGGGAAATATCCGCTTTTGATTCGCCGGTCATCTCGAATTCTTTGCGGAGCGAATCCTGGAAATACCTGTGATTAAATAGTCCTGTGAGGCCGTCCGTCACCGAGAATTTCTCTATGGTTTCGTAAAATCTCGCGTTCTGTATGGCAATGGCAGACTGGTTAGCGAACAGGTCGAGCAGGGAGATATCCTCATCCGAGATGCTGGCCTTGGAATAACCGTCAGCGACAACAACCAGAACCCCCAGCACAGAGTCCCTCGCGATAAGAGGGATCGTAGCGAATTCATTGAGGTTGAGCAATTCCACGAGTTTTTGCTCGCACCGGTAGTCATTCCTGGCGTCCTTGACAATAAACGGTTTCTTCTCCATCGCGGTTTTGGGTATCAGGCCGGCTGACTCATCCATCTCAAATTCCTGAGAGCGCAGGATCTCGTTAAAAATACCGACCCCGGTCTCTCCCTTAAGGTATTCTTTCTCCCCCTTCTGGACAAGCAGGAAGATAAACGCTCTCTCGTAACGCAGCTCCATGGTAAGGCTTTTCAAAATCATGTCGAGGAGCTGATCAAGTTTCATAGTGCTGCGGAGCGCCTCGGTTATCTTGTTCATTGATTTTATCTCGTTATACATGCGCCTCAGGTACCTTATGTGCCAGAAATTCTCAATGTCCTTCTTCACGAAAAAATAAACAAAAAGTATAAAGACGGAGTACTTGACCCAGAGCCGGGATTCCTCGGTTAAGTCAATTACGATAATCGTGGCAAGCAAAATGATAAATATAAGGCTTGAAGTGCGCAGCAGCCAAGGAAGCAACCTCAGCTGTCCCTCTTTCAGGTACTTGTTTATGAAATCGTTAATCTGTTTTATCATTTTTTCCTTTCTTGTTCAGCACCCTGGTGAAAACATCCACTATCTGCGGATCAAACTGGGTCTCTTTGCAGCGGATAAGCTCCATATGCGCTTCTTCCCTGCTCATAGCCTTTCTGTATGGCCGGTCAGAGGTCATCGCTTCAAAAGCGTCTGCAACCGTTATAATCCTGGAGAGCAGCGGGATTTCTCCTTCCTTCAGCTTGCCCGGATAGCCGCTTCCGTCGAACTTTTCGTGGTGGTGAACAATTATGTCAGAGACGTCGCTGAACTCTTTTATATTCTCAAGTATTCTTGAAGCAATGTAGGGATGGTTCTTGATTTTTTCATATTCCTCGCGTGTCAATATATCGTCTTTCTTAAGAATCTTATCGTCAATCCCTATCTTGCCTATGTCGTGAAGTATGGCAGAGAACCTTAGCAACTCCACCTCGCTTTCAGACAGCTTCATTTCGCGCGCCACTTCTATGGCGTACTTTGTCACCTGTTCTGAATGGCCGCGCGTATAGTTGTCCTTGGCATCAAGGGCGTCCGCGAATGATTTCATCACGTTCAGGTACATCTCCTTGCCGCTGGAAAAAAGCCTGGCGTTCTCGATGGCGATGGCTGTCTGCGAGGCGTATATCAGTATTATTTTTTTATCGTTGTCGGTAAAGTTCCTTTTTGTCCTGAAAAACACCGTAAGCACGCCGGTTACCCTGTCCTTGGCCATAAGAGGAACGCAGAGCAGGGATTTTATGTTCTCCGCCTCGGCATTTGCCTTGTTCTCATATTCACTCCCGGACAGATCCGGTATTGCCGCTATCTGGCGGGAATTCACGACCTTGCCTTCCGTTGAATTCAGCGCGCTGATACTGCCATTCTCAAGATACCGTGAAGAGAGCCCGTAGGCCGCGTGCAGTTCCAGCATAGTCGCATCTTCATTAAGCAGCCTGAGCGCGCAGCCTTTCGCTTCCATCATCTCGCATATTGACCGCACGATGAGATTGAGCACTTCCTCGAGGTTGACAGTGGAAAGAATCATATTTCCGAGATAGGAAATTGCGGACAGATCGTTTACGATATTTGCCGAGGCCTCATAGGAAAGCGACCGCTCTATCACTATGGACGCCTTGTCGGCCAGGTTCGACATGGATTTAATTTCCTTCTCGTCAGGCCGCTCGCGGTAAAGAAGCAGGCTTCCGAAAGCCTTTTTGTCTATCTTCAACGGGAAACAGGTTTTCCTGCCGTTGCCGTAAGTAATCTTTGACTCCGCGGCGCACTCCCTCGCAAGCTCAAAATCAGCCGCGTCTTCATCCCGCGTAAACCTATAGTTGGTGCGGGCGCGTGCCTGTAATTCTCCGGTTTTCTGGTTAAGCAGGAAAAGCTTGCCGGCTGAAGACTTGGTAATCCCAGTGAACCTGTTTATTAGTATTTCCAGCGCATCGTCTGTTGCCAGAGCCATCAGCCCGACTTCAGTTATGGAGTTTACGCTGGCCAGCTCTTCTTTGTAAAGGTTGCCGTATTCAAGCAGACGCTTGCTCTCCAGTATAACAGATACCTGAGCGGCAAAACTTCCCAAATAGGCCTTCTCTTCCTTAATAAAATGCTTTGATTTTGCCATGTTCATAACAGCCAAAACGCCTATTACCTCACTTCCCTTTATAAGCGGTATAAAAAAACATTCACTGTAGGGCAGAAGGCCCGGCTGCATCAGAGAGTTTGTCTCATAGGTGCGCTTTCTCATCAAGGCTTCAAACGCGTCCGGCTGTTTATTGTACAGGAAGTCAGCTATCTCAAACCCGGTATTATCGTTTCCCGAGGATACTACCTGCACAAGCGAATCCTTTGAATTGTTGAAGGTTAGTATGCTAACTCCGGCGGCAGGAAAGGTTTTGACTATTTCATCAACTATTATCCTGAGCACATCATTCATGCTGGAGGAATAAAGGATAAGATCATTAATCTTGCTAAGCACCTTGAAACGCTCGTTGGCTGATTCTAAAAGGTACGCCAATTTCTTCCTGCTATCCCTTGATCCGCTGAAATAGACAATGAAAAGAATGAGCATCATGAAAATGACGAAGAAAAGAGATATGGTTATACTCTCAACACTAACCACGGCAATGATATTTTTAATATCTTCAAACATTCTATTCCTTATTCTCTATAGGCATAATGAATTGGCGATGAAATAATAACACGGTCCTAACTTTTTGTCAATAAGTCGTTATACACTAATGATATTTTTGCTGCAAGCAAGTCAAGATTCTTCTTGTTCAAAGCAGAAACAGGTACCGGGTTATCAAGACTTTTGGAAAGCCTGGCAAGTTTGATACTGTCAAGCAGGTCTATCTTGTTTAGTATTGTTATCCTCGGTTTATCCAGTATATTCAATGCTTTCAGCTCGTTGTAAACTGTCTGATTCTGGATCTCAAGATCGTTTTTTGACCCGTCAAGGACTATAAGCAGAACATCAGAATACTTGGTTTCTTCAAGTGTTGCGCGGAACGCTGCTATCAGGCTTGCCGGAAGGTTTCTTATAAAACCGACAGTGTCGGTCAGCAATATTTCCACTCCGCTCTCCAGCCTCAGCTTTCTTGTTGTCGTATCAAGCGTGGAAAAGAGCTTGTTTTCGGCAAGAACCCCTGCCTTGGTCAAAGAGTTCAGCAGAGTTGATTTTCCTGAATTGGTATAGCCGACAAGCGCGCCCGAAAGAAAACCTTTAGACTTTCTTCCTTCACGAATAATTGCCCTCTGGGTCCTCACCTGCTCCAGCTTGCCTTTAAGCATATCCATCCTGTTCCTGACAGCCCTTCTGTCTGTCTCCAACTTTGTTTCACCCGGTCCGACCGTGCCTATACCTCCCCCGGTCTGGGAAAAAGAAGCGCCTCTGCCGGATAATCTCGGATAAAGGTAAGACAGCTGGGCAAGCTCCACCTGTAATTTACCTTCATTTGTTCTCGCATGCCTGGCAAAGATATCAAGTATAAGCGTGCATCTGTCAACTATCTTTAACCCTGTAATGTCTTCCAGATTTCTCTGCTGGTTGGCCTTTAAGTTGTGATTGAATATTATGGTTCCTGCTTTAAGGCTTTTGGCAAGAGCCGCTATCTCTTCAACTTTTCCGCTGCCTATAAAAGTAACGGGGTTAGGCGTTTCTCTATTCTGGACACAGGTTCCGACCGTAAGTGCGCCGGCTGTAGACGCAAGCTCCTGAAGTTCTTCGTAGGCTTCCTGCGGCTCCGTATTCAAACCTGCCAAAATGACTCTTTCCATTTAAATCCCCCTATTGCCGCGAATATCATTGTAAATATTGAGGGCCGCGGCTTCCGGATTACGATTATCCACCCAAGTGTATCTTTTATCATTCCTAAACCAGGTAAACTGCCTTTTTACATAGTTCCTGGTAAGCAGCTTAATCTCTGTCACCGCAGACAACACATCACGTGTCCCTTCAACTACATCCCGCATCTGCTTGTACCCCAGAGATTTTAACGCGTCAACATTTTCAGCGCCGTACTTTTTGATTATCGCTTCTGTTTCATTCAACAGACCGTCTTTCATCATCCGGTCAACCCTTTCTTCCACCCTTCGGTAAAGCTCATCGCGGGGTATGGACATGGCATAAAACAGGTTTTTCTTTGCTGAAAGAGCGGGTCCGGTCTTCTGACGGAGAGCAGTAATAGTCGAACCTGTCCCCCGGTATACTTCAAGAGCCCGAATAATACGCGAAGCATCGTTATTGTGTATCCTTATAGCGGCTATCGGATCAATAGATGCCAGTTCCGCGTGCAGGGACGAATTCCCCCTGGAAGCAAGCTCGGCTTCCAGTTCCTGCCTTATTTCCTTTGGTATTTTTGGGCTTTCAAATATTCCATCAACAATGGCCTTTATATATAGCCCTGTACCGCCGGCCAGTATAGGCAAATGTCCTGATCCGGCAATCTCAAGTATCGCTTCGCTCGCGAGTCCCGCGTATACAAACGCGTTTATCCGTTTATCAGGCTTAAGCGTTCCCAGCAGCCTGTGCGGAGCCATTGCAAGGAGCTCCGGCGCCGGTTTTGAAGCTCCGATATCAAGCTCGGAATAAATCTGCACGGAATCAGCGGAAACAACCTCACCCCCGGAAAGCGCCGCCAGCCTTGCGGCTGTCTCGCTCTTTCCTGAAGCGGTTGGGCCGCCTAGGATGATTAGAAGGTCAGGTGCGGCTAAATCGTTTGTCGATTTCATCGAATTTTAGCCGGAAAATCCCGGGACGTCCATGAGGACAGTAAGGGGTATCAACCTCCCCAAAATCAAAAAGAAGCCGGTTGATCTCTTCAGAAGTGATGGCGTCGCCCCATCTGAACGCGGAATGACAGGCAACGCTCTTTATTATTTCGTCTTTCAGGTCCGCGGCCTGCTTTACCGAGGAAAACTCGGATATGTCGGTTGCCAGGTCTTCGATAAGTTTCTCCGGGTTTACGCGGCTTATGAGCAGCGGTACACCGCGTATCACGAGAGTGTTTTTGCCGAAGACCTCAAGGTCAAACCCCAGGGTTGTGAGCGCCTCAAGGTGCTTTTTAAGGAAATTAAATTTTACAGGCGTAAGTTCAAGGCTGACAGGCACGAGCATCGCCTGGGTTCCGTCTTTTCCGGCCCTCTTCCTGAATTTTTCGTAGAGAACTTTCTCGTGAGCGACATGCTGGTCAATTACACAGATGCCTTCGTCTTCTATTGCAACAATATATCTATTCTTGACCTGCCCCAGGGGCCTCATCTTAAGGCTTTGAGAGAATCCGGGCAATGGTTCCGCCCGGCGTTCAGGTTCAGCAACGGAGAAACCTGCCTGGCTTCCCGCCGTCATATCCAGCGGATCATAAGGTTCGCCGGAAACACTTTGACCGAGTCCCATATTCATCTCGGGAACGGGTTTATTTAGTACTAGCGTCTTCTTCACCGCCGCCGCCACAACATCGTGGACCAGGCTCCCGTTCACGAACTTTATTTCTCTCTTTGTCGGATGGACATTTACATCAACAAGTTCAGGATCTATATCAATAAAAAGGAAACAGACAGGGTTCCTTCCGGAAGGAATCAGCGCCCCAAACCCCGAGGCCACGGCATGGCTCACCGTGCGGTCGCTTACCACGCGCCCATTAACATAAATATACTGCCAGTTGCGCTGGTTCTTGTTGAAATCGGGTTTCCCTACATATCCGCTTATTTTAACGCCTGCCTGCGCAGAGTTTACGTCTACAAGCGCTTTGATAAGCTCTCCGCCAAAGGCTTGATAGAGCCTCTCTTTAAGGTCAGCGGTTTTTTTAAAATCAAGCACCTTGCGTCCGTCTTCCCGAAGCACGAAAGAGACCCCCGGATACGCAAGTGAAACCTTAAGCATGAAATCATAGATATGAGCATTTTCCGTATCGGCGCTCTTCAGGAACTTTAACCTGACCGGAACATTATAGAAAAGACCGCGCGCCTCTACTTTGGTTCCATCCCTGCCTGCAGTCTCGGAAATAGTCTTCCCGGATTTGTCAATTTCAAGAACGTATGCGTCCCCGCCCCTTCCGCTCGTTATTTTCAGTTTCGATACCGCCGCTATGGAAGAGAGCGCTTCTCCGCGGAAACCGAGGCTCTTTATGTTGTAAACATCGTCAACCCTCGAAATCTTGCTAGTGGTATATCTTTCCGTGCAGATTGCGAGATCGTTTCTGCTCATTCCCGACCCGGTGTCCCGGACAGAGATAAGTTTACGCCCGCCTGCCTCTATTTCAACTTCAACAGAATCAGCCCCCGCATCAAGCGAGTTCTCGACAAGTTCCTTCACAACGGAGACGGGCCGTTCTATGACTTCTCCCGCGAAGATTTTTTCGACGACTTCCTGGGAGAGCTGCTTTATCCTGTCGGTCATTTTACCGGAGCCGCCTTCTTGTGCCAGTCCGTTGCCTGTTCATAGGAGTAAGCCGCGCGGAGCATTACAGCTTCTTCAAAAGGCCTGCCAATCAGCTGGAGGCCCAGAGGAAGCCCTCCGGCAGAAAAACCGCAGGGAACAGAAACTCCGGGTACTCCCGCCAGGTTCACAGAGATAGTGAAGATATCAGAAAGGTACATTTGTATGGGATCCGAAACCTTCTCCCCTATTTTAAACGCGGGAGTCGGCGTTGTAGGCGTAAGGATTAAATCAAAGCGCTTGAAGACGTTATCAAAATCCCTCTTGATAAGCGTCCTCACCTTCTGCGCCTTGAGATAGTACGCGTCATAGTACCCGGCGCTCAAAACATAAGTGCCGAGCATTATTCTCCGCTTCACTTCCGAACCGAAGCCCTTAGCCCTGGTCTTATTGTACATATCGCGCAGGTTCTTCGCGTCTTTATCCCGGAATCCGTAATGGACGCCGTCATAACGGGCCAGGTTCGAACTTGCCTCTGCCGTCGCTATGATGTAATAGACCGCCAGGCAATAATCTGTGTGAGGCAGACTGACTTTCTCAATTTTTGCGCCGAGTTTTTCAAATACTTTCGACGCTTCAAGGACTGATTTTACTCCTTCGGCGGACGGGTCCTTCTCAAAATATTCAGACGGCAGGCCTATTCTCATTCCTTTGACACCGTCTTTGAGTCTCACTGTGTGATCCGCTGATTCCCTGTTTATGGAGGTTGAATCTTTTGGGTCATATCCCGAGATAGCGTTCATAAGGAGCGCGCAATCTTCCGCAGTCCTGGCGAATGGGCCAATCTGGTCAAGAGAAGAAGCAAAAGCCACAAGCCCGTACCTTGAAACCCTTCCGTAGGTAGGCTTAAGCCCTACAATACCGCAGCAGGCCGCCGGCTGGCGTATGGAACCGCCTGTATCGGATCCGAGCGACAACGGAGCCTGTCTTGAAGCGACAGCCGCAGCTGATCCGCCAGAAGAACCGCCCGGTATCCTGGAGCTGTCCCAGGGATTGGTTGTGGTATGGAAGGCGGAATTTTCGGTAGAGGAACCCATCGCAAACTCGTCCATATTGCACTTGCCGAGGAAGACCACGCCCTGCGCCTTGAGCCTTTCAATTACAGTCGCGTCGTACGGAGCGGTGAAATTCTCCAGGATTTTAGACGCGCACGTCGTCTTTGAACCCAAAAGACACATATTGTCCTTTATCGCCACGGGGACTCCGTAGAGCGGGCCGGACTTGCCTTTTGCCAGTTCCAAATCCCGCTGCTCCGCTTCTTTCAGGGCAGAAGCATTCACCGACAGAAAACTTTTCACCGTGCCGTCAGTATCTTCTATCCTTTTCAGGAACGCGGCTGTTGCCTCTTTCGAGCTTAGTTTTTTTGTCTTTATTGCCGCGGCAATTTCAGCGGCTGAAAGGCCTGTTATATCCATTTTTACTCCATTATTTTTGGTATTTTGAAGAAACCCATGTCTTTTTCCGGAGCGTTAGAGAGCGCTTGTTCCTGAGTGAAAGAGGGCTTCCCTTCGTCCTCCCTCATAACGTTGCTGACCGGCACTACAGAGTAAGTCGGTTCTACTCCGTCAGTGTTAAGCTCTCCCAGCTTCTCTACGAATTGCAGTATGTCGCCGAGCTGTTTTGTCAGCGTTTCTTTCTCGGCCTCTGAGAATTCCAGCTGGGCGAGTTTTGCCACATGTTCAACTTCTTTCTTTGTAATCATTTGCTTTTCCTCCGGCCCGGGATTTCCGGCGCCTTCTTTTCTTTCAGGAATTTGAGTATCTTAAGCAGAGCATCCCTCTTTCCAAACCCGCCGGATTTTGTTACTACCGGCGTGCCGCCGGACCGCGACAGAAGCAGCGGTATTCCCCCGGCAACCTCTCCCTCCAAACTGAAACCTCTCATTGAAAATTCCAGGGAAGCTCCTTCCGCGGTGGCCCCTCCGGTAAAGAAAAATGCGTCATTTGAAGGATTCGCGCCTAATTGTTTTGCTATTGAGGCCAGTCCCCGGCTTATAGACTCAGCCGCTTTAGCCGCTCCAATAGTTCTTATCAACGACTTGATGTATCTATCCGCGCTTTCTCCGCCGCGCAGTATTACTATGAAATCTCCCAGGATAGCCCCTTTTGTATTTGAGGAGATATTATTATTGTTTTTATTCCTTTTGAATTCGGCCAATGCATCTTCAGCATCAGCAAATACGCATTTAATGCTTTCACGCGACCTGAGATACTCCAGTTGTTCCATTGTAACCGGATTTTGGCTTCCGATAATGCCGGCAACCCGTCTTCCTTTCAGCTTTGCAGCCGCTTTTTTTCTGCCGCCTTTTCCTGCCAGTTCTTTTGAGAGCGCCGAAGCGCCGCAAATTATCCTGCAGTCTGCTATCGCGCCCGCAACAGTCCGCAGATCTCTGCCGCTGGCGCAGTCAAAAATCAGAATTCTGGCGCCGCCTTCAAGCAGCCTTTCTTTCTCGCAAAGAACTGCCGCGATTCCCTTGCGTATCACTTTAAGCGTTATTAACGCAGAACTCAGCTTTGTTCCTTCGCCTAGGACCTTCACTATTTTTGAACTTCTTAACGGATTCAACGGGTCTTTCGCGAAAACCGTTTCGGTTACCTTCTGCTCTCCCACATACTGCTCGCCGTTCTTTGTGGTCCTGCCGGCTTCGGGATAGGCCAGGCATACCGCGGCATAGTCTGTGACCCGGCGCTTAAGCACGGCATTTATAACGGCTCCCGGATGACCCCTGAGCGTGGAATCGAATTTCAGATATATTAGTTTCACGCCGGCGGAAAAGAGTCGTGACGCGATTTCTTCCGTTATTCTGCCTGCTTCTGACGGCCGCTTCTGCCTTGTTCCGGAATCAACTATCAATATGCCTTTGAATTTTTCCGCGGCGCAAAGATCTTTCTTGAAAGCGCCCTTCTGATAGATGAGCGTCTCCGCGGAAAGCCCTTTCTTCAAAAAATGCAGACCGTTCTCATTCGCTCCCGTCAGATCATCCGCTATGACGGCGAATCTGTTCATTCTATTACGTAGACCTTCAGGTAGCGCGGGCTGTAGACAGATGATTCCTTATATGTCTCAAAACAGAGGTCAATAGCACGGTCCTTGATACCGCTGCCCTCATCGGCAGCAATCGCGAAGCCGTATGTCGGGATGTAGAGTTTCGTGCCGAAGGGTATGACTCTTTTATCCACAGCCACCACACCGTAGCCCGCTTTCATCCCGCTCGCGGTGACGCCTTCCGCAAAAACGCCGCAATCTTCAGGACCCGGATAATAACCGGTCGCGTGCATCGTGAGGGACCGCACTACCCACATTTTTTTCCTGGGCATCACGGTTACCCGCTTCTGCGCGCCCGTGCCTACAACCACCAGATCGTCCTTTGGTTTTTGCTCCGAAGTTATATGATGCAGTTTACGCCAGACCTCTTTGTCGTTATGATAGAGCACTTTGTACTGTTTCTCGACATAGCCGGGCCTGCCGCATTCCAGAACCACAGTCTCGTCTTTGTTCAGTTTGTTGTCGTAGATATGCGTGATGCCGTATTTCTGCACGTTCCTGACTTTGACCAGCGATTCCCTTACCCTGATAATGTTAATATTCATACCGTCGGAAACTCTCGTATTCAGCGAGGGGGTTACAATATCCATTGACTCAAGCACTATTCCGGCGGATTTCAGCGCCTCGTAGACAGTCTGGTTCTTGACTTTTGCCTGAACGGTCTTGTTGTCGGCAATAATAACGCACTTACCGTCATAAGGCGTGAAATAGATGCTTCCGGTAAGCATCAGCACCGCAGCAGCGGCTATGCCCAGCACAAGTTTTTTCATATCACCCTACCTTTCCGTATTCCCTGACCCTGTATTTTACTCCTAATTCCTTTTCCGCAATCTCTTTGCAGCGTTCCACATCCACGCCCGGCACCGTAACAAAGGTCACCGCCACGTCCTTTATATGATTCTTCGCGTCAAGCACAAACTCTTTGAGGCCCTGATACGCTCCCTCTCCGTACTGCGAGCAGCACATTTTATCGTAACAGGCGCTATCCTGCGCGTTTAAGCTGACCGAAACCGCGTCAACTGACCCGGCAAGTTCAGCTGCAACTTCCCGCCTGTGCAGAAGGTTGGCCTGGCCGTTAGTGTCTATCCTTATCTTCCCGCCGTGCTTCTTGACCCAGGAACCTATCTCTTTCACTGCTGAGAGGCGGATCAGAGGCTCGCCGTATCCGCAGAACACAACTTCCCTGTATTTCTTCGGGTCTCCTATCGCGGCAATCACCTCGGCCGGAGTCGGTTCTTTCTTGAGGCGCAGGTTATGCCCCTTTACAAAATCCGTTCCGTTTCTTATGCAGAAAGTGCAGTGATTTGAGCACCTGTTCGTTATGTTCAGATAGAGCTGGTCGCGTATCTCATAAACTATCTTTCCCTGCGTCTTGATTCCGACGCCGAACAGATAACCCGCGTTTGAAGTTGAGGATGCTTCAATTTCGTTAAGCGGCCGGCCCAGCACCTCAGAGACTTTTTTCGCTATCTCAAGGATGTTTGCCGGCTCGTTCCTCTTCCCGCGGACTGACGCCGGAGCGAGATACGGGCAATCCGTCTCCAGCAGCAGCCTTGACATCGGAATGCCTTTGACCGCTTCCCTTAAGGCATCTGCTTTGGGAAATGTCACCGCACCGCCAACGGCTATGTAAAACCCGAGGCGCAGGGCCTCGTCGCGCATCTTGATGCTGCCGTTAAAGCAGTGAAGAACGCCCCCGCACTCCTGGGCGTTCTCGCTCCGGAGTATTTCTATGCTGTCATCCTCCGCGTCCCTGCTGTGTAGAATAATCGGAAGAGCCAGTTCTTTTGCCAGCCCCAGGCATCTTTTGAAGACTCTCTTCTGCGCGTCGGCCGGGGCAAGGTTTCTGAAATAATCCAGCCCCGTTTCGCCTATAGCCGTCACTTTTTCAAGGGACGCCAGCTTTCTCAGCTCAACAAAATCAGCCTCGGTTGCTTCCGCGGCGTGATGCGGGTGGATTCCAACCGCCGCGTAAACGCCGGGATATTTCCCGGAGAGTTCAGCCACCAGGGCATTGTCCTTAGGGTTTGACCCCGCGTTGACAATATAATCCACTCCCGCGGCGGCGGCGCGTTCAATTACCTCGTCCCTGTCGCCGTTATACTGTGAATCGTCAAGATGCGCGTGAGAATCGGTAAACATACCGGCTAATAACCAACAACTAAAAGCATAGACTTATTAGTCATTCCTCTAATTAGCATTAATCTTATCCTTTGGGAAGAGCACGGCGCCTTTTTTTATCGCGGTGCCCGGCTTAAGCCAGCCCCACGCCGAAAGCTCGTCAAACCCGAGCGCAAACATTCCCTTTCCGTCAATCCCGAGCTGTTCTATAATCTTCTCCGAGGTGGCTGGAATAAAAGGATAGACCAGCACTCCAGTTATTCTTATTGCTTCCGTAAGGACCGAAAAGACCGAGTTAATTTTGTCCGTTTTCCCTTCCTTCGCCAGCACCCAGGGAGCGGTCTTGTCAACATACTGGTTCAGGAGTTTAACAAGTTCCCAGATGGTGTTTAGAGCTGCGGAAAGATTGAAGGCTTCCATCTCAGACTTCACCTTTGAACATACTTCTTTCGCCTTTGAAATAACGGCCTTATCTTCGTCGTCAAGCGTTCCCGTGACCGGTACCATACCACCGCAGTATTTTTCGCACATAGTAAGGGTCCTGCTGACCAGGTTTCCAAGTTCATTAGCGAGATCCGAGTCCCTCCTCTTAAGCAGCGCTTCCGAGGAAAAATCCCCGTCCTGCCCAAAGGTGGTCTCTCTCATCAGAAAATACCTTGCCGCATCCACTCCGGCTATAGCAATGAGCTCGTCGATATTTATGACCTTGCCTCGTGACTTGCTTATCTTCTCTTTATCAAAAGTCCACCAACCGTGCGCGAATACTTTCCTCGGCGTTTCAATACCGGCCGACATAAGCATCGCGGGCCAGATGACCGAGTGGAACCAAAGGATATCTTTCCCCACCAGATGCACAGCGGGCCAGAACTTCTTATAATTCTCTCCGGGATAATCAACCCCCGTAAGATAATTCGCAAGAGCGTCAAACCAGACATAGGTAACATGTTTAGCGTCAAAGGGCAAAGGTATTCCCCAGCTGAAACTTGTTCGCGAGATGGAAAGGTCATGCACATCTTCTTTCAGCCTGTTCTTTATCTCGTTCATCCTGGTGTGAGGCATTATGAAATCCGGGACACGGTCATAAAGTTCCAGCAGTTTTTCTCTGTAAGCCGAAAGCCTGAAGAAATAGGTCTCTTCCGAGATAAGCTCCGCCTTGGTCTTATGAATCCTGCAGCAGCCTTCGTCAAGTTCCTTTTCCGTGTAATACGCCTCGCAGCCGGTGCAGTAGTTGCCTTCATACTTGCCCAGGTAAATGTCGCCGTTATCAAAAGACCTTTTCAGCATTTCCCGGACTACCGCATAATGTTCCGGCTCGGTTGTCCTGATGAAACGCGAATATCCTATATTCAGCTTCTGCCAGGCGTCTTTAAATTTTGGAATCAGCTCGTTGACAAAATCCATTGTCTTTTTTTTGTTCTTTTCGGCGGCCTGCTCTATCTTTCTCCCATGTTCATCAGTTCCGGTAAGGAAGAATACTTCTTCGCCGTTCAGCCTGTGCCAGCGCGCCAAAACATCGCACGCCACGGTCGTATAGGCATGCCCGATATGCGGGATGTCGTTCGGATAATATATTGGCGTCGTTATGTAAAAAGTTCCTTTCAAAGTCCCGGCTCCTTCTTTTCGGTATTTTGCGCCGCTTGCGGCGCCTGCGGCGAAGCAGGAGCAATTGACTGTCCTGCCTGCGGATTTGCCGCGCTTCCCTGCTGCGGCCTGTTCCTGTTGTTATCCGGCCGTCTGTTATTGCGGTTGCGGTCATTGTTGGCGCGATTTCTGTTGTCGTTGTTTGACCTGCCCTGGTTCTGTCCTCCGGGCCTGCCGTTTTGATTACCGCGGTTGTCTCTATTTCTGTTGTCTGGCCGTCCGCTCCCGCTCTGTCCCGGCCTGTTTTCCCTGGGGCGTGTGCTCTCCGGCCTCCGTTCAGCCGGAACCGCCGGAACAGGCACCTTATCTTCCCATACAGGAATTGAAACTTTACCGGATGGATCCGACCCTTCCGGCGCATCTGTTATAACCTGCGGGATAACTTCTTCCGCAGGCTTGGCTTCAACTGGTTTCGGGTTGCGATTTTGTTCTTTCATCTGCCGGTACATCTCGTGCTCGTACGACAAACAGCACATAAGCCTGCCGCACATGCCGGAGATCTTGGCCGGATTTAACGGGAGGTTCTGTTCTTTTGCCATTTTTATCGTGACCGGGATAAAATCCCGCAAGTGCGTCACGCAGCAAAGCTCCCTGCCGCAGCAGCCGTAGCCGCCGAGCATCTTTGCTTCATCCCTGACCCCTATCTGTCTCATATCTATTCTTGTCTTTAGAGCGTAGGCAAGATCTTTTACAAGGTCCCTGAAATCCACGCGCTTCTCGGCGGTGAAATAGAATATTATCTTCGACCTGTCGAAGGTGTAATCCGCCTCAACCAGCTTCATTTCAAGTTTCTTCTCGTTTATCTTCTGGAGGCAGATCTTGTAAGCCTCTTTTTCTTTCTCTACATTTTCTTTGAACTTCAGGCCGTCTTCCGGCGTGGCAATCCTGTTAATCTTGTAGAAGTTCACATGCTTATGATCGGTTACCGTCTTTGGCCCGCGCGCAACCTGCCCATACTCCGGCCCTTCGGAGGTATCCACTATTACATACTGCCCTTCTTCAGGAACAACCGCATGGCAAACACAGTTATAGGTTTTACACCTTTCGCGGAATCTAACCCCTGCAATCAGCCTTTCTATTCCCTCCTCGGAACGCGCGACAGCGGCAACAGGCGCGGGAGCAGGAGCAGTAACTGCTGAATTTTGAATATTATCCGCCGCAGAATGCGACGCTGCCGGCAGAACCGGAACGACCGGAACCGTAATAGAAACAGGCGCTGCGACTGCAGGTTTTGCTTCAGGCGCAGGCGACGGGGCCGGAGCTATTGGCGCTGCCGGCGCAGGCTGCGCGGGAGTAACCTGAGGTTGAGGCGGATGGAACGGCGCAGCATCCGGCCTTTGCCCCGGCATATTCCAGGCAGTATGATGCGAAGACTCTGTTCCGTCCCCGCCATGTTTGCTAATGTCTTCCATTTATTTTCCTCCGCGAAAAATAAGATTCCCTGCCGAAAGATCGTAGTTTATCGAGTTCTTCAGCAGTCCTTTTATCCTGTTTAATCCGCTCAGTATTCCGGCCGCGGCTTCCGCCGAATAGATACCGGATAATTCCTTTATCAGAGCGTTCTTGTCTATATTTACGATACTGCCCGCGCTGCCGGTATTTACCAGAAGCACGTCCCTGAAAATGCTTATAAACATATCGGTCAAATGATTCCTGACATACAGCGTCTTCTGTCCGTTTGTGGTCTTCTCTTCAGGAGCCGGACCTTCTGTGCCTTCTGCCGGATCTTCCGTCTCTTCGACTTCCTCTTCCTTAAATTTGCCGTATTTCTTGCCAAGGTCTTTCGTGATAAAGAAAACTCCGTTCCTGGCAAGATCTGCCGCGAACTTAAAAGCCTCTTCCCTCAGCCCGAAAAGATCGTCTTCCGCGAAATTCACCGCCTTGCCGGGGCAGCCCTCAGAACTGCGGGCAAGGAAATCAAGCTGAGGGCCTTCAAGGCCTTTGCGCTTCAGGACCGCAAGCGTATCCTCTGCAGAAAGCCCTCTGAAATCGATTCTCTGGCAGCGGGACCGTATGGTGTCGCTAATCGCGTGAATGTTAGACGCGATCAATATGAGCAGGGTACCGGCTACAGGCTCTTCTATCAACTTGAGCAGGGCATCCGAAGCCTGCATGTTCATTTTGTCAGCGTCGTTAATAAGGACCGTGCGGTATTCGCACTGCGCCGCTTTTAGACCTACAAGGTCTTTTGCCGCCCTGATCTGCTCTATTTTAATGACTGCTTTGACCGGTTCTATTACAGCCAGGTCTGGATGGTTTTTTGCTTCAAGCCCTTTGCAGGTCGGGCAAGCGCCACAAGAGTCCTGCCTGCGCTTAGAACAGTTAATGTATTTTATGAACTCTTTTGCGAAAACTCTTTTGCCGCAGCCGGCCGGGCCATAAAATATATATGCGTGAGCCAGCCTTCCGGACTTGAACGCTCTTATCAGTTTTTCCTTTGCCTTCGCGTGTCCAATAACATTACTAAGCATCTTTAACCTTCAGCAGTCTGTCGACAAGAGAGGAAACTCTGCCGAAAACCGCTTCCACTCCTGAATTTATTCTTACCAGCTTGACTCTTTTCGGTTCTTTTGCTGCTATAGCCCTAAACCCGCGGCGCACCCTGGCGTGAAAAGCCACAGGTTCCAGTTCCAGCCTGTCCTTGCTGTTCTTCGCCTTGTGAGCCCTCTTTAGCCCTTTTTTTATGTCTATATCAAGAAGGATAGTCAAATCAGGCTTCCTTCCGGAAGCCGCGAATTCATTGAACATTTTGATGGTTTTTCTGTCAAAACCTCTCGCATACCCCTGGTATGCCATAGTTGAATCTGAGAACCTGTCGCACAGGACGATATATCCCTTTTCCAGCGCCGGCTCAACCGTATCGTTTAAATGCTGGGAGCGGCTTGCCAGGTAAAGCAGCAATTCAGAGTTAGGGCAAAGTTCTTTATTATTCCTATCAAGCAGTATTTGCCTTATTTTATCGGCTACTCTGGAGCCGCCCGGCTCTCTGGTCATCACGACTTTATGGCCTTTTTTCCTTAAATAGGCGTCAAGAAGTGCTATCTGTGTTGACTTTCCGCTGCCTTCCGGCCCCTCGAAAGTTATGAAACACATAAACACCACCTCAAAAAAGCGCTGATAGGCCTACAAATATGTATGTTAACATACAAATAGGGGAAAGTCAAACTTAGAAAGGTAATCCCTGCAGGTGTACTGGTTTACAGGCGTAAAAGGACTGCATCGGCGCTATCTGCCTCAGGTTCTCTTTTTGTCTGTAATGATTTTATAGAGTTCCGGCCTTCTTTGCAATCCCATTTCCCGGCGTTTGAACTCATGCTTATGTGTCGCCAGATCGCAGGTCTTCTTTTCAAGACCGCAGCGTTCAAGCCAGACTTCAGAGGTGGCGAACCCGGGAGTGAACCCTGTATCGGCCAGTATCAAACCGGCCGGGGATACAATGGCGCCTCTACCGTGAACTCCCAAATCAGGATCAGCTTTGGCATAACCGGAAGCAACAAAATAGACGCCATTCATCATGGCTGTGGCCTTTATGTATGTATCATAGTAAAAACTGCTCGGAAGCAGGGCCTGCCACATAGTCGGCCAAAGTATCAACTCGGCGCCTTTAAGCGAAAGTGTGATTGCCGCTTCCGGAAAATTAAGATCATAGCAGGTAAGAAAACCTATCGTGCCAAAATCCGTCTTGAACACGGGAAGGCTGTCTCCCTGAGTAAAATAATTTTTTTCACCGCCGGGAAGATGCGTTTTTCTGTATTTACCTGAAACATTCCCTTTCCTGTCTATCAGCGCAACCGTATTGTAGAACTTTCCTTTATCTTTCTCAACCAGACACGCGGCAACATACATTGAGTGCTTTTTGGCATAACTCGAAACAATTTCCAGAGTTTTGCCGCCGGGGATTTTCTCGGCAAGTTCGTCCTGAACCAGCTCAGGCTCATCCGGACGGAACCACTGGCTGAGGCCTTTCGTGTTGAACGCTTCCGGCAAAAGCATTATATCCGAACCGGCCCGGCCTGCTTTTTCAAGATAATATTTCGCTTGGGCGAGATTCTCGTCGTAAGTCATAGGATGTTTCTCAGACAGATCGTCATGTATGCTGAACACGCAAGTGCTGACCTGAATCTTTCTGTCTTTCATCCTACCCTCCAATATTTCTTTCCTTGCGCTTTACGTTACAAACGTTACGAACGTTTTATTGACTTTGCCCTTATGAATTTTGCTTTACGTTTTGAACGTTACGAATGTTATGAACGTTATTCTGCTATGCCGGACGTAGTCCGGCATGAAATATATCTTACCTTACAGAACATGACGCACGAAGTGCGGCATATAAACGTTAAGAACGTTACAAACGCTTTTATATTTATGTCATCCTTCCCAACTTTTCCTTTGTTATATTGTTAAACGGTTTTTTCCCCGCGAGAACCAGTTCAACATCATCCACCACCTGCCCTCCTTCTCTCTTAGCCGCATCCTCTGTCATCCCCGGAGTGTGTGCAGTCGGGTAGCAGTTCTTAACCTTTCGGTACTCGCTGTCAACGGGAAGAGGCTCAGGTTCAAATACATCAAGCGCCGCCTGTATCTTTCCGGCTTTTAGCGCCAAGAGCATCGCATCGTGGTCAATCAGACCGCCACGCGCCGTATTGACTATCAGCACCCCGGGCTTCATCATTGCAAACTCTTTTGTCCCTATCATGTTTTTTGTCTCAGGGGTCATGCCGGCGTGCAGGCTGATTACATCAGAGTTTTTTACAATATCTTCTTTTGTCGTGAGCGTTATCCCCATAGCGTCTGCGGCTTCTTTCGGCAAATACGGATCATACGCTTTTAGGTTCTTTGTGAAAGGTTTAAGCAGTTTTACGACATTCCCGCCCACCGCTCCGACACCGATAAGCCCAACTGCCTTATCCTGAAGATCCTTGCCCATCGGAACGCCTTCAGACCACGTTCCTTCCCGGACATGGTCCATGCTCTCAAAAGCGCGGTGAAGCGCGGTAATCATTACGCCGACAACGTATTCCGCAACCGTGTAGCCGATGCCGCCCGCGCTGTTCGTTACCAAGATGTTTTTCTCATAACACGTTTCCGGGCTGACGAATCTCACTGCGCTTCCTATCACGCCAACAAGTTTAAGATTCTTTGCGCTATTTATCTGTTCGGGAGAGAGTTTGTATCCGCCCCTGCAGGTAATAATTACCGCTGCTTCGGCAATGAGTTCGGCTTCTTTTTTTGCGTCAGGATTTACTTTTCTGCTTTCAATTACCTCGCCAAGCGACTGCAGTTTCATTTCCGCCGCCGGGGTAATGTACTTTTTGTAATTGGCATCGCTTAGCGTAACCCATATCTTCGGTCTCATCTCTTTCTCCTTTTTATGCGTTCCAGACTTGTAAGCTTTCAGCATCCAACCATCTGATCTTCCGTCCTTGAAAATAGGGTCTGTCCCCTTTGTTTTTGCCGCGCCTATGCGCGTCAGCGCATCTTATTTATTAATTTCGCGCGGTATCTTTTCAATCTGATACCCCAGTCCGTATCCTTTTAACGAATCCGTGTAGGCATAGCCGTCACGAATCTCGCAAAGCCTTCCGTGAACCTTTGCTTCCGGCTCCGAGAAAGCAGGATAGAATTGCCTGGCGTTGACCTCGACCGAGGAATTCAGCGTGCTTATCCTGGCAGCAAACCCCACAGCGTGTACAAGGGAAAGCCCCGGGTTTGTAAGATCCTGAAGCGTATAAACAATATTTTTCTGAACTGCCTTGCATATCATGAGGAGTTCCATGGAGACGCACTTGCAGGTTTTAAGAGCGATACCGCTCCAGCCGAGCTCGTTTGCAAGATCAAAATCTTCAAGCGTCATAAGACTTTCGTCTATTATCACCGGCTTTATGGCCGAAAGCTTTCTCATATCAAACCTGTGCGCCCGAAGATCACGCTCAGTCGGCTGTTCTATATAGAGGATTTCTTCAAAAGCGCGGGCGTCAAGCTCCTTAAGTTTCCTGAGATATTCAATTATATAATCCGGGTTCTCGCACTGCTCGTTTGTATCAGCCGAGAAATAGAGTTTTGTGCCCGGCTTGCTGTTCTCGTGCGAGATGCCGGTTACCGCCAGTGTTCTGTCAAGGTCCCATTTCAGGTCAGTGCCTTTGAGTTTAATTTTAAGGTTAAACACATGATCTCTCTTTATCCATTCGTCAAGAGTGACGGGTATCCCGTCTTTGACATCAGCCGCGTCTATCTCGGCTTTTGTCAGTTTGTCGAGCCCGCCGACGAGGTGAAATACCGCGACTCTCGGCTTGTACTTCTTCTCCAAAACATCACTGATATATTTGCCCTTGAAAGCCGGACCAAGGTAGTTTGACAGATCATCCATGTGGTCTTTTCCGAACCCGTCATAGGTGCATATCCTGTTGGCGTTTCCGAAGGCGTCATGCACGGCCGCGTCCACACACGAGGCCGAGACCAGCCCGGCAAGGAACGGGTATTCCTGCGTCAAGCCGGGAATCTTTCCGGTTACTTCGCGGCAGATTTTCGGGAGATCCTTTTCTACTTCAAGAAATATGCGGACAGGATGCGCGTAGCCCTTATAAGAAGCGGCGGCGCGGCAAAAAGCCCTGACACATTCCACCATAGCTTTTTCCTTTATTTCATGGGCAATTTCCTTGGTCGGGAAGGCCCAAAAATCGGAAAGCGGTATGGCTCCCCAGCCAACCCCGACTTCACCCTTTCTGTTCTCGGCTTTTACCTTAACCTGCGCGTAGGTGACTTCACGGAGCACAACAGCCCCGAATTTGAGCGGCACGCGTGTTTTAACGGGCAGAAAGTAAGGGGTAACCTCCAGTATCTTGATATCTGAATCCATTATGCCTCCGCCCAAAGTTTTTTTACCTTCTCATTGTCGTTCTTTGCCAGGTCCTTAAGATCCCAGCCGCTCGCGTGCGATTCGATGGTTATGTAGCCGGCGTACTTGTTCTTCTTCAATTCTTTAAAATACTGCTTGTATTCCATATCACCGTCGCCGAGAGCCACAAACTCGGAGTATCTTCCTTCCACTTCAACGCAACCGGGCTTCTTTTCTTTGAGAACCTTCACATCCTTGACGTGAAAGTGCCAGATGTACTTGTAGAGACCCTTCATAACCTCAACATCATAGGGAACTCCCTGGCAGAGCCAGTTTGCCGGGTCAAAAGTAAGCCCGATATTATCCCTGTCAATCATCTTCAGCAATTTTAGAGTGGAATCCGCATTTTCAATTATGCCGCCAAAGTGAATTTCCATGAGGAGCTTCTTGTTGTGCTTCTTTGCTTCGTCGCAGCATTTCTGCAGCCAGTAAGCGGCTTTCGCGTAATGATATTCCTGCGCCTCTTTTACAGGTGTCGCCCCCGGGCCGACCCTAACGAACTTTGAACCGAGGATATCGGCTTTGTCCAGGTATTTTTGCATCTCCGCGAACTGGAGCTTGCAATCGGCGTCGGATTTATCCGAAAAACCGTCTACATAGCTCGCGACATCCACTATTTCAAGTTTCATGTCGTCTGCCAGTTTCTTAAGGGATTTCATATAGAAAGGATTTGCATCTGACCCTATATGAGTCCCTTTCCAGCCCTTCCCCATTATTTCCACGCCTGTGCAGCCAATTTCGCCTGCGAACTTGAATATTTCGTCAAGCGGATACTTGAAAAGTAAAACACTGTAAAGACAGGATTTCATACGCATTCTCCTTTTGGACTATTTACCCGCGGGCGGGACGCTTGCTTTTTCGTTAATCAAATAGATATTATTGATATAGATTTGGGCTTTTTTGTTTGCGCCGCTCAAGCTAAATGATACCACTTTATTCCACTCAAACTTCCGGCTCTTGTCGGTCGTGAGCAGGCCCGGCGGAAGCTTTATCTTGAAATCTTTGTTCTCCCCCTTTTTAAGGGAAAATGGGACGCTCGCCTGGGCTACAGCCGCCGCCTTGATTCCTGTCTTGTTTCTGTTGTTTTTTTGCGATTGGAGCATTGAGGTATTGTCTATCAGGTCAAGGCTCCCTTTCCAATCGTCGTTGCCTTCCACAAACACCGAGAACATCATTGTGTCATACGGGGTCCAATCCGAAGGAACGTTCGGCGGAATAGCAAGCCCGCCGGAACCGGTTATGCGGACCCTGAATTTTTCCCCTTCCGCGAGATGCTTGTCATTCACAACGGAAATTACGCCCAGCGTGAGGAACATTTCGTGGTTAATGTCAACCAGGGTTATTTTTACTCCCGGGATATCAGCCGAATAAACTTTTTTCTTTGCTCTCGGCCTTATCCTTGGCTTGCGTTCTTTGGTTACTTCCGCGGAATTATCCTTTGAAGCGTCCGAAATATCCTCCGCGTAAGCGATACCGGAGAAGAAAACCCCGACAAATAATACGGGAGCCACAAGAGCCGCGATCAAACCCGCTGTCTTCCTCATTGCCAGTCCTCCTTTGTAAAAAGGAAACTTACAGGTTCCCTCAAAGATTTCCGCTAAAATACCGCGATCTTTATAACTTTCTTATTGCCGTTTCCGTCGGTTATCAGGCAGATGTAGAGCCCCCTGGCAACGCGTTCTCCGTTCTCATTTTTCCCGTCCCAGACTGCCCGGCCGTCATTTCCCATGTTATTTGATGTGCCCGGCTGCAGCGTTCTGACACGCTCGCCTGAGATAGTAAAGATTTTTATTGTGGGATTCGCTGTGAGATAGATGAATTTTACGCTGTTGTTTACCGCGTTATTAAGATCGACAGGGTTCGGGAAGACCGCAGCGTTGCTGAGGTCTGAAGCCGAGTTGACCGCCATTACCACGCGGAAAACCGAGAAACCGCTCACATTGGCCGTAACCGTCTTTGCAACCATATCCACAAGTTGATTGCCGGGGATTACCTGCCACCTGCCGTTGATTATTTTAGCCAGCCTTATGTTCTGTTCAAACTCCGGGTCATTTATTCCAAGCGACGCGTAGCTGACCGTAACGCTGGCGTTCCCTCCGGATTGCATGTCGCCTATAGCCACGGAGGTCAAAATTTCAAACTCGGTGTCGTTCAGGTTGCCGGGCAGCTGCAAATCCGTGTAATTCGCCGCGTCAGCAGAAATCAGCGCCCCCTGTGAACCGGCAGACACGCGCTGAATAATCAAAGCCGCATCAACTGTGATAGTCGAACTGCCTATGTTAATAACCGGAGTGTTATGTGTTATGTTTCCAATAGCGGTGCCTGCCGTATTCGCGCTCAACAGCGCGTCCCAGTAAACTCCGGCAGTTGTAGGGCTCGTGCCTTGTGAATTAACGGCCTGCACGAAATACCTGCCGCAGGCAAGCAAGGGATCCCCTGGTATGTCCATCTGGAGGGAAGCATCCGACTGCACCCTCACATTCCCGCCGGTCAGCGTAACAGTAACGCCTGAAGTGCTTGTTAAAAGCACAGCCGAAATATCAGGCGTTGAGACAGAACCGCCATACAACCCAGACCCTGTTACATCCGCCAGCCAGCCAGTTCTGTAATCCCCGGAATTCGGGACATTAGTGATACTCGGCGTATCAGCGACCACCGAAGACAACGCGGGCGGGGTCGTTGTTACGGTAATTGATGTAGTGCTTCCATTCACGCTCGCATAAGGCCCTCCGGCAAGTTTCACAACAAGATTATACCGCGAAGCCTTCGAACCTGCCGGGAGCACGGCTTTCAAGCTTGTGTCTGAGAGCACCGTTATTCCCGTGAGATAATTAACGAAAACTCCGTTATCGATTCTAACGCTCTCCACCTGAGCCGCAGGATCCGCGAGAGTTGTTACACCTCCGAAAAAACCCGAGCCCTTTACCGTAAGCGTTGCCGCTGCCAAGTTTGCCGCTGTTGAGGGCGTTATTGTTATTATTGCCGGGGTAACCGGCGAGGAAAGGAATTTCATGGCCGAGGTCTCGTTTATTCCGCTCCCGATGGGAGCCAGAACATCATAGGTCCCGGCAGGAATTCCGGCGGGCAGTGAAGTGTAAAGAATGGTATCCCCGCTTGGCGTAGTGTTGTACGGGCTGCCAATGCTTAGCGTGGTACTCTTAAGAGAAATGTTTCCGGGAGAGCCGAGAGAAAAAGAAAAACCGGTTATGGTTACGGGGTAAACAGTCGAGGTGTTAACCCAGGTTGACGGCGAAATTGTATTTACTATAGGGATGGTCCCGGTAATAGCTATCCTGGTGCCGGCGCCTGCCGAGCTTGACCCGCCGTGCGTTGTCACCAAAACATCATAAGTACCGGGCGAGGTGTGCAAAGGCACTATCACAGCGCTTATGGCCGTATCGCTTGAAACAGAATATGACGAAAGACTGACATTCGGCGCGGGGGAAACTCCCTGCAGGGTGATGCCAATAACATCAGGGGTCGCGACACTGCCGCCGAAAAAACCTGCCCCGGTAACCGAGAGCGTCATCGCGCTGTCGTAAGACCCGCTTACAGGCGTTGCGGAAGTGACAGTCGGCGGGGTGGTGGTCACAGAAAACTTGGCGGTGCTGATGTAATTTGAGCCGGCGCCCGAAGAAACCCTCACGCTGTATTTCCCGGCAACGACCTGCGGAGGAACCGTGGATATAAGGTGCTGGTCGTCAACTAGAGAGAAGGCCGTTAAGCTTGTGCCCGCCAGGTCGTCAAGTTTACAGCCAGTCACCGTAAATCCGTAATTTGTCGCGCCTGTGAACCAGCGCCCCAGCATGGTTATCACCGTCGGGGTGGTATTGCTCCCGCTCGAAGGCGAAATGTTTTGTATGTCAACGCCGAAGGCGACCGTGAAAAGCGTGGTTGTGGTATTTGTTCCGCCGTTCGTGGTTGTATAAACGTTGTACGTTCCCGGGATGTAGCCTTTTGGAACTATCACATTATTTATTGTGGAATCGTTTGGCACCGTAAAACCAATTGTAATAACAGGCGTCTGGCTGCCTATTGATATACTCGTGACCTTGCCGGTTCCGGTCCCGGAGAAGAACCCGCTTCCGGAAATAGAGACCGTCCTATACCCTGAAGCATAACCGGCGGAAGGCGTCACAGAATTCACCGCCGGCTTGACCGAGTCTATGAATATTTTCTGGGTAGAGGTCAGGTTTGTCCCGCCGAGGGACTGGACCCTCACGCTATAAGTGCCCGGACTTACCCCCGACGGTATCACTCCTATCAGGCTAGTATCAGATGAAATTGTAACCACCGTCACGTTGGTAGCGTTTATGTCGTCAAGTTTTATGTTTGTAACGACGCTGGAGCCCGTGTTCCCGTAAAACCCGGTTCCGGTCACGGTGATTGAAATCGGACTTCCGTTTAAGGCGCTAAGCGGCGAAACTCCTGTTACAATCGGCGCCTGTATTATCTGGGCAAACATCAAATTAGCCGTCGCAGCAGCCGGTAAAGCATCAACGCCCCTTTGCCAGTAAATCGGCACCGCCGTGGGGCCGTTCCGTATCGTTACAGGGTATCTTTCATACTGTCCCGCGTTAATTATCGTGACCGCAGAACTCCAGGTAACCCCGGAATTTGTGGAAACTTTGTAGCAGATTGCCGAAGCTGTCACCTGAGCCGCCTGGCTGGAGACCGGCCCGTAATAGTTCTGCTGCCAGACAACATAAACATTAGAACCGCCGCCGGGCACTGTGACAGAAGGGAAATCCGGCTGGAAATTTGTGATAGATGAAGCAACGGTATCCGCATAAAGCAGCTGCGGCGTGCTCCAGGCCGTGGTTACCTGCGAAGAACCAAGGCTTGTGTACCAGACCCCGGCTGCGTGTCCGGAAGCGCCGTCTCCCTTGCTGAAATAGACCACGTGCAATCTGTGGGAAGAATCTTCATCGGCGCAGATGGAATTAAAATGATTGCTGTAAGCAGGTTCTTTAACCGGAGCAGCTGTTGTACCGGTGGTATAGCCGTCCTGCTTTGCCGGGGAATCAGCGCTCCCTGTAAAAACAATAGGAGGAATCCGGTAAAAATCGGAATTGAAAGCAATATTTGAATTCCCGCTTGAATCCTTGGCGGCATGGGTTGCTTTAGTGGTGGCTGCCCCCAAATAGTCGGTGTAGCCGCGCGTGCAGCTGTAAAAAGTCGTCGCAGTCAGGCCGCCGTAAGCAATACGCTCGCTATTTATATTGAATACGCCGCCCGTGGCAGGGAAACTGCTTGTGTCATCCACGGTAATGGTGGTGGAGTTTGTGTCCGTAATAGGGCTTGTAACATAGCAATACGATAAAATACTAGGATTCCATTTGGTCCCGTCAAAATAGGTGTAAAGGTTTCCGTTGTTATAATTTCTTGTGGATGCTCCCCAGTTATAACCTGACCCTTCATACAATACTATAGGATTGTTATTCTGCCAGGCAACAAGAGGGCCGGAGTCATAGTTATCCACTGAGGTATTCGCAATCATCCGCAGAGTAGACCAGGTGGTTCCGCTGTCTGTTGTATAGGACATACATTGCGCATAGCCATTTTGATTCGGGACAGAGAGCGAGCTGGAGCTTGTTGAAGTATGCCCCTTAAAGGACGAGTAAATAGTCGTGAGGTCCTTAATCCAGGAGTTTCTCCCGCCGTAGGAATATTCCGCGCCGTTAGAGAACACATGTGTCTTGGTTGAATAAGAAGCGGTATTATAGGTGTCGTTTGAGCTGTTATAGGTCAAGGTATTAAATTGGTCGCTGGTCGTTCCGCCTGATATCGTAAAAGTAATATTATCCGACGGATCAATGTAGCCTCCGTTTACCAGGACGGCCGTATTGCTCCCGATAAGCGAGGGATACGACCAGGTTAGGCCCGCGTCTTTTGACATGAAAAGCGCCAGTCTGTTAGTTACGCTTGTTGTATTTGTGCAGGCCAGTATTACATAATAGCCCTTTGAGGTAACAAAGAATTTCTTTGATTGCGCCGGAGAGGCAACCTGGCAGGGATAATTGATGTTGTTGTTATTGGTGCAGGTGGCAATGGTCACCGCCGTGCAGGCCTGCTCCGCGGCCTTTATGGAAACGAGATCAAGCGCCCCCGCTTCCACAGTCCCGCAAAGCGCCAGGACAAACAGCAGAGCAGCAAATACACTTGTGGATATTTTTCTTAATGCTCTCATCTCTCTTCTCCGTTAACATCTGGTTACGCGGATTCATAAAACAGATTACGCAGACTAATACTACTTCTGCATGCCATAAAGACAACTTGAATCTGTAAAACTCTTTGTTTGATGCCACCGATAGAAGATTTTGATTACACCGATAAACCATCCCGACTTATCGGTGTCATCGTTTCAAAATCGGTGTCATCACTCAAAAACACTTCAAATTAACAGATGTTCTTTGTTTGATGTCACCGATACATCATCCCGGTCTATCGGTGTCATCATCCCAAAATCAGATTAATTCCAAACCTTGCTCGCTCTAATCCCTCTTATCTCCTTCCTAATCCGCGTAATCATTATTCCCCTAAACTTGAAAGCAGGTCGTGCAGAGTCGCCACGAATTTCTGGTCGCTGTAATCAGGAGTGCCATCCTGCGTGTTAAGGGCTGTCTGCAGATTCTCAATAAAAGCCTGAGCGCCCGAGTGATCGTACATTATGTTGTGTGAAACAATTGATACCATATTCGGCGCGTGAGGCGGCGCCTTAGTCCTGAAGCTGTTGTTGTAGATCTTAGAATAGGTCCCGGAGTTTTCAAGACGGGCGTTAAACTTTGTACCGCCGGTTTGCGGGCACATCCTGTTTAAGTATTTATGGGTGCTGTAGAGATTTGAGTCTAAACTGCGGTAATGCGACCCGAAATACTTTGGCGACGGCTGATACATCGCTGTAGGATCCCCGATCAGGTTTGAATAGCCCCTTCCGTAACAGTACAGCGAGCCGCCAAGCTGAATATCGTCGTCTCCGGTATAATCCGTGCTCCAGAGCGAGTGATATACGGCTAACTTCTTGGGATAGTAATACTTCGCCGCCTGGCCTCCGCTGCCAGCGCCGACATAATAATTACAGGAGATCTTAGTGGTATCGTAATTTTGGGTCTCCCATTGGGGCGCAAGAGTCCAGTCCGTATAGACAACTCCCTTTGATATCACCGCTACCGGCTGATAGGCATCGTCCTCGTACTTCGTCGGAAAAACGTGCAGTTTCCTCGTATCCCAGAACTGGTCGTTATCAAGATAACTCTGGTTAATGGCCCCGAGGTAAACATCATCCTCGCAATAAATAGTCACCGGGACTTTCGGGACGCCGTAAAGCGCGACCGGCACCTGGCAGTAAATAATACCGTACTTTTGCTTTTCTATCGGGTCATTCAGGTCGCCTATCACCTGCGGCCTCGGGCAGTTATCCTCGTTTACATTTGACAGGTCATATTTAATGACCTTTTGAGTATCATGCAGCCAGACGCTCAGGTTAGTCGGAAAATCGTGGCTCCAGAGAGCTTCCACCCTTACATAGCCGAGGGTAGATAGCGGTACATACGGCCAGGTCACCGGCGGAGTAACCATCACGCTTTTACTACCCCATGTAGTTCCCGACCACTTGCCGGGAATCGCGCCGCGCTGTTGACCTCCGGCCATCTTGGCAAAAATAATATCTCCGTTAGAAAATTCACACCCTACCACTGCGTGGTTTTGGCCAAAGATAGGAGTTGTTCCATCGGGATAAACAGAAACCAAACTTACATGTGGATCGCTCTCTCCTGTGCAGGTTAAGGTAGTGCCGTACAACGCATTAACTGAGGCAGGCACGACCCTCCATTCGTCCGTAAACCGCGCGGCTCCGTAAATAGGATCGGTTGAATAGCCTTGAACTCCGTTATAGCCTCCAAATACAAGTCTTACCCTGACTTTGTTTTTGTAATAGGCCGGATCCCCGGGGCTCACCGCGTAAGTAGCCGGAAGGCCGGGCGTATTTGGATAGGTTCCGTCATTCGGGGGATTATTGCTGTAGCTGAAAGACATTGGTGTGGTCAGGGCGTAAATTTTATCCAGACCGGTGCCGTCAAGCGGCATATTGGCGGCAACATCCCCTCTCAGCGTGAAAACCTGGTCTGTAGCACTGTCTACAACCCTGTCTACCGCGTAGCCATTCGGGGCTCCCGGGTTTGAGGATTTCAAATTCAAGACCGCCCAGGTATATCTTCTTCCTCTCCACATCTGGCCGGTGTCTGCCGGTTTTGTATCAAATCTCCACCAGCCCCAGACCACGGGGTAGGTTATTTTAAGCTTTTTGTTTGGGCCATCAACATTTATACAGGTCGGAGGCAGGTTAATGGGATCAACCGGATCTCCCGGGTAATTGACAATGTCTGTTTTATCACTGGTCTCACAATATGAATTCTGCCCGTATCCTATCGGAAGATTGGGAATATTCGGCCAGCTGTCATACCTCAGCGTCGCTACATTAATATAGGCAAGGTCCCTGTCCGTAGGAATGTCGTAACTGAAACCGTCTGCCTGAAAGAGGACGGGACCAAGATTTAAGGCAGGGCCCCACCAGTGAAGGGTTTGCAATCCTTTATTCGGCAGAGCGTCGGTCTGGCCCGGGACAACTTTTATCTCGTAGTTTGTTATATTGGTGACCTTACCGATAGGATGGTTCCAGTTCATTGTCCAATCCGGGGAGATAAGGTGTCCGAAGTATTTATAAGTCAAGTCCGCCATAGTTGGAACATTAATGAATTTACCCCCGTTGTCCCTGTCCGCCAGCAGGTTATAACTGTAGGTGCTGCCGTCATCAGCGGTTTTTGTGACTGTACAGGGATATTTTTTCGCGTCATAAGGCCCGTCAGGCCAGAAGGAATGCCCTTTCGCCTCGAAAAACACTCTTGAGAAGTGCGGCCACGATTCCGGTGTAAATTTTATGGTATCGGAGGTGTAGTAGGCGACAAAAGGGTCGGGCGTATCACCTTCGGCAAACAAGACGTGACTGTCCGTGCCTGTGAATTGAGACTCCCCAAACGCCCCTAGAATATTAATTTTCTGAGAACAATCTATTACAGGACCGAAAATTGAACTTTCCTTAAAAAAAGAACAGGCGCCGTACGACTTGCCAATCAAGGCATTGCCGTTGACATGCAGGGGTCCGTTAAGATTCGTGCGGTAAAGACTTCTGGTGCCGTTTTTTACATCCAGGAATTCAACGAAATCGGTAGTTGAGTTCATTTCGAGCCTTGCCGTCTCCGCGAACCTCGCGGTGGTGGAATCTGTCACGGTTGAAGTGCTGACTGGATACTCGCCCACGCTCGCGACAAGAGAGTAATGAAATCCCCGGCCTATCAGCGCCATGCTGCCGATGCTGTACTGACCTCCTCCGAAAGCAACATCCTTGCTGACACGGTACTGGTACAGGTCATAGTACCCGCGCAGGTCGTGTATCTGCTGAGAAATTCCTGCCCTCGCTATCCAGGAGGCCTTGATTCTCTCCGCCTCCTTCACCACGCTCTTGATGTTAACGGTGGTCAGCTGGAGAAAGACTCCCGCCAAAAACATTATCATCACCATAAAAACCATGGCCAGTACCAGCACTGAGCCGCGGTTCCTCTTCATGCCTTTAGCCGCTGTCCTTTTCATTTTAGCACCAGCCTCCCGGTGACTTTCTCGCCGGCCGTGTTAGTAACCATGTATATGTAAATTCCTCTGGCAACGGTTGAACCGCTGTCATTTTTCATATCCCATTCAATAAGCCCGGTATCGTCCTTTATGGTCCTGGCAAGCTCGCCCGATACGGTATAGATGCGGACCGTGACGCCCGTCGTCAGGTTCATAAACTTGACGGTCTGCCCCGATGCGCCCGCGTCAGCCGGGTTCGGGAACACAACCAGCGATTTTAAGTCTGCCGCGGCCTGGACAAACCTGCCCAGCCGGTAAGTCGAAAAATGCGTTAAATCCGCGTAAACCAGCTTGTGGACTGTGTCTACGACGGCAGAATCAACGATGACCCACCTGCCATTGGTCAACAGCAAAAGCTTAAGGTTGTTTTCCAGGAAACTGTCATTTAAGCCGGCGGAAGAATAATCAATTTTTAGCCGAACAGTTTTGCCGGGCTGTATGGCGAGACCCAATAAAACATTGAAGTCAAGCGTGAACGGGTCCAGGTACGACGGAAACTTCAGATTGTTATAGTAGGCGGCATTAGCTCCCGCGACTAACGCGTCCGCGGGCGTTTCTCCGAAGATAATAGTATCCTGGCTGAAACTACCGGGAGTGACCTCTATGATGTACTTGCTGCCGAAAATGGTCTGCGTGGAACCGGAGGTACTGTCAAGCATCACATAGAAATCATAACTCGTAGCGTCCTGGAAGACGGAAGAGCTCACAACCATTGAATACTTACCGAGCGCCTGGCCTGAGGGAAGAATTACAACCATGCTTGTATCCGCCGTGACGCTGTAAGAAAGTGATGCCCCCGTGTTAAGTTTCACACCTGTCACAACCGGCGTGCTTGTGCCGCCAAAGAAACCCCCGCCGCTGACGGTCATCGTAAGACCGCTGGTCGCTCTGCAATGATTAGGGGTTATTACCCCGAGTATCATCGGCGAGGAAACCACGGTTACCGGCGAAGAAGAAACTGCCGCATTAGGATTCCCGGTCGCGAGTATCAGATTATAGGCGCCGGTGAACGGCATTACGGGCACGGTAGCCGACATTGACGTGTCAGAAAGAACAGAGAATGAAAGCACATTAGTCTGCGGCGAAGTGTCTATTTTAAGGCTTCGGACATCCCCGCTGGCAGTCCCTCCGTAGAAACCGCTCCCGTAAATCATTATATTGCTGGTCCCGTTATTGTAAACTTGCGCCGGATAAAAGGACGATATGTACGGGGCGGCGGTGCTGATAACAAGCTTCAGACTTGTCAGGTTCGTGCCGAGGCTGGTTGTGACCTTTACGTTATAAGTCCCTGCCTTTGTGTTTCCCGGGAAAACCACGCCAAAAATATCAGAGTCTGTCTCCGTTGTGTAGGAAAGCGCGCTTGTCCCTGCCGCATCGTCAAGCTTTACCAAGGTTACCGTGGCCGAGGGAGTGCCGCCGTAAAAACCGGAACCGGAAATATCATTTATGACGATGGTGGAGCCGGGCGTTGAACTGTTATTGTAAGCGCCTGCCGGCGAGGGCCCTGGTCCCGGGGTCATAGCGGAGATATTCACCCCGTAGACGCTGCTATATAACCCGGCCGAAGTTGAATTTGAACCTCCGCCGTTTACGGCAATCATATTGTAATAATTGTTTGTGCCGAGGCCGCCGTCATATAGCGGAGGCATTACTGCCAGAAGCGTTGTGTCAGAATAGACAGTCACTGACGAAGCCGTATAAACCGTCGTGGTTACGGGAGTGGACCTGAGCAGAAAACTGCGCACATCCGGAGCGTCCGCCCCTCCGTAAAATCCGGCGCCGGTAACCGAAATCGTCTCGTACCCGGTATTGCCTCTTGCGGCCGGCGAGCAGGTCAAGACCGTCGGAACCGCGGTCGTCACGGAAAATTTCTGAACGCTTGTTGTGTTTGAGTCGGAGTTCGTGTAGACCTTGACATTGTAGGAACCGGTACGAATACCCGCGGGAACCACAGCGGGTCCAATCATCGTGTCAGAGAATGAGGCGCCGGAAAGATTGAAGGATGTATTGTAGGCGTCGTCAAGCTTTACAAGCGTGAGAGGAACTTTGCTTCCCGTTCCTCTGAAGAAATTCGAGCCTGTCACCGTAACGGTAGTAAGCCCTGTGTTGTTCCCTGTTGCCGGAGTTATCCCGGTGACGGTAACACCGCCGCCCGGAATACCGTATTGCGCCGCGCTCGCGTCGTTCCAGATCTGGTCGCTGCCGGAAGTACCCAGCTGGACCCTTAATCCGTAAGTACCGGGAAGCATGCCGGCGGGCAGCACTGCTCCGTCTATCTCGGTATCGCTCGCGACAGAAAAACCGGTAAGCGGGGTCCAGATACCGTTAATAAGAGAACAAGACTGCACCCCCCCGTAAAGCGAGAAACCTGTCCCGTAAAGCGTAAGCGTGGCCGCCGAAAGGCTTGTACCCGCGGACGGGGTGACTCCCGTAACCGCAGGTCCGGCAAGCACCGTTATCTTCTTTGTGCTGGTTGAATTGCTTCCTGTGGTATTTGCCACACGAACGTCATAAGTGCCTGCCGGTAAACCCGCCGGAAGCAGAGCGCCTGTGATAACAGAATCGGAAATAACAGAATATGGGCTCGCCGGATAACTGGAGGCGCCTCCGTTAAGATTTACCGAAGCCACATCAGAAGTGGAAGCCATTCCTCCGAAGAACATGTTTCCGGTTATGGAAAGCGTCACTGTGCCGTTTGTCGCTATCCTTGAAGGATAAACATTCGTAACGGCCGGCATCTGGCTGGTGACCTGAAACGAGGAGTTCGCCGAGGTGTCTGCGGTTACGCCTCCGGCAGTTACGCTAACCTGATACGCCCCTGCCTTGAGCCCTGAAGGCACCCTCAATTGGATTGAAGTCGCGGCGTTAACCGTATAATTTCCTGCCATGCTGTAAGTCAAAGGCCCCTGCATTGAGATTGAGGAAACAGCCGAAACCGCTCCGCCGCCGAAAAAGCCCGTGCCTTTTATGGTAGTGGTTGTTATGGAAGTATTAAGGCCTGAAACAGTGGTAAGCGAAGTCACCAGCGGTTTCAGAAATATTTTATCAAGATAAATTGACATCAGCGAGGACGGAGGATTCCCCGGGCTGCCGCTGTTATAATTCGCTTCCGACCACATAACAGGTAACACAGTATTTACCCTTGACGGAAGCGAGAACGAGGCCGGATTGTTCCTGTACATATAGATGCTGTCAAGCTGGCAGCCGCCGGTTACAAGATAATTATAATTGCCTGACTCGGAATAAGTACCGGTATAGAAACCCAGTGTGCCGTTTGCAGTTCCATTCCCGATGGTCAGGCTTGAAATAGTGGTCGGACCAGAACCAAGCGTGTATTCAGGGCCGCTTGACTGGAGTACGAGCCTGCAAGCTGGGTTTGTAATGGAAGCTGTCGCTGTTGTGCCGAAACAGGTTACCCCTGTTGTTCCAATCTGCGCGTTTATTTGATTCATCGCTGACAGACAGTCAGTCGCGGCTGAAGTAAAAGTCACGGTTGCAGGAGATTTTGATTCGCTGTTTATAGTAAGGGTCTTGCCGTTCAGCGAGTAGGGGCTGGCAAAACCGGCGCCGGCATCGGCTATAGCCGTCGCTCTCCACCCCACCTGCAGCATTATCCAGTAATTAGAAACACTGTTAACGGTGTTCGGCACCCAGTCGGCAGGAGAATTGCCGTTGCCCCATAAAGATAGACCGCCTATATACCACCCGGCCCATAAGCTGGAATTAAATAGCGCCGCAGCCGCTCCGGTGTCCGGAAGCGTGGGCATGAACCTCTGCCAGTTACCCGATGTAGAAGACCAGTAGAAATATTTTAGGAGCGCGATGTTATATGACGGGTTTATGTTATATGAAAGCGGGAAGGCATTGGAATAGTCTCCTGAGGTGCCGCCTGCTCCCGTAGGGAATATCGCGCTGAAGGGAGTGGACTTCCCCAGGAAAATCCTGTCTCCCTTGTTTGTAAGAGCGCAGCCGTTTGTATTCCTGATGTCGCTGATTGAGGCAGTTGAAGCCTGCACGGTCATATCGGTGTAATTATTGTTCATGCTTGAGTAACAGAACACGCGATCGAATGCCACTGGTACCGGAGAATTTCTGAAAACCGTCTCGGAAGCATCCCAGGTCTGCGTGGCCGCAGTCCACTTTTTGTAGACTATGCTGTAATCGCCGTTCAAGGAGTTCATGTGTCCCCAGAAAGCCCAGAGATTCGCGCCGTCTGTAGTCAAATTGGGCCAGGAAACTATATCGCCTGTTGTCGAGAGCTGGGTCCAGTTGCCGTCCCAGAAACCGGTGGCGCTCCTCTTCGCGTAGACAACATTGCCTTTGTACTTGCCGATAAAATGAAGCGCGCTGTCATCAGTGCAGACCGTCCTGCCGGAAAAAAGTATGTGGTCATAGGCAACGTTATAATTCTGCGTGTCTCCGGAAGCCAGGGCGAAATTTTCCCCTGAGACATAAGTCCCGTTGGACCTGAATTTTGAAACATAGACAGGGCTGTAGCCGTAATTTGTCGTCGTGGTCGTGAATATGGAGTCATACCCTGCCGACAAAGTCGGAACAGAAGAACCTCCTGACTGCGGAATCGGAAGCAGCGACGAGAAACTATTGCCCGCGTCCGCGGAATATAGATAGTTGTCGTTGGGTTGTCCCGTGTTCGCGTTGGCAAGGTAAAGGTAATCATTATACGGAGTAACGGCGCTTAAGGGAGAGGCAAATGCTGCGATAGTTATGGGGGTACCTGATGCGGCAATCGCTCCGGTGGAAGCATTGTAAGTGTATTTTTTAAAGATTGTAGATGTCCCGCCGGGTGAGTTGTAGGAAAAAAATAAATTATTGGAAGAATCTCTGGCAAGGCTTATGCCGCCTGCTGTCAGCGGAGTGGAAGCGGTAAAAGAATTGCCGTTATCGTAAGAGACATAAAACGCGTTGCCGGCAACAGCCACAAGCGTGCCGTCGCTTAATTCAACAATACGCCTTTGAGTTGTAGGATAGTAATCTCCGGTATGCCAAACAGTCGGGAAACCGCCTCTGGAATTGCTTGTCGTCGTTACAAGCGTTGTTGAGGGAAAAAGGACAAAAGGGGACAGCAGCAAACTAATAAATAGTAAGATCCTATTAAGGATTTTCACGGGCGCCATTTGTTAAATTATACAATAAAAATAAAGGTTATGTCAACAAAGCATTCCCTGGAAAGTATGACAAGGAAAGGACTATAGCAATTTTACGGCGGGAGTTTCACCTAAAAGTAAGGCGTCTTTTTTTCAGTTAAGAGGCCTGTAAATACGCTGTATTGACTTCGCGAGGCCGGTTGTTTCGTCGGCTTCAACAAGGCAGCCGGCCAGCGCCGCTCCTTCTTCCGCGACCTCGAATTTTGTTTTTACTGAGGTCAGAAAACGTTCCAGAGCCATCTCTTTCTTTATCCCGATAACGGATTCATAAGGGCCGGTCATTCCGGCGTCGGTTATATAGGCGGTACCGCCCGAAAGGACCCTCTCATCCGCGGTTTGAACATGTGTGTGGGTGCCAAGCAGGGCAGTTATGGAGCCGTCAAGATAATGCGCGAGGGCGTTCTTCTCGGAGGTGGCTTCGGCGTGGAAATCAACTATGATTATTTTGGCGTCGGCCTTGAGTTTTGCAACCTCCGCTTTTCCTATCCGAAAAGGGCAGTCAATTGGAGTCATAAAAGTCCTGCCCTCAAGGTTTAAAACCGCAATATTTACGCCGGCTTTAGTCCTGAAAACCCTTGAGCCACGGCCCTTCACACCTTCGGGATAATTTGCGGGACGGAGCAGACGCTCTTCGGAGTCAATTATGTTCATTACTTCTTTCTTGTCCCAGATGTGGTTTCCTGAAGTCGCGGCATCCAGGCCGTAGAAAAAGAGCTCGTCGAGCACAGGAGGAGTCACTCCAAAACCTGAAGCCGCGTTCTCTACATTGCCTATGGTAAAATCGACGGCAAGCTCGTCTTTAAGGCCGGGAAGGAGCTGCTTTACGCACTCCCTCCCCGGTTTCCCGTTTATATCCCCAATAAATAGTATTCTCATAGGTTTTCGTTATAAACGTTACGAACGTTAAGAACGTTAAGAACAAACTCTTGCCCTTGCTTTTGCTCTTACGTTATAAACTTTATAAACCTTACAAACCTTATAAACTTTTATTACTTTGCGTACTCCGTCGCCCTCATCTCCCTGATCACGGTCACTTTCACCTGTCCGGGATATTCCACTTCTTCCTCTATCCGCTTGGCAATATCTTTCGCTATCTGGTTGGCATCGGCGTCGCTAATCTGTTCGTGCTCGACCATTACTCTGACTTCCCTGCCCGCCTGTATCGCGAAAGACTGTTTTACGCCGCTGAAAGATTCGGCGATTGCTTCAAGTTTCTCAAGCCTCTTGATGTAAGTCTCCAGGCTTTCCCTTCTCGCTCCGGGGCGCGCTCCTGAAATTGAGTCCGCCGACTGAACGATAACCGCTTCCATGGTCCTTTGCGGGTCGTCGCCGTGGTGATCCCGTATCGCGGAGATTATCCTTTCGCTCTCCCTGTACTTGCGCGCGACATCGGCGCCAAGCTCCGGATGTGTTCCTTCAACTTCCTGGTCCATTGCTTTGCCTATGTCATGCAGAAGCCCTGCGCGTTTGAACGGCACAGGGTCAAGCCCCAGCTCGCCGGCCATAAGACCCGCGAGATGCGCAGTTTCAATGGAATGCTGCAGCACGTTCTGTCCGTAACTGGTCCTGTATTTGAGGCGGCCAAGCAGCCGGATAAGTTCCGGATGAAGCCCGGAGACTCCCATATCAATTACTACGCGCTCGCCTGTCTCTTTTATCTTCTCTTCAACTTCCTGCCTTGCCTTGTTGACCACTTCTTCAATCCTGGTCGGATGAATCCTGCCGTCGGCTATGAGGCGTTCAAGCGCGACCCTGGCGATTTCCCTTCTGACCTGGTCAAAACCGGAAAGAACAACTGCTTCCGGCGTGTCGTCGACAATGACGTCTATTCCGGTAGCCGCTTCAAGCGCGCGGATGTTTCTGCCCTCGCGCCCGATTACACGCCCCTTCATCTCTTCGGTGGGAAGCGAAACCACTGAAACAGTGAACTCTGCCGTATGCTCTATAGCGCACCGCGAGATGGAAAGAGAAATTATCTTTTTTGCCGTCTTGTCCGCTTCTTCTTTGGCCTCGTCTTCAATTTTTTTCACTAGGCCTGCAGCCTCATGGCGGGCTTCTTTCTCTATCATCTCCATAAGGAGCTTTTTTGCCGAATCTTGGGTAAGCCCCGAGATGCGCTCCAGCTTCGCTTTTTCTTCGGAGATCATGACATTTAAACGGTCGTCTTTTTCTTTTATAGCTTTGTCTTTATTTCCGACCTCGTTCTCTTTCTGCTTGAGCTCCTTCTCCTTGCCGTCGAGAGTTTCGTTCCTCTTGTCAAGGTGCTCTTCCTTCTGGGCCAGCCTTTTTTCCTGGCCGGTGATTTCCTGCTTGCGCTCCCGGCTCTCGTCTTCAAACTGTTTTTTGGCCTTGTAAAGCTCGTCCTTTGCTTCAAGTATTACTTCTTTCTTTTTCTGCTCCACCTGCCTTTCGGCGTCGGCAAGCATTTTTTTCGCCATCTCTTCCGCTGACTGTAATTTGTCCCTTGATTGCTTCTGATGGAACCACCAGCCGAAATAAGTACCCCCGAGTCCGATAATGAGGATAGCGGCCGCAAAAAGAATCGTGTAAGTGTTCATGCGCCCCTCCTTTAGGAAACACACAAAGATTTAGAGGGAAAAGATAATCGAGGTTAGCACAGAAATGAGTTGCCGGGTCAGCGCGGAATATTTCAGCCCCGGAAAATAAATACCGGACTTTTCTTTTTAAAAATTATTGTGCTGATTTTATGTGTATATCCGCCTGACACAGGCGGTAGTTCCAAATAATTTTTAAACGGGAAAGCCGTATCATTCAGTGCAAACATCATCATTCTCTTCCAACTTCCTTAAGTATCTATAAGGACATTTAATCTCTTAATTATATGAAATAAAGCGCTCTTTGTCAAGAACGGCGGCGGGAACCTTTCTCGGTTACTATTATGTCAACTTTTCGGTCGGTAAGCCCGGCCGGAATGCCTTCCGTAATCTGCATTTCAAAACAGAGAGCCGCTTTTACCGCGCGCGCCTCTGTCTCGGCGAAAAGGCTGTCGTAGAAACCGCCGCCGTAGCCTATTCTGTTAAAATCCCTGTCAAAAGCTATGCCAGGAGCCACTATAAGGTCTATTATCTTCTTTTCCGCAGGCTTTAAGCATTCCCTCTTAGGCTCAAGTATTCCGAAAGTAGAAGGGGCAAGCTCGGCATCAGGATCTGATATTCGTGAAAGATGCAGGCATTTATTCTTAATATCTGTGATAGGCACAAAGACCTCTTTTCCCGCCTTAAGGGAGGCCTTTATCATTTCATGCGTGTTTACTTCGCTTCCGAATGAAACATAGTACAGGATGGTTTTTGCCGCCGCGTATTCAGGCAAGCGGAAGAGTTCCGCGGCTATTTTCCTGCTCTTTGCGATAATTTCATTCACGGGAAGCGCGTTCCTGGCATCCCTAAACTTCTTCCTTATTGCTTTCTTGGGCGACTCCTTCATCTGGCCTCACTAAGACTTGTTTGATTACACGGATTCATCAAACAGATTACGCGGATTAATTTCAAACCTTGCCCGCTCTAATCTGCGTAATCGTTCTCCTAAATCCGCGTAATGTTTTTTAAAAGAGCGGGCCGGTCTCCCGGCCCTGTGATGCGATTACTAATTACTGATTGCTGATTGCTAATTAAATACTCACGAATTAGGAGACGAACCGCATTCTGTTCTCTGTCCGAAGATCTTGCGCATCCGCTCATCCGCGCCTCTGCGCGTCAACCTTTCATGCCTTTGAGCATCTGCCCCGCGATGCACCTTGGCGAATTGACATTGTCAATTCACTCCGCCGGCTCCGCCGGATTACTGATTGATGATTACTAATTGATAATTAAAGACTCATGGATACACCGTCTTCTGACCTCAGCTTTACTGTGCATCGGCGCCGCTGCGCGGATTACTGATTGATGATTATTAACTGATAATTAAAGACTCAGGATTCTTCAGTCCACCGTCCACTGTCCACTGTCCTCGGCTTCATCCAGCGGCCGAGCATCCGAGCATCTGCGCATCCGCGCATCTGCCTTTAATGTTGTACCGGGATAATAATTCCCCTCATTATTATTCTCTGCGCGAAGATAAAGATAAGGAGCGTCGGTATAGAAGCCACAACATACGCGGCCATCCTCACGTGCGCCGGAGCCCATTCCCACATCTGGTAAAGCCAGACCATTATGGTCCACATGTTTGGGTCCTGACAGACAAGCATCGCGAACATAAACGCGCCGTACGCGCCGACAAAAGCGCCGATGGTAAGGTAGGCAAGCACCGGCTGCGCAAGCGGAAGCGTGATATTGAAGAATATGTTGAGTTCCCCTGCGCCGTCCATTTCTGCCGCTTCATAGAATTCCTTCGGCAGGCTGTCAAAGAAACCTTTTAGAATGAAAATCGAGAAACCGTTCGCCAGCCCGGGCAGTATCAGCGCCCAGTAGGTGTTGAGCAGATGAAGGTTCTTTAGCAGCAGGAAGTTAGGTATCAATCCCACTTCCGCCGGGAAAGCCATGGTCGCAAGCAGGAAGAGCAGCACCTTGTTCCCGTAAGAAAGTTTGAACCTTGAGAGCGCGTAGGCGCACATCGGGTTGATGGTCAGCGTGACCAGGATTACCGCGAGCACGTAAACGATGGTGTTCAGCACGGCCCTGCCGTGAAGCAGAACGTATCCGAAGACCTCGTTATAATTCCTCTGGATGAAATACCAGCGGAGCTGCGATTTCTTGGCGCTGAATTCAACGGTGTCAAACACCTGGTAGGGCACGCGCGCCGAATCAAAAGATGTTATTTTTGTGCCATAGGCTTCGTTGACTTTTGCCGCACTTCCGTATTTATTTTTCAGCCAGGCGCGGTAAAGGTTCTCGGTGCTGTTGAGAGTTATGTATTCAGCCGGAAGTTTCTTCGCGACAAACTCCGCAAGGCACTGAAAGTATTGCCTCTGATTGCTGTTTAAAATGTCTCCCGACGCTTTGAAGGAATCGAACGAAGCTATTTTTTCAGACCATACTTCAGACATTATTTTGACTGTTTTATATTTTTCCCTGAGGAATTCGCTGAAAAGCGGGTCCGCCTTTCTGCTGATAAGCATGTACCTGAGCGGGTATTTTGTCTTCGCGAACTCCTTCCATTCTTCTTTGAACGCGCCTGACTCCTGCAGGGTCGGCGCAAGCACTATATTGTTGAATTCCGTGACGCTTGTCTTGTTTTTGGCGTTTAGTTCCGCGAGATTTTCCGCGTCTGTGGATTTCTTATTGTATTTTACGCGCAGGAAGGTCTGCCACGGCCCGTCGCAGTTAATAAAGAAAGTCTCATCCGGATTAAGCCCCTTCTTGAACTCCGTAAAATCCCTTTGGATGGGTGAATCTTCCAGAGTGTAGACCCTATCCCAGAGACGCTCAACCGGAGACCTGACCGAGGAAAGGTCAAGGTACTCCGAAGTATAGGCCGCGTTGACAGCCTGTATGGTGCCGTATTTTTTCTGCACCCACTGCCTGAACTTGTTCTCCACAGGCCCGGTCATGCTTCCGGTGCCCTTGAATGCGCAGACCTTGTAATTCAACGGGAGCGCTGAAACGAAAGCTTCCCAGTCTTCGTACATTTTATTGCCGTTTAAGCCGGTCAAATCGGCTTTCGGTATTTCTTTGAACTCAATAGGCAACACCTTGTCGTTCTTTGCCGCCATCGCCTTGTTGGTCAACGATACATCCACTCTCTCGCCGAATCTCTCGTTGACAAACGGAAGATTGGCGCTCGGGGTGGCGTATTTCAGAGCCAGAAACTTCCGAAAGAGCATATCGTCGTTATGCGTATATCTCGGAATAAGATTAAACTCTTTGAAATCCACATCATCCGTTATCGAATTGCTCAGCATTATGGCGAACGGGTAGACCATTGTTATGCCGCCGAGTATCAGTATCGCGTACATTACCGCGAAGAGAACCATAACTTTGGGGCTTTTTCTTCCGACCATGTCAATTAAAGGCATTTTTACCCCCTATTCTTTGTTCGCGGACGTCTGGAACCTTACGTCCTTGAGCATATTGAGCTGGAAGATAGTGAAACCGACAAGAATACTTCCCAGTATCCACGCTATAGCCGTTGCGTACCCGAACTTCAGGTAGACGAAAGCGTTGTAGAAGACCTCGAGCCCTACCACGTGCGTGGCGTAGGCCGGACCGCCTCCTGTCATCAGCAGGATTCTTTCCGTCGCGTAGAACGAACCTATGAAAGCACCGACGAAATTCATAGTAATAATTACCTTGAGCGTCGGGAAAGTCACGTTCCAGAGTTTTTTCCAGATGCCCGCGCCGTCTATTGCAGCGGATTCATAGAGCTCGTCAGGGACATTCTTCAGCGCGGCCAGATAAAATATGCTGCCGCTTCCGACTCCCGCCCAGATTCCGGGGATAATAACGCAGAGCATGGCGAGGTTAGGGTCCCTCAGCCACATCTGCCGCTTGATTCCCACGAAATGAATTATGGTGTTCAGCAAGCCGGCCTGTGAAGGATCGTAGAAGAGTTTCCAGAGCAGGAGCACGACTATTCCGCTGGTAATCGTGGGCAGGTAGAATATGATTCTGAAGAAAAGCGAACCTTTCGGAATCTCATTCAGGAGCAGCGCGAGGAATATCGGGGCGAGAAAGCCTAGAGACATTGAAAGCACCACGTACATAAGCGTATTGCCCATCGCTTTCCAGAAGAGCCCGTCCCAGAGAACTTTCGCGAAATTCTCAAGTCCGACGAACGAACCGGCGAAGGATTCAAAGAAGGGCCGGCTGTCCATGACCTTATAATCCTGAAAGGCCATTAGCAAGCCCCTGAAAACCGGGAGGTAGCCCCAGAGCGTCACGGTAATTACCGCCACTCCCATAAATAGCCACGCGTATACGTGAATGCGGAGCGGAACCTTCCCCACCTTGGCTTCGGTCTTTTTCTGTCCCACTATGCCGGACAGCGTTGAAATAACCTTGATTGCGATAAAAATCAGGAATGCTCCGACGAGGCAGAGGGCAATCAAAATGATTGTCTTTCTCTTCTGCATCTCTTTGTCGGAGATGATGCCCAGAAGTTTTTCATTGGTGCTTGCTACCGCCTTGTCCAATTCACCCTTAAAATCAAGGTGGTCATTGGCGGGGAGCATAATCTTGTCCATCAAAGGCGCAAGCTCAAAATAGATCCTGTCGCAGTTCTTGCCGAAAGGTTCCGGATGGGCGTATTCAAACGCTTTGTTGTTGGCCGCGACCCATTCGGGATTAATCTCGTCAAGTATGGCCGTGTAGCCGAACTTCTTGAGCCAGGTCGGATGAACGAACTTTCCGAGGCCTTCTTCAACATATATCTGGGTATAGATTCTGTAGGGTTCATCGCTGGCCATATACTTAATGTATTTAACAGCGGCTTTAATTGTGGCTTCCGCTTCGTCAGGCGGGAGCGTCTGCCTGATCTGAGCGTTAACGCCCATCATAGTCTGATTGAATTCTCCTCCGCCGACGCCCGTGGGGCCTACCGGGAGCGGCGCTATGCCGTTAATATCAGGGTTGGTGGTGGCAGGCATGGCCTGCAGTGAATCAAGGTAGTCAAAGATCATACCTACTTTGTTTTGAGTCCATTTAGTGTAATCATCAACACAGACTACGCCCTTCGCCTTCTTGCCGCTCGGGGTCGTGTATTCCTCGTGGAAGAGCCTGCCGTAAAACTTCAGGGCTTCCACGCCGTGCTCGTCGTTGTAGCAGGCAATCCAGTTGCCATTTGCGTCCTGTTTTACGACCTCGCCTCCGGCCTGGTAAATGAAATTAAAATACTTCCACGCGGCTTCGTCGCTCCTTCCGGTTCCCCAGCCGTAGGTCCCTTCGTCAGGGTCGCTCATCTTCTTGGCGTATTCAATGAACTCTTCCCAGTTTTTGGGCGGCTTATTCGGATCAAGACCGGCCCTCTTGAACGCAACTTTATTATACCAGAGCGCCATAATAAGCGGGGTTCCGTAGGGCACAGCATAGATATGCTCGCCCCTATCAGGCGGGCCTTTCTGAAAAACGGCTTTCCTGGTTTTTGGATTTATTGCATCTTTGGTCGCCTGGTCAATATAGCTTTCAAGCGGCAGGAAGAAACCTTCCTGTATGAAAGTCGTGGATTTCCTAAAGTTGACATACATCACATCCGGAGCGGTGCCGCCGGCGATAGACATCGTGACCGCGTCAAACGCAAGCTGTCCTTCAAGTTTTATGCCCGAGGCTGTTTTTACGTCGATATCAGGGTTATCCCTGACAAATTTCTCAAAAATGAGCCTGTCGGCCCGCATCTTGGCCCCTCTGGCGTCTTTTGGCGGTATGCTCCAGAGTTTAAGCCGCGCTTTCTTCTTGGGCGCAGGCGTTGAAGCCGCCGGGTCAGCCGTTTGGGCGGACGCGGTTACTGCCACGCAGGCAGTCAGAGCCAGAACCATAACAAGCCTATAGAGCCTGTTTAACATAAAACCTCCGTATCGGAAATCTTTCATTCCCATTTAAGAGCATTCTTCTTCCAGGCGTAAAGCAAACCTACCAGAAGAATACCCAGAAAAACTAAAAGTTCCAGAAAAGCCGCCACGCCGAAAGACCTGAAAACCACGGCCCAGGGAAAAAGAAAAACAGCTTCAACATCAAAAACCACAAAGAGCAGGGCAAAAACATAATAGCGCATGTTAAATTGAATCCACGCGCCTCCGACAGGTTCTTCCCCGCACTCGTAAGTCTCGCATTTCTTAAGCGAAGGCCTTGAAGTCCTTACCAGATAGGCCGTAATGAGGCCCGCGGCAGTAAAGCCCAGAGCAATCACCACAAAGATAAAGACTGCAAGGTAGTCGTTCATTTACACTCCGGCCAGTTCAAGTATCTTCGCAACCTTGTCATCCCAGCCGAGAGGCATCATGTGGACGCCCTGGCACATTCCCTTCATGTCTTTGATAAGACGCGCCGAGATTTCAATTCCGGTCTGCCCGGACTTTGTCTTTTCTTTGTCCTTCTTGAGTTCTTCTATCAGAGAATCAGGGACATGTATTCCTGCCACATTCTCGTTCATAAACTTTGCCATGCCGACTGTCTTCAAGACAACGATGCCCACATAAACCGGAACACCGAATTCCTTTACCCGCTTCATGAATTTTTCGAACTTTTCAGGCTCATAGACAGCCTGGGTCTGAAAAAACTCAACGCCCGCTTTTATCTTTTTTTCCATTTTGAAAAGCTGCGGGTCAAGCGGCTCGGCGCAGGGCGAAACCACCGCGCCTTTACAGAACTTTGGAGCTTCTCCGTCCAGCTTGTTGCCTGCCAGGTCAAAGCCCTCTTCCAGTCTCTTCACGCAATGCGCGAGCGAGACAGAATCCAGGTCAAAGACCGGCTTTGCATCTTTATGATCACCCAGAACGATGTGATCCCCCGTAAGAAGCAGGAGGTTCTCGATACCGAACATCGCCGCGCTGAGCAGATCCGATTGCAGGGCAAGACGATTCCTGTCCCTGCAGGTTATCTGGAATACCGGCTCAAAACCTTTATCCTTGAGCACCTTGCAGGCGGCCAGGCCTCCCATCCTCATAACCGAGGACTGGTTATCAGTAACATTTATGGCCGCGACCCTGCCGCGTATATATTCCGCTTCGTGAAGCATTTTGTCAAGGTTGATGCCTTTCGGCGGCCCAACCTCGGAGGTCACGACAAATTTGCCGAGCCTTGTAAGATCAGTTAACTTCATTTCTTCCTCCATACTGAAAATCTATTGATTACGCAGATTACGAAAATAGATTACGAAGATTAATTCAAAAACTAATGCGTCTAATCTCTTTATAACCAGCGTAATCAGATGTTGCTTTTCTTGTAGTCCCTGACCTGAACGCCTTCCTTAAGCCCTTTGTCGCTGCCTTTAAGGGCGCTCATTCTCTCGAAGATCCTCTGCCAGCCGCAAGCCATATTCTTGTCGACCTCGCACTTTCCGTCCTTGGCGCCGCCGCACTGCCCGTTTAAAAGTCCTTTCGAACAGGCCGTGACCGGACAGATGCCGAAGGTCAGGCCCATGCGGCATTCGCCGCATTGCTCGCAATCATGTTCCGAAGGCGTAAAGCCGGGAAACCCCGGGACATAAAAAGTGTCGCTTCCTGAGACTATCTTTTTTCCGGGCAGCAAACCCGCGAAAGTCTGGATGCCGACTCCGCAGGAGAAAACCAACACGGTATCCGCTGCTTCAATCTGTTCGCGGTAGATCTCAAGCCGGCGCTCCGTGAAATCCTCACGGCACATGTAATCGAAGGTTACTTCGGACGCAAGGTTGGCGCCGGAGGCCTTTAGCTCGTCTTTCAGCCTGTTAAATTCTTCAAGAGGGAAATAACTCTGCGAACAGCCGAGACACGGAATGACCAGCACGCGCCCGGTAAGGGCCGGCAGCAATTCTTCTTTTGTCTTTACTTTTGTAATGAGCATTTTACTTCTTCTTCTCCCTGATTAGTTTCTTCGCCTGCTTTACTATGTCAACAATGGAGGATTTGGCGGCGCAAATATTATCGCAGCAGCCGCACTCTATGCAGTTCAAAACGCCGTGATTTTCCATTTCGGCGTATTTGCCCTGTTTCGCCAGCAGAACATAGAAAGTGGGTTTCAGTTCCATAGGGCAGATTTCAACGCAGCGCCCGCACTTTATGCAGTCCGGTCCCGACTCAACGATATCGTGCTTTTTCACGACAACCAGCCCGCTTGTTCCTTTGATGACCGGAGCTTCAAAGTCCGGCTGAATAACGCCCATCATCGGCCCGCCGGTCTTTAATACTTCATCTGACTTTAGGGTTATACCGCAATACTTAACTATCTCTTTCAATTGGGTTCCCACAAGCACTTCAAAATTTCCTTTTTTAGGAACCGTCTCGCCAGACACGGTCAATACACGGCGGATAAGAGGCATCCCGTTATAAACCGCGTCCCAAACCGCGTACGCGGTGCCGACATTATTTACAATCACGCCCACATCAAGCGGCAGCCCGCCAAGCGGAACTTCGCGTTTCAAAACGCGCTTGATGAGCATCCTTTCCGCGCCCTGAGGGTATTTTGTCTTTACAACCTCAACCGTGATGGACGCGTCTCCCTGCAGCAGGGACTTCAGTTTCTCGGCGGCCAACGGTTTATTGTCTTCCAGAGCAATTATCCCTTTTGAAACGCCGGCGGCTTTCATTATAAGCCTCAGGCCCAGTATCAGCTCGGCGGAACGCTCCAGCATAACGCGGTAGTCGGCGTTTAACAGGGGCTCGCACTCGCAGCCGTTTATAAGAACCGTATCTACAGGCTTCGGAGATTTCAATTTGACCGCTGTCGGGAAGCCTGCACCGCCCATTCCGACGATTCCTTTGTCTTTTATGATTTCCGCGATTTTTTCTTTCGCGAGAGAATCAAGCGCGCCTGCAGGCTTGACTGAAGCGTCAAGTTCCTGTTTATGGTCTGATTTTATGACAACGGAAAGCGCCGGAGACGGAAGAACAGGATGCTTCTTTAAAGCTATCTCAATGACCTCGCCGCTGACACTCGAATGCACGGGCGCTGTAATAGGGGACTTGGCTGTCTCCCCTATTTTTTGCCCTTTCTTTACTTTGTCGCCCTTCTTTACAAGCGCCTCGCAGGCAAGCCCGGCGTGCTGCGAGAGCGGGATAACCACTATATCAGGTTCCGGGAATTTCTCTATCGCAAGACCTGAAGCAAGTTCCTTCAGTTCAACGGGATAGAGCCCTCCGTAGAAGCCTTCCGACCTTTTTGCTCTGATGAGTTTTACGTATTCATCAACCAGCTTAAATTTATTGCGGCGATAATTCCTGAGTTTAGGCGCTTCCTGTATGAAACCTTTAGTCCTGCCCTGCTTCTCAAGCCTGTTATAGATAAGTTCCCAGGCGCAGTCGCGGTGTTTGCCGACTTCGCACTTGCCGTTCTTCGCTCCGCCGCAGGGGCCGTTGACCAGACCCTTAGAACAGTCAACCACCGGGCAGATACCGCCGGTTGAGGTCAGGAAGCATTCTCCGCAGGCGCCGCATTTCTCCGCGGAAAGCGTCACTCCGTGATAGCCGTTCTGCCAGACGGAATCGGCCCCGGGAAGCACATGCTTGTTTACTGTCTGTGAAACCGTCTGAATACCGAGGCCGCAGGCAATCACCAGCACGGCGCCGGAGTTTTCAATCTCGTTTTTGTATTTATTCAGAATTTTTTCGGTAAGGTACTGGTTGCAGAGATAATCAACCGGAATGTAGCCGGAAATGTTTTTACCCGCGGTCTTAATAATTTCAGCGGCCTCCTGGTACTCCGGCTCGGCAATAGAAACAAATTCTTTAAAACACTTGTTGCACGAAACAACAAGAAGTTTATCCTTTCCGGAAACCAGTTCCCTAAGTTCTTTAGCCGGTTTCAGTTTATATTTTGTAAAATCCTCTCTGATCATTCCCTTTTCCGCCCTCAGTCCTCCGGCTCCGCCGGATTACTCATTACTGATTGATGATTACTAATTAAAAACTCACCGGGTCAAACACTCCACCGTCAACCGTCTGCTGATTTTGCGCATCCGCTCATCCGCGCATCTGCCCCTCAGCCCTTAGTATTTCTTGTACTCGGAAGTCTCTTTAAACCTGACGCCCGGATTCTTCCCGTATTCAATGACCACATCGCGCCCGCCGTTCATTATTGAAAGGCGTCCCGCTTCCATCACAAGTTCGTTGTAGAAGCTGTTCGCCGGAGTAGCTATAATCCCTTCCGCGTCTATCTCTTTTATGGCTTTCTGCCTTTCTGCCAGACCGCCCGAGGCGTTCACCCTGTTCGTGGAATTTACAATAGCCTCTATGGACCTATAGCCGTAGCCTACCGGCGTGAGGCCGGTTCCGCCCCTGTAAACAAACTGGAAATAGTCCGGATTAGGCTCAGTGTAAATGGTATCACCGGGGTCCGTCCCTTTTTCAACAAGAGAATGCTTAACGCCCCTGAATTGATCGGAGTGGGCAATAACCCCGCCGTCCCCGTTGCACTTTGTGTAAAGCACGATACCCTGGGAATTGCCTCCGGGAGCGTTATCCGGGTAGCTCAGTGAATTTTGAACGTTCAACACTGCACCGTTGTTCCAGACCACCCTGCCGTCCGTCCAGAGGAAACCGTCGTTGCCGTTCGGATATTTATCGGGAATCCCGAAGACCGAGACTTCAACCGGAAGCAGACCGGTTACGAAAGCCACCATGTCAATATAGTGGCAGGCAATATATGAGAAAGCGTCGGAGTTTTTAAGAGTGCACCAGTTCTGGAAGTTTGAGTGCCTGTAGTACCATTTCTCGCAAAGGTGAGCCTGTCCGAGCATAAACTCGCCGAACTCTCCCTTTCTGAATTTGCGCCTGGTTATCAAACTCCTGTCGTCAAACCTCTTGTGATACTCCACCCCGACAAAGAGCCCCTTGCTAAGCGCTTCTTCTTCAATTTCTTTCGATTCCTTAAAGGTCAGAACGAGGGGTTTTACGCTGAGGACATGCTGGTTGTGTTTAAGCGCTTCCTTAACTACCATATAGTGCAGTTGATCAGGCATCGCAACGACAACAAGATTGTTCGGCTTCATCTTTGCAATTACTTCTTTGAAGAGTTCCGGATAGTTTTTTGAGGTGTCTCCCGACTTATAATCGGGATAAGGCGTGAAATTCTGCCCCGGGAAGGCGTCTTTCAGCATCTTGTTTTCGGCAAGCGGTTTTAGAACGTTGCCGTTTAGGGCGACTATGTTGATATTTCCAAGCGCCCCAAGCCGCTGGAGCTGGTAAATTGATGGCAAAATCTGGACCGCGGTGATCATTCCGCCGCCGACTATCGTCACTTCCAGTTTGTTGCTATTCACGTGTATTTTCCTTTAAATCAAAGAGTTTACGCGTATTATTAATCGTTTATTATATTGCAAAATAACGATAATAGTCAATATCTGATTTCCCTGCAGGAACGAAGAATCTTTCCGACAGACTATTTTATTTTTCGCAATCATTCAGGATTATGTTTAACATAAACATAGCAATCTCCGTTGCAATTCGGGCAAACTCTTCTTCCGGTTCCGTTACATAATTTGCAAACAGATTTCACGGGAATGGAGGTTCCTGCCACAGGCCTTTTCTGGCTATGCATTGCTTCGTTAGACATTCCGTTGTTAGAGAAAGAACCCGGAACGCCATTTTGATAATCCGTATAATCTTTCATTTTTTCAGCGTCGGTCCTGCCGTCAAACGGCAAACCTCCTCCGCCGGCCTGAGTGACAATCGCAGTGACCATGGTTATTGTCTCTTTGGGACAGTCAATCATTCCGGTACCATTGCAGGTCTTGCACTTAACCAAATCTCCAGGATCATACTCAACTATCTTTACCTGCTTAGCTGAAGCAGCATCCCCGTCTCTGCCGCTATTCATAGCGTGTCCAAAAACACCTGCACTAACAGTGCTTTTTAGTTTACGCTTGATAAAGCCAGTACCGTGACAGTGACTGCAAGTAACCCATCCGGTGCCTAAGCAATTCTTGCATTTTTGCTTATTCACAACTCTTGACCCGGAGCAAACAGAACACTTGGCTTTTCCTCCGTGGCAAAAAGTGCAGACATCCATATTGGCATGCGCGGATTTCTTTGCTTCAACCGAATCATTATCGGGGACAGGCAAAGCAAGCTGCTTGGGCGTAATGCTCTCGTTTATCCGTTTAAAAAACCCGGGATTTACAAAGTAGCCGACCAGACCGGCAATCCCGACGATAAGGAGAAATAGCATTACCTTTTTCATTTTTTCCTCCCGCAGACACTTTTCATTTTGTTTTCAGGACTATATAACATTTTCCGCCGCACTCCGGGCATTTTTTCCTTCCTTTACCCCCGCAGACCGGACAGGTGACGGTTATCATATCGTCCGCGCTCCCTTCCCGGGCGAGCCAGCCTTTTCCCGTATTATTCCCCGGAGATAATAAGCGGCGTCTCATCTTAATATACTTCGGACAGTCGACCGTTCCGGTTCTGTTGCAAACGGTGCAGGGAAGCGTATTTGACGGGACAGCATTCCGCGTAATCATTCCTGTGCCTTTGCAATAAGGGCAGGCCATTAGGCCGGTCCCGCCGCAAACCTTGCATTTCAGGTCAGCTCTTCGACCCAGCGTCAGCTTGCAGTGAGGACAATAAACGAGAATTGAATCCGTCCGAACGTCCTGCTTTGTGACGGCTTCTTTCCCGCAGTTATAGCAAATCAAAATAGAAGGAAGCCCCGTCCCCTTGCAGCCGGAGCATATCATCCTGCCGTTCCTGCAATGAGAGCACTTTACGGAGGCAGGCTGTTTGATTTTGGCCGCTTCAGGCGCCGTCTTGCCTGAAAAAGGATTCACATCCCCGCCAAAATCAGGCAGGGGCAGCTGAATAGCGTTTAACCTTGAACTGACGCCTTTAATAATTTCCGGTTTTATATAATACAGGGCGAGGCCGGCAACGCAGGCAAAAAACATTATGAACATTATTTTTTTCATTAAGCACGCCTTTATTAGACCGCGCCGTAATTATTATTGCCGATCCTGAATCCTTCCGCTTCCGCCGCAAAGATCGCAGGTTAAACTCCTTGAGGAAAGCATATACTCGCAGTGCGTGCAGTAATATGTTATTCCGCTTGAGTCTATTTTTCTCTCTACGGTGCTGCCGCACATCGGGCAGGTAACCACGGCAAGATACCCCCTGCCGGAACACTGGGGACAGGGTTTTGAATTTGACCTGGAACCGATAGCTCTGGTGACCGGCTTTGTTTTGTAGTCATATGCAACAACAAATAGCGGGACGGTTCCGGCGCCATTGCAATTCTTGCAAATTACATGGCCCATGCCGCCGCAATAGCCGCACTTTTTGCCTATGCCGTCCTTATCCGTAAATCCTCTTCCGCAGGCGGAACAGAACTTGCAGGTAACTTTGCTTTTCGCGTCATAAGAGAAGGTTATTTCACCGCGGCATTTCGGGCATCTTGTAATCAGCGGATATCCCGTGCCGTGGCAGACCACGCATTTGAACCTCCCTGCGTTGCACCACATACACTTCTTTACCGGTCCCTTGGGAACCTGTTTTACTGCCTCCACCTGCTTTTGAGGCGGTAAAAGAGTGCCGTGTTTTAGAAGATAATAGGAGAGGCCGGCAACAGCCGCCAGAAAAAGGACAAGCATCAGCTTTTTCATAATTCCTCCCGGTAAAGTAAAAAGGGCCCCGCCGTTTCCGGCGGGGCCCTCAACTTCTTACTTTTTCTTCTTTGTGACTTTCTTCTTCCCTTCCGCTTGAAGCAACGAACCTTTCCGGTTCATTACCATCGCGAAACCGAGAGCCGCGATACAGCCGACGGCTATCAGGCCTTTAAGCCAGAAGTGAGCATCGCTTACCATTATCACGCCCGCGGGCGCGATCGGGGCAAGGATGATAGCAACAAGGTTCATAACTTTAATCATCGGGTTGATCGCCGGTCCCGCCGTATCCTTAAACGGGTCGCCGACGGTGTCGCCTATGACCGCGGCCTTGTGGGCATCAGTGCCCTTTCCGCCGAGGAAACCGTCTTCAATCTTTTTCTTGGCGTTATCCCAGAGACCGCCGGTGTTGGACATATAAACCGCCATAAGCTGTCCGACAACTATCGCTCCGACAAGGTAGCCGCCGAGAGATCCTACGCCGAGAAGCACGGCAACAAGCACGGGAGTCGCGACCGCGAGAATTCCGGGGCCTACAAGCTCCCTCTGCGCCGCTTCGGTAACGATTGCCACGCAAGGACCGTATTCCGGCTTCTCGGTGCCTTTCATTATCCCGGGGTGCTGTTTAAACTGCCTCCTGACTTCCATTACTACCAGGGAAGCCGCCCTTCCGACCGCCTTGAGGGCGAACGAAGAGAATAGGAACGGCACCGAAGCGCCGATCATAAGGCCTATGAATATTTCGGGAAGCTGAATCTGTATCGAGGCGCCGATAAGTTTCGCGCCTGCTTCATCGATAAAGGATCTGAACAATGCCGTCGCGGCAATAACCGCGGTGGCAATCGCAAGGCCTTTTGTAAGTGCCTTTGTCGTGTTTCCGATAGCGTCCATCCACGCAAGCGTGTCGGAAGCTTTCTTCACGTTCAGTTTTGACATTTCAAATATCCCGTGCGCGTTGTCCGTGATGGGACCGAAGGTATCCATCGCAAGCACAAAGCCGGTCGTCGCGAGCAGGCCAAGGCCTGAAAGCGCGACACCGAGAGAAGCCATAGCAAGACCGTCGTTGTGGAATATAACAAGCGAGGCCATGATAGTGGCGCAGATCAGCACGATTGCCCAGACAGAGGATTCCATGCCTTCCGCCATACCGTTAAGGATGAGGGTGGCCGGGCCTGTCTTTGACGCGAGCGCGGTCTCAGTAACCGCCCTCTTGTCGGGATGCGTGAAGATGTTTGTAAGAATAAGCGTTGAAATTGAAAGCAGAATTCCGATGGAAGTTACCAGGGAGAACTTGAGCCACAGGTGCGTCCCGGTAAATCCGAAGAGCAGTTTTGAAACAACAAAGAAAGCAATGATGGAAAGGATTGAAGACGCGACATAGCCGTTAACGATAGGCCTCATCGGGTCAAATACTTTCGCCTTGTCATCGCCCCTGACACAGAGGATGCCGACTATTGAAGTAACCACGCCGACCGCCCTGATGATAAGCGCGAACATGACAAATTTCAGCGTCATGGCGCCCGCGTTGCCGCCCCAGGCCTTAAGGAAGGCCGGGTCCGCAAGCATTGAAGCAGCAAGAATAATAGCCGCAACAAGAGTAACTTCATAGGATTCAAACACGTCAGCTGCCATACCCGCGCAGTCGCCGACGTTGTCGCCTACATTGTCAGCTATTGTTGCCGCGTTCCGGGGATCATCCTCTGGAATGCCTGCTTCCACTTTACCTACAAGATCCGCGCCCACATCAGCGGCCTTTGTAAATATTCCGCCGCCGACCCTCATAAAGAGAGCCGCGAGTGATCCGCCGAATCCGAAACCTACCAGGACTTTCATCGCATCCTGTTTGAAGATCATAAATATGATGGTAGCGCCAAGCAGGCCGAAACCAACCGTGAACATGCCTGAAACCGCGCCCGCCGAGAACGACACGTTAAGCGCTTTTGAGAAGCTGGTCAGAGCGGCGTTCGCCGTCCTTACATTTCCCTTGACCGCGAGCTTCATTCCGACGAAACCGGCTCCGTAAGAGCAGGCAACGCCGGCTACGAAGGCCAGCGCTATTCCCCAGGAGAGGAATGCCCTGTTCGTCGTTTCAAAAGTTGCAAAAAGAAGGTTTACTGTTACCATTCCTTCCACCGCGGCATTGGTCTTGAAGTAATACATGCAAAGCAGCCCGACAAAGATCAAACCGATGAATACAATCATAATCTTCATCTGCTGTTTGAGGTAAGCCATGGCGCCTTCTTCTATCGCGGTCGCCACATCAGTCAGGGCCTTAACGCCCGGATCCTGCCTCATTACCTTTATTACATTGAACGCGCCATAGAGTATTGCCACGCCTGCGGCGGCAAGCACCCAGTAAAGCACGCTCCATTCGAACGCCCCAAAAGCGGGCAGCTGAATGGTGGACTCGCTTACGCCTAGCGCGAGCGAACCCAGTTTTGCTGCAAGAGCACCTATCATTGATTTTCCTCCTTCAAAGAATTTTTACGCGTCTGCGTTTTCAATCTGGCTTTTTGAAGGCCCTTCGACAACGCAAAGGCCTTTTAATGCCTCTTCAAGCTGTTCCTTGTTCGGGGCTACACCGTGCCATTCAGGTTTGTTCTCCATGAAACATACTCCTCTGCCTTTCTCCGTTCTGGCCACTATCATCGTCGGCTTGCCCTTTGTTCCCCTTGCTTCTTTAAAAGCTTTAAGAGTTTCTTCGATGGAATGCCCGTCTATTTCTATGACATGCCAGTTGAAGGCTCTGAATTTTTCGGCAAGCGGCGCCACCCCTTTTACATCTTCCACTTTGCCGTCAATCTGAAGATTGTTATAGTCAACCCAGGCTACAATATTATCAAGTTTCCTGTGAGCGGAAGTCATTATGGCTTCCCAGACAGAACCTTCCTGCAGCTCGCCGTCTCCCATAACGCAGAAAACCCTTGAATCGCTGCCGTCCATTTTCAGTCCCATAGCAGTGCCGTTGGCAATGCCGAGCCCCTGCCCGAGCGACCCCGCAGAAATCTCGACTCCGGGAGTCTTAAGCATATGAGGATGCCCCTGCAGGCGGCTGTGAAGTTTCCTGAGGGTCAAGAGTTCGGGAACAGGGAAATACCCGCTCTCCGCAAGCGTCGCGTAGAGCACAGGGCAGGCGTGCCCCTTGGACAGAAAAACTCTGTCCCTGTCCGGCCATTTCGGATTTTTTGGATCATGCCTAAGTTCCGCAAAATAGAGCGCCGCGAAAAAATCTGCGGCAGAGAGAGAACCGCCGGGATGTCCGGAACCCGCGGCATTAAGCATCTCAAGAATATCCTTCCTGATTGCCATCGCTTTATCTTTAATGTATTTCAGGTCCGGCTTGCTGTTCTTTCCCTGGAACATTTTTCCTCCGTTCATAACTTCGTAAATACATTCCGTGATGACACCGATTTGGTCCGATTACACCGATAAACCATCAGCGAAATCAGCTTAAACTATTGACCAGGCTTTCGTCCAGGCTCTCTTTGCGTCGGCCAAGACCAATTCCGGATCTTCTTCCGGGAGCGGCTTTACTTCAAAGCTGATTATGGGCGCTTTCGCGCTCGGTTTTTTGTTAAGGTAACCGTTTTTGAAAAGGTTTCTGACAAAATCCGCGAGATCTTCAACGGTGTTTTCCGCGCCGGGGAAACTGAACCTCGGATGATTATCCCCGTAGGCCGGAGTATTTGTGTCTTTTACATAGCAGTTGCCGACATGCACGTGAGTAAGCACTTTCTTCACGGTGCTCAAAGCAAAAGAGTTCTTCTCTTTAAGCAAGGGCAGGTGCGAAAGGTCAAGAGTCAAACCGAATGAAGGGAAATCTTTCTTTACTTCAGCAGCAATCTCTGAGGAGAACTTTGAACCGCCGACAAAACACTTCTTGTCCACCGTTTCATCAAAGGTTTCAAGGGTCAGCGCCACGCCTTTGGATTTCGCGTAGGCGCAAAGCTCGCGCAGCGACGCGAGTAAAGCGGCTTTCGCGGCAACTTTCTTGTCTTCCGCGGGCATCGGCCCTGAAAGAATTGCAGTTTTCTCGGCCTTAAAGAACGCCGCGTCGTCTATTGATTTCTTGACATCATCAACGGCCTTCTTTCTCTCTTCTTCAACGGTCGCGTTAATGTTCAGCTTTCCGCCGAGAAGCGGCGGTTGGCCGGCTAGGACAACCCTGATACCTGAGGAATCAAGAACCTTCTTCATCTGGTCTTTCAGCACCGGGTCTGCAACCCTTACTATCTCAATCGCGTTCCAGAAACTGTCCTTGCAGATGATGCGCGCGGTGTCAACAACCGTGCCGTAGTTCTTTACATACGCCGGAAAAGCCATCCCGTGGATGATTCCGACGCTCACATGTCCATGCCATAATTCCTTCATAAATCCTCCTTGAAATTCAAATCACAAATCTCAAGCACCAAATCACAAATAAAAATAAAGCATCAAAACTGCTTCAATTTTTTAGGTATGAAGTTCTTATCCAGCCTCGCGTATTCCTGAAGCGGGCCGCCGATAAGAGGAAGCACGTAGTCAATAAACTTTTCGGTGACGCCCATGCCGTCCGCCGCAATAAACTCCGCCGGAATTTTTCTTTCTTTATTGGCTATATTGGAAAGTTCAGTAACTCCCGTCACGCACTTGTAGGGCTTGTTGGATTCGCGGATAAGAGTCACCATCAGGCCGCTCTTGCCGTTTACCGCGTGCTCAACGGCCTTCGCGCCTGACTGATAGGCCTCTTCGACATCCAGCTTTGACTGCATCATGCCCGATACCCTTTGAATTGTTCCGGGCTTGTCGCATCTTGCCTTAAGCTTCAATCCCTCTGCTATCATGCTCACGAGAGACTCGCCCACGCCGCCAAGCTGTTTGTGCCCGAACTTGTCGGTATCGATGGACCTCTTGGAAGAAGTCAGGTATTCGCCTTTCTCGTCCTTCAGGCCTTCGCAGCAGGTGACAACAACATATCCGAGTTTTTTGTAAACTTTGTCAACCGCGGCAAGGAATTTGTCCTGATTGAAGGGGACTTCCGGGAGCAGAATTATATGGGGAGCGTCGTTCTCTTTCTGTTTCGCAAGGACGGTCGAGGCCGTAATCCAGCCCGCGTTCCTTCCCATCGTTTCTATTATCTTGATAGTGTCGCTGGTATAAATTGCTTCGGTGTCAAGGCCGGCATCTCTAACCGACTGAGCGAGCCATCTTGAAACAGAACCGTAGCCGGGACAGTGATCAGTTACGGGCAGATCGTTATCTACCGTCTTGGGCAGGCCCATGACCAGCATCTCGTAGTTAAGTTTCTTTGATATTTCGTACATTTTGTTCGCCGTATCCATTGAATCATTTCCGCCGGCGATAAAGAAGTACCTGATATTGTGCGCTTCAAGCACCTTGAGAATCTTGCTGTAGTCTTCTTCCTTGAGTTTCTGCCTGCTGGAACCGAGCAGAGACGAAGGAGTCTGTTTAAGGAGTTCTATGGTCCTCTTGCTTTCCTTGTTGAGGTCTATCATGTTTTCATTAAGAACGCCGAGTATGCCGTTTATGGAACCGTACATGCCGGTTATCTGAGGGTGTTTAGCGGCTTCCTGGATGGCGCCGCAGATGCTGCTGTTGATTACCGCCGTCGGGCCTCCCGACTGGGCGAATACCGCGTTTCCTTTAAGTACCATATCTTTCTCCCTGAATTATGATGTAATTGTTTTTGAGAGCAAAAAAAAGCAGGGGCTTTCGCCCCTGCCGTTTACTTGATGTACTTGGTCAAAGCGTCCAGATTCATATCCCTGTTCTTCATGATGAAGTCCACCGCCTGTTCCTTGGTAAAGCCGTTGTGCACGACTTTATTAACCGCAAGCGCCGCGGCAAGAGGATCGTCATTGCCCGGGAAGAGAATATTTCTGCCGACCAGCGCGCCCCTGATGGTTGCGCCGGCTTTCATGCCGTCCGCGAACTCGCCGATAGTTCCTGTCGGGTCGCCTTTCGCTTCGCCTCCGAGCATGAGCATCGGAAGAGTGGTCGCTTTCGCTATCTTTTCATAGTTGTCCGCGGTGGGTATTTTCAGCCAGAGGTTCCTGGAAGAATCTCCCATCGCCGAAGCAACGCCTATAATCTTTATCATTTCGGCCAGTGATTTCTGGACCTTGTAGCCCTCGCTGGTTACATAGAGCGGTTCCAGAAAGCAGGGTATCTCGTATTTATTGAGCTGGCTGATAATATCGGAACAATACAGGAGAGTTTTAGCGGAATCTTTGTTCGTGGGATCAAGCCTCAACATGATCTTCGCGCCGTCAAGCCTGAGCGCGCGGAGGGAATCAACCGAGAAGCAGGTAAAGGTGTCATCCATCTCGAACGCCGTGCCGGCAAGGCCGCCGCGGTTCATGGAGCCGAGCATTACCTTGTCATCAAGGAAGGAAGCCCCGCCTTTCTGCTTTACAAGGTAGTTCATGATAAAAAGATCTTCGATAATATCCGTAGTTGCCATTATACCGTCAAACTCCGGGTTGGTCACAACGCGCAGAACCCTGCCGAGATATTCCTGCCTGTTGCCCATCGCTATCGGATCGTCGCCGTTCTTATTTACCATCCTGCCCGGATGATCCGCCGCGAGCACGGTCAATTTGCCGTCTTTTGTTATCTTCTTTCTTTTCTTGCGGCTGGAAGCTTCTTTGAGAATAACTTCCGGATTATTTACTCTGACTTCGGTGATCTGGTTGAAGATGCTCTCCGGAAAGAACTTCTTCAGGTCAAACTGATAGTTTCCCAATTCATAACCCATTTTAAACCCTCCCTTTCCTGATATTTAGACACAAGATACCCGCCGAGGCAGGCTAAACAAGTAGGATTATACAATAAGAAAAGCCTTAAAATCAATAGGATTCTCAGCCAAAAATATAGGGTTTTTTAACGATTTATTGACAAATTGCCGCGGGAGAAGAGCAATTTTCTCTTTTGGCGGCCGCGCTCTGCGGCTTTTTCAGCAAGTTTCTTCACCACGAGCGAGGGTGCAAACTGGCGGATATCCCCGCCAAGAAGCCCAATCTCTTTTGTCATGCTGGAGCTCAGGTAGGTGTACTTCTCGGATGGCATCATATAAACAAAATGAAGGTCTTTGTAGAGTTTCCGGTTCATCAGCGCCATCTGGAACTCGTATTCAAAGTCAGAGATAGCCCTAAGGCCCCTTACTATCGTCGTGCCCTTCTCCCGCTTCGCGAAATCAACCAGCAGGCCGTCAAAACTCTTGATAACTATCCTTTTATCGCTCCGGACAGCCCTCTTTATCATCTCCATCCGCTCTTCTACCGTAAAGAGCGGCTTTTTATGGGGGTTAACGACAATAGCGATAGTAAGCTTTTTGAAGATCTCCAGACTGCGTTTGATAAGATCAAGGTGTCCGTTCGTGATAGGATCGAAACTTCCCGGATAGATTGCTTTTGTTTCTCTCATTTTTTTGCCTTCCTTAGGAAAGTGAGGAATGTGCCGCCATACTTCTTTTCCTTTTCCATAATAAAAGCCGCCGTAACCGGAACGGCTTCTTTGCCATCCCTCTTTACCGCTATTACCCCTTCCTTTCCGAGAATATCATGAGTTTCAAGGCATTTCAAGATTAAACTTATCTGCCCGGAAAGGTAAGGAGGGTCAATGATTATTATGTCAAACCGCCCGGAGTCCTTGCTAAGCTCTTCCACGGCGCGTTCAGCGTCCATGAGTAAACATTCAACCTGCCCGGAGAAACCGAGCCCGGCTGCGTTCTCCTTTATGACCTTAATGCAGTCCGGTTCGTTGTCAGAAAAGACAACTTTCGCCGCTCCCCGGCTGACCGCCTCAAGCCCCAGGTTACCGCTTCCCCCGTAAAGGTCAAGCACACTCGCTCCGCCGATCTCATATTTCAATATTTCAAAGAGGGCCATTTTGACTTTTCCGGCAGAAGGAACTACAGGAAGGCTCTTGGGTATTTTTATGTACCTGCCTCCCGCCGTACCGCCGATTATGCGCATTTTCCCCTTCCTCTTAACTTACAGTTATGAGTTCCATATCCTTGCTGAACCGTTCATCAAAAAAGGAACGGATTTTTTTATTCTCTTCCGAGGCAAGCTTGGGATCCGCGTCTATGATGCGGAACGCCTCCTGCCTGGCGGAGATTAAGATTTCCCGGTCGCGCGAGAGGTCCATGTATTTGAGGTCAAGTTCTCCGTGCTGGCTGGCGCCAAAAAGCTCTCCGGGCCCGCGTATCTCGAGATCCGCTTCCGCGACCTCGAAACCGTCATTGGTCTTCTCCATTATTTTTAGCCTTTTGAAGGCGTCACTGGTAACATTCCAGCTGGTGAGCAGGAAACAGAATGATTTTTTTGCCCCCCTGCCGACTCTCCCGCGGAGCTGGTGCAGCTGGGCAAGACCAAACCGCTCGGTATGCTCTATAACCATAACCGTGGCGTTGGAGACATCTATTCCGACCTCTATGACCGTGGTCGCGACCAGGATATCAATCTTCTTTTCTTTGAAGTCCCTCATCGCGGACTCTTTTTCTTCTCCGGACATGCGGCCGTGAATAAGGCCGACATTCCTCCCTTTAAACACCTCGTTCTTAAGATATACATAGTCTGTTTCCGCCGCCTTAAGCATCAGTTTTTCGGACTCCTCAACAAGCGGATAGACTATGAACGCCTGCTCGCCCGCGGCAACTTTATTCCTTATGAATTCATAAACATCCTGGCGCCGTTTTTCCTGCGTCCACTTTGTATATATAGGAAGCCTTCCCTTCGGCAGTTCGTCTATGACAGAAAGCTCCGTATCCCCGTATAGAGTCAGCACCAGCGCCCTCGGGAAAGGCGTCGCGGTCATCATAAGGCAGTCCGGGAATACGCCTTTTGATTCCAGCGTAAGCCGCTGAAAGACCCCGAACTTGTGGCGCTCGTCTATCACTATCATTCCGAGTTCTTTGAACTCCACCGCGTCCTGAATAAGAGCGTGAGTGCCGACCACAAGAGAGGCCTCACCGCTTTTAACCGCGGCCAGCGCTTCCCGTTTTTCTTTCGCGGTTAGCGAACCTGTCAAAAGGACCGCCTTTTTCCCTCCGCCTATTTGCTCAAAATATTTCCCGTAATTCCTGTAATGCTGTTCTGCCAGTATCTCTGTCGGGGCCATTATCGCAGCCTGGTAGCCGCTGTCTATCACCTTAAGCATTGCCATAAGCGCGACTATGGTCTTGCCGGAACCGACATCTCCCTGCAGCAACCGGTTCATTGGCGCTTTCCTCATGAGATCCGCGTTAATTTCCGCTATAGAGCGCTTTTGCGCTCCGGTAAGTTCAAAGGGGAGTTTTTTTTCAAGCTCCAAAGCTGAAGAGCTTTCTTCTTTATAGGACCTGGTCTTTATTTTCTTTGCCAGGAACAATTTACGCCGGGCCAGAAAAAGCTGCAGCATAAAAAGCTCGTCGAAGACAAGTCTTCTTCTCGCCTTCTCAAGCTCAGCGGTATTTTCCGGAAAGTGGAATTTGATGAGGGCTTCACGTATCCGGTAAAGATCGTGGCGCATTGTGATATCAGGGGAGAGCATCTCAACAATAAGGGTCAGTTTCGTGTTGATGAGCTGCCTGATAATTTCCCTGAAGAATTCCTGGGTAAGAATCTTAGTGGATTTGTAGAAACCAAGTATTTCGCCCCGTTCAAGGGCCGCGTCTTCTTCCGGCGAAATGAACTCATAGGTGCCTGCTGTTCCGTTTATCTGGAGGCCCCACCTCGTGGATTCAACAGCGTCATGAATCACCACTTGCCTGCCGGCCTTCAAGATTTCCCTCATATACGGCCTGTTGAACCAGGTCCAGGTAAGGGTCGCCCCGCTGTTGTCATCTACTATGACCTTAAGAATACTGCGCCCCGGCCTTCTCAACTCCTCCACTTCCGAAATGAAACCTTTGATGAAAGTTTTTTCCCCGTTCTTTGCCAGCGCAATGGGCGTAATTGCGGCTTTGTGCACATGCCATTTCGGGAAAAAGAGGAGCAGCTGTTCGGGCGTGGTGAGGCCTATCCGTTTTAACGAGGACGCCCTGACAGGCCCGATGCCTTTTATGTAACGCAGGTCATTGCTTTCCATGTTTTTTGTTGACAATGGCGGAAGGAACATTTATAATCTACCATATTCTTTCAGCAAAAATCAAAAGATTCGGTTTCTTGGAGGAAATAATGTCAAAAGCATGCGAAATCTGCGGAAAAAAGGTTATCTTCCTTAACATGGTGTCTCACGCAAAGAACGCTAGCAGGAGAAGCGCGCTCCCCAATCTCCGTTCGGTAAAAGGCAAGAAAGTCTGCGCGAAGTGCTTAAAAGCGGGGAAAGTAAAATAAATTCAAAAGTTTGTAAGGTTTGTAAAGTTAATAAGGTTTATAAGGTTTAGAAAATCTATATCGCAAAAAACAAAGGCGCTCAAACGAGCGCCTTTTCTTTTGTTTGTGCTTTGACCTTATGAACGCTATTTTGTTATCCGGAATTTTGCTTTGCCCTTCTCTCTGACCTTATAAACCTTACGAACCTTACAAACCTTATTAACTTTTATAAACCATTAGTCTAAGGTAGCTATCGCCTCTATCTCAACATCCACATCCTTGGGAAGGCCCGCCACCTGGATCGTCGACCTGGCAGGAAAATTACCTGTGAAATACTTCTCGTAAACCCCGTTCATAAACTTAAAATCTTCCATCCTTTTGAGGAAAACGGTTGTTTTAACGACTTTCTCAAGGCTAGAACCGGCAGCCTCAAGCACAGCCTTCAGGTTATCAAGCGCCATTTTTGTCTGCGATTCAACCCCTCCATGCATAGTGCAGCCGTTTGACGGGTCAATTGAGATTTGACCGGAAACGAATATCAGATTGCCTGACTTTACTGCCTGCGAATAGGGGCCTATGGCTTTCGGCGCGTTCGGAGTTGAGATGATTTCCTTTGGCATTTTCCCTCCTTCTGCAGAACCAGATGTTCAGATGGTCGGAGGCTCAGAAGCTCAGAAGGTTGTAGTTCCTTTATCTATCTGCCCTCTTATCTTCTGACTTCTGACTTCCGTCCTCTGTCTTCTTTCCTGCCGAGCATCCGCGCCTCTGAGCATCCGCGCGTCCGCTTTTATTGGTCGGGGCGACACGACTTGAACGTGCGACCCCTTGCTCCCAAAGCAAGTGCTCTAGCCACCTGAGCTACGCCCCGAACTAAATGCGATTACTGATTACTAATTGGGTAGATAGATTTTAGCAAAATAAGTTGTGGGTTACAATAAAAAGAGAACAAAAGTTTATCAGGTTTATAAAGTTTGTAAAGTTTGTAAGGTAAAAGCAGAATAACCGGAGCAATCCTACAAATGGCTTTGGCTTAAGCGCATATGGCGCATTGTTTTAGTTTTTACTTTATAAACCTTACAAACCTTATAAACCTTACAAACATTTAAGCCCTTTGCTTTATTATTGTGCCTATTAATTTCCGGGCCTTTAATAGCGCAATTCCCCTATGACTTATCCTATTCTTTTGCGCAAGGCTCATTTCCGAGAAGGTCTTGCCGGAGCCGGAAGGTCTAAAGACCGGGTCATATCCGAATCCTTTCCCTCCGCTCTTTTCGCGCGTTATGACACCTTTTATTTTACCGGCAACCGTAAATTCTCTGCCGTCAGGAAAGCAGACCGCGACTACCGTGCGGAAAGAAGCGGTACGGCGGGAAAAATTTTTCATTTCGCGGAGCAGTTTTCTGCAGTTATCATCGTAGGAAGCGCCGTAACCGGCATATCGAGATGAATAGACTCCCGGACTTCCGCCGAGCGCCGCGACTTCAAGGCCGGTATCGTCGGAAAGCGAAGCGAACCCGGTATGCTTCAAGAGCGCCCTGGCTTTAATGAGAGCGTTGGCTTCGAGAGTTCTACCGCTTTCTCTGGGCTTAGGGAATACTTTAAAATCTGAAGAGGTCAGAAGTTTAACTTTGAGCCCCTTGAAAGCGGCCTTCATCTCCCGGACTTTATCCTTATTTCCCGTGGCGAGGACTATTTCCAAGATTTTAACGCCTTCTTCTGCAGAGCGGTCAATTCCTTTATGCCGGCAGCGCCTAGCTTGAGCAGACCGTCAAGTTCCGTTTTGCCGAAGGGTTTGCGCTCGGCCGTACCCTGCACCTCCACAAACCTGCCTGAGCCGGTCATTACTATATTCATATCAACATCCGCGCTTGAATCCTCCAAGTAGCAAAGATCCAGCATCTTAACCCCTTCCACGATGCCCACGCTTACTCCCGCAACGGTATCAAGCAGGGGATCTTCTTTCAGAACGCCTTTCTTTAATAGTTTCAGGACTGCCGCGGCCATCGCGACATACGCCCCGGTAATAGAAGCAGTGCGCGTCCCGCCGTCCGCCTGTATAACATCGCAGTCTATTTGTATTGTCCGCTTGCCGAGCTTTTCCATATCCATTACGGCCCGGAGACTGCGGCCTATCAGGCGCTGAATCTCAAGCGTCCTGCCGGAAGCCCTGCCTTTCGCCGCTTCCCGGTCCATCCTCTCGTGAGTAGACCTCGGCAGCATGCCATACTCGGCGGTTACCCAGCCGCGGGTGCCGGCCCTAAGGAATTTCGGAACATCTTCCAAAACGCTGGCCGCGCAGATAACCCTGGTGTTTCCGCAGGAGATAAGCACCGACCCCTCAGGGTAGCGAAGGAAATCCTTTACTATTTTCACCGGCCTCAAGCTGCCGTTCTTCCTTCCGTCTTCCCTCAAGCGTCCTCCGTAATCAGTCAATGTTTAAAAGATTCACCTTTCCTATCCTGTACTTCAGAAAACTTGATCCGAGTCTTTTGAACTTGTCCGGAGCGTCAGTGACGTAGAACCTGTACTCCGGCTTTCTCCCGGAAATATTCAGGAGTCCATTTTTTTCAAGCATTGAGCGCGCCGCGCCGGCCGTTTCAAAAGCCGAGTCTATCAGCGAAACTCCTTTCAGCACGCCGGCTATGGCCGGTTTAAGGAAAGGATAATGAGTACAGCCGAGCACAAGAGTGTCCACCTTGTGTTTTTTCAAGCATGAAAGATATTCGGTGCAGATATCGCGCGTTACTTTCTTTCCCCACCAGCCTTCTTCAACCAAAGGCACAAAGAGCGGGCAGGCTTTGCTGAAAACACGGGCTCCGCCAAGTCTTCTTTTAATCGCCTTCTCATAGGCACCGCTGCCGACGGTTCCTGCGGTCCCAATCACGCCTATCCTTCCTGAAAAAGTGGCGTTTACGGCTCCGCTGGCGCCAGGCTCAACAACTCCGAGCAGCGGCACACGGAATCTCTTTTTAAGATCGGACAAGCTTAAGGCCGAGGCGGTATTACAGGCAATAACGATAAGTTTGACGTTTTTTTTAAGAAGGCATTCAATATTCAGCGCGGAGAGGCGCGTTACGGTCTCCCGTGATTTTGCTCCGTAGGGCACATGCTTGGTGTCGCCAAGATAATAAATACTTTCGCCGGGAAGAGCTTTCATTAATTCCTTCATGACGGTAAGCCCGCCAAGCCCGGAATCAAAAACCCCTATGGCCCTTTTGTCGCTCATCTGACCTTCATTTTTTCACGGGTCGAAATATGCCCCGCAAGCGAAGCAATTTCTTTTCCTTCCACCAGCACTTTAACGGAATCAAGTTCCGGATAATTAGCAGCTATGGTTTTTTTCAGCGCTTCGAGCGTCAGCAATTCACCCTGAGTTCCGCCGCCGTGCCTCTCCGTGAGGACGCGCCCAAAATCAATATAAACACACTGTTTGTCGTCTATAAAAACATTCCTGACAGAAACTCCGGCAGGTATGGCATTCAGCAAACCGCTCTTTTTTTGGGGGCTGCTCTCTTCGGTGATAATTGCCCTGATATCGTCAAGCACCGTGACGCCCGATACTATCTCACGGTTCAGGCCGACCAAGGTTCCATCCTCATTGACAAAATAGAGCACAACAGATTTTCCCGCATTGCCGCTGTTGATGAGAGCCGGGGGTCGTTTAGAAAACCTGTGTTTGAAGGGAAAATAAAGCGCGGCTGCCGCCAGGAGGACTGCGACCGCTGTTATGAAGAACTTGCGGCCTGCGCTCATCTGATAGTTGTCTCGCTTTTCTTATCGAATTTCTGGCGTATCTGCCTCACGGCGTCGGCAATGGTCGCCGCGTATCTCTCTTTGAATTCTACCTTCTTGAACTTTTCCTCATCGTTCCTGTTTGTAAGGAAGCCCATCTCCAGCAGGACCGAGGGCATCTTCATGCCGTTCAATACAAGGAAGTTGGCCTGCTTTACCCCGCGGTCGCGGAGTTTGAGAGAAACGTCAGCGTTCCTGTTCAGCGCGCCGTCAAGCGCGGACTGGATCACATCCGAAGCTTCCGCGCTTTCTTTTGAAAACTCGTTCTGGGCCAGGTCCCACAGGATAAACAGAGGATTGTTCTTGTCTTTGTAATCAGCGCCGCCATCCTGCTCATTCTCTCTCTTTGCCACAGCCGCTGTTTCCGCGTCGCCCATCGAATCGTAGAAATAGACTTCATAGCCGTTGTCCCGTTTCGCGGGACTCGCGTTCATGTGAAGGCTGATGAAAAGGTCCCCTTCGGATTTATTGGCAAGTCCTACCCGCTCAATCAGCGGGACAAACTTGTCCTCGGACCTGGTAAGTATTGCTGTTACAGGCGGCTCGGAAGGCTCTTCGATATGCTTTTTCAAGAGCAGCGCCATCTCAAGGGTAACATCCTTTTCCTTTGTACCATAGTCGCTCACTGCTCCTGCGTCATAGCCGCCGTGCCCGGCATCAATAATGACTTTCATGGCTTTGGGCGACTGCTGCTGGCAGAGCAAAACCGCCGGCAGAAAAAGAAGAATGAGTGTTTTTCTGATCATACCCACAACCTTTTGTCCGTAATGACCGTCTGGTCCCTGTCGGGCCCGACCGAGAACATAGAGACCGGAACTCCTGAAATTTTTGTAATCATGTCCAGGTATTTCTTTGTGTTAGAGGGAAGTTTGGCAAAAGAATCAACGCCGCAGATGTTCTCCTTCCAGCCTTTCACCGCGCGGTAGACAGGCGTGCACTCGCGCAAGACGTCAATATCTGCCGGGAAATCATTAAATTTCTTGCCGCGATATTTGTAGGCCTCGCAGACCATAAGTTCGTTCAGGCCGGAGAGCACGTCAAGTTTTGTGACCGCCAGGGAATGGAAACCGTTTACCGCATGGGCGTGCTTCAAGACTACCATGTCCAGCCACCCGCACCTTCTCGGCCGCCCCGTAGTTGCTCCGAACTCGTTGCCCCGCCCGCGAAAATCCTCGTTCATTTCCACCGGCATCTCAGTCGTAAAAGGCCCTTCACCTACCCTTGTCGTGTAGGCCTTGGTGACGCCTATTACCTTGTCTATCAGCGACGGGGAGAAGCCCGCGCCCGTGCAGGCTCCGCCTGCAGTCGGGTTCGAAGAAGTAACATACGGATAGGTGCCAAAATCAACATCTAACATAGTACCCTGCGCGCCCTCAAAGAGTATCTTCTTGTTCTTTGCCGCCGCGCTCTGAAGCAGGACATAAGTGTTACCGATGAACTTTTTGAGTTTCACGCCGTAAGCAAGATATTCTTTTACAACCTCTGCCGCGTTAAAGCCTTTTGAACCGTAATATTTTGTTAAAAGGAAATTTTTTACTTCAAGGTTTGCCCTGACTTTCTCGGCAAGCACGTTTTTATTCAAAAGGTCGGCCATCTTGATGCCCAGCCTTGCGGCCTTGTCCGTGTAACAGGGTCCGATACCTCTGCTTGTCGTCCCAATCTTCCCGCTCTTGCTGCTCTTTTCTTCAGCAAGCCTGTCCAGGAGCTTATGGTAAGGCATAATGACATGCGCGTTTTCGCTTATGCGCAGGTTACCGTCAAGCTTGATGCCGTTTTTTTCCAGGTAGGCCATCTCTTCGAGCAGGTAGCCCGGGTCTATAACAACTCCGTTGCCGATCACGCAGGACCTTCCCTGGTGCAGTATGCCGGAAGGTATCAGGTGGAGGACATATTTTTTCTCGCCAAGCACGACCGTATGCCCGGCGTTATTGCCGCCCTGGTAGCGGACAACTACATCCGCGACGCTGGACATAAAGTCTATTATCTTGCCTTTGCCTTCATCGCCCCACTGGGCCCCGAGTACTACAAGATTCATAATTTATCCCCTTTTTTACCGGTTTTTTCCAGGCTCTTCTGTGCCTTTTGGTTTTCCGGATCTATTTTCAACGCCTGTTCCCAGCAGGAAACAGCATCGTCAATTTTACCCTGTTTATACAGCCGCAGGCCCTCGTAATAAAGCTCGTCAGCCTTCTTTTTCTCCGGGCTTACGCGGCTCTCTTTTCTGGCCTCTTTTCTTTCCTGCTTTGCCTGATCAAACACAGGTTTTTGCTTTGCTCTCTCTTTCTTCGAAAGAACCGGTTCTTTAAGAGCGTCATTATCCGGCTCTACCCTTAAGAGGAACTTCTTTATCTGCGGGTTAGATGGCGCGACTTTGAGCGCTTTTCGCCATTCTGTTTCCGCTCCGGCGGCATCGCCTTTCCTGTAAGCCGCGATGCCTTTCTCATAGAACTCGCGGGCTGTCTCGGTATACTCGCCTTCCCGCGCGGCAAATTTCTCTTCTTCAATTTCCACCAGCAGTTTTGCGGCTTCCTGGTTCGAATTATCATACTCAAGGCTTTTTAGAAGCTCAGATCTGGTTTTTTCTATCTCGCTGTTCTTGTAATGCTCCGCAGCGCTTTTAAAATAATTCAGAGCCGTTGAGTCCGCGCAGGCAGCCAGGCCAATCAGCAGCAACACAAGCACTTTTGCAGTCTTCATTTTTTCTTCAAACCCAGAACGGCATAAATTTTCACCTTAGCCAACTTGCCTTTGACAGTAGCCTCTCCCATGTCTTCAGCGACAATGATGTCTTTCACCTTGTCATAGACAGACTGACTGATGATAATATCACGCTTGTACTCTTTCGTAAGAGACTCCAGCCTTGAGGCGGTGTTGGCTACATCGCCGATTACGGTATAGTTCATCTGCTGGCCTGAACCGATGTTGCCTACAATAACTTCGCCGGCGTTAAGCCCCACTCCTATCGCTATCTCATTCTTGCCCTGAATCTTCAGCGTGGCCCGGAACTCCTTCATCTTCTCCTGCATCTCGATTGCCGTCCTGACCGCAAGCTCTTCGCTGTTCGGCAGTTCTTTGGGAGCGCCGAAGAGCGCCATTACCGCGTCACCGATATATTTATCCAGTGTTCCGCGGTATTTAAATATTATGCCCGTCATTTCTGAAAAGTACATATTTAACAGTTCAACTACTTCTTCCGCTTTGAGACTCTCGGACATCGGCGTGAAATTCCGGATGTCTGAAAAGAGAATGGTCATGTGCTGGCGCTTCCCTCCGAGCGCGAGCCCCTCGGGATTCTTCAGTATTTCCTCCACTACATCGCGGCTGACATAGCGCTGGAAGGTCTTCTTTATCATATCTTTCTTGCGGCCTTCGGTGACTGCTTTATAGGCAACATTTCCTATGTAGGCAAAAACCAGGGCCCAGAGAGGCATAGTGAATTCAATATAATAGTTTAGATTTGCAAGGAGCACCGAAACAAAAAAGACATACACCGCAGCCATAAGCAGGACCGCGAAGATGCTCTTAATGGGATTAAGCTTGTAGGCGAAAAATGTCGTCGCCCCCACTATCAGGACAAGGAAAAGCGCCGTCAGAGAAAATGGAGCCTTCCTGACGTAGGAACCTTTCTGAAGCATGTCAAACATATTTGCGTGTATTTCAACGCCCGGAAGAACACCGCAGGGTGTCGGAAATTCGTCATGTAAGACCGATGAAGTGGATCCCAGGAAAACCACTTTTCCTTTATAGTTCTCAAGATTTTTTCCTTTGAGCAGATCCACGAAAGGTATCGTCTTTATCGTTTTTGCCGGACCGCAGAAATCTATAAGGACTGAATCCTTAGCCGGGCTTTCCGGCCCGTTCACGAGCGCAGAACGGTCTTCCAGCTCCTTAAGCAAGGTTGATTCCGTTTTGCCGCTGACGAAACCAAGCACCTTCAGGGCGAAGCAGTAATAGGCCGCCCCGTTCATATTCTGAAAAATTTCCCCTGACCTTATATACTTGTCCTTGTCCTGTTTGTAACCCGTGTAGCCCAGACCCGCCATTCCGGTCTCAAGCGAATTAATGGGGTAGATGGGCCTTCTAACATTCATAGACCTGTTGCTGACATTAATCCGTTCGTCCTGCAGCGTATAGACGCCGATGCAGTTCCCGGACTTCTTCGCAGACTCGCCGAACTTTCTGTCATTCGCCGGGCTGAGCGAATCGCTTGAGAACTCTATGTCAATACAAACAGCTTTCGCGCCGGCTCTTTTTAGATTATCTATCGCCGTTGCATAGACCTCTCTGGGGAACGGCCAGACCATCAGCTCCGGAGCTTCCTCGTTCCCGATAGACCAGTCGTCTATGGCAGAAATAACAATATTTCCTGACGGACGGTTGAAAGCTGTTTTGAATCCAAAGAGGAAATCATAACCTTTGAGCTCAAAATACTGGAAGAAATTAAAGAAGGTTGAGAGAAGAAGCACAAAAATTATCACGCTGCCTGCTATGATTAGGCTCGCGGTAAGCGGCTTATTCTCTTTCTTTCTTTCGGTTACCATATAAATTTGTATCCCATGGTTATTTTTTCAGGAGTCAAGAACGCCACTTCCGGACCGGAGTGTTCAACAGCGGCGACATGCTTAGACGGGTCAAACGAGATAACAGAATCAAGCACATTGAGCCCCCAGATAACGGCAAAAAGCCCGAGCATGCCCTGCGCGTCCTTATTCGCGTTGTTGGCGGCCTGGTAGTCGCTTTCAATTTTCGTAGTATCTGTTTCCTTGTTATAAGTATCGTAGAGAGACTGAGAATCCATGTACCTCTTTATGGCCAGCGCTCCGGAACCTATCCCGCCTATTGTGAAAAGCCATCCTTTGAAATCGTCTTTATTGTAGAACTGGCCCCAGCCGGGAATCAGCATTGATCTCCATAGCGGGTCTATGAAAGACCCGCCTCCGGTCCCCGTGTACTGAGCCGCCTGCGGTAGGATTAAACCGCCGCCTATCTTTATTGTCTCCTTCTTTGCCCCCGCGAGTTCTCCTATCCTGACAACATCGCCGACAGTAAGAAGCTTCTTCTTATCGATCACCCTGGCCTTTGAAGCCTGTTTCTGTACTTCGGTGAGCTCAATATGCCCCACATCTTCCCACTCCTTCATGATGATATTTCCGCTTGTGTCTTTGATATCTTCCTTGAGCCTGTTGACCAGGAACTTCATGCCCGCGCTTACATTATCAACGGTGCCAAGGTCTATTACTACCTCATCTTCCCCCGCACGCACTATCTTGCCTATGACCGGAATGGATTGTGAGAATGCAACTGCCAGGCGGGTCGCGGCTTCCGAGAGTTTATCTTCGGAAGAACACTCGGCGTCATTGGCCGTAATAACCTCTCCCTTTTCGACATCAACCAGCTGAATATTAATTTTATAGGTGTTTCCCAGCTTGCTCAGGCTGCCAATTACCATGTTGTTGATATTCAGTATACGGCCGACCTCAACGGCGCAGTCGGTGGTAGTACAACCGGTGCGCTGAAAAGCCTGTTCTTTTAGAATCTTGTCCATGTTCTTTCTGTCGACTATGGTAAATCTTCCGGTGTTGAACAGTTCCGTGCCTAAAATCTCGGACACGGCCGTAGCCGTTGCCGCAGGGACGTTGTAGGAGGTAAGATCGAAGATACCTATCTTGGTCTTCTCGCTTCCCGACAATTGACCCGCGCAGGCCAGCAGCAAAAGAGCCGCTATGGCCGGAAAGAATCTCTTCATTTATCCTCCTGAATATTTATCATTTATTCAGCCACTCATACCTGGGATCAGTATACTGCTTAAAATCTTTTTCTTTGCCCGCCAGTATCCAGAGGTAATACATCCTGTATCCCGGGCAGACCGCGAGCGCGTGGTAACCAAGCGGCATGCAGAGAAGCGTGTTATCCTTGAGGGTCCAGGTATGGTCAAACTTCTCGCCCTCGGTATAGAGTCTCTGAAAACCAAAACCTTCTTTCGGCTGCATCTTGAAGAAGTAAAGTTCTTCCAGCTTTGATTCCTTCGGCATTCTGGCTACATCGTGCTTGTGAGGCGGAATGCAGGACCACAGACCCGGCCGGTGATAGGTCTCGCCCGCGATTATTCTATCTGTCTTAATGTCATTATTGTTAAGTATGTCGTAAATGTCTCTGGTGAAGAGGTCTTTCCCCGCGACGCGGGAACCTACCTTGCCCGACTTTATCGCGGCAGCCGACTGAACGGTCCTCGCCGGAACCGCGCTTATGGCAACCTCACAGAGTGAGCGCGCTTTAATCTCAAAGGCCGCGCTCTTGCCGAGATAAAGAGATTCCGGTTTGCCGCTGAAAACATCCTTTCGAAGACCAAGTACATATGATTTTCCGCCGGACTTTATTTCAACCCTGCCGGAGAGGACTGTTATGAGCCCTTCCTCTGCTTTCAGCTTTCCTTTCCACGCGCCGCCTTTCTTAAGCCTGAGAATACCGAACCGAATATATTTGAGCGGCGAGTTCTTTTTATTGACCAGTTCCGTGTAGCCAAACTTTTCTTTGTATTGCTTGAACCAGTTTTTCATCTTCACTCCTGTATGATTTCGGCTTCAAATGTATAAATATCGGCTTTACTGTTCTTCCAGCAGTCGAAGCTCAGGCCTGCCTTTCCCTCGCAGAGATGCCCCATAAACTCTTCAATCCCCCAGCCCGTTTCAATAGCAACCTGAGGCAGAAAGACACCTGAGCTTGCGCCCTGCTTCACCATCACCCCGTGCCTGCCAAGTTCAATTTCCTTTGGATCCTTGATTTTCTTGAAAGGAGTAAGCACCGAGATTTCAAACCTGATGGATTCAAGTTCACCTGCTTTTATTGCGTCAAACCTCGTATCATGGAAAGCAGCCTCCAGGGCCATATCCCTGACTGTTTGATAAAGCGGCTGGTCAGATTGAATCATCCCGATACAACCGCGGAGAACTCCATTCTTGCCGTGAATGGTTACAAAGGCTCCCCGCTTTGAAAGCAGGAAATCGCTCTCAGGTTTGGCCTGCAGGAATTTCTCCCCCGAAAAACCTGATTTTACGGCTTCCCTCGCGATCTTTAACAGCGATTTCTTGTCCTTTTCCGTCATTAGTTGAGGCCTCCCCGCCCGGCCGCGGCGGGACGCGTTCAGCGCATGTGCTCTCTTGCCGAATCCACCGAAGAAACAATCCCGCTCAAGCTCAATTTAAGGTCGCTCGGGCTTGTGGCCTCCGCAATAGCCTGATCAAGAGAGATCAAGCCCTTCCTGTAAAGATCGGCAAGACTCTGGTCAAAAGTCTGCATCCCATACTGGGATGCGCCCTGCTGAATAACGGTCTTCAGATGAGACATCTTGTTTTCCCTGATGAGATTCCTTACTGTCGGGGTCCCCACCATCACTTCAACCGCAGGCACCCTGCCAAAGCCGTCCGCCTTCGCGATCAGCCTCATTGAAACTATCGCCGTAATTATTGAACAGAGCTGGCCCCTGACCTGCGCCTGCTGTCCGGCCGGGAAGAAGTCCACGAGACGGTCCATGGTCTGGATAGCGTCAATAGTGTGGAGCGTGGAAAGAACCAAATGTCCGGTCTCCGCGGCTGAAATTGCCGTCGCCACGGTCTCGTAATCACGCATTTCGCCGATAAAGATTACATCCGGATCCTGCCTGAGCACGTATTTAAGGGCAATGGAATAAGTTTCAGTGTCAATACCGAGTTCGCGCTGTGAAATGCTGCTATTCTGGTCAAAGTGAAGGAATTCTATGGGATCTTCAATGGTCACAATATGGTACTGAAAGTTCTGGTTAATGTGTTGAATAAGAGAAGCAATGGTGGTTGATTTTCCGCTGCCTACGGTGCCGGTAAGCAGTATCAGGCCCCGTGCTTCGTTCGCTATTTTTTTCATTACGGCCGGGAGATTCAAATCTTCAAGCCGCGGTATGTCCTTGGGTATCCTTCTGATAACAAGCTCAATGGTGCCTTTCTGCCTGAAAACATTTATCCTGTACCTTACATCGCCGCCCGGCGAAAACGCCAGGTCTATTTCGTTGTTTGAAGCGAACCTTTCCCTCTGCCTCTGGGTCATCAGAGTGAACGCGACCTCTTCAACATCCTCTTCTGAGAGTGGCGCGCCGGTTTCAGCGATAAGTTTTCCGTCAATCCTGTAAAGAGGCGGCCTGCCGACCTTTATGTGAACGTCGGACGCCCTTTTGCCGGTCATAGCTTCGAGCATTTCAAACGCTCTTTGGGCCATATACCTCTCCTCAAAATTTGCTTGACTAAATCGCCTTTATCTTTTAAATTATAACACAATTATTGTTTTCTTTTCAACAAAACAGGGGGATAAATGAGCAGCAAAACGCGTTTTCCGGCCGTGCTTGCAGCGGCGGCAGCAGTACTTATCCTGCTATCTCTTCTGCTTCCCGCGGGCAACAGCCCTGCCGGCGGTGAAAGCCGCCCCGGCCCGCTGATAGCCGCGGCTCTTTCTCAACCGGCTAAACAGGGAGATGACATTGAAATGAACTCCGTTCTCGAGACCTGCAAAAAATGCGGGCTGGTCTCCAGGGCTTCTGTAATGGACAGTGACAAAAGAATAATAGCTGACACAGAAGCAGACTGGGTTGGTTTAATACTTAGGGAAACACCCTCAGCCCGGGAAACCGAGACTCTGGAATTGCCCGGCGGAAACGGAGGATATAAGCTTCTGCTCCATCATCCAGCGCCAAAAGACAATCCTTTTCCTGCAAGCAGGTTCTGCGGCTATGCCGGCCTGGCCCTGTTGGCCGCCTCTCTGCTTTACGGTTTCGCGGCAGGAAAGAAAGCATCTGACCGCGCTGCGGTTCCTGAGGGAAACCTTGATTGGACACTATTGGTAAATATACTGAAAAGAAGTCATTCACAGGAAAGGTTTGTTGTGCTGGACAGCGCCGGCGTGATTATTGCCTCCGGTCCCCGGGCAGCAGAGCCGGACCTTACAGGGAAAAGACTTTTTGAGTCTGTCCAAAAGAACGAGATATTAAAAAGTTCCGAAAACCAGGAAAATGTATTTGATGCAGGCGGCAGAAAATTTATTTTTTATTAATGTTACTGCAAAATGTACGGTTTTGGGTTGACCAGAACTTTATTCTTCCATACCGTAAAATGAAGGTGCGGGCCGGTTGACCTTCCGGTGCTTCCGACAAGAGCGATAACATCGCCTTTCTTAACTTTCTGCCCGGCCGTTACCAGGAGTTTCTCGCAGTGCCCGTAGAGCGTGACATAGCCGCCCGCGTGTTTTATCAGAACCGCGTTCCCAAACGCGCCTTTATCTCCGGCAAAAGTCACAACGCCGTCCGCTACACTGCATATCTTGTCGCCGTAATCAGCCTTCAGATCAAATCCCGAGTGGAAAGATTTTTCCCCGGTAAAAGGATCAGACCTGAAACCAAAACCGGAGGAACGCTTGTGACCTTTATCCTTAAATGGAAAAGTGAATATTTTCCTGAGCGCGAACTGCTCCTTCATCTCCGGCGTCAGGTCAACGGGTTCCGCGCCAGGAATGAACAGGAACGCGTCCTCCGACATCTCTTTGAAAAGCTCATTAGCCGCGACTATCTCTTCTTTTGTTTTCCCGTAAAGAGCCGCGACCTGCTCCAGCGTCTCGTCCTGTTTTATCCTGTGCAGCACTCCTATCTTGTTAATTATTAGCAATTCCTGGTTAGGCCTGGCCTCGTAGGTCTTCAGGTAGGGATTCGCGCCTATAATGGTATTTAGATTTATCCTGAACCTGTTCTTAACGGTCCAGAGGCTTTCATTCTTCCGGCTGATCTTATAATTTATTACCAGAACGCGCTCAGTCAACAGGTTTGCTTTGACCATGTTTGAATAGGGTTCGATGTTTTTGGTATAGCCTTTGGCGAGAGCGTCCTCTTCAAAAGCCTGCACCGCTTCGGAGTCATACTCAGGCCTAGGGTGCTTAACTTCCGGAGAATTATCGGAGTTTAAGATAAGGATTATCCCGAAAACGCAGAGCATAAAGATTACGGCAAGGCCGCTGCTGTAAAGGATAAAAGGCTTGTCTAATTTCTTAAGCTCGTTCAGGAGGTCAAATTTCATCCGCAGTTTAGGCCCACCACATGGCGCTCGGCTTCTCCGTAATCACTGACTCCTTAAGGAAAGCGACCGCTTTTTTGAAGCCTTCGTTAATGGACATCAGCCCGTCCTCATGTTCAATAGAGAGGGCCCCGTTATATCCGGCGGCGCGAAGCGCGCTTATCATCTCGCGCCAGACCTGCTGTCCGTTCCCGTAGCCGACGGTGCGAAAAACCCAGGAACGCGCGGGAATATCGCCGTAATTCTTGGTGTCAAGAACGCCGTTGACCGCGGTATTATACCTGTCTATTTTCGTGTCTTTGGCGTGGAAGTGATAAATAGCTTTGTTTAGTTTTTTTATGGCGGCGACGGGATCGATTCCCTGCCAAAAAAGATGGCTCGGGTCGAAATTCGCGCCTATCACCGTGCCGGCGGCTTCGCGCAGCTTCAAAAGCGTTTCAGGGTTATATACCACGAACCCCGGATGCATCTCCAAAGCGATTTTTTTTACGCCGTGAGATTTGGCAAAGGCAGCCTCTTTCTTCCAATAAGGGATTACGACCTTGTTCCACTGCCAGTCAAGTATTGCAAGAAAATCCTCGGGCCAGGGGCAGGTCACCCAGTTTGGATATTTTGAGCGCTCAGAATCTCCCGGACAGCCGGAGAAAGTGACAACCGTATCTACTCCGAGCCTTTCCGCCAGCAAAATAGTTTTTCTGTGTGTTTCGTGATTTGCCGCGGCGAATTTCTTGTCAGGATGCAAGGCATTCCCGTGGCAGGAGAGCGCGCTTATGGTCAGTCCCCTGTCTTCAATAGCTGACTTAAAGTTTTTCAGTTTTTCTTTATCGGCAAGCAGCTCGTCCATTTTACAGTGAGCGTTGCCGGGCCAATTCCCTGTTCCAATCTCCACCGATTCAACACCGTTCTCTGCGACAAAATCAAGCATCTCCTCAAACGTTTTTTCCGCAAAGAGCACGGTAAATATGCCTATCTTCATTTAAACCTCCGGTTCTTTGATTGTCCCTGTCTATCTCGCTTCCAGTTCTATCCTGTAGGCTGTAACACCGACAACATCAACATTTTTTCCGCCGAGAGTCATACTTCCCGCCTCTCCGGCAAGAGTGCCCGAATCGCCGGTAAACTGAACGGTGTAGAGAGCCCTCTTGGCGGTGAAGTAGTACTGTGTCACGTTCCTTGCGCCGTTTATTCCTGCAAGCGCCTTTTCAAGCTCTTTTGCCTTGTTGAAATCAGAGATATTGGAACAGGTGACGGTGAATACGCCTCCTTTCCTCGCCTCTTCTTTCCATTTTTTTATGATATCCCCGATGAATTTCTGGCCGAGTTTGGTAGCCGCATCCTTGATGGCTGCCGTAGCCGCAGAATCCTCGGTTATATCTACCTTGCGCGAAGGCTGATTGCCTGCGGAAATTACGATGGCGTCATCCGTGCGGTAGATCTTGCCCGAAATATTAGTGCTGGCCGAGACCATGCCTGCCAGCATATCTTTGTCGCTGAAAATTCCGGTGGTCGTATCGACAACTATCGCTATGTCGGCTCCGAATTCCAATCCTGCCGCCGCCGCGGAAGCCGCGTCGCCCTTCATGGCCGCCTTCAATCTTTCTGACTGCCTGATGTTTGCCACCTGCGCCTGGTCGACTACCGAGAAGAGGTAATTATTATTAAAGAGCTCAATGAGCGTGCTCTCAGAGACAGGAACAGAAGCAAGTTCCTTGTTCTTCACCTCTTTCGCCACAATCATAACCCTGAGTTTGTCCCTGGACTTATTCCACTTTACCCAATCTTCTCTTTCGTCGGACTGTTCGTCAAACTCGCTTTTGGTAAGTTCTTTTGATGTCACCATCTCAAGTTTTGAAAGCAGAACCGGGTCCGAACCGGGTTTGCTGACCGCGACCGTGCCGTCATAAACATTTACTTTTGTGTCGCCTTCCGGTGAAACATCCGCCCTGTAGGTGGTTCCCTTTACCGCCGCCGTAACTTTCGGAGTGATTATCCTGCTCTCCTGGCCGAGGCTCTTCTTGACGTTCATCCATATCCGGCCGACAATGACGTTTATCGCGGATTTATCCCTGCCGGTGTCTTTGTCAGAGGACATTTCATCAAGCACTATAGAGGTATTCTCGCTTATCCTGACTGTGCTCCCGTCCTCAAGCTTAATCTCCGCCCTTGTTCCGGCTCCCGTTTCTATGCGGTCACCGGCAGTAAGCTGCATGCTAAGTTTTGCCGATACCGGCGCGCTTTCCCCTTTCTTAATGATTTTTGCAGGACCTTTGAGGAAGCTTATTACGGCTTTTCTGGATTCATCAGCAGCAAAAGAAGATAGACTCAGCGCAAGAAGGATCACTGCAGTCAAAATTGTCCTTTTCATAGTACCTCCATGACAACTAATCGTTTTTCTCAACTGTATGTATTATATCAACCATTCGCGGCTGTGTAAATGAGATAGACGTCTTCACTATGATGACTTATACTTTTGATTTGCAGGCAGGTTCTTCCAATTACGTATTCCGGCATTTTTACTTTACTTCAACCTCTAACCTGCTAAGAGAAACACCTACAACTTCCAATTTTACATCACTAATTTTCAGCTCAGCCGTTTGTTCTGCCAGAGAAAGACTGTCTCCGGAAAAGGTCAATGAGAGCAAAGCCCTTCTATCAACAAGCGAAATCTGATTGACATTCCGGACTCCCGGAATATTCGCAAGAGACTGCGCTATAGACTGGATTTTTTTGAAATCTGCATTATACAACGAAACAAATAGCGTTGAACCTTTTATTGTTTCCCTCTTCCAGGAATTGATAATATCATTATTGGCTCCATCCACCAAAAACCTTGACACCTTTCGCACCGCGTTATTAAATGCTCCTTGATCTATCGGATCTGCCATTCTTCTCTGACCGTTTTTCGACAAGATCAGTTCTGCCGTATCGCATTTTACAACGCGTATTGACATGTCCGCTATACCGGTGTACATCCCATAACTTGCGACAGTCTGCTTGGCCGTAGCGTCAACTTGTCCGGTAATAATTATGTCAGCGCCTAATTCCAATCCGGCGGCGGCAGCCTTCTTTTCATCTTTGTCATCAGTGAGCGCCGCCTTTATCTTCTCATCGTTGCGCAGCTGATTCAATGCAGCCTGGTCTATCACTGTATACATGTAATTGTTCAACAGTTCTTCGGCAAAAATAACTTCAGACAAAGGCACAAAAGAAAGCTCTCCATTCTTCTTCTCTGTAAAGACTATCATAATGCGTATCTTATCTCTATTTTTATTCCATCTAACCCAATCATCCTTAGAATCTTCTGCCTCGTCTAATTTGGTTTTTAAAAAATCCTTTGATGTCAGCTTTTCATATTTATTAACTTTGTCTTCATTCCCGCCCTTCGAGACCGCCACAATTCCGTCATATACGCCCCATTCCGATTCGCCATCGAAATCAACATCAGCCCTGAAAGTAGTACCTTTAACTGTGGCCGATGATTTCAATGATGCAATCCTAAACAGCAAAGGGTTACTTTCCAGGGTCTTCTTTATATTAACCCATACCCGGCCAAAACCAATTCGACATAATATTTTATCAATGCCGTCTTCCTGTTTTAATTCTTCCATAATTACGGATGTATTCTCAGCAATCCTGAAGTTTGACCCATCCTCAAACTTTAGTTCCAACCTGCTGTCTTTGCTTGTTTCTATCTTGTCACCCGGGAAAACATTCATGCCCAGCTTTGCCGGCAGAGACGCGCTATCTGGCTTTCTTATGACTCTCACAGAACCTTTTAAATACCCGATGACAACACTTTTCTCAATTACTCCGGAAAAGCATAAACTTCCAAGAGCAATAGCGGCAATAAACACTAACACTATCTTCTTCATTTTTCTCCCTACCTGTTTGTCAACCGAATTATTATTTCCTTGCAAGCATCAACCAGGTCATTTTCACTATAACACTCTATAGTACCGTTAGCTGTTATCTCGCCTGACTGGACGTTTACAATTCGCGTGCTTAAAACATATTTGTCGCCAAGTTTGTTTATTGAACTTATAAGCATATCCTGCATGTTGAGTACTTTACCCAACTCTATTGCGCATTCTGTAGTAGTACACCCAGAAGCCTGGAAAGCCTGCTCTTTGAGTATTTTCTGCATATTCTCTTTCTCAAGTACTTTATACTTGCCCGTCAAAAAGAGGTTATTCCGCAGAAGATCGGTCATAACCGCCGCCACGCCGGGCTGCACATTCTGGCTTACCACATCCATAACGGCTATTCGCGCCTTCTCCGTGTTTTTTGATTCGTCTTCTTTTTTGACTGCCCCTTCTCTTCCTCTCTCGGCATTGAGTTTCATGATTTTTGATGTTAGATCTTTGCAGGCATTTGACAATTCATTGTCAGAGTAACACTCTGTTGAAGCCGAAACCATAATCTCGCCTGACTCGACATCCACCATCCTCGCATTAATGAAATATCTGGTTCCAAGTTTTGTGACAGAACCGACTACCATTTCCTGCATGTTAAGTATTTTACCTAGCTCTACCGCGCATTCTGTCGAAGAACAGCCAGACATCTGGAATTGCTGCTCTTTTATGAGCTTATCCATATTTGCTCGTTCAAGAACAGCATATTGCCCAGTGCTAAAGAAATTGTCCCTCAAGAGGTCTGATACGATAACGGCGACCCCCGGATCCACATTCTGGCAGATCATATCCATAATGGCTATCTTCATCCTGTTCTTCACTTCTTCCTTCTTATGCGCAACCTTACCGAAGACAACATTCATCGCGACACGGTGGGAACCAAATGTTCCGGATAGTCCCTGCAACGGATAACTGAACCCATAATCAATCCCGATATCACCGAAATAATATGAAAAGCCGGCTGTAAACTCCTTGAGGCCGGCTCCGGCCCTCAAGGCAGAAGACTTATCTATTGTCCACCACTCAAAACCACCGCTAATATCTAACACATAATTGCCTGAAATATCCATTGACCTGTATGCCAGTTCAAGGCTCGGCACAAAACTTCCCATGTATAGCGCAAGTCCCGCTCTGTACGCCGCAGGGAGATTGTACTGGAGTGCGTCAAGAGCAAGAGAACCGCTGGTAAAAATATTTTCTCCAACCAATCCTATAGAAGCCGCATGTCCTATCCTAATTAAGGCAGAAACATCAAAACTTAATCCTGATTTGCTATTGGCCGATGCAAAGAGCGGGTCAATGTCAGTGTAATCATTCTGAGTATAGCTTAGACCCAGCATTTTCCCGGTAACCCCGAGCGAAAGTAAATCCTTGAATACATTCACTCCCGCTGAAACAAACAACGTAGTCTCGTTATAGGTGTCAGATTTGAAAACTTGATAGCCAACCCCCAGTCCGCCGAAACTCCCCAAGGGCAATGCAATGCCTGCGTAACCAGAGTATATATTGTCATAATCTATGCCAAGAAACGGCTTCGAGAACATTAATCCGAGGTTTGTCTTTTCCACGCGGGTCAAAGCCGCAGCATTCCAGTTCACCGCGTTATAATCATCCACCACAGCAGTAAAAGCTCCCGCCATGCCAAAGGGACGGGCACCCGCATTATCTTCAAATGCCGGATAAATATTCTGAGCAACCAAGAATATTATGCCTGCCAGCAGTAAGCAGTATGTCATTCTTATTTTATCTTGCAAGAGTCACACTCCCTCTCTTCTTTATGGCTCCGTTGATCTCAACCTGCCAGTAGTACAGGCCGGGTGCCGCATTGGCCCCGCTGTCCGTCCTGCCGTCCCACGAAGTTATGTCGTTCAATGTCCTGATCAGGTCGCTTCTCCGGCTGAATATCCTGATAACTGTTGGAGTGCTGTTTACATTATCAAAGAAGAAATTGGCCGTATCATTAATACCGTCATTATTCGGAGTAAATGGATTCGGCGCAACGACAACCTTATCGCCGTAGGGTTGAACGGCTTTAATGGCAAAAAGGCCTGTTTTCATGGTTCTTGCGGACACAGTTCGCCCGACAGGATCAACGATACTCACGAGTTTCTGCCACGCGACACCGTCAAAATAGCAAATTGCCAGCCTGGCGCCTGCAGCTGTATCAGCTACACCCGTGTTTCCTACGATACCGCCGCTGACAGTGTAGTACAGTGTCAGGGTTGCCGGCTTTAAAATGCTTGAAAGAACTATATCGGTAGAACTGTCTCTGAGCCTGAATTTGTATGCAATTCCGTCCTGGACGGAATTATCCTTTTCTATCAAAGCTTTTGCTGATGCGTTTAGGCTTCCAGGCAAAATAATTATCTTGCTACCGCTCGAGTCCGTCGCAGTAATACTAATATCCGTGCTTGAATTGCTTTCCGCCAGTACTTCTCCTGGATCAAAACCTGCTATTTCTCTTACTGCTATTGTCTGGCCGCTGGTTTGATTTGTTCCGCCACTCGAGGTAATAAGAATGTTATATGTTCCCTGCGGCAATCCATACGGGAATACCGCCCCGGAAATAAACGTATCTGAATGAACCAGGAAAGAATTTGTCAAAGCCGAAGTATGGACAGGCACAGTATCCAATTGTATATCCAGGATATCAGCGCTTGTTGTGCCTCCGAAGAAACCTGTTCCGGTAATTGAGAGCGTGAAAGCTGAAGTATTTGTTGCCGCGCCTCCTCCGTACAAACTTACCGTATTCACAACCGGCAAAGGTGTAGTCACGGCAAATTTCTGGGCGGAAGTCAGATTTGTGCCATCTGTTGTGGTAACCCGGATGTTATATGCTCCGACCCTTATCCCCGACGGCACAACAGCGGAAGTTATCAGAGTGTCTGACACATTACTGCCGCTGAAAGTTAAAAACGTGCTTTGAAAATCATCCAGGGATATGGTTGTAACACTACTTGACCCAGTCCCTGAGTAGAAATTGGCCCCTGATATTGTGACCGTGGTTGAATATATGTTTGAACCGGAGGACGGAGTGATACTGCTTACTATTGCGGCGCCTGCGCTTACTACAAATTTCGTCGCGCTGGTGATATTCGAACCTCCTTCTGTAGAGACAATTACACTGTAAGTTCCCTTGCCAATAGTAGCAGGCACAACTGCTCCGTTTATCATTGTATCGGAAACAGTCGCGCTGCCGACATTTATCACCGTATTTGAAGAATCGTTGAATTTAACAGATATTATGTCCGAGCTCGTGAGCCCGCCGAAGAATCCCGAGCCGGTGATATTCACAATAACGGCAACTCCAATATTCGTTTGCGAAGGCGAAATATTGTCCACGGCAGGAGATTGGGTCGTTACCGCGAATTTGACGCTGCTGGTGTTATTAGCCCCGACACTTGTTGTAACCTTGACATCATAGGACCCGACCCTGATGCCGGCAGGAACCACAGCTCCTGTTATTTGTGTATCATTGATAACGCTGAACCCTGTTATTGCGCTGTTTCCTGTATCGCTTAAATTAATACTTGATACGTCCGGGGTGCCTTTGCCACCAAAGAAACCTGCTCCATTTATTATTATGGTTTGCTTCGCAAGGTTGCTTCCGCCGGCCGCGTTCAGAGTGAATACCTTGGGCATTGGCAACTCAGAGAACTTTTGAGCGCTGGTAGCATTGCTTCCGCCGGAAGTAAATACCCTGACATTGTAGGTCCCGGGAGTTATTCCTGCCGGAACAACCACATTTGATATTAATGTGTCAGAAACAACTCCAGACGCAATATTCAGCTGAGTTGGCACGCCATCATCAAGTTGTATCCCGAAAACGGAACTGCTGGTCATTCCGCCAAAGAATCCCATCCCTGAAATTGTAATAGTGGTTAAAGTTGTCTCTTTCCCGCTTGAAGGGACTAATACATTTACGATTGGCGCAGGCGTTGTCACCGTGAATTTCATTGCGCTCGTATTGTTTGTCCCTGCTACCGTTGTCACTTTAACATTGTAACTCCCAATCGCTATTCCTGAAGGCACTGAAGCGTAGATTACAGTATCAGACGCCACTGTGTATCCGGCTAGCGCCGTTGCCGCAGCGTCATCCATCCTTACCTGCGATACATTTGAGCTTGTAAGCCCTCCGAAGAAGCCGCTTCCGCCTATTGTGATGCTCGTGCTTACGATGTTTGACCCTGCTGACGGATTCAATCCCGCAACTGCCGGTATAGGCGTTGTTACTGTGAATTTTATTATACTCGTGCTGTTGGTCCCTGCTAATGTTGTCACCTTAACATTGTAGCTTCCGATGGCTATTCCCGCAGGCACTGACGCGTAAATCGCCGTATCCGATACCACTGTGTATCCGGCAAGCGCTGTTGCCGCCCCGTCATCCAGCCTTATCTGCGATACATTTGAACTTGTCAACCCGCCAAAGAAGCCGCTTCCGCCTATCGTGATACTTGTGCTTCCGATGTTAGACCCAGTGGACGGATTCAATCCTGCAACTGTCGGGCCTGGAGTAGTAACTGTGAATTTTATTACACTTGTGCTGTTTGTTCCTGCAACCGTTGTCACTTTAACATTGTAACTTCCTATGGCTATTCCTGAAGGCACTGAAGCGTAGATTACAGTATCAGACGCCACTGTGTACCCGGCTAGAGCTGTTGCTGCGCCGTCATCCAGCCTTACCTGCGTTACACTTGAGCTTGTCAAACCTCCGAAGAAGCCGCTTCCGCCTATTGTGATGCTCGTGCTTACGATGTTTGACCCTGTTGACGGATTCAATCCCGCAACTGCCGGTATAGGCGTTGTTACTGTGAATTTTATTACACTTGTGTTGTTTGTCCCGGCAGCCGTTGTCACTTTAACATTGTAACTTCCTATGGCTATTCCCGCAGGCACTGACGCGTAAATCGCCGTATCCGATACCACTGTGTATCCGGCAAGCGCGGTTGCAGCCGCGTCATCCATTCTTATCTGCGTTACACTTGAGCTTGTCAAACCTCCGAAGAATCCAGAACCGCCTATTGTCATGCTCGTGCTTCCAATGTTTGACCCTGCTGACGGGTTCAATCCTGCAACTATCGGGCATGGAGTAGTAACGGTGAATTTGACCGGGCACGTTTTTGTTTCACCTTCAACAGTTATTCTGACATCCCATATACCGGTTGCGACACCCGGAGGAATCGCTGCGCGGAGTTCAGTATCAGACACCGCAGTGAACCCAGTCAACGCTGTATTTGTCAAATCACTAAGAGTCATGTTCGAAACATCCGAGCTTGAACCTCCTCCATAATATCCTGTTCCTGTTATTGTCACATTTGTAGAAGAAATGTTGGATCCTGTTGACGGGACTAAACCGGCTATCGCAAATGTTGTAATGGTTAGTTTTACCGCGCTTGTCGGATTGGTACCTCCTCTTACCGTAACTCTGATGTCATATACGCCGGAGGCAACATTTTTCAGAACCGCAGAGGAAGCATTGACGTGAATTTCCGTGTTTGATATTACTGTGTAATCAGTTAATGCCGTTGACGATAAATCACTAAGAGCAATCTGAGAAACGCCTGAACTTGACAATCCGCCGAAGAACCCGGAACCAGTGATTGTTATAAGTGAATTCGCGTATTTCGAAACACCGGAAGGATTAAGCGTGGAAACTGAATGCGTCCTGACTGTAAATTTTGTAGCGCCCGTAGTAACGCTCGTCCCTCCGCCGGTGGTTACCTTGATATCATATACACCGGATGTTACACCCGTAGGGACAATCGCCCTGTTAATGTAGACATCAGTTATGCCTGTTACCGGAATAGTCAGGGCAGTTGAAGCCAGATCGGTAAGATTAATTGAAATTATATTATTACTGCCGGTACCGCCGTTAAAACCGGACCCTGAGATTGTAATTGTTGTTGCAGAATAATTTGAGCCGGATGCCGGCGCAACCGAAGAGACGGTCGGAGACACAGCCGTTACGGTGAATTTTGTAGCGCTATTGGCGTTGGTTCCTCCATTCACCGTCGCCTTTACATTCCAGGAACCTCCGGAAACCCTCCAGGGAACAATCGCCGACATCTGCGTGTCGGAAGAAACCGTGACAATGGAAAGCGGAGTCCCTGAAGGATTGTCCAACTTAATCCCTGTCACGCTTGGAGACGCGGTACCTCCAAAAAATCCTGTCCCGCTGATATTAATGGTTACGGGAGCCGTGTTGGATCCGCTTGACGGGCTTAGGCCGGTTAAAGTGTGAGTGGTCACCATATACAATGAACTGCTGGTCAAGTTTGTTCCAAGCGAAGTAGTAACTTGAATGTTATAACTGCCCGGAACTACTCCTGCGGGAACCATTGCCTGCATCAAAGTGTCTGAGATTGCGTTGAACCCGGCAAGTGGCGTGGCGGCGATGTCATCCAGCGCGACTTGGCTTACAAGCGAGCTGGCCAGCCCGCCGAAGAAACCGCTGCCGGTTATTGTTATAGTTGTTACTGAAAGATTAGAGCCTCTTGCCGGCGCCGCGGAAACAACGGAAGGAAGAGCTGCATTAACCGTAAAGTTGATAAGACTGCCGTGATCTTCCGATGAAGGAAGGTCGTTGGTGTCCACAATTATTATATAACTGCCCAGTGCCGCTCCTGACGGGACTGTCGCATGTATCTCTCCGTCAGACACCGACTGGAAGTCAACCAGGTCGGTCTCCGCCGTATCATTATGCAAATAGACTCTGGTAACAGCGTCTGAAGCCGTACCCCCATAAAAACCGCTCCCTATTATAGTTATTTGTGTCAGGGAATTATTTAAACCTGTTATTGGCCTCGGCTCAATTACCGTCGGAGGCGGCGTGCCTATAAAGAACTGACTCGCTTCTGTTGTATTTGCTCCGCCGGCGGCGGTAACCGTAACACTGTAAACTCCTATCTTTATTCCAAGAGGCACGCTCGTATCTATCTCTGTATCGGATACAACATTAAATGCCGGAAAGGCGGTACCGGCCGGGTCATCCAAATTTATCTTTATAACCGATGGGTTTGAAGTCCCGCCAAAAAAGCCGGAGCCATATATTGTTATCTCGGTCGGGCCAAGATTTGAGATATACAGAGTGCTTAAACCGGAAACCGTCGGAGCCGGAGTATTAACGGCAAGCATCACCGCGCTTGTAGTATTCGTATAGCCGGTGACTGTTACTCTGACATTATAGCTTCCCACGGACACTCCCGCGGGAACTGTCGCGTTAATCAAAGTATCTGACACTACCGCGTATCCCAGCACTGTTCCTGCTGTGTCATCCAGCGCCACCTGCGACACCATCGGACTTGTAAGCCCTCCATAATATCCTGTTCCCAAGACTGTTATGTTCGTCGGAGTCAGGTTGGAAACAGCTGAAGGATTCAACCCTATAACCGTCGGAACAGGGGTTGTAACAATAAACATTACCGCGCTCGTCGTATTGGTTCCATTGCCAACGGTCACTTTTACATTATAGTTTCCTGCAATCACTCCCGCGGGAACAACTCCACGTATCACAGTATCCGACACCACTAAGTATCCGGTTAAAGGTGTCCCTGCTGCGTCATCGAGCGCTACCAGCGCCACCTGCGAACTCGTCATGCCTCCGTAGAACCCGCTCCCCGTTATCGTTACACTCGTCCCTGTCAGGTTTGATCCCGTTGAAGGGCTTAATACCGCTACAGTCGGAATAGGCGTTGTTACATTGAACTTTTCAGCGCTTGTTCCGTTTGTTCCTCCGGGAGTCGTTACCTTCACATTATATGTCCCGACTGCAACTCCCGCAGGTATTGACGCATTTATGACACTATCTGATACTGTCGTGTATCCAAGCGCAGTTGCACCAGAATCATCCAATGCTATGTGTGACACTACCGAACTTGTTAGTCCTCCATAGAATCCCGTTCCGGTTATCGTTACACTTGTCGCTGTCAGGTTTGATCCTGTTGACGGACTTAATGCGCTTACCACCGGAGCAGGCGTTGTCACCCTGTACTTCACCGCGCTTGTAGTATTACTCCCTCCGGCCGCGCTTACCATTACATTGTAACTTCCTACTGTCACTCCGGATGGTACCGTTGCGCTTATCACTGTATCAGACACTACCGTGTATCCCAACGCTGTCCCTGCTGAATCATCCAGCACTATCTGCGAGACCGTTGAAATGTTTAGTCCTCCGTAGAACCCGCTCCCCGTTATCGTCACACTCGTCCCTGTCAGGTTTGATTCCGTTGACGGGTTTAATCCCGACACTGTCGGTGCCGGTGTTGTTACATTGAACTTTTCAGCGCTTGTTCCGTTTGTTCCTCCGGGAGTCGTTACCTTCACATTATATGTCCCGACTGCAACTCCCGCAGGTATTGACGCATTTATGACACTATCTGATACTGCAGTGTATCCAAGCGCAGTTGCTCCAGGATCATCCAAGGCTATATGCGACACTGTCGAGCTGTTTAATCCGCCATAGAATCCAGTACCAGTTATCGTTACACTCGTTGCAGTCAGGTTTGATCCTGTTGACGGACTTAAGACCATTACGGCAGGCGCAGGCGTTGTGA
>Ga0118677_10000087_pt1 | contig 176471 bp, 173 predicted proteins | sample AliMusrvi5mmetaG_FD_86154 | JGI IMG/M metagenome (GOLD analysis project Ga0118677, IMG submission 86154) | reverse complement strand
TAGATGAAGCCTTCCTGGATATAGCCCGTCCTGAAATTCACGAGATCGATCAGGTTCTTTTCCTCGAAGAGGTCGCGAAGGCGGTCGGCCTCGCCACGGTTTATGCAGAAAAGCGTGACGGAGTATTTTTCCTTTTTCAGACGGCGGATCTCCCGTTCCACCAGATCCAGATTGGAATTGAAACTCATGTTGGAGACCGCGCCGAAACCGATGTCGGCGGGACCGGCCGGGAGGGCGCTGAAGGAGAAGGTCTCGTCCGAAAACAAGGCTGAACCTTCGGAAAGTTCCAGCCCCTGGTCCAAAAAAGCCCGCCAGCCTCGGCCGGCAAGTTCTCCGAGCGAGATCCCGGGACCGCTCGCCGATTTCATTATTTCTTTTCTGTCCGCTGACCGCTGACCGCCGACCACTGTTGTATGTGGCGTGACGGCCGCGCTTTCAAGGAAACCGGAGGTGCTCTGGGTGTCTATCTCGAAGTGCCTGATGCTTTCCAGCGTGTCCGAGAAAAAAAGCCTGACGGGCTTCTCGGAATCCGGAGGGAAAAAATCCACGACCGAACCGCGGACGGCGTATTCTCCCCTGTTCTCCACGAAAGCGACGCGCGAGTAGCCGGCCTTCTGGAATTTTGAAGACAATTCCGCCCTCGGATAAGTTCCGCCGGGACTGAATTTGAAGGCCAGGCCGCCGTAAGCGTCGCGGCCGATCATCTTTTCCGCGAGGCCTTCCGGGGTCGTAAGCAGGATCAGCGGCTTTGCAGCGCTCTTGTTGGAATATAGGAACTTCAGGGCCTGGGCGCGCAGGGCCGCGTCGGAGCCCCAGAAAAGCGCTTCAAAATCCGGCGGGGAGAACGGGCCCTTCCCGCCCGACAGACCGGACGGCCCGCCGGCGGCGGAAAGCGAGCTTAAAGCGTTGGAGTAATCCGCGAACGTTTCCTCTTCCTTCACTACCAGGAGGATATCGCCGTTCTTCTCTTCGAGAGCCTTGAGCAGGCACATGGCCCGCGCGCTGAGATTAGGCGCGCCGGCGATCACTTTAGCGTCCATGCTTTAATGATATAATAATGCCGGTGGTAAGCGAAATAGGGGTTAGCGAAGTAGCGAAATAGTGGAGCCTGGGTTAGTAAAATTTTCGCGTTGCATTCATCTTTTCCCTTTATCCGCTATTCCCTACTTCGCTGCTTCACTACTTCGCTATTCGCTTTCCTATGCTCAAATGGATAGAAATAGACCTTAAGGTCATCGGGGCCAATGTCCGGGCTATAAAAAAAGCCCTGAACCCGGGCCTGACGTTCATGGCCGTGGTGAAAGAAGACGGCTACGGGCACGGGGCGGCGCAAATTTCAAGAGCGGCCCTCTCGAACGGAGCCGACGCGCTGGGAACGCTTACTCTGGAAGAAGCGGAGCTGCTCCGCAAGAGTGGCGTAAAAGCTCCGATAACGGCGCTGGCTCCAGCGCCAGCATCCTCGGCCGCCGGGTTCATAAGGCTGGGCGTTACCCCCACCGTCGATTCACTGGATTTCATTGGAGCTTTAGACGCGGCAACGCCCGCTGGACGCGTATCGCGCTACCACATCGACGTCGATTCCGGCCTTAAGCGCTGGGGAGTCGCGCCCGGCAAGCTTCCGGCCTTCCTGAAAGACACTCTGAAATTCAAAAAAGCGCAGCCCGCCTCTTTGAGCACTCATATCGCCTACACCCCGCTCAAGAATATGATCGAGGCGGAGGAAAAGCTTGCTTCGTTCAAAGAAGCGGGCGACTACGCCAAACGATCTTATCCCGGCCTCAAGCTGCATGCGGCCAACAGCGCGGTATTGTGCGATTTCCCGCACTGGCAGCTGGATATGGTAAGGATAGGCAATTTGATCTACGGGCTTTACCCCTCCGGGGTCTATCTTAAAAAGACCAAGGGGCCTCCGGTAAAAGGGCTTGAACGCCCGTGGAAGTTCTACGCGCGTATAATCTCCATAAAGAAGGTCCGGAAAGGCGAATCTCTCGGCTACGCGAGCGAGTATGTCGCCTGCAAACCCATGACTATCGCGACCATCCCCGCCGGTTACGCCGACGGACTTACGCTCGAACCGACGGAAAAATTGATAAAGATATCCGCCGGCCAGGCTTATTGGGGCGTTCTGAACGGTCGCGAGGCGCCGTTCATAGGCCGCTCGGCCATCGCTCACACTCTCCTCGATATCACCGGCATTCCGGGCGTTGAGATAGGGACTCCGGCCCTGCTCCCCATCCGCCGCACCGCCGCCTCCGCGCGGATCCCCAGAATATATATCAAGGATTAAGGATTAAGGAGTAAGGAGTAAGTTTTTTAAGGATTTCTGCTTCTTACTACCACAACTTAATACTTACCACTTAATCCTTACTACTTTTTCCGTTAGTGATTCGCGTCGCAGAAGACGGTGGGCTCGGTGCCTTTGGCGAAGGCTTCGAGGAGCTTTTTCTTGCAGGTGGGCAGGGCGAGCTTGCCCGTGTCGGGGTCTATGGTAACAAAAACGATGCCGTCCGGCACCGGAAAATCCCTTATAGGCTGGTCCTTGAGCACCGTATCCATGATCTCGGTCCACCAGGGCAGCACGGTGCTGCCCCCGGTCCAGTCCTTCATGGGCAGCGACGTCATGTCGTCGTAGCCCATCCACGCCCCCGCCGCCAGGTCCGGGGTCATGCCTATGAACCACATATCTTTCGAATCCTGGCTGGTGCCGGTCTTTCCGGCTATAGGACGCTTCAGCCGGCTTGCATAAGCGCCGGTGCCCCGCTGGACGACGCCTTTCATCATATTCACCAGCAGATAGGAGGTCTGGGGAGTGAAAGTTTCAAGTTCCTCGGGCACATATTCCTGCAGGATCTTGCCCTGATTGTCCGCGACCTTCAGCACCGAGAAAGGTTCCACGTGTATGCCGCCGTTGCCGAAAGTGGAGAACGCGCTGACCATTTCTATGGGGCTGACCAGCGAAGTGCCGAGGCCTATGGAGGGAACGGCTTCCAGATTCCGCTTTATGCCGGCTTTGTGCGCCACATCCACGACCTGCGTCGGACCTACCCTGGTGACCAGGTAAATGGACGCCAGGTTCCTTGAAAGTTCCAGCGCCCTGCGCATCGTTATGCTGCCGAGAAATTTATCGTCGAAGTCGCTGGGCACCCAGATCTTGAAATCCTTGTTGCCGACGAAGGGCTGGATAGCGACGCTGATCGAGTACTGGTCGGTCGCCCCTTCGAGCAGCCGCCAGTCCTTCCCGTCGTAATAATAGGCCATGGGCGAATCGTCGACTATCGTGGCCGGGGTATAGCCGTTCTGGAGGGCGGACATCCACACGAAAGGCTTGAAGGTGGAACCGGCCTGTCTTGCCGCCTGGGTGACGCGGTTGAACTTGCTGTCCCTGTAATTGCGCCCGCCGATCATGGCCCGTATGCCGCCCGTCTTCACGTCAAGTATCACAAAAGCGCCCTGGAGATTTCCGGAAGAGACGTTAACCTCGTCCGTACCCGCCGCCTTGCGCGACTTGACGGAATCCGAATCGTACTTTACCAGGTATTTTTCCATGATATCTTCGGCGGGGATCTGCATGGAGAGGTCCAGCGTCGTATAGATCTTGAGGCCGCCTTTCAACAGCTGGTCCACGCCGTACCTGGGCTGAAGCTGCTGGCGTATGTATTCGACGAAATATGAGGCGTGCCCCGAAAGCAGCGTGGATCTTTCGACCGGAATGGGGGCCTTGTTGGCCTCCTCCATTTCCTTCTTTGTTATATAGCGCTCTTCGAACATGCGCTGCAGCACCAGATACCGCCTGAGCCTGGCCTTCTCGGGGCTGTAGAAAGGCGAGAACCGCTCCGGGCTGGGGATGATACCCGCCAGCAGCGCGCACTCCGCCAGGTTCATCTCCGGCACGTCCTTCCCGAAATAAAGTTTGGCCGCGGACTGCACGCCGTAGACGCCGGACCCGAAATAGATCTGGTTAAGGTAAAGCTGGAGTATCTCCGGCTTGGAAAAATTGCTTTCTATCTGCAGCGACAGGAAGATCTCTTTTATCTTGCGCGAGAAGGTCTTCTCCGGTCTGAGAAAGATCCCGCGGGAAAGCTGCTGGGTGATAGTGGAACCGCCCTGGGCCGCCCGCGTGTGCATCAGGTCACGCAGCAGAGCGCGGGCGATGCCCTTAGGGGATACGCCCCAATGCTTGAAGAAATCCTTGTCCTCCATGGCTATGACCGCGTTCTGCATGTCGATCGGGATGCTGCTTAAGGGCAGAATGGCCCGTTTCTCGACGGAGAACTCGGCGATGACCTGGTTATTGATATCGTAAACGTAGGTGGTAAGGGAAGGCGTATACTCGTCCAGTTTGTCTACGGACGGTATGTCGGAGAGGATCTTGCGCATCATCAGCGAAGCGCAAAGCACCGCCACTGCCGCCGCCGCGGCCATAAGATATACCGCTCTCAGCACCAGCGTCCTGGGAGGCAGTCCGTCGATGTAGGAAAAGAGGTCCTTAAGGAACTTCATGGTCTTAATTATATCAAATGATGAAGAGGCGGGAATAAGCCGCGGACGCAGCGAGCCGAAATAACACCTGAGCGACAGCGCCGAGATCACGCAAAGGCCGCAAAGGATATACGCAAAGAACCGCAAAGATCAATTATCGTTTATAATAAAATCGGGCGTTCAGTTTTAACCTAATAACTTCGGTTGAAGTTTTCCGTCCGCAGAGCGGACGCCCTCCGGGAGGCATACAAGGCTATGCCAGTGCCGCATCAAGCGCTATGCGCCTCATACGGCCACCTCGTCGGGCCTGGCGCGCATTGCGCTTGGCCCTCCGCCAGCTTCGCGGGGAATTCCGCGGAATAATTTTGTTCCCTGATTTTCTCAATAAAAAACAGGTTGAACTGCGGAATTCAGGTTATTGACCTACGCATAAATAATAGAATTGTTGGAGGCTTGGATTTGAGATGAATGCGAGGCGCGACGAACGAGCATACCGGTGGTCTGTGAGCGAGGAGCAACGAAGCAGTCGCTCAAAGGCAAGCCTCCCTTTTCCTTCGGAAAAGGGCCGGGTGCTTTTGGGCTGCAACTGCGTCTCAAATCGCTTACATAGCCCAGCTATGCTGCGCTCTTTGTTCCTTGTTTCGCTCCAAAATCTCCCGGCCAGCATTTCTATTACTTATGCGTAGGTCAATAATTATAAAACTTCGCGTTCTTGGCTTTTATCTTACTTTGCGGTCTTTGCGTGAAATTCGGAGGTCTTGCCGGGGTTTCGGCCCGATTTATCCGCCAAGTTCCGGTATTTTTTATTCCGGAGAAAATCAAAGGGCCTCTGGTCCCGCCTATTATCTTTTCTTCTTTACGCTCGACGGCTCAAAATGCTAAATTTAGTTTAATATGCGAATAAAGTCCACGGCAGTTCTGCTGTTAGCGGTCTTCATGGCCGCCGCCTGCTCTAAAGAGAATGACAAGGTCATAGCTAAAGTAGGCTCAGAAAAAATAACCGAATCCTATGTCCGGCAAAAGCTGGAGGAAATAGCGCCTAATGCCCAGAGCTACCTTGCCACCAAACCCGGCAGGATGCAGTTCCTGGATATCCTTATAAACGAAAAACTGATGATCCTTGCCGCCAGAAAAAGCGACACGGCCCGTTCCGAAGATTATAAAAACCGTGTGAGCATCATGGAAACCGAGCTTAAATCCAAACTCGATTATTACAAAGATTATATATTGGCCAAGATGTGGGTGGAAGAACTGCGGAAGGGCGCCATAAAAGTAACGGACGAAGAAGTGGCGGAGTATTACGCGAAGTACCCATATGAGATAACGGTGGAGCACATAGTGATGCCCACTTACGAGGAAGCGGAAGCCGTGATAAAGAAAGTCAAGGCCGGCGCCGATTTCGCCAAGACCGCAAAAGAGAAGTCCATGGACAAAGATAATGTCCGCCTGCCGCCGGTAATGTACGGCGAATTCATGCCGGAACTGGAGGAGATGGCCTTCAAGATGCGCCCGGGCGAGATCCAGGGCGTGGTAAAGACCGGGCTGGGCTACCACATTCTCAAAAAGATATCCCAGACAAGGACTGATTTCGCGCAGGTTAAAGAAAGAGTGCGCCGCATAACGGAAAAGAAAAAATTCGACGCCTATCTCGCCAAATTCCAGGCAAAGACTAAAGTGGAGGTCTTAGATGAAAACTATAAATAAACTCTCGGCGCTGGCTCTTATCGCCGCGCTTGCCCCGCAGCTGCACGCGGGAACGGTATTGGACGAAGTAGCCGCTAAGGTCAATAACGAGCCGGTAATGATGTCCGAGTATAGCAAGACCAAGGACATGCTGATCGAGCAGTACCGCTCGGCCATGCCGGATTTCTTCAAACAGAAAGACGCAGACGAACAGCTGGCTAAAGCAGCCATGGACAAGCTCGTGGACGAGGCCCTTCTAAGACAGAAAGCCGAAGCCATGAAGATCAAGGTCTACGACCGCGAGCTGGACGGAGGCGTGGCGGAGGTCAAAAAGCGCTTTTCCCGCGACGAGAACAACGCGCCTGTGGACCCGGCGGTCGCGGAGGCGGCGTTCGCAAACGAATTAAAAAAAGAAGGGCTGACGGCGGAGGAGTTCCGCGAACGGATCAGGAAACAGCTGATGGTGCGCAAATTGATAGAGGACAGCATCCGCACCAAGGCGGCCGTTCCGAAGGATGAGGAGATCAGGAGCTACTTCGACAAGATAAAAGCGGCCGTCGAAGGCGACAAGACCGTATTGGCCGGCCTTGACGACGAGACCTCGCAGGACCTGACGGCCGTGGCCCAGCGTTTCAAGGAATTTACGGCGGAAAGGGTCCGGGCCCGCCATATCCTGTTCAAATTCGACGAGAACGCGCCCCTCGCGGAAAAGAACGCGGCGCTCAAAAGGGCCGAAGACGCGGGCAAGGAACTGTCCGCCGGAGCCGACTTCGAGGACCTAGCCTTGAAATATTCCGACGACAAGGAAAGCGCGCAGAAAGGCGGCGACCTGGGCTACGTCATCAGAGGAATGCTGCCCAAAGAACTTGACGAGCAGGCCTTCACCCTTCCTCTGGGCGATGTATCAAAACCCATAAGCACGCAGTTCGGCTATCATTTGATAAGGGTCGACGAGAAGCGCATAGCCCAGAAGCTGAAATATGAGGCCGTGAAGGACGATCTGGAACAACTGCTCACACAGGCCAATTTCGGCAAAGAACTTGCGAATTACCTGAAAGACCTGCGCAAGACCGCCAAGATAGAGAACTTTACCGCCAAGACGGCGGCGGCGAATTGACGCCATTGCTGGTAGGCTGGTTCGCTTTTTAAAAGCTTACCAGCCTGAAAGTTTCAGTTGAAACCGTAAAATCGTCGACTTGAGCAGGATTATTTTATTCCGGCCGTCTGGTGGCCATAGGCCCTGATACGGCACTGGCCCCGCACTTTTTCCAAACGGGCCAAAGTGCGGGGCTGGCATAGCCTTGTCTTTCCGGCGACTTGCCCTTCGCAGCAGCAGCGGAGGAGGGAAGCCGGAATCCAGGCCACGTCGGAATCTGGACACCGGCTTCCCCCCCAGTTTCACGGTGGGGCAGGTCGCCGGAGAGACGAAACAACTGAAGTTTTCAGGCTGGATTACACATCCCTTGAAACCAAAAATACTTATCACAGCGGGAGATCCTCTGGGTATAGGCCCGGAGATAACGGCTAAAGCCTTATCTGCATTTTCCGCCATATCCGACGACATCACCGTCCTGGGCGACGCGGCGGCGCTTAAGGCGGCCGGCTTCAAAGCCGGCCGCGCGGCCTTTATTCCCGTGGATGCCGCCGGACTGAGCTATAATAAACGCCGTCCCTCCGCCGCGGCCGGACTGGCGTCCTTCAAAGCGGTGGAACTCGCGCTAATAATGTTAAAGGCCGGCGGATTCAAAGCGCTGGTCACGGCGCCGGTCTCAAAAGAAGCCTGGAAACTCGCCGGCATACCATATACCGGCCATACGGACCTTTTCCGGGCATTCACCGGCAGAGAACCGTTGATGGGTTTTACCGCCGGAAAGACCAGGGTCGCGCTGGTTACCGAACACTTCTCCATTAAACGCTTGCCTTCGGTCATAACCGCCGCGCTGGTGAAGCGCAAAGCCCTGCTTTTCGCCGGGGCGCTGAAAGCGGCCGGAACGCGCCGCCCCGTGATAACATTGGCGGCGCTGAATCCTCATGCGGGAGACGGCGGCCTTTTGGGCGCAGAGGAGCTTACCGTTCTTAAACCGGCCGTTTCGGACCTGCGCGCCGGCGGATTGAACATAAAAGGCCCGATACCGGCCGACGCGGCCTGGCGGGAACATCTCCGGGGCCTGTCTGACGGCCTGCTGTGCCTTTATCACGACCAGGCCCTGGTTCCGCTCAAAATAATTCCGGGCTCGGAGCGCGCGGTACACTGGACCTGGGGGCTGCCTTTCATACGGACTTCCCCGGCACACGGCACGGCTTTCGACATAGCCGGAAAAGGCGTGGCCGATGCCAGAAGCATGAAAGAAGCCATCAGAACAGCGCTAAACACAAGCAGTAAGGATTAAGCGGTAAGTACTAAGTTTTTAAAACTTATTCCTCAGCACTTAATTCTTAATCCTTAGCACTTAATCCTTGACAGTTATGGGATTTGCACGAGTTTGACGTCGATATTTTTGGGGACGGCTGCTGCGGAGAAAAAATTTTGCTCATTTATGCCGTTGTCGGTCGCCATGGCGAGCGGGTCTACCCGGTAAAGCACCACGGTTTCTTTAGCCGACTTTTTTAGTCCGTCTATTTTGAAGATACCGCTGGGCATATCCGAGACCGAAACCAGGATCAGCATCTCCTCCCTGGAAAAGTCGACAGGAGGGTAGTGTCCTTTGTGAGTGGAAGCGAAGGCCTTCCAGGTTTCCGTGTCCCTGAAGACCTTGTAATCCACTGGGGCCGAGATCAGGGCGCCGGCACCGGCGGTGGAACTGCTCCCGGGCTTGGGCACGGCGGAGGAATTGAGCGGATTTTCAGACCTGTCCGACGGCTCGACCAAGATCTTTTTATCCAGATCCTTCTCCGTGAGATATACGGGCGGATTTTTCTTCTTGTTCGAACCGGACATATCGGTCAGCATGTCCATCATGCTCTTTGGGTCGTCCGCGACGCCTTCGAATTCCTTGTTCTTGACCATCATTATGGCGCCTTCGGACCTGACGCTTCCGCTGCTTAGGTCGGTTCGGTATGAAACCGGGGCGTTCTCCTTAGTATTGGCGCTTGCACGCGCCTCGGCCGGACTTCTCTCGGCCAGCGCGCCGGCGCTGAATCCCGTAACGGGCGTACTTTCTTCATTTCGCCCCAGAAACATCAAGATCAGGAAAACACATAGTATACCCAGAAAGGAAGTAATAAGGAGTTTAATTGTCTTTAAATTCATAATATAATAGAGTTACCGTTATGAATATACGGGGCGGCATGATCTGATAGCCATAGGCTCTAATACGGCGCCTACGCAGGTATTGTACAATAATTTAACTATAAGTTATCATTTTCGTAACACATAAAAACTAGAATTATGAGACGCGCTTGGCAACGTTCTGTCCCTTGGCGGCGGCCTTCGGACGATCCGACGCTATTATGATTTTTAGGATGAAAAGCAGATAAATAAAACAGTATCACCACAATACAGCGGCTTTAATGGAGTTTAATATGAAATACTGGGCATATATAAATAACGAGATCCTCGGCCCCTATGAAAAAGAGAAGCTCTTAGAACTCCCTGTTTTCAGCGCGTCAATACTTATCTGCCCCCAAACTCCGGTAGGAGAAAAAACCGGAGACTGGAAAGAAGCCTCGACCTATCCGGAAATAGCCGCCCTTATAAGCCCCGCCCTTCCAGGAGCGGACAAGCAGGCTCCTGGCGGCGCCTCTTTCCAAAATCCTATCGCGGGCCAGTTAACGCCCGGCGGTAATTTTATGCAGGCCTCAGCTTCAGAACAGCCGGCTCCCGAAAAGACACCCTTGCAAACTCCGGCTTCCGACCAGCTAACGCCGGTAAAAAACCCGGAGCAGGTGCCGGTTTCAGATCAATTAACCCCGAACAGAGCCTTCATGACCTCTCCTGCCGCCGAACAGCCTGCGCCTTCTAACCCTATTGCTGCCCCGGTTTTCGGACAGTTAAACCCAGGGAGGGCTTCTATGCCGGCAACCGCCGCCGACCAGCCCAAACACGGGATCGACATTCCCCAGCCGGCCGCGAATCTCGAATCCCAGCATCATATATTCTCCGCCGACATACCTGAAAGCAAGCTCAAACCGTTGTCTTTCCACCCTATCGACCAGGCCCCTCCGGCGGCGGCGCCTCATATGGACGTAATGAATTTCGAGGTCTCCCGGTTAGGCGTAGCGAAGGATCCGGTTAAAAAAGAGGAGCAGCAGCCTTTGCCGACCTTCACGACCTCAAATTTCGATCCCATCAGCCTTTCGCAGATAAACAGGCGCGCGGAAGGGCCGGCAGCCGATCTGCCCAAACAGGAACTTCCAAAGCCGGCGGCGGCCGAAGTCAGACCGCCCGAGATCTTTTCTACCGCGGTTCCCGTCTCTCCGGCGGCGGAAGCGTCGCCGGTCATCAGCGTTAAGAGCCGGACTCAGGCCGAGCCGATAGATAAAAAAGCGCTGGAAGAGATAAATTCCAAACTTGAGACTCTAAGCAGGAATTCCCTCACGAAACAGGATATAGAACCTCTCAAAGAAAAGCTCAGGCAGCTGGACGAAGCCATATTTTCGATCAAAAGCGATCAGTCCCGGCGCGAGCTGGCCGACAAAATGCAGTCCCTGGAAAATTCTCTCTCCGAGATCAAAGCTTCACTGGCGCAGCCAACGGCTCCCGCCCCGGTGACGGTGTTCAACCCGCCGCTGCCCGCCGCCCCGCCGGAAACGAAGAAGCCCGCGGAGACCGCAAAGAGCGAGATCGTAGACCAAGGTTCCAGCGGAAAAGTTTCCAGACTCGCCAGACTCGTAAAAAAAGCGCTCAAATCGCTCATTACCATTGTATTGCTGGCCGCGGTGGCGCTCGTATTCGCTTCCGTTCTTAAGCGTTTCGGCGTGATAGATGTCACTAAATTCCTTCCCTTCCGTGTCCCGTTCCTGAGCTCGCCGCTAACCGCCGAGACGCAGCCGCAGCCCGCGGAGGCGCCGGCGCCGCAGCCCTTCCAGAACGCCGCGGAAGCGAAGCAGACGCAGGCCCAGGCCGGACAGCCTCCAGCCGCGCCCCAGGCCGAGCCCGCTAAGAAGGACTTGTCGGACGAGATCATTTTTTTCGGAAGGACCTACGCGCCGAAAGCCGGCGGGACCACGCTTGAGAATAAGATCTATGAGGACGCCGTGACCAGAAAAGGCGATTTCAACAAAACCTCCTGGCAGGCAAAAGAAATGCAGAGCGGCATGTTCGAACTGGACGCCGTCATCCCGTCGATGGACGGAGCCGGACAACTGACCTACAGCTACCAGGTCGACTACGCCAAGAAAACGGTGCAGGCTATGGACGATGCGAGCGCTAAACCGCTGGACGCCCTCCTTAAAGGGAACCAGCCCGCCCCCGCTAAGAGCAAAGCCCGGGTAAAAAAAGGCCGCCAGGTCAAGCAGGCCAGAGCTTCCGCGAAACCGGCCGGCAAACAGAGGACCAAACAGATAAAAGGGAAACCCGCCACGCCGGCGGACGACGAATATGAATATGTTTACGAAGACGAGGCGGGGAACACTGAGGAAAAATAAAAGGGCTGCTGAAAAAATCAGCAGCCCTTGATTACAGTGATAGCAGACCGATTGCAACGATTAAACAATAATTTCTACAGCCTGCTATTATTTTTATTACCGCCTTATCTTTCCCCATCGCTGTTATCTATCTTAATCACTGTGATCATTTTTCATTTTCTTACGGTTTTCAGGCCGGCTCTCGCACGCTGCCTTTCGAACGCCAGTTTGACCAGGCGGTCCGCCAGCTTCACAGCCTCGAGCCCGGTGTTCTTCCACAAAGTGGGGTAAAGACTGTGGGAGGTAAAGCCGGGTATGGTATTGATCTCGCAGAAATAGAAATCGCTCTCTTTTTTTGGATCCACCAGGAAGTCCACCCGGGCCATACCGTGGCAGCCCAGGGCCTTGAACACTTCCGAAGACAGTTCTCGTATTTTTAACGCCGTCTTGGCGGAAAGCGGCGCGGGCGCCAGAAAATCCATCCCGTTATCGTCGAGATATTTGGCCTCATAGTCGAAGAATTCATGTTTGCCTTTCGGTCTGACCTCCCCTGCCACGCTCGAGCCCGCGTCCAGCGACGAACCCAGCACCCCGCACACTATTTCCCTGGCGCGGTCCACGCCTTTTTCAATCATGACCCTGGAATCGAAACGGAAAGCGAACGCTATGGCCCCGGCAAGGTCCTTGAAGGCCTTAACCTTGGTAACGCCAACCGAGGAGCCCAGCTGCACGGGTTTCACGAAGAGCGGCAGCCCCAGACGCTTTGCGGCCGCGATCCCGGCGGCGATGCCGTCCTTATCCCGGCGGACTATTTCCACATGCGGAAGAACAGGAAGGCCGCGCCCCCGCGCGATGTCTTTTGAAAGGACCTTATCCATGCCCGCGGCCGAAGCCAGAACCCCGGACCCGACATAAGCCACCCCCAGCAGCTCCAGGAACCCCTGCAGAATTCCGTCCTCGCCTGTAGAACCGTGGATAAGGGGGAATACAGCGTCCAGTTTCAGAGGCCTGCCGTCCAGCAGGAAGCTTTCTTTCTCAAAGGAAACCTCTATCTTCCCCCTTTTCCCGCCTCCGGAAACCTGCGTCCGGCCGGCCTTCTCCCCGGCCATTCCGGTAGACGGCTGGACATGCCGCCATGCACCGCGCTGCGGGATATAAATGGGAACTACAGCATAACCCGCCAGAGAAAGATTTTCAACCACTGTCTTAGCGGATTCTATGGAAACCTCATGCTCCGTTGACCTGCCTCCGAATATCACACCAATATTTTTTTTCATAGCACTCTCCTTATCCCAGCCACAAAGGCCGCCAGGTTTATACGAAAATATTTCTCACACGAAGCCACTAAGCCACAAAGTCTGATTAACAATCAGCTGCAACTATCCCGATTCTGTTTTCAATCTTTCTTCGTGACTTCGTGCCCTTGTGTGATTTTATTCCGGTCCTCATCATGAAATTATTGTGCCCTGTGGTTTGCAGCTTGCTATCTGCCGACCGCGCTGAGGACGCCGCCGCCGAGCACCCTGTTGCCTTCGTAAAACACTATCGATTGTCCCTTTGCCGGAGCGAATTGCGGCTCTTTAAAAACGCCGGAAAGGTCCGCCATCCCGCAAGAGACCACAAGGCAGCGAGATGGTTCATGCCTATAGCGTATCTGCGCGTAAACCTGTTCTCCGGCCGCCGGCGGCCCCGCGAGCCAGTTGATCGAGGATACTTCGAATTTGCCGAAGCGGGCCTCGGAAAGTCTGCCCAGCACCACTTCGTTGGTTTCAGGCTTCAGCGCCGTCACATAAAGGCGCTCTCCGCCGTAAACTCCCAACCCGCGCCGCTGGCCTATCGTATAATTAAAAAAGCCCTGATGGCTGCCGAGCTTCTTGCCTTTCGAGTCCACTATCCTGCCGGGGCGCGGCCGCACTCCCCCGCTATGCTTCAGATATGCGTCGTAATTACCCTCGCCGACAAAACAAATGTCGTTGCTCTCTTTTTCCTTCGCGGTCGGCAGGCCGGATTCGGCCGCCAGCCGCCTGACCTCTTTTTTCGTCATCCCGCCGAGCGGGAAAAGCACGTGCGGCAGCTGCTCTTTTTTAAGACAGTAAAGGAAATAGCTCTGGTCCTTGAGCGGGTCCGCGCCCCGCAGCAGAGAGTAGCCGTCCGGGCCTTTCTCTATGCGCGCGTAATGCCCGGTAGCGAGGTATTCTGCGCCGAATGCCCTGGCCAGTTCAAAGAGATAGGCGAACTTCACCGACCGGTTGCAGTCCACGCAGGGGTTCGGCGTGGCGCCGGCGAGATAGCTTTTTACGAATTCGTCTATAACGTTCTTCTTGAATATCTCTACGGCGTTCTTGAGATAATGCCTGACGCCCAGAGCGTCGCACACCGCCCGCGCCTTGGCTCCCGCTTCCCCCGCCCCGCAGCACGCGACTTTCGCTCCCTCCGGAGAGAACAGGTTAAGCGTCACGCCGATAACCTCGCAGCCTTCTTTCTGTAAAAGCGCGGCCGCGACGGATGAATCCACCCCTCCGGACATAGCCACGACGACTTTTTTCTTCATATCGATAAGGGAAAATTCGACAACTCTCTATAAACCGCAGCTAACGAATCGGATTATTATTTCACGCAAAGGGCGCAAAGAATTTACGCGAAGAGCCGCAAAGACCGATAATCAATTATTATTAATTACAGATTCCGCTTTAATATTTAAACTTTGCGTTCTTGGCTTTTATCTCGCTTCGCGGCCTTTGCGTGAACTTTGCGTTGTTAAGCAGGTCTAATTCCCAGTATATTTATCGCGCTTGGCCGTCAGCGGGAAAGCCAGGCCCATCCAGATACCTGAGAATAAAAAGCCCGTGATAGCGTAGAACGCCACAGGTATCGCCGCCACGGCGCTTACGGCGGACAGTATGGTTGCCGTTAAGCCCTTTGAAAAACGATAGGTAAAAGCATCCGCCACCTGCTTGGCCCTGTAGCGCGTGTCGTAAGAGAAAGGGATATAAAGCGTTTCCTTCGACGCACGGAAGATGGAATAATCCATACCTTTGAACAGCAGAAAGGCGAGCGCCGCCACACCCAGCCGCGGATTCAGCAGCAGTATGGTGCAGGTTATAAGATGCACCGCCGGTATGGCCACCTGTACGCCCCGTATCGAGCCGCGCCGCAGCAGCAGCGGCGTCAGCAGGAACTGCATGGAAAAAGAGAAAACATTCACTTTCATCCAAAAGCCGCCGAGGTAAGCCGTACGCAGGTCCTTATCCGGCAGCGCGTCGGCGACCAGCCTGGCGAAATTCAGGTCCATGACCGTGGCCACAACCTGAGTGGCGAAGATGATGAGGGCTATATAAAGAACCGTGCGGTTTTCCTTAAGGATGCTGAGGTGCAGATGCCCTTTTTTTCCGCCGGCCTCGTCCGCCTTAGGTTTGGGTTCGCCGGCTTTTTGATACGCCAGCCAGAACAGGACCATGGCAGGGACCATTACCAGAGCGCACAGCAGGATGAAAGGCTCGGTGTGGAAGGCAACGACGTACCTGCTGAGCAGATACCCTCCTATCATCGAGCCCAGGGCGCCCAGTCCCGCGACGGGGCCGTTGAAGACGCGCCCTTCCTCGTCTTTAAGCGTGCTGTTCACGAAGGACCAGTACTGCTCGGCGATAATGACCACGTAGGATTCTTTGAACACATAAAGCAAGAACACCACCGATCTAAGTCCCGTCTTGAGCGCGAAGAAAGAGCCCGCGAAGACCGCCGCGCTGAAAAGCATGGAACCGGCCATGGCGCGCGCGCAGCCGAAAGCGGAAAGCAGGCGCCCGTACAGATAGATGAGCAGTCCCATCATCAGAGGCACGCAGGCCATGGCATACGGTTTGGCCCTGGCGCCGAACTCGGCGATAAAGATAGATTCCGCTCCGGAGCGGACGAACTCGTAGCCGCAGAACAGGAACATGGCGGAAAGCCCGGTCAGCGCCATGGCTTCGGCGACATGCCTGCCCCGCTCGGTCTTTAAAGCCGCAAGAAGTGTGGACATAGGAGAAGGATTAAGGATTAAGTACTAAGGAGTAAGTGATAAAGGATCGGGGGTTATCCTTACCTCTTACCACTTACAACTTACTACTTAATCCCGGCTTAGTATTTGAACTGTCCTTTTTCGTAGATGGTGACGGTCTTGCCGCTCTTAAGCCGGGCCGTCACTTTTTTATCCTCGGTGTTTATCAGGTCCCAGTGGACGGCCGAGCTGTTGAAGCCCAGCTTCTCTTTTTTCTCTTTGGTGAGTCCGGCGATATTCCCGGAATAGGTGTCCGAATAAGAATCGCCTATCGCAACGTGGCAGTTCCCGTGACCGCCGCCATGATTTTCGTCGAACAGCGTGTCGGCCATGAACTTGTCTATCCTGGAAAAGCGCTTGTCGGTGAGCGAGTATTCGCCCAGCTGCGCCGCGCCGCGGTCGGTGACCATTATCTTCTTCACGTATTCCGAGCCCTTCTCGGCGCTGACCCTGAGCGCGCGTCCGTTCTTGAACTCTATGCGGATCCCCTCCACGTAATTCCCGCCGCGGAAAGCCGGCAGGTTGGCGTAATACATCCCGTTGGTCCCCCGCCAATCCGGAGAGGTGAAGATCTCGAAGCTCGGGATGTTGTGGCCGCTGACGCCGAGGAAGCGCCGCATCTCGCCCACCTTTATCACGAAGTCCATCGACTCGGATTCGGTGCGCAGGGTGTCGATATCCAGGCCTTTGAGCCATTTTTTAATGGACATGGAATTCTTATAGATCTCCGACCATTTCTTCACCGGGTCCTTCTCGCCCAGGAAACAGGCTTTGGCGATCTGAGCCGCGTATTCTTTCAGGGAAAGCCCGGCCTGTTTGGCCAGCTCCTCGGTCGGGTAGGTGCACAGCGTCCAGCCGAAGCGGCCTTTTTCCTCGTTCTTGGTCATTATGTCCCTGAGGACCCTACGGGCGATGGCCGTTTCCGACTGCCTTTTTGTGTCTATCCCTTTAAGGTGCGTCAGCGAGGCCGGAGCGTGGACATAGATATTCCCGTTGGCTGCGCAGTAAAACTCTTTATCTCCTGGCGCGATGAATTTGCGCTGCTTCTCGTCCGAGTACATATAAAAATCGCGTTCGAGTAGCGGGGTGGGTAAAAAGCGGAAGACCACGTTGTATTTAGCCTGAACGAGCTTGCGATTTATGATCTCTCCGAGCTCGCGCCCTTCAAGGTCGCAGCGGACCAGGATGGTGTCGTATTTTTTGAACCCCGGGCGCGCGGTCTTTAGCCCCCAGATCATCACATCCGCGTATTTTTCCAGCTCCGCTTTTGACAGAACGCTCATTTAAGCCTCCATAACGATGATTTTACAGTTTAAAGAAATCCTTTATCTTGGAAAGCAGGTTCTGCTGTTCGCTGTTGAACCCCTGCGCGGCGCTTTCGCCTGCCAGATGTTCCCTGGCCGCATCAAGCTCGATCCGCCTTTTCGCCAGCATGGCCGCTATGGAGCCGGCTATTTCCGGCCTGCCCGCCAGGATGCCTCCGAACACTTCCCTGTCGAGACGGTAACAGAACGTTTCACCCGCGGCCACGACCGTGGCGGACCGCGGCTCCCCGGTGAGCAGCCCCATCTCGCCCAGCACGTCGCCCGGGCCCAGCGTCTTGACGGCGCGATAGGACCCCGATTCGCCGGAATAGAGCCTGACCTCGGCGGAGCCTTCGTGTATTATGTACATCCAGTCAGCCAGCGCGCCCTGCCTGGTGATGGCTTCGCCGCCGGAGAACGGAGCCGGCTTAAGCCTGCCCGCGATTATGCCGCTTTCTTTTTCGGTCAGAGCCTGGAAGACATAAACGCCCTTCAGCGCCCTCAGCCTTTTATCGAATTCCTCTTTCGCGGCCTTTTCCTCCGCCCTCAGCGCGCCTTCGTTCACGACTATGGAACGCGCCGGGACGGAGAGCTTTATATCCGCGCGGGAAAGCGAGTAATAGATCTTCGCGCGCACGCCGGAATCGGTTCTTCCCGGCTTGGAGAGGTCGTTAAGATAGTACCGGACCTCGTATACCACGGAATCCGGCTGGAAATCCTTTATCGCGCAGTACGGGGCCGGGACCTGGGACACGCAGGCCGGCGGGTCCTCCTTCATGACCTGGTCCACCACGCTCGTCACCCTGCCGGGCGAATGCTCGTAGCCGACGCTGAAAGGGACCGCGCGGAAGCGGACGCTGCCCGACACGCGCCCCAGCACGATGACCGGGGTCTTCATGATTATAATGTTGGGGATTATCACGAGATCGCCGTCGAGCGTTTCAAGCGTGGTCTGCCGCCAGCGTATTTCGCGCACGACGCCCTCGTATTTATCGGCGCTTATCCAGTCGCCCGGCATGAAAGAATTTTCGAGGTGCAGCACCATGCCGCCGATGATATTCCCCAGCGTATCCTGCAGCGAAAAAGCGACCACGCCGGTGACCACGGCCGAGGTCGCCAGTATGCCGCTTAGATTGGCGCCGGACGCGGAAATGACGGCCAGCCCGGCCGCGATATACGCGCCGGCGAGGATCAGGTCCTCTACGAATTTAGAGATGCCCGCCCGGGTCCTGGGCAGAATGAGCGAAAAGACAAAAACGCCGGCGATGTTTATGGCGGCTATCACGGCCAGGAACCGCGACACGATAGCGCCCAGCTTTAAAAGTCCGGCGATATCGCCGCCCGCGCCCAGCAGTTTCACGGCCAGAAGTCCGGCTATCGAGGCTACGGACAGAAAAGCGGTCCCGCCCAGTCTCTTGCGGGAGGACGGCTCGGCGCGGTAGAGAAAAGCCATCGCGAGGAACAGCACCGTGTAGAAGCCGATGATCCAGGGGCCGAATAAGACCGAGATGTGTCCCATGAGCATATTGTAGAAAATACCGGGGCGGGCAGGACACCCCGGCCTCCGCCGGGATGGTCATGCGCGGGTGCGGTCAGAGCTTTACTCTTCTGTCGTCAACCCTGCGGATCTTGCCGGTGCGCAGTACGCGCTCGATGGCGTTCGGCTTCAGGATCTCTATCTCCGGGTTGTCCAGCCATTTCATCCTGATGCTGTCCTTCAGGTCCTCGCAGTGTCCGCCGATCTCGTCCATGAGTCGTTCGCCCAGCTTCTTCCGGGCCGCTTCGCCCGGCTCTCCGGCGTCCTTGGCCTCTACGCGTATTTTCAGCGTGTCCTTATGGCCTTTCTTATCGATGATGACCTGGAAATTGAAGCTCAGCTCCGGCACTTTGCCGAGGGCGTTCTGGATATCGTTGACGAACAGATGCGCGCCGCCCACATGGATGCGGTCGTCGCAGCGTCCGAGGATCTCGAACAGCGGCTCCTTGCGCCCGCAGTCGCAGCGCCGGTCGACCCAGCGCCCGAGGTCCCCGACCCGGTAGCGGATGATCGGCATATGTTTTTTGTTCAGGCCCGTCACGACGAGCTCGCCTGTCTCTCCTCGCGGCACTGACGTGAACTTGTCCTTATCCACGAATTCGATGTACTGGCTGAAGGCGAAAAGATGATGCAGGCCCTTTGAACATTTCTCGCACTGGAAGCCGATCACTCCCGCGTCGGCGGTGGCATATCCGGCCGAGCGGACCTCGGAGCCCGGGAACACTTTCCGGAAGAACTTTATCATCTCGGCCCCGACATATTCCCCGCCGTAGAAGATCTTGTTTATATGCAGGTCGTACTTCCCGCCGCCGGCCTCGACGAACTCGGCCAGCTTGATCATGAAGGAAGGCAGGCCGATTATGGTAGTGACCTTGAAATCTTCCAGATATTTGACTATATTCTCCAGCGGCAGATTGCTCCCCACCGGAACCGAAATGGCCTTGGTATAAGCTATGGCCTTCTCGACGGAGAGCCAGCTCGACCACAGGTTCCCCGCCACGAAGAGGTTGGCGATAACGTCGGACGGGCCGAGCCCGCCGGCCTCGAAAGCGTACGCCAGCATCCTGCAGGTGTGATCGTATTCGTGCTGGTCGTAGAACACGTACTTGGGCTGGCCGGTGGAGCCGCCGCTGGCGAAATAAATGCCGCGCTGGACCTTGGAGGTCAGCAGGTCCGCGCTGTCCGGCGGGGTGTTCTCCAGCACGTGATGCTTTTCGAGGAACGGGACTTTAGAGAACCCGGACAGGGCGGTTATTTTCGGCACGCCTTTGAAATGCCGCTTATAAAAGGGGCTTCGCTCGCGGGCGTGTTCGACGAGCTCGCTCAGCCGGTCCAGCTGGGAGGGCTTCTCCTCCATCGGGATCCAGTTGACCAGCGACATCATAGGGAAGATGCCGTCGTGCGGGGAGCCGTTGGCCTCTTCGAGCATCTTGCCGAGCTTCACCACGCGCGCGATGCCGGCGGGGCCGAGCGTCTCCAGCACTCTCTTGCGCTCGATAGAGCCGCCCACGCCCACAGTCTGGATATAGCCGCGCAGCGGCTTAAGCATGTCCCTGACCTCTTCCAGCGTCTCTACGGTCTTCACGTACAGAACGCGGTTAAGCGGGGAAACGCGGTAGACCGGGTCCTTCTCGTAAATGATAGTCCAGTCGGTTTTCGGGAACGAGCTGGCAAAAGAGGCCGCGCCCATGGCCTCGTCGACGCGGGCCAGCTGGCGGGCCCTGGTAATCTCCACTTTTTCGTCGGGGGAGAGCCGCCCCGGCGGCAGCTCGGCAGCCAGCCGCGTGAAATGCCCGCGTGCCGCTTTAAGGAATTCCGCTGCGAGCGCCTTGTGCCGTTTTGCGGGTGCCACGAAGTAAAGCGTATGGAGCGAGGAGCAGGCGGCCTGGTCCCAAAGCGAAGCGTCGAGGGCCGCGCGGCGGGCGACCTCGCCCATGCCCTCGTTATCCACGCAGCTCTCGAAGACCACGCCCACGCTGGTCTTCGGCCCGAAGCCTTCGACCCTGACGTCGATAGGCGCTATCCTGCGGTAAGATTGCACAGCATCGTAGCCGCCCCAGACGAAAACGGCGTTGACGTTCTTGAGCGCGGCTTCTTCCAGGGATTTCTCTCCCCCCTTCCAACTCAGCACTGCGGCTGAGGCGGAAAGAACGCCTTTCCCGTCCGCCTCTTTCAGGGCTTCCATGAAGATATTTATAAAATTAGAGCCGGAAGAGGAAAGCTTAACGATATTGATGTTCTTGGTCAGAAAGCCCGTCACCATGGAATCCAGTATACCGAGAAAAACGTTGCCGGCCCCGACGTGCAGGACCACGCCTTTAGGCAGGGCCCTGAGCAGACCGCCATAGCCCCTGCGCTCCACCGGAGCCTCCAGCGCGTAAGGCAGGAACAGCTCCATATTCATCCGCTTTATAAGCGTATTTTTGTCGAGTATCTCCGGGATTATGTCCAGACTTTTCTCTATCACCGGCGCGGAAAAAGGTATCTGCTCTTTCAAAAGCTCGAGCGCGCAGGCGCGGTACTTGCCGCCTTTTTCGAACATTAAGCCCGCTTTGGACAAAGTCTCGGCTATGTAGTCGCGCGACACGCCCCGCATGAGCGCCCGCGCTTCCTGCGCCTCAAGGCCGACGGCCTCGAGTTCCGCCGGAGTCCACGAGGCTTTGTTCAGGGTTTTACCGAATAAATAGGTGTTTTTAATATTCATAAGTTGGAACTGACCGCTAGTCAGCTGGGCAGCTAGACGGCATGTCAGCTGGACAGCGAGACGGCTTGACAGCTTTAATTAAGGAACAACTTCATATTTAACTACACCGCTGTTCTAATAAATTCTGGCCGCCCGGCTGTCTAGCCGTCCAGCCGACAGCCGTCTTACAACATCGTCGACGCGCTTATGGCGCAGCCTTTGAGCTTCTTGACGCCGGCGCGGCCCTTTATCACCAGCACGTCGCCGCCTATGCCGCACTTGCAGCCCTTTTCCACCCGGCCCAGGTCGCTGGAAAGGAGCGAGAGCGACGGGTAGCTGGTCAGATACGGCGTGATGAACTGCAGGAGCCCGTCTTTCCCGTAGCCGAGCGGCTCCAGCGTGCCCGGATCGCGCGCGATTATCCGCCCGTAATTCGGGATATGGAAATTGCCGAGCGGACAATCGACATAGGGCACTCCGTGCTCGACCATGCCGAACAGGTCGCGCACGTTGGCCGCCGGGATGCCCAGGTTGCCGGCGAGTATGCCGCGGTAGACTTTTTTATCTATGGCCTCGTCGGCCAGGGTCTTCCAGCCGCCGCCGGTGATGACGCTGGAGCCGGGATCCAGCTTCACGTTGCGGCCGTAGCGCTTGCGGAATTCGTCGGTAAGCTTCAGCGCGAAAGCGGGGAAGCCCACCAGACGCGTGAGCTTTTGGGTCTCCTCGCAATTTTTGAGCATCTCGACCGCGCCGTCTATGTCGAAATAAAAATCGTTCTTCTCTTCGCTCCAGCGGAAGGTGTAGAAGATCCTGCCCTGCTTCGTGAAGCCGGACAGGAGTTTGTCGGTCCACGCCGTACCGAGGTCTTTCGCCACGGCCGGATCGTAGGTAAAACAGATGTAATCGTGTTCGCGCTTAAGGTCCGTCAGCCCCAGGCCTTCGAAGACCTGCCAGGCCATGCGCCTGACGCGCATCAGCGAGCCCTTGTCGAGCTGGATGCGGCTGCGCTGCCCGGTGGTGCCGCTGGATTTAAGCTCCAGCACGATCTTCGACTCCGGCAGCGTGGTGAGGTCCCGCTCTTTTAAAGCGGCCACGAAGACGAAAGGCATCCTGGCGATGTCCCGCTCGGTCTTGATGGAAGAGGGGTCGAAGTTCTCAAGTTTGAGATAGTTCCCGAGGAACTTGGAATGGCGGGCCTGGAAGGCGAAAGCCTCGCGCATGGCCGCGCAGAAGAGGGCCGAGGCCTTCGGCCCGAACTTAAAGGCCGGCGCCTCCAGGACGCGCTCGAGGGCCGAATCCGCTTCGAGCGGCTTATAAAAAGGCGGAAGTTCGTCTTCAACAGATAGATCGGCCATATTAGTTCAAATTAACTCCCTCAAAGAATTGACTTTTTTATATTTAGCCACAATAAGGCACAAAAATCTCAAAAATTATTTCTAGGACAAAACCATGAAGTTTTTGTCATCCTGTTTACCCGCCGGTCTGTTTGGCGGATGGAGGGCGCACTTTTGGCAGCTTGACCCGCCGGCAAATTACTGGATGAAAGACCACAAGGAATTTACTGTCTCTATATCTTGCTGTCATATTCTCGCGCAATTTTGTGCTTTTTTGTGCCTTTTCGTGGCCAATTTAGCACGGCCATATCAGTCGTTCCTGAAGGCGGATTCTATGTAATGCTCCCGCCAGAGCGCCAGATATTCGCGCAGAAAATTCTTGTAGAGGGAGATGAGCTTCACGTTCCTGAAATCCAGCACCTCGAAGGTCCTGGAGAAAACTATGCAGTCGTAGCGCTTGTTCCCGGATTTCTTTATGCACGGGAAATAGCCGCTGGGGATGTAGCGCGCGTCGAGGGCCTCGCGCTGGAGCTGGGGCGTATAGGCGTCCAGAATGATCTCTATGTAGGACATGTTCATCTCGTTGAGCTTCTGGGCGATGCTTTCGAGGACCACGGTGGCGCTCTTCTCTTTGGTGACCCCCCCCATGACGACGCTGTACTTGTCCTTCTGGTTGTAGCTCAGATAGACTTCCGTGGACTGGTCCGGCGAAATAAAGAGCAGGTTCGGCTCGTGGAACGGCATGTAGGAATGCTCGAAGAAGCTGTTGCTCTTGAGCTTTTTGTACCTGTTCTTTATGAAGGCGGGCGCGGTGATGGTCTCCAGGAGCAGCGGCGGGATCATGTGCCGGTTCTCCTGGTAAAGGCTTTTAACATCGGTCACCGAGGGCGCCTCCAGGTTGATCTGCTTGCGCACCAGATCGTAGAAAGGGACTATTTCCTGTATCAGATTAGGCACCGGCTCCCTTTTCATCAGCGCCTCTTCGGTAAAATAAGCGGTGAGGCAGTGAGTTTCGTTCTCGCTTACCTTGTGCGTGTTCGGGAAGATGCCCAGCTTGATAAAGCCCAGGCTTTCGGTGAGCTTCTGGGGCGCGTGGCTGGCCGTGCGGGTGGTAGCGTAGACCACGTCCGCAAGTTTTCGCGCGTGCGTTATATCGTCCAGGACCAGCTTCATCATGGTGTACGCCAGGTCCAGCTTCCGGTAGTCCTGCGAGACCACGGCGCCGAACGCTTTCGCGATGCTGTCGGCTATATCCAGCGCGTAGACCAGGCTGCCTATGACCCGGCCCTCGCATTCCGCGACCAGCCAGTAATAGGTATCGTTCTCTATGGCGCGGCGCATCTTATCCTTGTCGGTCACCAGCGAGATGGTGTAATTACCGCCGTAGACCTCGGCGTAAAGCATCTGGATGCGGCGTATGTCCTGGACCTTGGCCAGTCTTATGATGATATCCGGCTTGCCTTCGTTCTTTATGATCTGCTCTATCTTTTTATAAGCCATAAATTCCTTGGTCTCGCATGCCGCGCGCCGCGGCGCCCGATCACGGCCTTCCCGGCCGTTCGGAGCCGTTATGTAATATAATATAATAAAACAAGATGTCTTTTAAATATTCCAAAATCCTCCGATTAAAGGAGGATTTGGAACCTCCGGGATCAATGCCGGCGCTCATTAAAAAGTTTCACCTGTTTGGTGAAACGCCATTTCCCGCCGAATGCTGATGCTGCCGTCGGCAAATTCATTCCCAAGGTCCCAAAAAATCAGTTTTATCTGATTTTTTGGGGGATATGTTAACCTGCTATGAACTAAAAGGAACCGCCATGCGACTTAAGCACCTTCTCATTCCGGCCGCGCTGCTGATGGCTTCGGGCTGCGCCTCCTTCACCTCGGGCGACGTTCTGATATCACGGGGCGACCTCCGGCGGATGCTGGACGAGCGGGAAGTGAAACCCGCTTCGGAGATAAGCGTCGTCTGGAAAAATTTCCCTTACAAAAACCCCACCGACACCATCGGCGAAGGCGCCATCAACCCTCCGAAGCCGCAGCCCGATCCCGTCCCGGTCAGCGACCTGGTCTGGCTGAAGGACCGGGCAAAAGACATCTTTTCGCAGGCCGGACTTTACGACGCGCAGAAAGGTTCGGGCGTCATAAAGATCACCCTGACCTCCTATGGCCGCTGGACTTACGGCGAGCTATTCAGATCTTTCCTGGTCGATACCGGCTGGATTTTCATCATCCCGTCCAGTCTGCTGGTGAACCACCAGTTGACGGTAGAATATGACGGCCCCTCCGGCCGCGCCGGAGTCGAGGAGCTCGGCCGCAACAAGACCACTTTCCACGCGGTCCTCTTTCCCCTTTATCCGTTGTTCCGCCCCGGCGCCAAAGAACATTCTCTCCTGAAGAACATGCTTTGGAGGTCCGCCACGGACGTCTATGCAAAGGCAAAACACGCCGCCACGGCGGGGCCCGCGGCAGTTCCGGGAGCCGCGCCTCAGCCGGCGCAAAGCAGACCCGCCGGGGTTCCGCGCCCCGAGCCGGCGGCCAACGAAGAAACTCCGGACGATTGATCGCGCCATCCATCTCCTACCCCGCCAAAGCCGGGCAGCCTGACCTAAATTCTTCATGTTGAAGTTATCAGGTCAAGGTCCGCCTTTAAGAACTGCGGCAACTTGCAAACGAGGAAATTATACAGGGATGGAAGCGCCCGCCGCGGCAAAGATCCGGGGCACCCGCGATCCGAGCCGAACCGTATGAAAACTACTGGGCCGGGTGGCAGCACTCTCTTTCGCAAAACCAAACTGGGTTAGGGATGCCTTGGTCATTGTATGCCTTGTCGCCGCATCCGGTGCTCAGGCTGGTATCGCTGCCGGCGCAAGCGGGGGGAGCGCAACCGGAGGGGTTTATGCAATGCGTGTAATAATGGGTGCCGGTAAAGTATCTGGAGGACAGCTTGGCCCCGTATTCGTAGAGATCAGTACTGGCGCGGATGCTTCCGCCCCGCACATCCAGTTTATATACCGGCGCCGCAGTCCCGATGCCCACGTTGCCGCCGGTAAAGACCGCGGAATAGGTGGCATTGGAGAAAGTATGCATTCCGGTCCAAGTCGGGACAATACCAGTGTTGAGCGCCGGCGCGGCATCGGACCGCATGGCGGTACCCGTAGCCGTAGAGCCGGTGGCAGCCGTGAGCCCGATAGTCTGACTCCCCAGGTTGGCTAACCACCCGGCGGGGACATCTCCGGTCTGTATGGTACCAGATACGAAATTGCTCCCGTTCCCGCGCAAATAACTTGCGGCCGCGGCCGCGTTGGCCACGCGAAAGCCCGTGGCGGCGTCGGCTACGCCGTTCACGTCGAGAGTATACGTCGGGACCGTCTTCCCGATGCCTACGGCCGCTCCCGAGCCAGGCATAAAAGCTAGAACTCCGGAACCGGTGATGATCTGATTAGGTCCGGTTCCCGAGAAGGTAATACCCCCCAAGGCGCCGTTCAGAATGACCCAGGACGCGGAATTGGTAATAGTATCGTTAAAAGTTTTGGCCCCCGCGAATGTCTGCACGCTGGTCGTCACAACGCCGCGCGCGGCGGCTCCGGCGCTGGGCAGGTTGAACGTGACTAAATTAGCCGCGGTCGGGTCGATGTTGAAATCGTTCCCGGCGCTTCCGGTGGAAAAAGTCTTATATTCCGCGCCGCTATGGGAGTTGTTGGTGCCCAGGAGCTGATTCGCCGAACCATAAGGCAGTTGAGCGAGCGTGGCCGAGCTGCTGAGGTCGGAGAACGCCGGCTGAGTGCAGCTGGGCGAATTGTCGCTCCTGAGCGTGGACGCCCAGGTATTAGCCCCGCAGGCGCCGGTGCCGGAGGCTGAAACGGACGACGTCCCCCAACTAGTACCGCTTCCTTTCAGGTAACGGTCCGCTGTGCCGGCGTTCGACTGGCCCAAACCGCCTTTATCCAGCGTGAGAATGCCCGTAACGGACGCGCCGGCCAGCGCGGCCGCCGCATGCACATGGTCGCTCATGGCGGCTGTCGTAGCCGCGCCGGGTCCCGCCGCGCCTAAATCGGCCGGGGTTACAGCGTCGAACGTCAACAAGGTCGCGTCGGTGTGCACGAAGGTGGTTGCGGAGCCATCCGCGTTGATCACACCCAGCGTAAGATTGGGAGCGCCTCCTATAATCGCGTCGACTTCGCTTGCCTGCAGCGTATGGGGCACGAAATTGGCTCCGTCGCCGCGCAAATAGCTGCCGTCGGCCGCCGCCGCCGCCAGACGGTAGCCGGTGGCCGCGTTAATCACCCCTTGTACGTCAAGTTTCGTGCCCGGACTCGTGGTCCCTATACCGACGTTGTCGGGGCTGCCGTTAGCGTTCATCTGGATGCTGGGGCCGTCTATCTTCAGCGAAGTGGCATATCCCTGGGTATAGATCGCGGAGACGGGTCCGGTAAAGAAACTGCCCGAGAGACGCTCGTTCCCTATAATAGTAAGCCTCTCCGCCGGCGAAGCGGTTCCGATACCGACATTACCGGTATTATCTATGCGCACCCTCTCGCTCACGGAAGCCGTTCCGGTCTTGAAAACCAGATTATTTCCCGTCGTAGTTATGGGACGGAAAGTGCTGGGGCGCAGTATACTGGTTATTCTGGAAAGGACGGAGGTGAAATCATAGGACATCTCAAGCCCGGTCCCGGCGGTTCCGCTGCTGCTTCCGGAGATTATCTTAGGAGCGCCGCTGGTTGCGTAGGAACGCAGCGGGCCGCCTATAGCATCCACAGCGCCGGTGCTGTATATAAGCAGGCGGTCCGTGAAGATCTCCGAACCGTATACGGCGCCTGTCGCCGTCTTGAAATGCACGTTATTATCGCCGGCGAGCCCGATTTCGGAGCGGGCAACGCCCTGGTCTCTCATTATCAGCGACGAATCGACGCTGCCGGTGCTCTTGTCTACGACCAGTTTGCCGCCGCTGGTGACCGAGTATGAAGCGTTGTAGGTATCAGGACCCAGCCGCAGTTCATTCCCGGCCACATCCAATTTCACGTATGGGGAGGTCGTGCCGATCCCGACATTGCCGGAGAAGTAGCCGTATCCCGCCCCTCCGTCGAGCGTTATCCTTCTTGTATTATTAGCTCCGTTCGGGACCAGGGCTATTTGCCCGTCGGCGCCGGCCGAGCCCGCGATAAGGCCTGTCGTTCCGCCGATCCGTAAGGCGGAAGAACCCGTATAAATGCCGTTGTAAAATTGATTGGCCTGGTTTATACGCAGAGAGCTTCCGCTCTGCTCCAGTGCGGCGACGCCGGAGAGGGCCACCGCCCCGGAGACGTCGAGCTTTTGCGCCGGCGAAGTGGTGCCGATGCCGACGTTGCCGGCGCTTTCGTACATCACGGAGTTGCCGAGCGTGGTCGTAGCGGTCCATTTCGGAAGATAGTTGACCGTGCCGCCGCCGGACAATAAGGTCCCGAAGCCGCCGATAAGACCTCCGTTCCAATACAGGAGTCCTCCGATGTTGTAAACGGTGTTGGTTATGCCGGAGGGGAGGGCGTCGTTAAAGTAGATGCCGGCCGAAGCGCCGTTGACGCCGTTCACGTCCAGCGTATTGAGCGGATTCGTGGTCCCGACTCCGACCATGCCCGCCTTCGCCACGAACGTAGAGCCCCAGACGGAAAAATCGCTTCCGGTCACGGAAAGCGTAGAAAGGGTCACCGGCTGTTCCACGGTCAGCGTCTTGGGGTAGACGCCGCGGAGGCTGTCTATCGTGACCGTGTTGTTCAGCATGTAAGCCGACACGGCGTTGAAGGTGCTGGCGGTGACCGTCTGAGTAAAGGTCGCGTTCCCGACCACATACAGGGCTTGCGTGGGATTCGTCGTGCCGATACCGACATTACCGTTCAAGATGATGGAATTGGCGGCGTTCCCGTCGATCAGAAGCGTTCCGCTGCTCAGGTGCAGCAGCGCCGACGGGCTGCCGGTCCCGAGCCCCACTTTACCGCCGCTTTGCGTCAAAGCCGTGACCGGCAGCAGGGCGTTGGCCGAGGAAGCGCCGGCGCTGGAGGAGGGAGTAAAGACGTCGGCCGTAGGCCCCAGCTGCTCGATGTTTATCACCGCGTTCCCGTCGGCGCTGCCGGCGGTCCTGCGCAGGCGCAGCGAGGCGGCGGTGAGGCCTATATTTACCTCAAGGACAAAATCGTTCGTGGAAACGCTCACACGATTGGAAATAGGCAGGGCATCGCGCCATAGGCCGCCGGTCATAGAATAGGACATAGGTATGGCATATTGCTTGGACGCGGACCAGCCGTCGGATCCGGCGGCGGTAACGGAAACATAGAGGCTGTGGTTGCCGCCGCTGGTGTTGAACGTGCCTATATTGACGTTCGTACCGGCGGCTTTCAGCGTGCGTGTTACGTTATAGCGGATATCAACTCCCGTCATGGCGGACCCGTCGCCGTAGTACGTCGCGCCAACGAGCAGATTGGTAGAGATGTATATCCCGCCGTACTGCGCGGACGACGCCGAGGAGATGATAAGGTTGCTGTTGTTGAACCGGAATTTGGCGGCGTTGACGCCCAGAGACGGGTCCGAGGCGGTGAACGAGGACGCCGTTACACCCTGCGTAAAAGTGCCGGACGCGGCGTTTATAATGCTGTTGCCCGCCATGTCCAGCGTGGCCGTGGCGATATGGCTTCCCAGGTTGTCGCTTACGGAGGCGACATCGGTCCAGCTAAGCCAGCCTCCGGGATCTTTGTGCAAGATCTGTCCGGTAGAACCGCCGCCCAGATATAAAGTATTCGCTCCCAGATATACGCCGCCGGTAAAGGTCGCGGTTTTAACGACATAGACCTCGTTTGAAACTTCCAGCTGGCCGTTTATGACCACATTGCCGGTGCCGGTAGAGATATGCGTCAGTATATTGCTGGAGCCCAATATCGAGAACCCTCTTATATAAAAGTCCGGGTCGGTCAGCGTGTTGTTGGTTCCGTAGGCGCCAAGATCGTCCAGCGCGTTCAAAGCCGCGGCGAACGCCGCGCGTCCGGCCAGGCTGAGAGCCAGCAGGAGCGCGAATGCCGCAAATTTTTTCATGCTTGTTTTCATACCCTGGAATTCTTTGCCGCTGATCACCGCGCTTTCCGCGCTTTTGCGCGCGACAATGCGCGGTCAGGCGGGCCGGATCATCCGACCGCCCAATAAACTATTAAATTATATCAGATAAAGCGCGAAGAATCCCGAAGAAACCACGAAGCCGGGAAAGCGCGGTTGTTGCGGATCAAAGCTATAGATGCGCGATGATTTGCGGCAAAATATGATGCCGGCCCCATTTGAGCGGAAAACGCGGGCCGGCCGGAAGATACTTTCAGAAAACCACCTGTTTTACCTGCGTAAAATTCCTGGTCCCGTACCTGCCCAGCGAGAATCCGCCCGCGCTTTGCTTGCGCCCGCTCCAGAGGCCTTCGAAGAACGGCCTCGGGACCTGGTTCCAGAACACCATTCCGGTACCGCATTTCGCCGCCATTTTCATGAATTCGCTCCTCTTTCCGGTCCAGATAGAGGCGGCCAGCCCGTATTTTGACGCGTTCAGTTTTGCAAGCGCCTCCTCCGGCTCGGAAAAAGAGGTTAAAAGGAGGACAGGCCCGAAGATCTCCTCCGACCAGACGTCTGAATCCGCGTCGGGGCAATGCAGGATCACGGGGCGCAGAAGTTTTCCTTTTTCAGCCGCGGGCGCCGGCCCGCCCGAAAGAAGGGAACAGCCCTGCGCCAGAGCCTGCCTGATCTGGCCGCGCAGCCCGATGAGATCTTCTTCCCTGGCCATCGGCATCGGAGAAAGTCTTTCGGTAAGCCCTACGAGGCGTAAGGCGAGAGCGCCGAATATTCTCTTATGCGCTATCACGCGTTTGATGCCGCTGCATACCTGGCCGGAGTTCATAAAGGCCCCTTTCAGGACCGCCTCGGAAACCGCGGCGATATCGCAATCGTCCATGATCAGGGCCGCGTCCTTCCCGCCCGTCTCGAGACTGCAATATTTCCCGGCCGCCGCGCACAGCGCGGCCACAGAACGTCCCGCCCGGTAGGAACCCGTAAAAGAGATCATATCCACGCCCGAAGAAACAAGGGCTTTCCCGGTCTCGTCTCCGCCTTCGAGCACCTGGAAAAGGCCTTCCGGAAGCCCCGCTTTTTTGAACACTTCCGACAGCTCCATGCCTGTTCCGGAGGTCAGCGGAGCCGGCTTGAAAACGACCGCGTTTCCGGCCATAAGCGCCGGAGCGATGCAGCTCCACAGCGGCAGGTCCAGAGGAAAATTCCAAGGCTTTATCGCGCCGATAACGCCCCTCGGCTCAAAGTACAATTTAATTTCCGTGCCGCCGCCAAAACCCTGGAGTTCGGGAGCCAGGTACGAAGGAGCGTTCTCCGCGAAAAAATTAAGGGCCTGCGCGGCGCGCTCGCAGTCCCTTTCGGACTCGGCCGGCGGCTTGCCGGTCTCCGCGGAGATAAGGCGCGCTATGTTTTTTTTACGTCCGGTTATTATGGCGGCCGCTTTTTCAAGCGCGCGGCTTTTTTCCGGAAAAGGGGCCGTAGCCCACTTAGCCTGGGCTGCCCTCGCTTTCAGGACCGATTTTTTCATTTCCTCCGCGGAAGGAGGGGTCGGCAGCGGCGGAAAAACTGAAGGAGCGTTCCTGCGCGGGAGCTCCAGACGCCATCCGCCCGCGCTTGAAGCGGGCCCGGTCTCCGTTTTAACCTGGATGACGGACGGACGGCCGGAAACTTCGGCCGCCAGGTCCAGAGCTTTCATGAATTCGTCCGGGGTTTCGGCCCGGAAAGCGGCCGCTCCGTAACCCGCGGCTATGCCGGCATAATCTACCGGCAGGTATGGCCCGGAGAGGACGCCGCCGCGGCGGCTCCGCAGCTCGTTGCCGAATTCGTCGAAGCCCAGACTTTTCTGCTGCCGCCTCACGCTTTGCGCGCCGCCGTTGTCAAAAACGATTATCACGGCTTCCATCTTTTCCTGAGCCAGCGTGGCCAGCTCCTGGTGGGCCAGCAGGAAGCTGGCGTCCCCGGCCAGGACGTAGACCCTGCGGCGCGGCGCGGCGAACTTCACTCCCAGCGCGCAGGCTATTTCCGCCCCCATCGAAGAGAAACCGAAAGGCACGTAATACCCGAGCCGGGCCTCGTCGCCGCACGGCCAGAATTTGAAAAGGTCCCCGGCTAACGAGCCCGTGGAGGTTATCACGGTGGCGCCGGGTCCGGCTTTTGAAGCGAGCCTGGCGATAAGACTCGCCTGCGTCATGAAGGGGCCGCCGCTTTGCGAGGAGAGCCTTACGGTCTCAAGCCATTGCGCTCTTTCCCTTGATATTTCCCGCCCGTACGCCGCCCTGGCGGCGCCGCTTCCCTTCAAAAGTCCGGCCAGTTCGCGCAGGATTTCCGCGGCGTCGCCGGTTATCCTGAGGCCGCTCACTTTTTCATTGTCCAGGCGCGAGAGATTTACGCTTATATGACCGGCCTGTTCGTCGAAAAGCGTGCCGGAACCGGTGGTAAAATCCGTGAGCCTGGTCCCCACCGCTATTATCAGGTCCGCCTTTGAAGCGATGTTATTTGCGCAGCCGGAGCCCTGCGCGCCTATGCCGAAAAGATTCATCGGATGTCCGGACAGCAGCGCGCCGTTCCCGGACTGGGTGTGGGCCGCCGGGATGCGGGCTTCCCCGCAGAGCCGCTCCAGCTCTTTCCAGGCCCCGGAGCGTATCACCCCGCCCCCGGCTATCAGCAGCGGGCGCGCGGCTTTTTTTATCATCCGGGCGGCCAGACGGACCGGCTCTTTACCGGAGGGCGCGCCTTTCGCCGCGGCCGCGGGGCGGTGGCGCGGGGCGGGGCGGCGGCAGAGCTCGTTCTGCAGATCGTACGGGATAGAGATCACGGCGGGGCCTTCGCCCCCCGGCGTGAACATAGCCTCAAAAGCGGCGTCAAGGATGGCGGAGACGGCGCCCGGGTGCTCCAGCTTTTTCCAGTATCGGGAGACCGGCTTCAGACATTCGGCGGCTTCGTAATTATTCCCGTCCGTAGACTCCACCTGCTGCAGCATGGGCCGCCGCCCCTTTAAAGCCGCCTCGGCCGCCAGCACCAGCACGGGCAAACGGCTTATCTTGGCCTCTCCGAGCGCGGCGGCGAAATTCGCCACTCCAGGACCGTTGGACGCCGTCAGCGCCGCGGCCTTGCCGCTAAAACGGGCGTAAGCCGCCGCGGCGTGGCCGGCGTTCTGCTCGTGCCTGAAAGGAACGAAGGTAAGCTTCGGAGAGCGGTCTTTTAAGGCCTGGCCGGTATGGAGATTGCCATGCCCCAAAATACCGAAGACATGGGTGACCCCGCGGCATACCAGATACTCCGCTATATATTCCGCCACCGTCATTTTAGCCGAAGATGCCATTGTTTACCGCCTTTGGAGCCGGCTTCCCGGTCCGGGAAACGGCTCACCGTTTTACCAGCGTGTAGACCGGATAAAAACCGGCGTCGTCGTAATCAAAAGCCGCGCGGCGCCCCGCTATTTTGAAATGGCGCGCCAGGTCTTTTTCCACTTCCGCTTTATCACCGCAGAAGAACGCCGCGGGAGAGCGCAGTTTTTCAAAGAGTATCCGCGCCACCTCCCCGCGGAAACGCGGACCGGAGGAGGAGAGCGGCCGCAGTTCGCGCGCGGCGCGGCGCCAGGTCCCGGCGTCAAAAAGGCGGCCTCGAAGCACGGAGGCGCAATAATACGGGTCTTTACACCGGCCCGGAATGGAGGAAAGCGCTTCGTCGAACAATTCCGACGGCGCGCGCCCGGAGAGCGACGGGTCCCGGAAATGCAGGCGGGTCACGAACCTGCCGCCGTCCTTCAGACAGGCGCAGACCCTTTTCAGGAACGACGCCTGGCGGCCGGCCGGGACAAGCCTCAGCGCGAGATCGGCGGCCGCCGCGTCGTAGATCTTAAGGCCGAGCCGCTTTTTAAGCCAATCTCCCACGATGAGCCGCTCGGTGAGCCCTTCGCGGCGCGGGAGATATTTTCCCATCTCGCTGATCATATTCTTGGAGACATCGAGGACCGTGACTTCCGCGCCGAGCGAAGCGGCCAGCAGACGCAGTTCGGGGGTTCCGCCGAGGACCAGTATTTTGCGCGGCTTGACGGGCCTCAGGGCCGCGACGTAATTGCAGAGATCGGCCGCGGAGGGCCTCCATGGAGACGTAAAACTCTTCCAGCCGCGGAGGACGGTCTTTCCCCACGAGCCCGGGGCGCTCGCGGTTTTTCCCGCGCGCTTCATAACTCCCCGCCCTGCCGGCATATCCTGGGATCAACGGAATCGTACATTTTATTTTTGGCCGCGTTATTAACCTGAAAACTTCAGTCGAAGTTTTCCGCCCGCATAGCGGGCGCCCTGCGGGAGGCATACGCCTCGTCGGGCCAGGCGCGCATTGCCCCGCACTTTTTCCGAAGCGGTCCAAAGTGCAGGGCTTGCGCTGGGCCCTCCGCCCGCTTCGCGGGGAATTCCGCAGGATAATTATGTTCCCTGATCTTCTCAATGAAAACCTGATTGAACTGCGGAATTCAGGTTAAGGATATGGGCTGTGCAGCTGAACCGCTTCAGCCCGGGAAAGGGGGCGCGCCGCGGGCCGGCGCGTCAATAAACAAGGACCTGGTATCCCTGTTTTAAGTACGGAGAGATATCGACCGGGGCCTCCGGGTCGGAGGACAACGGTTCGCCGGTGGCTTTCAATTCGTCATAGACGTCATAGATATATTTGGCGGAGGCGGAGCAGACCGTATAGGGGATCTGCTCGTCCTTTATCTTCTGCATCCATGATTTCAGGTCTTTGCTTATTTTCAGATTCATGTCCGGCAGCTTGAATTTAGGATGCAGCGCGCTGGAATCATCCTTAACCGTATCAGTCGGAACTTCCAGGGCGAAACTTTCCATTTTCTTCCTCCAGCCGGGCTTTGAAAGCCCGTCATGCTGGTCGATAAAACTGAGGACCGCTTCCCTTTCAAATATTATCCGCACCTCGACGCCCGCCTTCTTCAACTGCACGGCCCGCTGCAGGCCGGGGACGAGGCTTGAGTCTGAAAGCTTGCCGAGCACCAGCAGCACCTTAGGTCCGCTTTCCTGGGCCGGCAGGGAGGAAAATAGAAAAAACAGTACCGGGACGCTTAGAAACAACTTTTTGATCATACCTTGCCCCTTTATCGGGATTTAACTTTTGTTTATCTTCTTTGGCTCTCGTTCTTTGATCCTCTTCTAAGGACTATCCGCCTGGTCTTTTGAGGAGGCGCTTTTAAGCTTTAAGCATACCGTCCGGGCGCGGCCGCCGGCGCCTCAGGCGGAGCAGGGCTCGCCTGATTTTCCCTTTGAAGAGATAAAAATCTCCATTTCTTTTCTTGCCGCGTCTATCCGCCGCGAATCGACTTTGCAGAAGTGCTTGACCCAGTCGTGGAAAAGCCTGTCCGCGTCCAGGATATCCATGCCCCGGTATTTCCGCTCTTTTTCAAGAAGGCGGGCCCATGCCTTTGTGCCGGGGTAGACCGCGAAGAGCGTAAGCTGGAGGTTGCGCCAGCTTTCAGCCGTAAGCCGCAGCGTCTTCAGCGCGGCGAGGTTCTCGTCCAGGCTTTCCGGGCTTTCTCCGGGCAGGCCGAGTATAAGCAGCATCCTGGGAGTTATGCCGGCGCCGACAAGCAGGTCGATGGCGTCCTTGTTGGTCTTTGAGCTTACCCCTTTGCTCAAGAACGGCAGGACCCGGTCTGAAAAAGATTCTATCCCGACGCTCACATAGCCGACATTGGCGTCCTTGAGCAGGCGGGAGGTGCGGCTGTTGAGGCTGGCCGCGCGGGCGTATACCTTCCACACCGGAGTTTTAGTCTTTGAGGAATACCCGGCCAGTTCTTTAAGCCATTCGCCGTCGGCGGCGAAATCGTCGCAGCTTTCAAAAAGATACCTGACGCCCAGTTGTTTCCTGAGAAAAGACGCCCGCTTGACGACTTCGGCGGGAGGGATGAGCCGCAGCCCTTTGTACTGTATGCTGCAGAACATGCACCGGCCATAAGCTTCGGCCCACTTGCAGCCGCGCTGGGACATGAAAGAGACGGACCCCCTGGAGTCCGGCGGCTGGGTCCGGAAATAAGCTTTCAGGTCGACCAGGGAATAATCAGCGGGCGGCAAACCGGAGAGCTCCGGCGTTTCCACCGGGTTTTCCACAAGCCCGCCGTTTTTCCCCCAATAGACCAGGTTCTTTATTTTTGAGAAAGCGGTCCCTTTAGCCAGTTCGAACAGCGCGCGCTCTCCGTCGTAACGCACGATCGCGTCAACGCAATGATCGGCGGAAGCCGGCCCTCTGTTAACGAATATCTCTCCGGCCAGCACCGGAGCGTAATGCCCGCCCAGGACCACAAGAGCGCCTTTGCTCTTGACCAGCCTGGCGTATTCCAGCGTCCGGGCGTATGTTTTAGAGATCGGACTGAAGCCGGCTATATCATACCCGCCGGCGGACAGTTTTTTAATGAATTCCGTCCGGCCGAGTATAGCCTCGTGGATTATATCCACCCGGGTCCCCGGCAAAGCTTCCCTCAGATAGGTCGCCAACGACAAAGCCCACAGAGGAGGCATCACTTCCAGTATCCGCGTCTCCGCGCTTATCGAGGGTTCTATCAGCGCGATTTTCTTCATAGCTCTTCCGCCGGCATTAATATACGATTATGCGGTAACCCTGTTTTATATAATTGGAAATATCCACCGTGTGTTTAGGATCGGGAGAGAGCGGTTCCCCCGCGGCCTTAAGTTCGTCGTATACAAAGTAGCTCTTGGCCGACTCCGAAGAAACGATATACGGAATATTCAGTTCCATTACCCTCCGTAACGCCGATCTCCGCATTTCAGACAGAACCAGAGGCGTCTCCAGGAGCTGAAATCTCCGGGGCCATATCTTATACTTTTTTGCCTCAGGCCCGGCCAGTTCATCGGAAAGGGCTCTAACCTTTTGCGTCCAGCCCGGCTTTGAGAGCTCGCCGTGCAGGTCAAGAAAACAAAGGACCGCCGAATCCTCGAACAACAGGCTCACATCCAGACCGGCTTGCTTCATCTGCGCGGCCCGGGCCAGCCCGATGACGAAAACACCCGAGTCCGAGAAGTCATTGATAATCACGAGCGCTTTTCCTTCCGCCGTCTGGGCTGAAGACGAGGCGATCAGCAGGAAAAACGATAGACCGGCCAAAAGCGAACTTTTTATCATATTCCGGCCCTTGTTGCCCGTCAATAAGACCCGTGCGACCCGTGCGACCCGTGCGACCCGTGCGACCCGTGCGACCCGTGCGAGGCGTGCGAGCCGTGCGAGGCGTGCGAGGCGTGCGAACTGTGGGAGCCGTGCGAGGAATGAGAGCAGGCGGCCTCGGTGGATTTAACCGACATCAGCAGAGCGGCGACGCCCATGCCCACTCCGAAGGAGGCGCCGGCCATATGGCTTATTTTCCTTTTGGCGATCTTTCCTTCCTCGCTGGTAAGGAACTTTACTAGACTTACCTTCAGCGGTGGAAGCTTTTTTGCTTTTCTTTTTTTTTCAGACATTTGCGGCCGCCTTTTTTATAACGGACCGGTCCCGGCGCCATTCGGCGTTAAGCCAGGTCTCCAGCCGGCACGTCAGTCCTCGCGCGTTAATTCTTCAAAAACGGTTCTAGCGCGGGCGTTCGAACCGCGGTGGGCGCACCATTTTATTTCGGTTCGCGGTTTATCTGCTGTTGAACAGAACACAATTGACGAATTCGTCCGCCAGCTCCGCCGGCTGACGGCCGCCGGCGGGATCTATCACCACTATTATGTAACGTCCTTTCCTGGAGATCTTGAAGGACGCGAAGTCCGCGTATTCTTTCGCCGCGGTCTTTACGGCCGGTTCGGAATAGATCTCCGCGTGGAATTTAACGGCCGTTCTTTTTTTTGCGGCCATATTTCTCTTCCCAGGGCGGAGAGATGCCGAGTGGATCCTTGGTGTAATCCGCCTTTTCCGCGGTCGCGCCTATCAGCGCCTGCGCTATGAGGGCCTCGCGGATCTTCCTGGTGCGCCTGGCCACCGTCATACGCAGCTCGGAATTAAGCAGCTCGTTGAAAAATTCGCCTTTAAGGGCTTCCAGGCCGCCGGCGGAGACCTTCATTTTGGGCTTGATCTCGGCCAGCAGCGTGCCCGCGTTCTTTTTATCGAAGAAAAAGTAAAGCCTGTCCAGCATGGCATAGGAAGCCTGATAGACGCTTTCAAGGCTGTATGTCTCGAGTCTGACGGTAAAGCTTAATTTATTCTCTATCATACGATGCGCGCAAGATAAAATTCTAATATATCCATATGGTAGGTCTTTTTCGCCAATATGTCAAACCGAGCTATCGCCCGGATTCTCGGACGCTACACTAGTTTTGTCATTGGGAGCGGCTTTCTCGGCTGCCGCTTAATTATATACAATCAACCGGAATGACGGGGATAAAGAAATTTTTTTTCTCAACGCTTTGGGACTGCAACCAGAATTGCGGATTTTGCGCCAAGGGGCCGAAACCTGCGGGCGCGCCCGCCAGGATGCCGCTTTCCGGATGCCTGTCCGAGCTCAAGGCACGCCGCAAAGAAGGCTTTTCCGCGCTGTCGCTCGACGGCGGGGAACCCACGCTCCGCCGGGACCTGCCGGAGATGGTTTCCGCCGCGCTGAAAGCCGGCTACCGGTGGGTGCGCGTGACGACCAACGGAGTGCTGCTTTCGGATCCCGCCGAGGTCGGACGCTTCACGGCGATAAAACCCGGAAAGCGGCTGAGGTTTTGCGTTTCGCTGCATGCGCATTCGCCTAAAGTCTCCGACGGGTTGACCGGCGTTCCCGGCTCTTTTGTCCGGAGCGTCAAAGGCGTCGACAATCTGCTCGCGGCCGGTTTCGACGTGGCGCTCTATCATGTGATCACTTCTCAAAATTACCGCGGCCTCCCGGGCTTCGCGGATTTTGTCCGCGTCAGGTTCGGCGGACGGGTAAAGGACGTTATCCTTTCCTACATCTATCCCGGCCCGCATTCGCTGGCGCGGATGCCGGAGTTATACCCGAAGATCTCCTCCGTCAGGCCTTATTTCATGAGAGCTCTCGATAATATGCGGACGTGGGACGCGCGTCCGCGTCTGAGCAGCTGCAGCATCATGCCGCTTTGCCTGATGAGCGGGCAGTGGGAGTTGTTCCGAGATTCGTTCCTGATCAACGAGGATTCCGCCACCCGCGATTCCAGCAAACAGGAGCGTTACATGTTCTTGCGCGAGATCTCTAATCCCGACGGGAAGCGGAAAGCGCCCGGCTGCGCGGCCTGCCCGCTTGACCCCGCCTGCGGCGGTATCTGGAAATTTTACTCCGACAAATACGGCACGGACGAGCTGAAGCCTCCGCGCAAGGGCCTCCCGTTCCCCATCACCCGCAAAGGTTCGGCCGCGCTTACAGCGCCTGGCCCCGACGGCCGCGCGGTCCTGGATATACTGGCCGCGCGGCTGCGCGGTTTCGGAAAGATCAGGCTGTCGGGCGGCGCCGCGCCTCTGGCGCCGTTCGCCAGAAGCCTCGGCATGAAAACCCTATAGTACATATTACGAATGTAGTATACTAACCTGAATTTACTGAAGGATCGCGCCGGGAAAGAAAGCCTGGAACTTACCGGATCGGTAAAAAGCGGAATAACCACATGACTCCCGCGGCGAAAAAAGAATGGATAAGCGAACAGCTATGCGTGCACATGGCGCACACCTGTAATCTCTATTGCGTCTACTGCCAGAACCCGCCCACCGGAAAACCGGCCTCTAAAGCCGACATCGCCGCCAAAATACGCAAACAGGGCATCAAAGCGGTCAGCCTTGAAGGCGGCGGCGAACCTACGACCAACAAGGACTTTTTTGAGTGGATAAAAACGCTCAAAACGGCGGGAGTGAAGAGTTTTATGCTTTCCACCAATGCGGTGGCCCTGTCGGACCCGGACCTCTGCCGCAAAGCGGAAAAAGTCATCGACTATTTCACCATAAATTTTCCGGCCGCGGACCCCGTCATATACCGAAAAGCCACCAGGAGCGTCAAGTTCGACATGGCCCTAAAAGGGCTCGCGAATCTTAAAGCCCTCGGCGCGGAACCCAAGATCCGCCTTTTCCACATAATATTCCGGGAGAATTACCGCGCCCTGCCCGTTTTTGCCGACTGGGTCATAAGGAATTTGCCGCGTGTGGCTCTCGTCAACTTTACCTTTGTGAGGAACGGGGGCCGGGTGAACGGCAGCACCGGGATAGTGCCGCGGTACCGCCAGACGGAACCGTACGTCAAATTCGCGCTGGCAAAATTAAAATTTAACGGCATAAAAACCGTAATACAGAACATGCCCTTGTGCAGGCTGAAGGACTTCGAAGGCTTCTCTTTTGAATACCACCGGTGGCACAGGGGCGACCGCGTGCTCGAAGCGGGACTTGCGTCCAAAACCGACTATCCCGCATGCCGGCGCTGCCGATTGGAGCCGGCCTGCTGCGGGGCGCGGGCCGATTATCTGGAGATCTACGGCGGGAAAGAACTGATCCCGTCCGCGAAGCGGCCGGAGTCCATCGGACCGGAGAGATTTTGAGCATGAAAATCGTTTCCTGCGCCACGGACCTGGGCGAATTGGAACCGCTTGCCGAAGCGGGCGCGGATGAGTTTTATACCGCCGTGCGGGAACTGCCGGCTTTCGGTTTCGGCTTCCTGCCCTACGCCTGCCTGGGACCGGCCATAAAAAAGGCCCACGCGCTCGGGAAAAAAATAGCCCTCGCCGTCAATGCCGTCTGCGCGCCCGCCATGAACGGAAGTCTCTCCGACATTGTCAGGCGGATACGGACGATAGACGATATGGGGATCGACGCTTTCATTTTTTCAAGCCCCTATTTCCTCGGGACGTTCTCCGGAAGAAAAACGCGCCTCAGGGCGCAGCTCCACTTGAGCTCCGTGCAGCCCGTCTTCAACAGTCTGAGCGCCGCTTTTTTCGCGCGCTACGGCGCAGCGCGAATAATTCTTCCCAACCAGCTGGCCCCGGCCGAAGCGGAAAAGATCCTGGCGCTTTGCCGGGACCGGGGCATAGAAACCGAAATTTTTAATTACAGATTTTTCGGCTGCGCTTATATAAACGGCCGGTGCCAGCTGCATCAGCCGGTCTTCTACAATTTGAAAACCGAACTGCCGAAAGGCTCTCTCTGCCGCGTCAGCGCGGAACGCGGCGGACTGGTGAGGGTCAAAAGCCTGGAACTGCCCGAACGCTCCGGCGAAGTTCTCGGCGTTATGAGCCGGCTGTCTTCGAGACTCGCGGGCGGAGGCGCGCCCAGACTTTCCAACGCGGCGGCTTTTTTTGATTTCCTGACCGCCGGAGTGCAGTATCTTAAGTACGGAACGCGCCACGACCCAAGCGCCGTAAAAATTAAGAAGGTCGCGGAAACGCGCCGCATGCTGGAGCTGGCGCTTAAGTTCTCTTCTTCCCTGCCGCGCGCGAAGGCCAGGAAGGCCTTTCTGACAAAAATGAGCGGCTGGGTCCCGGACAGGTTTTGAACATGGCCCTGGAAAAAGGCATCAGGCTTGGAACGACCACCCTTGAGAACCTGAAGAAGTCGGGCAGGCTCGAGGCCGCCCTGCGGGATTACGAGTGGTTCTATCTCGGACCCGAATTCTGCGAAAACCTTATCTCCGGTTCGGTCTGCGAGGAGGCGGCCTGGCTGCAGGCGCGGGGCAAAAAGATCTGTCTGCTCACGCCCATGTTAAGCGAAAAAGGCATAGGCCTTCTGGGCACGGTCTTCAAGAAGATACTTAACCTCGCGCGCCGCGGCCATATAGCCCCCGGCAGGTTCGAGATCACCCTGAACGACTTCGGAGCGCTGGAACTGGCAAAGCGGCTCCGCCTCCCGTTCAGACTGAGCGCCGGCCGTCTGCTTTGCGGCAACTTCTTGGAAGTCAATATTTTTGGGAATAACATATATCTTCACAACAGGCTGGCGCTGAAATCTTTCAGCGGACTGGGGATAAAGCGTTACGAATTATCCACGACAGGGGCGGGGCGCAACAATTTTTGCGAAGCGAATTTATCCTGCCTCGGCCCCGGGCTGCGGCGCCTCAAGTGCACGCTGTATTACCCTTACATGAATCTTACCAGCACACGCACCTGCCTGGTCGGGATGCCGCCTGTTTCGCCTGAAAAATCGGTCGACGGCGTCCTCTGCGGCCAGGAATGCCGCATCTGCTCCTTTGAGATGAACCATCCGTGGATAAAGGAAAAGCTGATCGTCCGCGGCAACACGGTCTTTCTGGATTTCCCAGAGAAATTCTACGCCTCGGAAAAGGACCTGCTTAAATTGAACGCGGACCGCCTGATATACTGTCCGTTCCCGTAAAAGATCCTCCCCCGTGCGGGAAATCACGAAAGAGCGCCGCGGAATATTCCTCCGAAAACGGAAGATACGCTCCGGTTTTATTTCATGACAGCAGGCTGTTGAACAGCCGGCAGGACAGCGTGCGCGCCCCGGCAAACCCGAAGAAAGGCTCATAGCTGAGGCAATGATGCCCGTAGGAAGGGAAGCCCAGTTCCGTTAAAGGGTACTCTTTCGAGAACATTTCCCTCTTCGCGAAAGAATTTACCACAAAAAGATCAGGTTTCGAATATCCGCTCATCTCCCGTATAGCCGCGGCCGCGGCCGCCGTATCCGGGCAGAACAGCAGATCGCCCGGGATCTTGTCCGTGCCGAGAGGTTTTGCGAAGGAATCGATGACGGCCATGGGCACCCTCATCCCCAGCTCCGCCGCGAACGCGGAAAACGCCGCAAAAAGATAGGGGTCTCCGGCGTAAACGATATTGCGGTGGGCAAGCGCCTCCAGCAGCGGAGTTATAGCCGCCGCGGCCTGCCTTTCGAGCTTTTTTACTTCCTTGGGCAGCTCTCCGTTAATTCCCGCCGCTTTGCGGACGGTACTAAGCCAGTCCGCCGTGCCCTTAAAGCCCAGAGGCAGCCCGGTCTCTACCAGAACCGCCCCGGACCTTTTAGCGATCCTTGCGGCCGCTTTACGGCCGTAGGGAAGGGAAACGACCACTTCCGCCTCCAGCGCGCGCGACAGATCGCCGAAAGTACCGCCGGACGGGAAAACACAGGCGAGCTCAAGCCCGCACAGTTCCAGAAGGAGCCGGAGCTCTTTTATGTTCGCCGCGTGGTCTCCCTCGTTCCGGTCCATGAAATACCCGACCAGCGCCGCCGAACGCCGGCGCTTTTTAACCTTTCGTTCCGGAAGCGCTCTCGCCAGCGCGTCCAGCGCCAGCGCGTAACCGTCAAGCCAGTCGCCGTCCAAGGAACCGGGCGGCACGTCCACCACGGGGACCGCGCCCTTCACGCTCGCGGCCAGCCCTTCGTAATCCATGCCGGCAAGCTTTAAATACGGCAGCCCTGTGACCATAACCACGGAAAAACAGCCGGAGCCGGACACGCTGCCCAGCAGCGCGGAAAGTATTTTTTCCGGGTTATCTTTCTGCGGCTGCGGCCCCGACATGGTGCAGATGATCCTGTGGCCGCCGGTAGGGGAAAGCAGTGTGGAGTAAAGGTCGTGGTTGCCCGCCAGAAGATCTATTTTGGGCATAACGCAGTTCAACCCGTCCATTATCGCGCAGGAATCGGAAACGGCGTTCGCGGCCAGATAGATCCCCATCTGATACGGCAGATTGAAAGATTTAGAAAAAGTGTTTTTAGAGGAGGTAACGTTCATTGAACTCCCATTCACAACGCTCGGTAAGGCGGCGCCAGGTTTCTATAGCGCCGTCGTAGCCGGGCTCAAAAAGCGCGGCCGAAAAAGGATTCTTGCCGGCGGAAACCACGCGGGGATCGCGGCGTATGTCGGAATAGACCAGCCGCAGCGAAGGGTCCGAGCGCAGCAATCCGTTCAGTTCTTTTTGCGTCGCGAAGGCTTCGGCGGAAACGCGCAGCCCGGGTAAAGAAGCCTTAAGCCCTGCGAGGTGCCGCGCTATTTTAACGGAGCCCGCCGCTCCGCGTTCCGCTTCGGCGGGCCGCCCGGGCGAAGCGGACCGGTTCCCCGTCATCACGAACAGACGCACTTTAAAACCCGCCTCCGCCAGCACAGGCAGCACGGGAACCATTTTAAGCGCGGTGCTTCCGGACAGCATGCTTATTTCCTCCGGCGCGAGCACGAACCCGGCCGTATGGCGGCCGGTGCGGCGCCAAAGTTCCAGCGCGGCCTTTCTTTGAAGCTCCGATGGTCCGGCCTTAACGGGGTTTTTCCCGCGCAGCGCCGCGCTTATGGCGTTGAGCCACGCGGTAGTGCCGGCAAAACCGTATGGAGCGGCGGGAGCTATCCACTTCATGCCGGCTTTATCGAAAGCGGGGCCCAGCACCGTATCCGGGCCGGATAACACCTGCAGACGGGCCGAAGCGGCGGCGCCGTAAAATTCCTTGCCCGGATCCACGACGGACACGCCGGAGGCCGACAATATCTCGGACATTTTTCCGGCATAGAAGCCGAAATTTATAAAGTTGACGTCATGCGTCGGTTTGCCCGCCGCCTGCGAGAGTTTGTGCGCCATAAAATCTATGCGCACCGCGGCCTTCGCGGGACTATGCTCATAAAAACTGTTAAAGCGTTCAAGTACGACCTTTACTCCTTTCTCGCGCTCCACCCTGCGGGCGAAGGAAACCGCGTCGCTTGAAAGCATCAGGGGAGAGCATCCCACGTAAAACTCCACAAGCCCCCCCGGGCCCGCTTTTAGCGCCGCGTCGTTAAGGGAACGCAGCATTTTAGCCTCGTCACCGAAAACCGCGTCATTGGCCAGAAAATCCGTATTAACTATATTCGGATTTCCCCTGGGAAGCTGCGGGCCGCTCCGCGCCCCGATGGAGGCTCTGAGGCCGGCTTTCTCGCAGAACATTCCCATGTCGCCTCCTTCGCAGCCGGAAAAACGGCATTCGCTGTCGCCGTGCTCCACCATAACGGAGCCGGGAGGAATACAAGCCGGCAGCATGCCGTCCGGGAAAATAAAGCGCTGCCACTGCCCGAAACCTGTGTGCGGCCGCCGCGGGGTGTCGGGCGAGGTCAGGGTCTTGTCTTCCGGGCCGCCGAAACTGAGGAGCCCGCCGTAGTAATTCTTGATCCCCATGAAAACGGAAAGCATTTCGTCAAAGCGCAGCGCCGCGAGCCGCCCCGCGGCCTCCGCCAGTTCGTTCCCGGATGGAACGGGATCTTTTCCTGACGAGGGCAGAGAGCAGACGGCCCAGTCGGAAAACTTGGGCATGCCCTCGCGCGCGGCCGAGGCATGAGCGATAACGATCTTGCAAACGCCCCGCCCGTGTTCCCATTCGCAGATGATCTGATTGCCCTCCATGCCGACAGGTTTGAACCCCGCGGCCTTAAAAAGAGCCGCGGCGGATTTCAGGGCGCCCCCGGTCCGCCCGGAACGCTCTATCGCCGCCTTGCGGTCTTTTTGCGGGACGGCGCTCCGCCCGCCCGGCGGGCGGCCTTCCGCGAAAGCGAAAAAATCCGCGTCCGTCATCGCGCGCGGCCGGCTGGCGGGGGCGCCGGCGGCCCTTATGGCCATAGAAAGACCCCGGGCCCGGCGGGCGAAGTCGCTTTTGGCGTAAGCCAGCGCCGCCGGAACATGCTCGCGCTCGGCCGCGGCGACAACAGGATCGCTCAGTATTATTCCCAGGATGCGCGTGTTTACGGCGCGCGCGAAATCTTTGGCGATCTGCAGGGCGCCAGGATCTTTTGCGTTTAGGGCCAGCCCCGCCAGATACACGCCGTTCCTCGCGTAGTTCTCCGTCATCATTATCAGCCTGTTGGCCGCATAAAGGGAAAGGATCTCCTCGGAAGTTACTATGATCACTTTTTTAGCGAAACCGCGTCTGAGCGGGGCCGCAAATCCGCCGCAGACCACGTCGCCCAGCACGTCGAAGACCGCGGCGTCATAACCGTCCTCTTCCAGCAGAGCGCCGTCCTTAATGGCGTCGAGCATGGAGCCGATGCCGGTCCCGGCGCAGCCCACGCCGGGCTGCGGGCCCCCGGCTTCGATACAATAAGCTCCTTTGATCGGCGCCTCGTAAATACAGTCGCGCAGCACGGATAGGCCGGGGCTTGCGCACTTCGAGGAGAAGGACTGTACGTGCCTGCCCATCAGCGAAAGCGTGGAATCCATTTTAGGATCGCAGCCGATATGCAGAATTTTTTTACCGCCGGAGGCAAGGATCGCCGTTATATTGGAGGCGATGGTGCTTTTACCAATGCCGCCTTTGCCGAAGAATACGATGTTTTCCATGGTTTGAAGCCGAAGCCGGGATGAAGGACGCGGAAACTCCGTGATTTTCAATAGTACAATAAAACTATTATGGCTGGCAAACAGAAGGATTTGGGATTACCCGCCATAAAATTTGCAAATGCAAACCCTTAACTGATATAGTACAGGTTCGGAGACGTATTTTGCGCCGAAGCCGCGTCTGTCTAGACTTTTGCTTTCCACAGGTCCATACCGGAAGTTTCGTATCCCGAAATGACGAAAAACCTTTATATTTTTTCCTACGGACTCAGCTTCTCCCAGATCACCCTGGAAACTATCGCAGTTTTTAAAAAATGCGACATAGTATACTGCCCCGTAATGGACAAGATCACGGCGGAACATTTCACGGAAATGTTCCCGGAACTGGGACCAAAAATAAAACCTTTCAAACTGAGCCGGCAAAAAGAAACCGAACGGATAGTTTTGGGCGCGTTCAGATCATCTAATACGGTGGGTTTTTTAACTTTCGGCAATCCCGCGTTCCTTAACGGCAATCTGCATGAGCTTGCCGGCGCCGCGGCGCGCAAAGGGATCCGGACCGCTTTTTTTTCGGCCGTTTCCTCTATTGACGCCCTCATAACGCTTTTCAAACTCAATATAGAGAACGAGCTGAGGCTGATAGATATTTCCAGGATCAGAGAGACCACCGTCTTAACTCCCGATATTAACACGATGTTCTTTTCCGTGAACAGATTGAATTTTCCCGAGGAGTCAAAGCGGAAAAAGATGTTTCTGACTAAAATAGCCGGGGCTTATGCGCCGGATTCCCCGGTATACCTTGCGGCCTGCTGCGCTAATATGGATAACAGCGCCTCGGTCTTGACCGGAACCGCCGGAGCTCTTAAGTCCATGATCGCAAAGGCCGACCCAAGACAGACCCTGTTCATCCCGGCGGCTTCAAGGGATCATTATTGGCAAAAAAGTTTTTATTCAGAGCCGTTTTAAAAAAACGGCGGCTCTGGCGGCGGCCTTCCTGATCCGGGCCTCTCCGGAAACGAGCGAAAATCGGACGTGCCCCTCCCCTCCGGGGCCGAAAGCCGTTCCCGGCGCTACGCAGACCCCGTGTTCAAGCAGAAGCCGCCTGGAAAACATTTCCGCCCCCATTTTCTCCGCCTTTTCCGGAAGCCGCGCCCAGACATACATCGAGCCCTTTGGGGAAGGCAGGTTCCACCCGACGGCGCGAAAGGATCCGACCAGGCAGTCGCGCCGGGACTGATATATTTTCACGGTATCCCGCACGCAGTCATCCGGGCCTTCAAGCGCGAAGGCCGCGGCTTTCAGTATAAAAGCCGGGACCCCGTAATCCACGAAAGATTTCATTTTGGCGAGGCCGCTGATTATTTCCGCGTTCCCGGCGGCAAAACCGACGCGCCAGCCCGGGACGCAGTAAGTTTTTGAAAGCGAGTGATACTCGATGCCGGCTTTTTTCGCACCCGGAGCGGCCAGGAACGACGGGGCTTTATAACCGTCAAAGGTTATCTCGGAATAGGTAAAATCGTGCGCGATGATCATTTTCCTTTTCGCGGCGAATTTTAAAGCCTCCCTGAAAACGGCGTCGCCGCGCAGGACCGCGCCGGTGGGGTTGTTCGGATAGTTCAGTATCAGCATCCTGGCCCGGTCCGCCGTCTTGCGCGGTATTTTTCCGAAGTCGGGAAGAAAATCGTTTTCTTCGCTTATCGGCATAAAGCGGGGTTCCGCGCCGGTCAGACGCACGGCGTCGTGGTGGGACGGGTAGGCGGGCGTTGTGGCCAGGACATAGTCTCCGGGGGAGCAATAGGCGAAGTAAAGGTGCGCCAGGCCCTCCTTGGAACCTATCAGCGGAAGCACCTCCGAATCCGGATCCAGCTTAACTCCGAATTTACGCATATACCAGGAAGCCGCGGCCCTCCGGAATTCGGCCGAGCCCCTGACGGACGAATACCTGTGCGTGAGCGGTTCGCGCTTCGCGATCTCGCATAATTTGGCCACGATACGCCCCGGGGGAGGCAGGTCCGGGTTCCCCATCGCGAGCTCAATGATATCCAGCCCTCCGGCGCGGGCCTTCTCCCTGTCCGCGGAGATGCGCAGCAGGGAATGCGGCGCCAGCTGAGCGAGGGTTTTCGTGAGACGCGGGATCATAATATAGTTCGCGGGCTATCGGCGCGCTGCGCCCGTCTTCCATCGGCCTGCCGGGCCGGCCGGGCGAGTGAGTGTTGCCTGATCTTGGATTCTAACGCTATAATATACCATATGCGGACGACCGATTTGAAAGACAAATTTTGCATGCAGCCATGGGCATCTTTTGAATGCGACAGCGGCTACGTGAAAGCCTGTTGTTGGACTCCGGACTGCGGGTTCGGCGTCCTGAACCCCGCGGAATTGCGGGCGCCGTGGAATCTGCCGCCCCTCCTGGAAGTGAGAAAGTCCATTTTAGACGGAAGTTTCAAATACTGCGATAAAAAAATGTGCCTTTTCATGAACAGGAACCAATTGAGGAACAGGACGGACCCCGTCGTTAAGCGGATCATAGGCGAAAATACCGCGGAAATCTCCGGGCATCCCGAGCGCATCAATTTCTCGCTCGACCCTTCGTGCAATATCTCCTGCCCGCAATGCAGGGAGAAGATCATCAAAATAACTCCCTGCGGCGCCGATAAACGCTTGTACGATTTCAATAAAAAAATATTCGACTCTATAATAGCGGCGACTATCGGAACAAAAAAATACCTGGAATATACGTTTTGCGGGACCGGGGAGCCGTTCGCGTCCGCGCTGTTCAGGGACTTCCTCTTCGGCGCGGACCTGAGAAAAAAGCCGAACATCGTGATAGGTCTGCACACGAACGGCCTGCTGCTGACCCCCGCCTGTTTTGCGAGAATGGAAAAGATCAGAAGGAACCTGAAATACATAGCGATCTCCATAGACGCGGCCACGGAAAGAACGTACGGGATGGTGCGCAGGGGAGGCGACTGGAAACGGCTGATGGCCAATCTGCGGCATCTGGCGGAGCAAAAACGAAAAGGCGCGATACACGCGGCCATACGGCTGGATTTCATCGTGCAGAAGAATAACTACAGGGAGATGGCCGACGCGGTCAGGCTCGCGCGAAGCCTTGATTGCCGGATACTGTTCCAGCCTATCCGGCCCACGTACAAAGGCGTTTATTTTAAGGACCAGCTGATCTGGGAGAAAGGACACCCGCTGCGCCCCGATCTCCTGCGAACGCTGAAAGATCCGGTTTTCGCGGGCGACGACGTGGAACTGAGCTCGGCGGTACTTCCCTCCGCGGACAAGGTACAGGGACGAGCCTTAGCCGGAATTCTGGAAAAGGCCGCCGGCTCCTGGAGCGGAAGCGTTGAAGCCGGAGGCGTAATGCGCGGGTTTTCGCTGCGCCTTGAAAAAAAAGGCCGGACGCTGCGCGGTTATTTTTCCGTTCCGGCGGGTAAAACTTTTTTGAGGGGGCGCGTTTGCGCAGGATGGGACGGCGGCCGTTACGCGGCCCGCGCCGAAGTTCGTTCCAGGCCGCCCCGTAATTTTTCAGTTTCGGCTTATCCCGCCGGCCCGAACATGCTCGAGATAAGGTCCGATCTTTACAACGGCACGCTCTTGTTCACCAAAAACAGCTCCGGGTGCGAATTCCAGCTGTGCAGCAGCGCCTCAAGGCTCGCGGGACGCCTGGCGCGGAAGCCGGAATTAACCTTATGAAGCCGCGCCGGGGCTTCAGATCATATTTCCGTGTACGCCCCACACTATCATCGAAAGGACGCGTTTCCTGGATAATCCGAATATCCCGGGGTTTGATTCCTGCATATCCAGTATATCTTTGCGGCAGCGGTCTATATCTTTTTTACCAAAACCCTTAAGGCTTTTTACCAGATAGGGCGGCTCCCTGTCCCATTCCATGCCGAACTTCGCGGCATCCTTCTCCAGTTTCGTGTTCGGGAAAACTGACGTGTGAAAGACCTGCACCCCCGCGCGCATATGGTAGCGACAGCTTGCCGGCTGTATTCGCTTGCAGGTTTTAACGCCCCAGCGCAGGCTTTTCATGAAACTCTTCCTGGAATCACCGGGCAGGCCCAGCATCAGCTGGAACAACACTTCCGCCTTCGGCGAATATCTTTTTAACAGCTCCAGACGCTTTTCCAGGTCCGCCGGAGGCAGCGGCGTTCTCCCGGCATTTTTGAGCACCTTGCGGTCCACGGATTGGATACCTAAACAGCAAAGGAATTTCTCGTAGTTGACGGCCATGGCGGTTTCACGGTTCCAGTGTCTGAGGTCGCTCTCGATAAGCCATTTCATATATTTGCCGTCTGATTTGGTGCGGATGCGGCGCACTATTTGACGGCCCCGCGGGCCGTTCATCAACAGATCCTGGTCGGCCACGAACACCCGGAAAAGTTCCGAATCCGACGCCTGACCTCTATCCGGGAGGGCTTGCTTAGTCAGCCAGTCTATCTCTCTGCCTGCCCTTTCCGGAGAATAGTATCTCACGCGGCCGCCGCTCGACCAGACGCAGTACGCGCATTTGAAAGGACAGCCGCGTGCGGTTTCGTAAACCATATAATGGTATTTCTTGCCGTCGAAAAGGCCGGCGAGATACGGGGAAGGGATAATGTCCAGGTTTTCTATAGGCGGCCGCTGCGGTCCCTCGGATATAAGTCCATCGGAAAGGGAGACCGTACCGGGGGTTCCGGCCCAGGGCTTTCCCGCGATAAAGCGCGAAAGGAGGTCGGCGAAGGTGAGTTCGCCCTCGCCCCTGACCAGAACATCGGCGAGCGAATCTTTCAGTACGGCGGCTCCGCGGGCGGTCGCGTCGGGCCCGCCAAGTATGAGCCTGGTGGCGGGGGATATTTTTTTCAGCTCCCGGCAAATTGAAATAACGGCCGTGACGTTCCAGATATAGCAGGAAAAACCGACTGCGGAGGGCCGGTCGCAGAGAATAGCCGCGGCCGCGCGCCGCGGCTCAGTTAACGAGGACGCTATTCCGTATTCTTTTATCTCCACTGCAATAGCCTTACCCAGGACGGAATCGGCGTAGGTCTTCAGGTAGGCGAGCCCGAGGGGATTACCGTAACTAGCGGGGTCGGAAATATGCGCGAGAGTGATCTTAACGGCTTTTGACATTTTCATATCCTGCACGATCCGAAGGAAAGGAAGCTTGAACGGGACAGCGGCCGCCTGATCGGGCAGACGCCTTATATCACGTACTTTTTTCTAAATATACAGAAGCGCAGGGCTTCGCGGCTGCGGTCAGAAGCATTTTTTCTTCCGGCTTTTGTTCCGGCGGCCCGCGGCCGGCAGAAAAAGCTGCGACGATCGGTAATCCGCTTGTTTAATCCGCCGCCCGGTACCCCCCCCGTCAATAAGATCCGTGCGAGCCGTGCGAGGCGTGCGAGGAATGCGAGCCATGCGAAGAGTGCGAAGAGTGAGACGCGTGCGAGGCGTGCGAGGAATGCGAGGAGTGCGACGCGTGCGAAGAGTGCGAGCCGTGCGAAGAATGGGAGCAGGCGGCCTCGGTGGATTTAACAGACATCAGCAGCGCGGCCAGACCCAGGCCGACTCCGATGGAGGCGCCGGCCATATGGCTTATTTTCGTCTTGGAGATCTTCCCTTCCTCGCTGGTCAGGAATTTCACGAGATTTACCTTCAGCGGCGGGAACTTACCCGCTTTTCTGTTTTTTTCAGGCATCTGCGGCCGCCTTTTTAACAGCGGACCGGTCCTGGTACCATTTGACGTTAAGCCAGGTCTCCAGGACGGCACGCGAGTCCTCGCGCGCTAATTTTTCAAAAAGCAGCTTTAGCACGCCCTTGTTGACCGCGCACCGCTGATCGTTGGTCCTTTGAGGGAACAGTCCTCCGAGAAAATAGCTGTTGACCGGGCAGACGCCGCAGAACGGCTTATAGGCGCAATCGGAGCAGCCCGGCAGACTCTCCAGGCACGAGGACAGGCAGGTCGTCTTGACTATCGGATTGTCAATGACCCCGGAGTAAGCCGCGTCCGAAACGTTCCCGAGCCTGAAGCTTTCGTCGCCCATGACGGCCAGCATCCGCCCCTCGTCGCAGGTATAAATATCGCCGTTGTAATTGTATGCCAGCTGCCCTATGGCGGCGCCGCACATCAGCCGGCAGTCCATGTGGGCGGGGTCTTCGCCGCCGAGTATCTTGGTCAGAAAGGTTTGGGCGGTTTTCTCGCGGAGCTTCACGCCGCGCCCGTTGAGCTCTATCAGATATTCCAGCAGTTCCCGATAGAACGCCAGATATTCGGCCGCTGTATAGCCTATCTTGCGCCAATTATCATCGGTAAAGCCGAAAGGATTAAGCGGGCGCGGGTAGATCTCGCCCAGGCCGAGCCTGAGATATTCGTCCACCAGTTCCCTGGGCTTTGAAAGCATTTTCCTCGTCACCGTCGCCAGGGCGAAGATCTTATAGATATAACCGCTCTTGACGTAGCGGGGTCTGGCGGCGTTGAACTTCTTTATCCATTTCACCACGTTAGCGTGGCCCGAGCTGCCGGCATAGATCCGCTGCGAGTCGTGGACGGAGGCGGGGCCGTCGAGGGAGGTGGCCACGGAAATGTTGTTCCTGAAAATGAACTTAAGCTTTTCGTCGTCCATCGCGGACAGGTTGGTGACAAGCTTGAACTCCGCTTTTTTCTTCAGCTTCGCCGCCCTGGCGCGCGCGTATTCCACCGTAAATTTTACGACCTTCCAGTTAAGCAGCGGTTCTCCGCCCTGAAACTCGATGTCCAGGCTCTCCCGCGGCGAGGAGAGGATGAAGTCGACCGTTTTGCGCGCCGTCTCCTCGTCCATATCGTAATTTTTCTCTCCGGCCCCCTTGGCCGAGGCGTGACAGTAGACGCATTTCTGGTTGCAGCGTATGGTGGGGATGATTATATGCAGGGCCGTACCTTTGAACACGGAAGCGTTCAGGCCCGCGAACCTGTCGGAGCAGTTTATAAAATCGGAGGGATGCAGAAGAAAGCCGCCCGCCGCGAGCTCCTGAAATCTGGGATGGCCGTCGGCTATCCGCCCTTCGAGGAAAGAAGAAAAATCCGCCTCGTTCAACAGCGTCCAGCCTCCCCAGTCGTTCGTCAGAAGGGTCCCCAGCGGCGGCATCGGTTCGAAATAAAAAGGAGAAGCGTTTTTTTTAGAGAGTTTCAGTTTAGAAGCCATCCAAAAACCCCTTTGATACGCGAAAACGAGGATTTTGAGCCGGATGCGAGGCGCGACGAACGAGCATACCGGCGGTCTGTGAGCGAGGAGCAACGAAGCAGTCGGCCAAAAGCCGCGTTTGCAGGCGCAGAGAGGTTTTTGGATGGCTTCTAGTATCTTTCATTTTATTTCAGTTCGCGGCTTATCTGCTGTTGAACAGAACACAATTGACGAATTCGTCCGCCAGCTCCGCCGGCTGACGGCCTCCCGCGGTATCTATCACCGCTATTATGTAAGGCCCTTTCCTGGAGATCTTGAAGGAGGCGAAGTCCGCGTATTGCTTCGCCGCGGTCCTTACGGCCGGTTCGGAATAGATCTCCGTATGGAATTTAACGGTCGTTCTTTTTTTTGCGGCCATACTTTTCTTCCCAGGGCAGCGAGATGCCGAGCGGATCCTTGGTGTAATCCGCCTTTTCCGCGGTCGCGCCTATCAGCGCCTGCGCTATGAGGGCCTCGCGGATCTTCCTGGTGCGCCTGGCCACCGTCATACGCAGCTCGGAATTAAGCAGCTCGTTGAAAAATTCGCCTTTAAGGGCTTCCAGGCCGCCGGCGGAAAGCTTCATTTTGGGTTTTATCTCGGCCACTAGCGTGCCCGCGCTCTTTTTATCGAAAAAAAAGTAAAGCCTGTCCAGCATGGCATAGGCGGCCTGATAGACGCTTTCAAGTTCGTAAGCGCCAAGATCGATCGTAAAGCGCAGTTTATTTTGTGTCATATGGCGCAAGTATGCGGCAGCCTGTTCGATTGTAGATAGATGTTATCTTTATAAGGTCCATGGTGTCAAGCAGGAGAATTCCCCCTGATTTCACCCTGAAAGCCGCGGCTGGGCTAGCTCTTAAAGGACCAGCAGATACAGCAGCGAACCTTTAATGACCGCGGTCAGGATCGTTCCCAGCGACAGCCACAGAGCGAAAGGCATCTCCTTTTTATGCGTGCCGTATTTGGAGGACAGCTCCGGAATTATGCCGGTCATTAAAAATATCAAAGTGAACATGCACGCCATGAAAACGCCCATCCTGACCGCCTGAAGGCGCAGCGACGAGCTGAGCACCGCGCCGAAAAAGAGCGCGGCGGCCGCGTAAACGCACAGCCTGACGGCCCTGCGCTCAAGGACCCTCTCGACCGATCCTCCGATAAAAAGCAGGGCCAGCATGGCCAGCATATTGACCGGCACGGTGGCCTTGCCGGAAAGCCGAAAAAAAGAATTCAGGCACATGATAGCCGTAAAGAGGACCAGCGCGGCGAGAAAGAGATCGAGACCCCCCCGGAATTTTACCGCGGAAGAATCAATCACTTCCCTTAAGATGTTCTTCTCCGGGTTGTTCCTGGCGAATTTAAAGATCCCCAGGATGGCCTCGCTCCAGACATAAACGGCCGAAACGGTTATTACGTTAAGGAAAAGGCAGAATGCGGGGAACACCGGCAGAAAATGACGGAAATAATACTTCAGGGGCAGAAGAAGGGAGACGGCGAAGAACAGCTTGGCGTCTCCGGCCGACCAGTATCCGATATGAAAGATCAGGAAGCCGCAGAGGAGGGCCGACGCCGAATTCAGGGCGGTCATCGCCAGAAGCCTCGGCCAGCTGCCGTTAAAAAGCGTGTTCGAAAGCGCCGGCAGAGTAAGCTCGGGGGAAAAAATCCTGGAAATACTGAGAAGCCCGTAGGCGGCCGCGCCCCACAGGAGGCCCATGACTATCCACTTGTTCCGTATCAGGCCTTCGCGCGCGTCCTCGAAAGAAGTCGCGGCGCATAGAAGCGCCAGGGCCGGCAGCATGACCAGATCGAGTATATCAAACATCATCCCGTTCCTGCCGCCCTCCGGGACTCCGGCTCCTGGTGGGACGCGAGTTGAACGCGGCTTTCGTAATTTCCGAGACTCCGAATATCCGGGCGTAATTTTTCCAGATGCCGCCGCAATCTTCAAGCCGCGGGCAGACGGAGCAGGGCTTCGGCCTCAGTTTCGAGCCCTTCGAGCCCAGGAACACGTTCTCTTCCACCGCCCCCGGAGAATTCACTTTCAGGTTGAGCCGGGCGCCGGGAATGAGCGGATGGTAGCTCTTCTCCAGCAGGCAATACGGCACGTTGAAAATTATATTGCGGTCAAGAAGGATTCCCCCGGCCAGCGAGACGGCCTCGCGCACGTACGGCAGAGCTTCTGTCATGCTTACGCCTATGCGCCTTGCGTTCAGCTTCATGTTCCCTTCGTAGATCGGATAGATGAGCCCGATGCCGCTCACTCCCTCGCCGAGGGCGAAATATTCCACGTATTGAGGCAGGAACCTGTAATTAAGCCTGTTTACCACGATGTCCACGCTCGTCCTCGCGCCCGCCCCGCGGGCGTTCCTGAGCCCGCGGACCGCGCGGTCGAAGCTCCCCTTCACCCTGGTCAGCCGGTCGTGCACTTCGGCGCTGTGGCCGTGTATGGAAAATTTGAAATAGTTCGCGCCGGCTTCCGCCAGGCGTCCGGCGAAACCGGGGTACGAAAGCATTATCCCGTTGGTCTGAACTCTGATGGTCTGGAAGCCCGAAGCTTTGGCCGCCGCGGCCAGCCTTATTATATCCGGGCGGATAGTGGGTTCGCCGCCCCCGAAGCCGATGGTGCGGAAACCCTCTTTTTGGGCCCGCGAGATGTCCGCGAGAGCTTCCAGCGTGGTCTTGGAGATCTTTCTCTTCCCCGGCTCGATGGAACAGAATACGCAGTTATAGTTGCAGGCGTAGCCAAGCGTGAGTTCGTAGACCCTCTTGGCGTTCAGCGCTTTCAAGTTCGCCTTGTCAGTCATAAAGGGACTGTATCTCGATGGTCCACTTCGCTTTTTTGGCGCTCAGTTTTATCTTGAACTTTCTGCTCGCCACGTCGCAGATGTTCATGACCCCGAAGGTTTCCGTGCCGAGGCCTTTTATCTCCTTTGTCATCCCCTGATGATAATCCGATTTCACGGCGGTGTCCACCTGCAATACTAATACCGCGGCTTCCTTCTCATCGGTAGCCTGCAGGCGCCAGAGTATCCGCCAGTTCCCCTCAGGGACTTTTATTGAATAGGAAGTTTCAGTATCGCCGCCCTCCCGGCGCTTGATGACCTTTTTCTTTTTTTTGAATTCATCCGGGGTCTCCATCATGGACGCCATATCGTACATCGTCATCTTTTTTCTCGCCGGCACGGACCGGGAAAAGCCGCCGGCCGGACAGGTCGTGCAGATCGCGCCGCCGGCCGCCGCGGCGTTACTGACGGCGGGGGCGAATGCCGGCTGCGCGCCGGCGACGGCGGGCATAAGAAGCGCCGTGCTCAAGATAATGAACGTTAGTTTTTTTTCCATATATATGACCCCGCGCGGTATTCCTTGGACACCAGACCCGACTTGATCAGCCTTTCAGCCGCCCTGAAGACCTCCCCCTCGTTGGAGCAGGAGGCGCATATTTTTATGCTTTTCGCCGCTTTCAGCACCTGGGCCGTGGTTATCCCGCTCTTGCGGGAAAGGATCTCCAGCATGCACTTCTCCAGATCCGTGAAACCCCGTTCCGGCGGTCTGAAATTTCCGATGATCCCGGCGTAACCGGCCTGGATGCCGGGGCAGCTCTTTTTAAGGAAGCAGCGCCCGGCGGCCGGACAGGCGAGGACTTTGTCCCGGATCCCTCCCAAATAACGGACGTAGCCGGGAGCTAAACAGGGCGGAAGGCCGGCTATTTCAAGTCTGATGCCGCGTTCTATGCAAAAATCCGCCGCTTTTTTAAGCGCGGCGAGACCCTCCGCCGAGCCGGGCAGTCCGTCTCCGGCCTCCAGCAGGACCGCGGCGGGCTTTCCTTTCTTCAGGGCGCTAAGCGCCGCTTTGTAATTACCGCGTGAAAACACGAGCTTCATTTAGTGGAGCGCAGAAAGCTTTTCAGCGCCTCGATAAAAACTTTCACTTCCCTCTCAGTATTATACACAAAAAAAGATAGCCGGACCGACGGCCCGATCCCGCGCATTCTGTGCAGGGGTATGGCGCAGTGGCTGCCGCAGCGGACGCATATTATGCTGCGGGGAAGCTCATTGTTAAGATACATGGAAAAATCCTGTGGCAGCAGCTTCCTGTTCCTGAAAACGAACGAGACTATCGGGGCCGGCTTCCGGCCTCCGCCCGCGGGTCCCAGGACCTCAATTTCATCGATACCGGAAAGCTCGGCGCGGCAGAGATCCGCGACCCGGCCCGCCCGTTCAGCTATGGCTTCCTGGCCAAGGTCCGTAATAAGATCGATGGCCGCCCCCAGGCCGGTTATGCCGGAATAGTTCTGTATTCCCGCCTCGAACCTGCGAAAATCCTCGAAATAAACCGCCTCCGGCAGGCCGGACGGACCTATACGCACGTCCGAGACGGTCCCTCCTCCCACATTAAAGTTCTTCAGCCTTTTCATCACGTCTTTCCTGCAATAAAGCACGCCTATGCCGGGCGGCGCGCCTATCTTATGCCCGGAGAACGCCAGCATGTCTATTCCGCTCTTTCTCACGTCAGCCCTGCGCGTGGAAAGATACTGCGCGGCGTCTCCGAGCACGAGCGCTCCGCGGGCATGGGCGGCCTCTACAACCTCTTCCACGGGAAAGCTCTGGCCGGTGACGTTGGAGCAGAACGGCAGGCTCACGAGCGCGGTCCTGCGCGAGATAAGCGGGCAGATCAGGTCGGCGCCCAGTTCCCAGCCGGCGCCGGGAACCGCCATTTTCACCTCCGCCTTGCCTTTATTCCGCTCTTCCAGAAAAGGCAGCATGTTGCTGTGATGTTCGAAGGCGGTCACCAGCACCTCGTTCTTCTTCGCGGAATACGGAAAGCTCTTAGCGACCAGGTTTACCGCCTGGGTGGTATTGCCGGTGAAAATTATTTCGGACGGAGAAGCGGCGTTCAGGAAAGCGGCGACTTTTCTCCGGGCGTCGTGGCACAATTCTTCCGTCATGGCGCTCAGGATATGGCCCGATCTGCCTCCCGCGCAGGCGCCATTGGCCGAATGATAATGGTTCACGGCCCGGATCACCCGTCCGGGCTTGAGCACGCTGCAGGCGTTATCGAAGTAAATGAGCCTTTTCCCTTCCACCGGGCGGCTAAGCGCCGGGAACTGGCCCCTGATTTTCTTTATATCCATTATTTGCTCCGGTTCAAGCCCGGCCCTTTTTATCGGTCTTTCGTTTTAGCGCTTTATGTTTTCCCGTCGTCCCGGTTAATTTCACGACCGGTCTCACCAGCGCGCGGCCGCGCGGGTTCCCGGCGTGGTCTATGCGCGGTCCCAGACATCTGTCGCCCAGCAGACAACGCCCGCATTCGGGCAGTTTGCGCTTTTCAGTCCTGGCGTCTGAAAGGTCCCCTTCGCCGCCCGAAAGCTTGATATAGTCCACGCTGCGGTCGGCGAACGGTCCCAGGAAGCAAGGAGGGATATGGTCGGCCACAGCCTTGATCCGGCCGCGCCGGCAGACTTCTAACGCTTTTATAAGCCAGGGGGAGGCCTCGGCGTATCCCGGCGCCAGCCAGGCGTTCTCAGCCGCCAGGCCGAGCATCTTTATGAAGCTGAACTGGATATAGTCCAGCCCGGGAAAAGCCGCCGCGGCGAAACGCGCGAAGGCGGGAAGCTTTTTATAATTCAGCGAAGTTATAAGATGGGTCAGCCGCACCCTGGCCCCGGCCCGAAGCAGGTTCCGCACTCCTTTAATCCTCGGACCGAGAGTGCCCCGCGTGCCCGTCAGACGGTCGTTGACCGCCCGCTCGTGCGAAGGGAAATTAACGTTGAAAAGACTCACACCCAGCGAGGCCAGCCTGGCCGCGTTCTCAGCGTAGGCGGAGGTAAGCGCGTTGGTCTGCAGTTCGACCGCGAGGCCTTTTTTTCCGGCGTGCTCCACTATCAGGGCGAGATGCGGCGAGAAGGTGGTCTCCCCGCCGGAAAGCGTCACCGAGCCGGCGCCGGCCGCGGCCTTCGCGTCGATAAGCGCGAGCACGCGCGAGAGCGGAAGCTCATCCTCGCGCCCGTGCGCCGAGCAGAAGAGGCACCTCTGATTGCAGGTTTTCGCTATAGGTATCAGTCCCATATCGCGTCCAGCACCGGCCGGCACGGATTGCGGCCGGCGATTATACGCGGCGGATTCGCCACCGGCGAAAATTCTCCGTCGCCGTAAAACTTCAGGTAATCGCCGTGCACTCCCAGACAATACTTTTTCACCCCGCACCTCCGGCAGCCGGCCGGGAACAGGATCTCCTTGCCGGGAAGCGTCCTCCACGCGTATTTCCACAGCCCGGCGGGAAGAACGCAAAGCGGAAAATGGTACAGTTTGAGCTCGAACGGAGATTCTCCCGCGCTCGAAAAAAACTTGGTTACGGCCGCGGCCGCGCCCGAATATCTAAGGCCCACTCTGGCCTTGTTCACACCCGCCATTCCCTCCATTTCCAGGAATATGAAAACGAGGGCTTTTATGCCCTTCAGGTTCTTAAGCGCGAACCTGTAAACCTTTTCCATATTACGCAGACTCATTCCTGTCAGCACGAAGCGCAGCTCTACGGCGGCGCCGCCGTTTTCCGGGGGAAGCAGGTTGCGTATCCCGGCCACCGTCTGCTCGAAGCTGCCGGGGGTCAGCGTGACCGCGTCGTGCGCGGCCGCGCTGTGGCCGCAGATGGACACCTGGAACTCCATGTTACCGAAGGAGGCGCATTTACCGGCGAAATCAGGGTACGCGAACATCCTGCCGTTGGTGTCGATAACGATCCTGGCCCGAGGAAAGCGCCCGCGTATATACCCCAGCAGCTCGAAAAGACGGGGATAGAGCGAAGGCTCCCCCCCGGTCAGGTAAATATCGGTCTCGCCTTTATCGAACTTGTCGACCCTGGCCTTCAGCGAGTCCAGCGAATATGAGCCGACGCCGTCGTAGCCGCGCGGGTTGGAGCACATAAGGCACTTATTGTTGCAAAGGTTCCAGACCGGTAGACATTCCATATTAACGGGGCGGTTTACGGCTTCATTACCGGTTTAAGTTCCGAATCGCCGTAGATGCGCAGGTATTCCTTCCAGATCCCTTCGCACTTCGAATAAAGGGCGCATTTAAGGCACTTGGGCGGTTTTTCACGGCCCAGCTCCCTGCGGCCCCTTACGGCGTCCATGCTTACGTAATCCGGGGCCACGTGCTGCACACTGGAGAACAGCAGGGCCTCTCTCGCCTCGCTTATCTGGCGCGGATAGTACCCGGCGAAATAGCAGAGCGGCACGTACCTTGCCGACCAGTTGCGGCCGCGCACCTGCGGCCCCCCTCCCGGCCAGGACTTGGCCAGATCGAGACAATCCCGCATATAAGGCGCGAATTCCGAGAGCTTAGGCATCAGCCGCCTGAAATCCTTATTAACCCCGCCGTAGTTCGGATCGGCGTAAATGAACTCCGAATTATAGAACCCGAAGCCGGAAATAAATTCTCCGGTCTCCGGAAGAAAGCGGAAGTTCTTACGGGTTACGGCGGTATTGGTGGCCACGATGCCTTTAAAGTATTTCTTCGCGTTCTCGATGCCGCGCAGAAGCTGCTTAAAACTTCCCTCCACCCTGGTAAGCGAGTCGTGCAGCGCGGCTTTATGAGCGTGCACGGAGAAGATCAGCATGGTCAGTCCGCTGTCGAAGACCCGGCGCGCGAAGTCCGGGTAGGAGAACATACGCCCATTGGTGGCCACCGCTATCTTTTTAAAACCGAATTTGCGGGCGCTCTCGACCAGCTCCGGAAAATCCGCCCGTATCGCGTTCTCCCCGCCGGCGAATTCAAGGTAATCGCAGCCCCTGCCGGCGGCGGCCGCCATTTCTTTTTTTACTTCCAGGGTCGTCCTTGCGGCGAACCCGCGTTTTTCGGAGTTGATGCAGAAGACGCAGCTATTATTGCACTGATAGCCGGGCACGATCATCACTTTTTTTTCGGCCTGGTTCTTCGTCATCTGGGAGTCGCGGACAAAACATGGCTCGTGCAGCCGTTAACCTGAAAACTTCAGTTGAAGTTTTCCGTCCGCATAGCGGACGCCCTTCGGGAGGCATACAAGGCTATGCCAGTGCCGTATCAAGCGCTGTGCGCCTCAGACGGTCACCTCGTCGGGCCGGGCGCGCATTGCGCTGGGCACTCTCCCCCAAGCTTGGGGGAGGGAATTCCGCAGTATAATTTTGTTCCCTGATTCTATCAATGAAAACCAGGGTAAACTGCGGGATTCAGGTTAACCCGCGCCGCAGGCCGTCGGGCTTATTTATGACAGTGTTTTCGTGCACACCCTTTCACAATAAGCCACACCGCCGCCGTACGTGCAGGGATTTGTGTAGTCGCTGTCGCCTGAGTCACATGAGGGGGGCGCGCAATCGGAGCCGGCGATGCAGACCCTGGTATAAACATAGGTGTGCACGTATTTATTATAGATGGCGGTCGAGCCTTCATAAAGGCCCGAACTGGCGTTGATGGTTCCGATCACTTCCAATTTATAAGTGTTGGGGGTGGCGGTTCCTATACCTACATTGCCGCCGGTAAAAACGGCGGAATAAGTGCCATTGGAAAAGTTATGAGTCCCTGTCCAGGTCGGTATAATAGCTTGGCTTAAAGCAGGGGCGGCGTCGGACCGCATGGCCGTGATCGCGGTGCCGCTGTGCGCGGAGAGGTCCGCAGTTTGAGTCGGGGCGGCGAACAAAGCGGAGGGAAGATCGCTGACCTGTATCGTATTGGACACGAAATTGGTCCCGTTGCCGCGCAAATAATTGCCGCCGGCGGCCACTACTCCGCCCGCGCGGTAACCCGTGGCGGCGTTCACGACCCCGTTCACGTCGAGCAGCGTCCCCGACGCCGGCGAAGTCGTCCCTATTCCGACGGCGCCCGTTCCTCCGGGCATAAGAGCGAGATTAGCTCCGGAATTGGTGATTATCTGATTCGGTCCGGATCCCGTAAAATCAATGCCAGACCCGTTGCCGCTCATGGTAAGCGCGGTCGCGCCGGCATAGGTATCGGTAATGCCGCCGGTAAAGGTTTTAGGGCCGGCAAAGATCTGACTGCCGGTATTCACCACACCCCGCGCGCTGGCGGAGGCGTCCGGCAGATTGAACGTTATGGTATTCGCCGTGTGCAGGGCTATGTTGAAATCGGTCCCGACGGTTCCGGTGGAGAGAGTCTTAAATTCTTCGCCGGTACCGCTGTCGTTGGTACCGATGAGCTGATTAGCTGTCGTGCTAAAGGGGAGCTGGGCGAGAGTGGTCGTGCCGCTCAGGTTGGAGAAGGCCGGCTGCGTGCAGGTGGGCGCAGCATCGCTTTTCAGCATGAACGCCCACGTATTAGCCGGGCAAATGCCGGTACCGGAGGCGGAACCCGTCGAGGGGCCCCAATATGAGCCGTAGCCTATCAGGTAGCGGTTGGCAGTGGCGGTAGTTGACCGGTTCGTGCCGCCCCTGCTTAAGGGGAGAATTCCGGTAGTGGACGCTCCCGCCAGATCTGCGGCCGGATGCACGTGGTCGCGCCGCGCGGCCACCGTAGCCGTGCCGGACGCCGCCGTGCCAAGAGCCGCCGGAAGGCTGGAGTCAAAAGCCAATATAGTCGCGTCGGTGCGTACGAACGTATTGGCGGAACCGCTCGCGTTGCTCGTGCCCAGAGTAAGGGCAGGGACCGCGCCTATCGCCAAAGCCACATCGCCCGCCTGCAGCGCGCTGGAAACGAAATTGGTGCCATTACCGCGCAAATAATAACCGTTGGCGGCGCCCCCGGCGAAGCGGTAACCGGTGGCCGAGTTCACCACCCCGTTGACATCAAGGGTCGCACCCGGGTTCGTGGTCCCGATGCCGACATTTCCGCCGCCGTTCGCATTTAACTGTATGCCCATCGCGTCGATAATTACCGGATAAGAAAGGCCGAGAGAATTGATAGTGGCCGTGGTCTTGAATATTAAATTACCGGATACGCTTATATTCCCGTTAACGTCCAGGACCTCCCCCGGCGCAGAAATTCCGATGCCGACCTTTCCGGAACTGTCTATGCGCACACGCTCGCTCACCGAGGTTGTTCCGGTCTGGAAACGCAGATTGTTCCCTTCCATCACAAGGTCGCTGTAGGAGCCGGGGCTGCCGTGCGCTACGCTGGTTATCTTGGAAAGGACGGCGGTGAAATCATAGGACAGCTCAAGCCCGGCGCCGTTGGTCCCGTCGCTGGTGCCGGCGATGATCTTGGGCGCGCCGCTGGTCGCGTAAGAACGCAGCGGGCCGCCCAAAGCGTCCACCGAGCCGTTGCTGTTTATCAACAAACGGTCGGTAAAGATTTCGGCACCATACGAGCCTGTCGCCGTCTTAAAATGGATGTTATTATCCCCGATGAGCCCTATTTGGGAGCGGGCGTTGCCCTGGTCGCGCAGCATAATGGACGCGTCGCTCGCTGTTAAGCTCTTGTCTATGACCAGATAGGCGCTATGGGTATCGGTGAGCGTTTGAGAATAGGAGGCGGGGGACGAAACTGGTCCTACCCGCAGCTCATTGCCGGCAACATCCAGTTTCGCGTTCGGCGAGGTCGTACCGATGCCTCCTTTGCCTGAGAAGTAGGCGTTCCCGGTGCCGCCGTCCAGCGTTATCCTTCTTATATTATCGGCACCGTTCGGAACCAGCGCTATTTGTCCGTCGGCGCCGGAGGAACCCACGATAAGGCCGGTCGCGCCGCCGATCCTTAAACCCGAAGTGCCGGTGTAAATTCCGTTCGAAAACTGATTGCTTTGATTTATACGAAGATAGCCTCCGCTCTGTTCAAGGGCGGCGACCCCCGAGAGGGCGAGAGCCCCGTAGATATCGAAAGTTTGCGCGGGAGACGTGGTCCCGATGCCGATCTTGCCCGCGTTCTCGAACAGCACCGAGGTGCCGAGAGCGGTAGCTCCGGTCCATTTCGGAAGATAGTTGACCGAGCCGCCGCCCGTCAGCGTTGTGCCTCCGAAGACGCCCACGAGGCTGGCATTCCAGTAAAGATTACCCCCTACGCTGTAAAGGGTGTTGGCCGTGGCTGAGGGGGTGGCGTCGTTGATGTAAATGCCCGCCGAACCGTTGTTGACGCCCTGTACGTGCAGAGTATTGAGCGGGCTCGTAGTGCCTATACCGACCAGGCCGCCCTTCACGACGAGCGTGGAGCCTCCCACTGAAAAATCGCTTCCGGTCACGGTCAGCGTGGAAATATTCGCCGTTTGTTCCACGGTCAGCGTTTTGGCGTAAACCCCGCGAAGACTGTCTATCACGACCGTGCCGTTCATATTGTAACCCGTACCCACGGCGTTGAAGGTATTGGCGGTGGCCGTCTGCGTGAAGGTCGCGTTCCCGACCACGTACAAGGCCTCGGTGGGATTCGTCGTACCGATGCCTACCCTCCCTCCCGCTATGATCGAATTGGCCGCGTTGCCGTCGATCAGGAGCGTGCCGCTGCTCATGTGCAGCATGGCGGCCGGATTACCAGTCCCGATACCCACTTTACCGCCGATTTGCGTCAGAGGCGTGACCGAAAGCAGTGGGTTGGGAACATCAGAGCCGGTGTTGGTGGAAGGAGTAAACACGTCAGCCACTGGCCCCAGCTGTTCCAGGCTTATCACGGCGTTACCGTCGGCATTGCCCGCGGTCCTTCGCAGACGCAGCTGGGCCATCGGGCCTAGAACATTGATCTCAAGGACAAAATCGTTGGAGGGGTCGTTCACTACGCTGGAAATAGCGAGCACATCGTTCCAATCACCGTTGGTCATACCTTGAGATATCGGTATGGCATACTGCTTTGACGCCGACCAGGAGCCGGAGACCGAGACGGAAATATAGAGGCTGTGGCTGCCGCCGCTGGTGATGAAACTCCCGATATCAACGGTATTACCGAGGAATTTGAGCGTGCGCGTCACATAATAGCGGAGGGACACTCCGGTCAGGCTGTAGGCGTCGCCGAAGTATTGCGCTCCGGCCGGCAGATAGATATTGGTCGAGACGTAGATGCCGCCGTACTGCGCGGCCGACGCCGAGGAGACGATAATGTTGTCGTTGGTAAATCTCAGTTTGGCGGTGTCTACGCCGAGCGACGCGTTGGAAGCGGTGAACGAGGAGGCGGTAATGCCCTGAGAGAACGTGCCGGACGCCGCATTGATGATGCTGTTGCCCGCCATGTTCAGCGTGGTGGTGGCGATATGGTTGCCCAGATTGTCGTATATAAAACTGATATCGGTCCAGGTGAGCCAGCCGCCGGGATCCTTTTTTAAGAGCTGGTTGGTGGCCCCGCCGCTTATATAGAGAGAATTCTGGTTAAGGTATACGTTATCGGTGAACGTGGCGCTTTTAACCACATAGACATCGCTTGAAACCTCGAGCTGTCCGTTTATGACGACATTGCCGGTGGTGGTAGAGATGTGCGTGAGCACGTAGGTGGAGCCGAATACGGAAAATCCTTTTACCGTAAAGTCGGGATTGGCTACAGTGCCGCCCACTCCATAACCTCTTAAATGGTCCAGAGCGTTCAATGCGGCCGCGAACGAAGCCCTTCCCGTCAGGCTAAGCCCGGAAAAGATCAAAATGACCGCCAGTTTTTTTATCCCTTTTCTCATATTCAGGATTTCTTTGCCGACCATTCTCCGCTTTCCGCGCTTATGCGGCTGATACCGCGCCGTCCGGACAAGCGCGTATATTGGTTCACCTAGTAAACCATTTAATTATACCAGATAAAGTATATATAATCCCGAAGAAAAAACGAAGTCCGCAGAACGGCGTTTCGTTAGCTGTCCGGCCAAACGATACTGCCCCGCCGACAAAGCACGGCGGGCGCGGTCCAGAAACGGCGCGTCATAGGTTGAACTGACTTAGGTACTGCTATAGCCGTCATCGGGAAGCCTTCGCTTTCCCGATGGCTTAGCCGCTGAGCGGAGCGCGGGCATACGCGCTAATTCGTCTTATCGGCGCCCGTGGCTGCGGCTGGCTTCGCTTCGGCGTCCTTAGCTTCGGCCGGTTTAGCCTCATCGGCCGGCAGGTTGGAGACCGCTTCTTTAGCGTCGGCGATATATATGCTGTCCGGCTTATCTTTAATGAAATTTTCAAGAGCCGCTTTGCCTTCGGCGGTCTTACCGTCGACCACCAGCTGAACGGCATCGGCCAGGGCCTTTTTTTCTTCGGCCAGCTTTTTCTGGGCTTTTTCCGAAACGCCGCCCTTCCAGTAGAGCGCTTCGGCGTCGGAACCCTGCTTGGAGCCGCGCACGGCGGCGACCGCCGAGACCCGGTTCTTGGATTCGAACTTCTTCTCGACCCTGGACTTCAAGCCGCTGAGCAGGTTGCTATAATAACTTTTCGTGTCCTTGCTATCGGCCGCGGAAAGCAGGTTCACGGCGAATACGACGATAAGACCGGTAAGTATCTTTTTCATAAAAGCAGCTCCCCTTTTCTATGACGCTCCATCGCTAAACTCGTGTAAATTTTACCATGTGTCCGAGATTTTTTCAATGACTATTAGTTACATCCCAAATCCTCCGATAAAGGAGGATTTGGGACCTCCTGAATTTTGGTGAAACTCATTCCCAAGGGCCCAAAAAATCAGTTTTATCTGATTTTTTGGGAGTTACTGCAGCAGCTTATCTCCGACGCTCTTAACCGAGGGGTCCAGCTGTTCGGCGCGGTCGACGAAAACCTTCACGTCGTCCAGCCTCCCAAGTTTGGCCGAGGCCCGGGCCGCGTTCAGCCAGATATTAGCGTCGTACGGATCGGCCTTGGAGGCTTTGAAATAATAATCTTTGGCCTCCTGATATTTTTCCGCTTTAAAACTCAGGTTGCCCAGATTGTTAAGCGCGGCCGCGTTGCCCGCGTCTTTTTCAAGGACTTTATTGAACTCTTTTACCGACTCTTCCGGTTTCCCGGACTGTGCGAACAGCATGCCCATGTTGTTAAGCGCGTCCGCGTCGTCCGGATTCTGCAGCAGGATCGCGCCGTAATACTTCTGGAAGTAATCAAAGCGCGCCTTCAGCATACCGGCGATCGCGTCTTTCACGCGCCCGACGAATTTATCATGGTCCGGATTGTTCTCGGCGTCCGTCTCCGGAAGGGTGACGGGCTCGAACTCGTTCCAGGCCGTTCTCACGTCCACCATTTTAACTTCGGCGGACATGCTCCGGTAGAGGTCGGCCTCGTGCTTTATCGAATCGTAGAAGTCCTTGCCGACCATGGTCGTCTCTACGCCGACCCAATAAGTGTTATTGTACTTTATCAGGTACTCCTCGGGTATGCCGACCTCCTTGGGGTCGGTGGCTTCGGTATCGAACATCAGCGCGATGTGGCTTGGGTAATCCAGGAGCATCGTGTGCAGGCCGGAAGCCTCGAAGAGGGCCGCGAAAATGGCCGTAAGGTCGTCGCAGTCCCCGCTTTTCAGTTTCAGCGTGTTCCTCGGGAACTGTACCGAGTCCGTGACGAACACTTTGGAGGATTTTTTGACAGAGAAGGGGCTCACCGGGTCGGCCAGGTAGCTGATACCCTTCTCGCCCAGACCCTCCCAGATCATCAGCGCCGTCAGAACGTTTCCGTCCATCAAACCGGATTCATCCTGGAATTTATCCTTTTCGTTCAGAACGAATCTGCTGAAGCCGAAGACCGGCGTGTCCTTGGGCGTGATGAAGTTGGCCAGCCTGTCTGCTTTATCCCAGATGATAGAGTCCTTGGAAAGCACTTTTATGGGCTGGTTGAGCGTGAAGGTCTTCTCCGCTCCGTCCTGATAATAGGTCATCGTGAGCTGGCATTGTATGGGGGTGTCCTCGTTGATGTTCAGGATGCGGTTATTGAGCGTGGCCATCAGGTTCACTTCCGCCGTGGACTTCGAAGCGATCTTCGGCACTATGGTGTCGGACGGGAAGTCCATGAAGTCCTTAAGGAAGAACGAGACCTTGACATTGCTGAAGGCGGTGTCGGTGTTGTTCTTCACGGCTATGCTGCCTATGGGGTTCTTCATATAATACTTGTAATTGGCGGAAAAGATGTAGCTGAGTTCCACCGGCAGGATCTCCATGGGAGCCATATTGTGGGAGGCGGGGCCGGCCGCTTCCGCGGCGGCAATTTCCGCGTCCGTTGCCGGGCCTTTGAAGTAAACGCGCAGGGGCGCGGAGAGCGTTCCGATATCGCCGGTCACCGAGACTCCGGCTACGGAGTAATAATATGTGGAATTCGACGCCAGCGAGGAATCTATAAATTCGGGCTTGTCCGCCATGCCGGTCTGCTTGTAATCGCCGTTGCGCGTATCGGACCTGAAGACGGCGAAGTTCTTGAGCCACGGATTTTTAGCCGTCTGCCAGGAAATGACGGCCTTCTCGATGTCTACGGATGATTTGAGGGCGGTAGGCGGCTCCGGCATATAAGAGATGGCGAAAGCCAGGATCTTGCCGGCCGCATAATCGGCTATATAGACCTTGTTGTCGGCCACGGCGATATACCGCGGGTCCATGAGCTCGCGCTCGCCGGGGCCTTTGGCGAAAAAGCTGGAGACTGATTTCCCCTGGTCGTCGAAGATCTTGACGCTGTAGGCGCCCCGGTCCAGAATGTAGAAATAAGACATACCGTCATAATCTATAGAAACGGGGTCCTGCAAAGTGGCGGGGTCGCCCCAAACGCGCAGGAACTTGCCGTTGGCGTCGGTAACTACGACCTGTTTAAGGTCCGTGTCCAGAATATACAGATTGCGGAGATTATCAGTGCGCACGCCCACAGGCTTGCGCAGATTAATATCGCCTATCACGGGGCCTATGGTGAACAGGAAGATGCCGTCGGAATTGAAAGCCTGTATGCGTTTATTCCCGGTATCGGCGACATAGATCACGCCTTTGCTGTTTACCGCGACGCCGCTGGGGTCGGAGAAATTGCCTTCCTTGGAGCCGCTTTCGCCGAACTGGTTCTGGTACGACCCGTCGGTGTTCAAGATCTGCAGGCGGCTGTTGTCGGTATCGGCGACGTAAAGCTGGCCTTTGGGATCCACGGCCATGCCGCGCGGCGCCTTCGCCTGGCCCTGCTGTTCGCCATTGCGCATCAGAGTCGTCTTCTTACTGTCGGAGTCGACCAGGATCACTTCCTTGGTCACAGGCAGATAGGCCGCCACGCCCAGGTCGGGCCGCACGGTGAAAACATCGGCCTTATAGGCGTATTTTTTAACCGGACCTTTGAGGTTGAAACGTCCCTGCGGCTGGGCATGCGGCAGTAAAGCCGGAGTATGCTCGCTCTCCAGCCGGATAGCCGTTATCTTTTTGTTGCCCTCGTCGGCGAGATAGAGCACTCCCGCGGGGTCTATGGCGATATCGCGCAGCTTCATGAACTCGCTCTTACCTTTGCCGCGGGTGCCGAAAGTTCCCAAAATTTCCCCCTCCGCCGAGAGCTCGCGCACTTTTCCTTCTCTGCCGTTGATAATATAAAGCCCGCCGTAGGCGTCTACCGTCACGCCGTCGTTGACGAAAGAGTAATCTTTAACGAACTTGCCGGTCGCGTCATATTTCACGATGAGGGAATTGTCCGCGTCCGCGGCGTAGATGAACCCCGTGTTGTCTATCGCGATCCTGGCCGGCTGGAACCTGGTGGTATTATCGGCTTTCAGCGTCAGGAAACCGTACAGAAAAATACCGTCGGAGTTGAAAACTTCCACGCGGGAATTGCCGGTGTTGGCCACGTAGACCCGTCCGTCCGGCCCGAAGTTGACGTCCAGCGGATTATCCAGCTGACCGGGGAGCGCGCCGTCGCTCGAGAAGGTCCACAGAAGCGCGCCGTCCGCGTCCAGCACGGCGATCCTGGAATTGCCGGTATCGGCCACGTAGATCCTGCCGTTGCCCGCGCTCAGGCCGTTCGGTTCTTTCAGCGGCGCTGAACTTTTTTTGAGGAGTTTGCCCTGGGAGTCGAAGATGAAGACCGCGTTGGCTTTGGAGTCGGAAACCAGTATTTTACCGTCCATTATGCCAACGGCCGAAATCTTGACGAAGGCCGGATTGGTGACCTGGCCTTTGAACTCTATCTTTTCGTAAGCCGACAAATTAAGTCCGGCGGCGAACAAAATGGCTGGAAGCAGGAATTTGAGCATCTTACCCTCCACTTAAATGAAACAAGGTTACAGTGATAATTATAGTTAAAAAAGAAATAAAGTCAAAACATACGGTTCCTCTTCCATTAACAAGCGGCTGAACGATCCCGCGCAAAATCCCTCCGACATAAAGAAACGCCGGAAAAACCGGGGCTTTGACGATCCGTTCGCCGTGGCGCGGCGGACCCGAAGCCTTCAGCCGCATATTAGAAATATTAAAAGCCTTTTAAGTTTTTTTACTTTCGCCGCACCCCTCTTAACATGTAAAATAAGAATTAAGTTGTAAGCGGTAAGGATCAAGAGCGGGCCGCGCCGTTATAATGGATTAACGGAACTTAATCCTTACACCTTGATCCTTGATTCTTAAGACTTACCCTCGGTCGTTATAAGGAACCAACAATGAACATTACATTTATAAAAAGACTCATTTTCACCTCTATCGGCAGGAAGGCCATTATGGCGGTCACCGGCCTGATGCTGGGCGGCTTCATGCTGTTCCATCTCGCCGAGAACCTGCTCCTGTTCAAAGGAGAAGTGGCTTACAACACCTGGGTGGATTTTCTGCTCGCGAACCCGCTGCTCCCGCTGCTCGAACTCGGACTCGCGGCGGTTTTTCTGGCGCACATCGGGTCCGGCGTCTGGGTACGGCTCGAGGACTGGCTGAACGCCCCGCGCGGTTACGAGGCACGCAAATGGCAGGGCGGCAGGACCATCGGTTCGGCCACCATGCTCTATACCGCGGCGCTTATCCTGCTGTATCTGATCTACCACATGATCACTTTCCGCTTCGCAGACCATTCCGTCGGCTTCTACCAGATGGTCACCTCGGCCTTCAGAAAACCCGTCTTCACCGCGGTCTATGTGGGCGGCGCCCTGGCGCTGGTCCTTCACCTGACCCACGGCATGCAGAGCGCCTTCCAGACCCTGGGCCTGAACCATCCTAAATACACGCCCTTTATAAAAATAGGCGGCTGGCTGGTGGCCCTGACGATGACCGGGTTCGCGCTTATCTCGGTCTATTACCTGCTTAACCTCGACGTCAAAGCCGCGGGCGATATGATGCAGGTGACGATACAGTAGGCGGACAGGCTGTAGGCAGTCAAGACTATTAGGTAAGAATCAGTTCCGGCTAAAACTAACGGCCTTCAGCCTACAGCCTAAACAGCTTAACAATTGTGCTAATAACAGGAGACTAATATGAGTTTAGACGCTAAAACACCAGCGGGGCCGATAGAAAAAAAATGGGCCAGCCATAAATTCAATCTTAAACTTGTCAACCCGAATAACAGAAGAAAATATGATATTCTGATAATAGGCTCCGGTCTGGCCGGCGCCTCCGCGGCGGCTTCGCTGGGGGAACTGGGGTACAACGTAAAAGTCTTCACCCTGCACGATTCCCCCCGCCGCGCCCATTCCATCGCGGCTCAGGGCGGCATCAACGCCGCGAAGAACTATCCTAACGACGGAGATTCCGTCTGGCGCCTTTTCCACGACACCGTCAAAGGCGGCGACTACCGCGCGCGCGAAGCCAATGTCTACCGCCTGGCGCAGATCTCCAACCAGATCATCGACCACTGCGTGGCCCTGGGCGTGCCCTTCGCCCGCGAGTACGGCGGCCTGCTCTCCAACCGCTCTTTCGGCGGCGCCCAGCTATCCAGGACTTTCTACGCCAGAGGCCAGACAGGCCAGCAGCTCCTGCTGGGAGCCTACTCGGCGATGATGCGCCAGGTCGCGGCCGGCACGGTGGAGGTGCTGAACCGGCGCGAGATGGTGGACATCGTGCTCAAGAACGGCAAGGCTCGCGGCATCGTGGCCAGGAATCTCGTCACCGGCGAGCTGGAATCCCACGCCGGGCACGCCGTGCTGCTGTGCACGGGCGGTTACGCCAATGTCTTTTATCTCTCCACCAACGCGGCAACCTGCAACGTCTCGGCGGCCTGGGCCGCTTACAAACGCGGCGCCGGGTTCGCGAACCCGTGCTTCACGCAGATCCACCCCACCTGCATCCCGCGCTCGGGCGAGCATCAGTCCAAGCTTACGCTGATGAGCGAGTCCCTGCGCAACGACGGGCGCATCTGGGTGCCCAAGACCAAGGGAGACAAGCGCCCCGCCAACAAGATACCGGAAGCGGAGCGGGATTATTTCCTTGAGCGCCGCTACCCGGCCTTCGGCAATCTCGTGCCCAGAGACATCGCCTCACGGGCCTCCAAGGCCATGATAGACGAAGGCTGCGGCGTCGGCCCGACGGGCCTGTCGGTCTATCTGGATTTCCGCGATTCCATCAAGCGCAAAGGTCTTGAAAAGATCAGCGGCGAATACGGGAACCTCTTCGACATGTATTACCAGATCACCGACGAGGACGGCTACAAGACCCCCATGCGGATCTACCCCGCCCCCCATTACACGATGGGCGGACTGTGGGTGGACTACAACCTCATGACGACCATCCCCGGGCTCTTCTCCCTGGGAGAGGCTAACTTCTCGGACCATGGCGCCAACCGCCTGGGGGCCTCCGCACTCATGCAGGGACTGGCCGACGGCTTCTTCATAGCCCCGTCCACCGTGGGCGGCTACCTGGGCGCCTCGAAGTTCGAGGAGGTCTCCAATAGCGACGCCGAATTCGGCGCGGCAGCCCGGACCGTGCAGGACAGGATGAACAGGATCCTCGCCATTAAGGGCAAAAAAACGCCCTCCGAACTGCACCGCGCACTGGGCGACGTCATGTGGAACGACTGCGGCATGGCCCGCAACGAAGCCGGCCTGAAGAAAGCTCTGAAGAAGATCCCTGAGATCCGCGAGGAGTTCTGGTCGAATGTGATAGTCCCCGGCGCGGAAAAGGACTTCAACCAGACGCTGGAAAAAGCGATGAAAGTGGCCGACTTCCTGGAATTCGCCGAGCTTTTCGTCAAGGACGCTCTGGAGCGCAAGGAATCCTGCGGCGGGCATTTCCGCGAAGAGTCCTGCACCGCCGAGGGCGAGGCGAAGCGCGACGACGCGAATTTCTCGCACACGAGCGTCTGGACTTACGCCGGAGAAGGCAAAGAGGCGGTCCTGGACAAAGAGCCGCTCACCTTCGAGCACATCAAGATGGCGGAACGGAGCTATAAATAAAGACAGGTACAGGTATAGGTAACGACAGGTAGAGGTATAGGTAAAGGTATAGCAAAACCAAGGAAATAACCTAACTTACTCTACCTATACCTCTACCTTTACCTGCTGTTAATGGAGAACTTATCATGAACAATACGAAACATTTTAACGTTACCATCCGGGTATGGCGCCAGGACGGGCCGGACGAGCCGGGCCGGATGAAAGCGTACAAGGTCAAGGATGTTTCCCCGGACATGTCTTTCCTTGAGATGATAGATCTGCTGAATGAAGGCCTGATAAAGAAGAACGAAAAGCCCATAACCTTCGAGAGCGACTGCCGCGAAGGCATCTGCGGCTGCTGCGGCCTGGTGGTCAACGGCGACGTGCACGGCCCGGACGACCACTCGACCGTCTGCCAGCTGCATATGCGCAGGTTCAAGGACGGCGACATTATCACGGTGGAGCCCTGGCGCATAAAATCGTTCCCGATACTTAAAGACCTGGTCGTGGACCGCTCCGCCTTTGAGCGCATAATGGCGGCGGGCGGCTATATCTCCGTCAACACCGGCGCGGCCCCGGACGCCAACGCGACCCCGGTGAACAAGGACGACGCCGAGGAGGCCATGGACGCGGCCGCCTGCATAGGCTGCGGCGCCTGCGTGGCCGCCTGCCCGAACGGCGCGGCGATGCTGTTCACGGCGGCCAAGCTTTCGCAGTTCGCTTTGCTGCCGCAGGGTCATCCGGAGCGGGCGCGGCGCGCGATCTCCATGCTGGAGGCGATGGACAAGGAAGGTTTCGGCAACTGTTCGAACGAGTACGAATGCGAGGCGGTCTGTCCGAAGGAAGTGAAGGTTTCGAACATCGCGCGGATGAACCGCGAGTTCCTGCTGGCGAACTTCTTCGGCAAAGCCGAGCCCAAAACCGTCGCGGGCCATCTGATCTCGACCCCGGACATCCCCGAAGACGAATAACTAACGACAGTGGTTAGTGGACAGTGGCTAGTGGTTAGTGAACAGCTATAAGGAAACGGCAGGTTTACCCAGCCCTTTTGGCTCAGGAAGTTTGGCTGATCGACGTTAGCTTGACCAATTGCCAGTGCGACGAAGCCAAAAGAGCTGGGCCTGCAAGTTCGCAGGGCCTGCCGGGCATGGGGCCAATCGGTCCTGCGGCCGGCCCGGCGACTTCGCGCCGGTTCCTCCTCGGCCCGATTGGCCCCATGCCCGTCACCCGCTCCACCGATCTGCCTGCCGCACTTTAAATTTATAACGAAGAACCCTGAAAATATAAATACATGTTCCCACCCTTATTGAAGATACGTCCATAATGACCCGCCCGGTGGAACCCGATCTGAAAAACTAAAATAAATCACACCGATTTACGTCTTCAACTACATGGAACGATATGAAATTTGAATTAAACCCTTATAATCGAAATCTTCCGAACGAGTATTTTCTGAATGATTTGAGGTCTATTGCGACTAAACTGGGACTTAATTCCCTTAGCATTGAAGAATATAGCAAACATGGGAAGTACCACCCTTCTACACTCACAAGAAGATTTGGATCTTGGACAAAAGCAGTCACTTTAGCAGGTTTACAAATAAGAAAAAATCCGAAGATAGATAGCACTGTGCTTTTGGAGGATTTAAAAAGAGTCGCCTGTGTTTTAAATAAGAAGTCTGTTACAGTAAACGAATACAAATCACTTGGCAAATACGATTCACAACCGTTTATTAGGGCTTTTGGTTCATGGTTTATTGCATTGGAAAAAACTGGATTAAACAAAACGAGAACACTTGGTGTCACAAATGAACAATATTTTGAGAATCTTAAAACGATTTGGACAAAGCTTGGACGACAACCAAATTATGCTGAGATTATAAAACCTTTCTCAAAATATTGCGCTGGAGCATATGAACGCAGATTTGGCACTTGGCGAAAAGCGCTTGAAGCTTTCATCCGATATATTAATGAAGGCGAAAACGAACCCGTAATTAAAAAGGAAGTTACTATCCCAATTTCTAAAAGTTCGGGGACGGAGGGTATTTCACACAAAACAAAACGGAATATAAATTGGAGATTGCAATTTATTGTACTTCGACGCGATAATTTCAAATGCATAATTTGTGGGAAATCTCCTGCAAAAAATCCCGAAGTGGAACTTCACGTTGACCACATAAAAGCCTGGGTGAAAGGCGGCGAGACGACTTTGGATAATTTGCAAATGCTTTGCTCAGTCTGCAATATCGGCAAAAGCGATTTGGATATGCATAATTAATGCCCCTGTTTAAAACGCAGCCCTCTTACGGGCGGGTCATTCGGATGTATCTTGAGAGGGCGGGGTCAAGATGTTATATTTTTAAGGGGACGCCGGGGATTAAAGTTATCAGAGACCTACTGCGCGTAAGTTTTATTATTGTGTGTTCAGGTGAATAAATATTAGACGCGGCGGGCAAATTAATGGAGTGGGTGACGGGCATGGGTTGGATCGGGCCGAGGAGGAACCGGCGCGAAGTCGCCGGGCCGGCCGCAGGACCGATGGGCCCCATGCCCGGCAGGACCCGCGAACTTGCAGGCCCGCCGTTTCCTTTGCCGAAAATATCTCAACTTGTAAAAGAGAGGACACTATGACCGACAACAAACTTAAATTCAAGTATCAGGAGATGTTCGAGTTGGGGAAATCCAAAACCAAATTCCGCAATGTTTCTAAAGACGGCGTTAAGGTCATTCAAGCCGAGAATAGAGAAATTTTAGAAGTCGAGCCGAAAGCCCTTGTACAGCTCGCACATGAAGCCATTCGGGACGTCTCCTTCCTGCTGAGACCTGCACACCAGCAACAGGTCGCCGCTATCTTCTCCGACCCAGAAGCTTCCGAGAACGATAAGTTCGTCGCTTACTGCATGCTCGAGAACGCCGCCATCTCCGCGCAGTTCGAGCTCCCCTTCTGCCAGGACACCGGCACCGCCACCGTAGTCGCCAAAAAAGGCGAGCAGGTCTGGACCCGCTCCGACGACACGGAACTCCTGAGCAAAGGCGTCTGGGAGGCCTATACCGGCGAGAACCTCCGCTACTCGCAGACCCTGGCCCTCGACATGTATAAGGAAAAAAATTCCGGCAATAACCTGCCGGCACAGATAGACATCTACGCGAAAAAAGGCATGGAATATGAATTACTGTTCGTGACCAAAGGCGGCGGCTCGGCCAACAAAACGATGCTCTACCAGGAAACCAAAGCCACGCTGACCCCGGAAAAGCTCGAGCCATTCCTTATAGAAAAAATGATGTCGCTCGGCACCGCTGCCTGCCCTCCCTATCATATCGCTTTCGTCATAGGCGGCACCTCAGCCGAGATGTGCCTCAAGACCGTAAAGCTGGCTTCCACCGGCTATCTCGACGGGCTGCCGGATTCCGGCAATGAAGGCGGCCGCGCTTTTCGCGACAAAGCCCTGGAAGCAAGGCTGCTGGCCGCGGCTTACAAAATAGGCTACGGCGCGCAGTTCGGCGGCAAGTATTTCGCGCACGACGTAAGAGTCATCCGTCTGCCGCGCCACGGCGCCTCGGCCCCCATCGGCATGGGCGTGTCATGCTCAGCCGACAGGAATATATTGGCCAGGATCGATAAGGGCGGCCTCTGGCTCGAGGAAATGGAGCGGAACCCGGGCCGTCTGATCCCGAAAGAGATCCGGGCTAAATTCTCCTCCTGTTCCAACTGTGTGAATATAGATCTCAACAGACCGATGAAAGAAATTACGGCTGAACTCTCAAAACATCCTATCGGCACCCGGCTTTCGCTGAACGGGAAGATAGTCGTGGCGCGGGACATCGCCCACTCAAAATTCAAAGAGCTTCTGGACGCGGGCAAGCCACTACCCGAGTACCTGAAGGCGCATCCCGTCTACTACGCCGGCCCGGCCAAGCAGCCTAAGAACAAGCCGTCCGGCTCCTTCGGCCCGACCACGGCCGGCCGCATGGACTCCTACGTCGGCCTCCTGCAATCAAAAGGCGCGTCGCTGGTCATGATCGCCAAGGGCAACCGCTCGCAGGCCGTCACCGACGCCTGCAAAAAATACGGCGGCTTCTACCTGGGCTCGCCCGGGGGGCCTGCGGCCCTTCTGGCCGAGCGGAACATAAAAAAGGTCGGCACGCTGGACTATCCCGAACTGGGCATGGAAGCCGTCTGGGAAATAGACGCGGAGGACTTCCCCGCCTTCATCCTTGTCGACGATAAAGGCAACGATTTTTTTAAATGATCAGAACAAGGAAAGGCCCGGCGGGCGGATCCGGAAAGACCGACTTTATAAAACTGGAGGCTGTCTTCCGGCGCCTTTTCTCCGAAGGCAGGGCGGCCGAACTGCTGCGGACCGCGTTCGCATTGCTTAAGCATGAGAAAAATTCAGGGGCGGCCGTGAATTTTATTCTCTTCCGGCTGCCGGGCGACACCATCTTCCATTCTAAAACTTCGGCCCAATCCTTCACGGTGGAGAAAGCGGCGATCTTCTACCGTCTGGCCGAACTCTGCCGCGACAAAGGCGCCTTCTGGGAAATGGACAAACTGCTGGCTCTGTACCTAAGTGAAGGCCGCGATGAACTTACCGTCTTCTTAGCCCTATGCCTGACAGGAGAACTTTGCAAGGCCTACGCCCTGGCACCCGCGCTGTTCAAAAAATATCCCTCCGCCGAAACGTTTTTTTTCGCCGCCGATCCCTGGGTCAATATCCACGGGACGGACCGGATAAATGCGGCGCTTTCAGAAGTCGAAGCCGCGCTTGCCGGACTCAAAGGCCCGGCAAAAGAACTGGCCGCGGTCCACCTCTTCGCCCTGTCGGAAAAAGCTGGAAAGAAGCCGCCCTTTAAAATCCCGCACATGCGCAAGGCCGCCGAAAGCGTCATTTATATGCCGGCGGCCGAAATATTCCTGGACCGGCTTGAATTTGGAAAGGCGGAGGCGCTTTTACGCACCGCCGACAACGCCTGGCCCGCCTACGAGGGCGCTTGCGGGAAGCTGGCCGAAGCGATGTTTTGCGGAGGCAAAAGAGAGGCGGCCATCGGTCTTCTGGCCTCCAGGCAGAGTCTCATAAACTCGCCCGGATTCAGCGCCTGGCGGGGACAACTGCTGCTCTTCGCCGGCCGTTACGGAGAAAGCGTAAAGGAGCTGACGCAGGCCATCGCGGACGGCAACGGTCTGGGCTGGTGCTGGAGAGGAGCCGCCCTCTTCAAGCTGGGCAGGAACGGTCCAGCCATGAAAGACCTTGATCAGGCCCTTAAAACAGCTCCTAACGATCTGGAAGCAAGGGTCTGGCGGGCGGAACTGCTGCGGACTGGAAGAAAATACGCGCCGGCGCTTAAAGATCTGGCGCATGTGCTCAGTATAATGCCGGGACATCCGTGGGCGCTTGCCAACCTGGCGCTCCTGGCCGCCGAACGCGGCGACCGCGCGGGTTATACGGGGCATTTCTTACGCCTGCCACAACAGGTTAAACTCGCCTGCGAACATGCGGGAGGCGATCCCGCCGCCTTATCCGGACTGTTGAAGAAGTTAAAAGGCATACGCAGACACGAACCCCGCTTTTTCCACACCGTGATAACCCGGTAAAATTATCAGGCGCGAAACGAATATGAACGGTTTCGAGATAAAGGACCTTTCCGGCGACCTTGGCCTCGCAGTTAAAGGCCCCACCCTTGAAAAAGCCTTCGAGAACGCGGCCATGGCTTATTACTCCCTCACTTCGGACCCGGCCGCCGCAGAGCCCGCCCAAACGCTTAAGACGGAAGTCAAGGGTGATGAACCAGGTCATCTGCTGGTAAATTTTATTAACGAGCTCATCTACCTCTTTGAAACCAAAGGCTTCCTAGCCGGGTCGTGCACGGTGGACATCGCCGAGAGAGCGGACGGCGGACTCGTACTTTCAGCCGCGCTGAAAGGCGAGACTTTCGACGCCGCGCGCCACGGGAAAGAACTGCTGATAAAAGCGGCCACGTACCACGAGCTTAAAGCTGTTAAAACGCCAAGAGGCTGGCTGCTGGAAATAGTGCTGGACATATAAACGCGGGAACGAACTATGACAGATCCGAATATAAGACGGCTGGACGCGAACCGTATCGAGATCCTCCCTTCCTATAAAAAGGGAATGAACGTCAGCGCCATTATTTACGCCGACAAGACCATCGAAGCCCTCCTTGAAAGATCGGCCCTCGACCAGGCGGCTAACGTCGCCACGCTGCCCGGCATCGTCGGGCACGCCCTGGCGATGCCTGATATCCATACCGGCTACGGCTTCCCAATAGGCGGCGTTGCGGCTTTCGACCCGTCCGGCGGAGGCATCATCTCTCCCGGCGGGGTGGGCTACGACATCAACTGCGGCGTGCGGCTTTTGAGGACGGCCCTGCGGAAACAGGAGATTGAAGTTGAACTGCGGAGCCTCGTTGACGGTTTATACGCCAATATTCCGCTTGGCGTTGGGTCCGAAGGACGCATAGAGCTTGATCCGCGCAGCGGGAAAGAGATACTCCTGAAAGGGGCCCGCTGGGCGGTGGAGAACGGCATGGGTTCGGAAGAGGACCTGGAGCGCACCGAATCCGGCGGCGTCCTGCCCGACGCCGACCCGTCGATCATCTCGCAAAAGGCCTATGAGCGCGGCAGACGGCAGCTGGGCACCCTCGGCTCCGGCAATCATTTTCTGGAAGTCCAGTACGTGGACGAGATTTACGACCCAGAAGCAGCGGCCGCGCTGGGGCTCTCAAAAGACCAGGTCACCGTGATGATACATACAGGCTCCCGAGGCTTCGGCCACCAGGTATGCACCGACTTCCTGGAGGTGATGCGCGGGGCCGCGAGACGATACAAGATACCGCTGGCGGATATGGAGCTCGCCGCCGCGCCGTTTTTCAGCAAAGAGGGTCAGGACTATTACGCGGCCATGAAAGCCGCCGCCAACTACGCGTGGGCAAACCGGCAGGCGCTGACCCATTGGACGCGCGAAGTCTTTGAAAAGACCTTCGGCCGCTCCGGAGGCGATCTGGACATGGCCCTCATCTACGACGTGGCGCACAATATCGCAAAGCTTGAAGAACATAAAATGGGACGCGCTGTACGGCAATTGGTGGTGCACAGAAAAGGCGCCACCCGTGCTTTCCCTCCGGACCACCCCGAACTCCCCCCTCTCTACCGGAAATCGGGCCAGCCCGTGATCATCCCCGGCGACATGGGCCGATATTCGTATCTGCTGCTGGGCGCAAAAGGAGCCATGGCCGACACCTTCGGCTCCGCCTGCCACGGGGCCGGGCGGCTCATGTCGCGCCACGAGGCGATGCGCCGGGCGCGCGGCCGCTCCATAACCGAAGAGTTGGCCGGACAGGGCGTCATAGTGCGCGCCGCCGGCAGGTCCACTCTGGCCGAAGAAATGCCCGAAGCCTACAAAGACGTGAACGATGTTATAAGGGTGGTAAGCGCGGCCGGTTTAGCCGCAAAGGTCGCGCGGCTCAAACCCCTGGGCGTGATAAAAGGATAAGCGCCAGGCCGGTAAAGCTTCAGCCCCGGCGGCGCTCAGAGAACGGCGGCCGGCAACCGATCCCTGATCGCTATACGCTGCTGCTTTCTGGCCAGCAGCGTTACCCAATAGGCGCCGGCCAGCGCGAGCGCCAGCCCCGCCATCTGATAAGCCTGTATCTTCTCCATACCGAAAGCCGCGGAAAGAAGCGCCGTCAGCACCGGATAGGATAATACTATCGCCGTTGCCTTGGAGAGGTCCATATTGAGGATAGCCTTGTACCAGAGAATATTATTTAAGGCCGTAAGGATCACGCCCCAGACCGCCACTATCGCGAAAGTCTTAAGCTCGGGCTGGAAATGGAATACGGGAGTGAAAAATCCGGCGGCGAACAGCGGCAGTATGCCCAGCGCCGCGTACAGGGTTCTGGCCGATGCGACGAAAATGTGGGAGATCCCTTTGGGCAGCTTTTTACTGATGAGGTGCGAGATCTGGTAGGAAAGGGGTATCGCCATAACTATCAGATCGCCGGTCCAGCGGAATGTAAACCGCTCTTTGAAGACTATCAGCATGGTCCCGGCGAGGACCAGCGCGGTCCCGGCGAGCTGCCTGGCGCAGATCTTCTCCCGCAGAAAAATGCTGCTCAGTATTATCGAATAAATAGCTTCGATCTGGCCGATTATCGCGGCATTGGCCGGAGTAGTGTACTTAAGCGCGATGATAAGGCCGATTATCGGCAGGGCGCTGCCGAAAAAACCTATGCCAAGCAGACTGAGCGCCAATTCCGGCCTGAAGTATTCCCGCAGGACTTTGTTTTTTATTATCCAGGGGATAAAAGTCGCGAAGCCCAGGGCCGAACCGAGAAAAGCGAACAGCACGGGCGAGACCCTGCCGGCGGCCAGATAGCCGAATATCGGGATAAAGGAATTTATGCAGACATTTAACCAGATCGCGCCCAAAGGGGTGATGTTCATGTTTAAATTATAGCCTTTCCGGAGGACTTTTCAGAATTATTGAGCCCTGCGTAAATAATGTCCGTGTTGGAGGCTTGGATTTGAGATGAATGCGAGGCGCGACGAACGAGCATACCGGTGGTCTGTGAGCGAGGAGCAACGAGGCAGTCGCTCAAAGGCAAGCCTCCCTTTCCCTTTGGGAAAGGGCCGGGCGCTTTTGGGCTGCAACTTCGTCACAAATCGCTTACATAGCTCAGCTATGCTGCGCTCTTTGTTCCTTGTTTCGCTCCAAAATCGGCCCGGCCCGCGCGGACATTATTTACGCAGGGCTCAATAGCCACAATAAGGCACAAAAGTCACAGAAAGATCTCTCACACAAAGCCGCGAAGCGGACTGCGAAGCAAGAACAAAAACTGCGATTCACGTGGATGGGCAGGATATACAGGATAGGGTCTAATATCCGAAATCCTGTTCATCCTGTATATCCATGTTAATCTTTTCCCGCCTCTTCTTCGTGTCTTTGTGCCTTCGTGTGATAATGCTCGTATTCCCTTTTTATATCCTGTTAGACTTTAGCCTATGGCCTTCCGTTATTTATATAATCTGGTTGGACTTCAACTATGAAAAACTACCATTTTTTACCGGTTTTCCTGGCGCTTCTGGCTTCGTATATCGGCCTTCACTTATACTCGGCCTCCTGGTTCTCACGCGGCTTCGCTTTATCCGACGCGGCCGCCCGCAATCTCCGCCTGCTCTTTCTGCTCCTTGCCCTGTTCTCGCCGCTGACGATGTTCATGCGGCATCGCTTTAACGATCCGGCTCTAGACTGGTTCTATGCACTGGGCTATTCCTGGATGGGGATAATATTCCTGGCCGGCATGGGATTCCTGTTCGCGGACCTGATCAAGCTCGGCTTGAAACATTTTCTCAGTCCGGCCGGGCTGCAGTATTACCGCTACATCGTCATAGCTGCGCTCGGGCTGATCCTGCCTTACGCTTTGTACAGCGGCGTAAAAGATCCCGGGACCAAGGAGCTCACGATCGCGGTCCCTAACCTGCCCGCCGCCATGGAGGGCCTGAGGATCGCCCAGATCTCGGATATTCACCTGGACTCCGAGTACAAGCTCCGGCAGTTCTCGGACACCGTAGACATCGTCGCCGCCGCCAAACCCGACCTGGTGCTGTTCACAGGCGACCTGGTAGACCCTGGACTGACAGAAACCGGCGTCGAACAGGTCGGAGAATTTATCCACAAACTCAAGCCTAGGCTGGGTATCTACGGTGTTCTCGGCAATCACGAATATTATTTCGGCTACGAAAAGTCCGTGGCCTGCTACAAGAAATTCGGAATAGAGCTTCTGAGGAACGAAGCCGCGGACGTGGGCGGGGCGGGACCCGCTCTTTTAGGCCGGGGCGCAAAGATTACCGGCTCAGCGGACGCCGATAAACCTCAGGATCGAGGCCAAAAGGGCGGGGCAAGCCCCGCACTTTTTCCAAGCGTGCCAAAGGGCGGAGCAAGCATCCGCATAATCGGTTTCAGCGATATACTTACCGAGAAGATGACTGAAAAAGACGTCAAAGATATACTATTGAAATATCGCCGCCCGGAGATATCGATCCTTATGACGCATCAGCCGGTGATGTATCCGCTGATGGCCGAAAGCGGGGATTACGTGGGCTTCTCCGGCCATACGCACGAGGGGCAGATCTTCCCGTTCCACATCTTCACCCGCATGTTCTATAAATATTTTTATGGTCTGTACCGCGTCAAGAATTCCGTTTTTTACGTTACCTCCGGAACAGGAACGTGGGGCCCGCCCATGCGCTGGCTGGCCTCTTCCGAGATACCTATTATCACACTGACGGCAAAAAGCAAGTGATTAGTGGCTAGGAGCCTGTCCGACATAAGGAATTTTGGCTGCAATTGTCGTTTTTTGCCTGGTCACGGATAAGCCGCATAGCGCCTTTCCGCGACCCCACCTCGGCGTTTTCGCTTATGCAGGAAAACGCCTGCGGTCTTGCGGACTGGCCGCGCGGCATAAAGATGCCGCGCTCTGCCAGTCCTCACCTTTGCGACGCTCAACTTACAGGTTCATTGGAGCCTGCGCGTTTCGCGTCGCTTCGACTCGGCTTCAAAAACCGTCAATTTCGCCTTAAAAACCTTATGTCGGACAGGCTCCTAGTGGCGAGTGTTTAGTAAAGCAGTCTCCTTCACTAACCACTAGCCACTCGCCACTCTCGTTTTCAGTCCGCGAAGTGGATCACGTAGCGGTTTATGGGGCCTACGGTCATGGAAGCCAGCAGCGCGAGGGCCCAGGGAGAGCCGGCCAGGGCGGCTTTGGCGACGGAGACCATGGGAATAGGAAGCAGCGTCAGAGCCGACACCCCGACATGGAAAGCCAGTTTTGCGGAATCGACCGCTATCACTTTACCCTGAGCGCCGCGGGAGATGTCATACCTGAGCTTGGCGCCTGTCTCCTCTACCTTGGGAAGGTTGGCTATTAAAAGCAGGGCGGAGAAGCCGAAGGCGACGGCCGCCGCTGCCGCTGCTTTAGCCTTCTGAGCGCCTTTCAGATCTCCGCGCTCCACAGCCTCCCAATTCCTTTCGCGAACCTCGTCCCAGTAATTGACCGCCTGATGCACCAGACCGGTCTTATTTATATCCTGCATCGGAGCCGGCGCTGGAATTTGAGAGGCTGAATTCAACAAGGGCACTTTTGAAGCGAGCGGGGTTCTTTTGGCGGGTGGCGGCGTTTCGAGCCCGGCCTCGGGTCCGACGGGACCGGGGGCAACAGTTTCAGACACCCGGCCGCTGTTCTTAGAGCCGTCAAAAAACCGGGAATAGCTGTCTACGGAGCCAATGGACGCGGAGAGAGCTTCAAGCCCGCCGAACGAGGCCGTCTGAGCGGAGCCCGCCGCTGCCGCGCCGGCCTGATGTTCCTTTACCGCTTTGCAGCCGTAAGAGGCGAAATAGATGACTTCGGTTTTAAATTCCTTATTTAACAGCGTATCGGCGGTCTTAAGATCTTCGCCGTTCAGGTCACAGGTCCTGAACCTCTTTACCAGCGCCGAGACCTTTTCTTTTTTAACCGCCAGTTCTTTAGCCGCGGACTCGCCGTAATTTTTGGCGACCGCCGCGAGGATCTCCGGGGTAAGGACGGAGGGCAGTCTTACGGTCTGCTCGGACGACCATGCGGAGGAAGCCTCTTTATAAAGCGCCGGAAGATCCAGAGCAAAGGAGAACGGCGCCGTCAACAGCACCAGCGCCGAGCTCAAAATAATATTTTTATTATTCCGCATCTGTTTATATTTTGGCGTATGAACGCGTAAACGGCGAGGGCCATAGGTACCCGGAAAAATAGTTAAAAGACCCGGCTCAGGGAAATAAAGGACCTATGCGGACTGCCGGAGGATAAGAACGGAAGTTTAAGAATACCGGCGAAACACGTTTTGGTCAGGAAGGAAGGTGGCGGCGGTGTTTTATATTTTATAAAATTCTTAACACCGACTAGCTAAACGCCGGCGGCCAAAACTATGAAACGCACCCTGTTATTGCTTTTTTTCCTCGGCCTGCTCGGTTTGACGGGGTATTTATTCTACCCCTCGGCTCTGCGCACGATCTTCCTTATCAGAGGTACCGCCGAAATAACTTCAGAGCTCGCGGAACGGGCGGCCAAACCGAACACCATGCTTTTTCTGGTAGCCAGGAACGAAGGCGGCGTGCCCGTGGCCGTCAAAAAGATAATTAATCCTATTTTCCCGTTGAACTTCCAAATGACCCCCTCGGACCTTATCATGCCGGACATCCTTACAAAGAAGATCTACCTGGAAGCCTACATCAACAGCCATGGGAAGCTCGGGGTCTTCGTTCCCGGGGATTTCAAAGGCTCCATAATATCTCCGCTCTTCATCTTCAGCAAAAAAAATCGCATTCTGATAGACACCCCCGCAAAATAACAGCTCCGAGCGCTAATATAAATAGCCACAATAAGGCACAAAATTACAAGTTCATGAACTATCCGATACAGCTTTAGCAGATCTTATTTCTGCCTTCCTTAGTGGCTTCGTGCCTTTGTGCGATATTTCCCTCTTCAAACTTTTTGTGCTTTCTGTGCCTTATTGTGGCCAAACTGAAAATTTCGGTCCTTTGGCTCAGAATTTGCTTTATTTTTTTCTGATTAAGCTTTCGTGCGCATTTTCCCTGGTCCCGTTGAATGTGTGGGCCTTTGGGCCTATTTACGCGCGGGCCATAGGACACCTGCCAAATCCCTGTTTTGTTGTATAATATTACAGGGAAAAACACGGGGGGAGGGTATATGACTTGGGAAGAGATAAACAAAAAATACGATAAAGAAAAAAGCCGCATACCGTTGCTAGAGCGCGAACCTAAACTTGAAAAGAAGTGGGGACCACTGGTCCGCTCTACCGACAAATTGATCTGGCTCTTCGCGATGTCGAACGGCGGCAGGCCAAAGCTGGCGAAAGGCGGCTGACCTGTCGCAGACGCTTCCGTTCAAAAACAAAATATCCCGCGTAAACTCCGCGGGATATTTTTTCGGTCATTTTCTGGGGACCGAGCCTACCAGCACCTGAATCTGCTGGCGCCCATATAGATCAGCGTGGCGCCGATAAGGAGCAGCAGGAAACCCCAGCTCCGGCGGTGCATTGCCACATATGAATCGTTCAGCAGAGTGTCCTTAAGCACCTTATTAAGGCGTTCAATGACCTCCGGTTTGTAGACATAGCCCATGCCGAGCAGGAATATGACCAGTCCGAAGAAAAGTTTAAGACACGGGCTTATTTCTATCATAGTTCTAAATTTTGCGCCTGCGGGGTCTGCCGCAGCGCTCAGGCGTTGAAGCGGTTCATCGCCTCGTCCAGCCCTTTTTCGACCGCGGTTTGTAGGGCCTGGAATCCGCGCTCAAGCGCCGGCGCAAGCGCAGACTCCTCCTCTTTGGAAAAACGCCCAAGCACGAAATCTTTAACGTCCATCCTGGCCGGCCTGGGCCCTATGCCGATCTTGAGCCGGGCGATCTCCTGAGTACCCATCGCCGAGATTATCGAAAGCATTCCTTTATGTCCGCCCGCCGAACCCGCGCGCCGTATTTTCATTATACCAAATGGGAGGTCTATGTCGTCATAGACGGCGACGATCCCCGAAGCCGGCACTTTATAAAAATCCGCCAGGCTCCGCACGGCCAGGCCGGAATTGTTCATATAGGTCCCGGGCTTTAAGAGAAAGACCCTGGCCCCGCCGAACCTGATCTCGAAACACTGCCCGAGGTCCTTCCAGGCCTTCCAGCGCCCCTGCGCGTCCGCGCGCGCCGCGACGTCCGCAAGCAGGAAACCGATATTATGCCTGGTGCGCTCGTATTCCCGGCCCGGATTCCCCAGAGCCGCGACAATGTAGATATTATCTCTCACATGCCACCTCGACAACTCCCGCCTTTGGCGCCGGATCCGGATATTTTTTCATGAGCCGCTCTTTGGGCCCCCGTCAAAAGTTGACGGATAAAATAAAGAGCGGGAGCCGGCAACTTCCTGCGCTTATTTATGCCGCGCTCCCGCTCGATCTGAAAAGAAGGCTTATTTCTTGGGTTCCGCCTTCTTCTCTCCGGGCTTCGCGGCGGCCGCGGCCGCGGGTTTCGCTCCGGGTTTGGCCGCGCCTTCGGCGCCTTCTTCCTCTTTCTTGCCCTTCGCTGCTACGATCTCGGGCTCGGCGGCGGCGGCTCCTGCCGCGGCTCCTGCCGCGGTCGCGGGCGTCTCAACCACTTCTTCCTTCGGCGCGACGATACTGACGATTATGTGGTTCGCGTCGTCCAGTATCTCAACCTTTGCGTGTTTGACGTCCTTGACGCGGATGGCTTCGTTAAGCTTGAGGTTCGAGATCTCGACCTCTATCTCCTTGGGGATATCGAGAGGCAGACAGAGGATATTGAATTCGCGCATAGAGTGCTCGAGGATGCCGCCTTCGGTCTTTACGCCGAAAGCCTCTCCGACGAGCTTGATGCGCACTTTTACGTTGATCTTTTCGGTCAGCGAGATCCTGTGGAAGTCGATGTGTGTTATCCTGTCGGTCACGACATGATGCTGGACTTCTTTGATAATGACGGTGTCTTCTTTATCCGAATACTTCAGATTGAGAACGGCGTTGGAGCCTTTTCTAAGGACGCCGATCATTTCCTTCTCGGAAACGGTGATCTGCACCGGGGGTTTTTTTAAACCGTAGACGACCGCGGGCGTGACGCCTTCGGCCCTGAATTTGCTCAGGACGCCCCTGACTCCGGCTTTTTCCCTGAGCTGCGCTGCAATGTTCAACTGTTCCATAACTGCCTCCTGAATATACCAATCACTTAAATAGTTCGCTGATAGATTGGCCCACATGATTGCGCTTGATGGCTTCGGCCAAAAGCGCGGCCACGGATATTACCTTAATTTTAGCACTTTTTGAGGTGTTTGCGGGGATCGTATCGGTAATTATCAGTTCTTCTATAGGAGAATTGTCTATTTTGTCGATGGCGTCCCTGGACAGAACGCCATGGGTGCAGGCCGCCACGATGCTCGCCGCGCCGTGCTCTTTCAGGGCGTACGCCGTCTGGACCAGGGTCCCCGCCGTATCAACCAGATCGTCGAAGATAAAGCAGTTCATCCCTTTGACGTCGCCTATGATATTGTAGACCACGGCCTCGTTGGGGCGGGGCCGCCGTTTATCTATAATGACAAGACCGACGTTCAGCCGCTTGGCGAAAGAACGCGCGCGTTCCACGCTGCCGACGTCGGGCGAAACCACCACCATTTTAGTCATGTCCCGGTTCTTGATATGTTCCAGCATCACCGGCCGGGCGTACAGATGGTCCATGGGTATGTCGAAAAAGCCCTGGATCTGAGCCGCATGCAGATCTATGGTTATGACGCGGTTGGCTCCCGCGGAAGTAATAAGGTTGGCTACCAGCTTGGCCGTGATGGCGACGCGGGGCGCCGGCTTGCGGTCGGCCCTGGCGTAGCCGTAATAAGGAAGTACGGCCGTGATGCGTCCGGTGGAGGCCCGCCTGAGAGCGTCCATAATGACCAGCAGCTCCATGACGTTCTCGTTCACGGGCGGACAGGTGGGCTGGATGACGTAGCAATCGTCGCCGCGCACGTTCTCCAGTATGTGGACGTCTATCTCGCCGTCGGCGAAACGTCCGACCCGGGCCTCGGAAAGCGGCACGCCGAGTATATCGCAGATCTTTTGCGACAAGGCCGGATTGGCGCTGCCGCTCAATATTTTAAGCGCTCCCGTCTTCCACGAATCGCTCATCATGAGTTTTACCTCTTTTTAAGATGCTTTATCGTCTGCCTCGCCCGGGCAAGAGCGAGGGTCTGCGGCGGCACGTCTTCGGTTATCGTCGAGCCGGCGCCCACAAGAGCGCCGGCGCCCACCGAAACCGGCGCCACGAGATTGGTGTTGGAGCCTATAAAAGCCCCGGACCCGATGACCGTCTTATGCTTATTTACGCCGTCGTAGTTGCAGGTGATGGTGCCGGCGCCGATGTTGACTTCTTCTCCCATCGCCGTGTCGCCTATATAACTCAGATGCGAAACCTTCGAGCCGCGTCCGATCCGTGATTTTTTTATCTCGGTAAAATTGCCCACCTTAGCTCCCGGGCCGATGTCCGACGCGGGCCGCAGATGCGCGAACGGGCCGACCGAAGAGCCCCGCCTCACCCGGCATTCGGCCAGGAAACAGGAAAATTTTATTTCGGAACCGTCCTCGATAAGGCAGCTGTCGATAACGCCATAAGGGCCAAGGCGGCAGTTTTTGCCGATCACCGTGGAGCCTTTTATATGCATACCGGGCTGAACGACGGTATCGCGCCCGATCTTAACGCCTTCTTCGATATAGGTATTCCCGGGGTCGACGATCGTGACACCGTCGTCCATGAGGTCCTGAAGGACCCTTTGATTTATCATTTTATAGGCTCCGGCCAGGTCGCGCCTGGAATTGATGCCGGTTATCTCAGTTTCGTCGGAGGCCTTGAAGGCCCGGACCTCTCCGCCCGACGACAGGATGCTCTCCAGTGTGTCGGTAAGGTAGTACTCTCCCTTGGGCCCTTTCTTCCTGAGCGTCCGTAAGGCCTTTTCCAAAGCGGAGGTCTTAAAAAAATAAGTGCCGGAATTAACTTCGTTCAAAGCCAGCTCTTCCGGCGAAGCGTCCGAAGCCTCGACTATGGCCTCGACGGCCCCGGTCCGGTCCCTTTTTATCCTGCCGTAGCTGCCGGGGGCGGCAAGGTCGGCCGTCATCACCAGGCAATCCGGCTTTTTCCTAAGATAATCCGCTCTCATCTTCTTAAGCGTCTCCGTCTTAAAAAGCGGCGCGTCGCCGCAGAGGACAAGGGTGTGCCTGAATTTTTTTATTTCGGGCAGCGCCTCCTGGACGGCGCGCCCGCTGCCTTTAAGCAGCTTCTGCGTTACAAAAACCGCCTCCGCCCCGGCAGGGTTCTTTTGCAGATATTTGCCGAGAGTTTCCCTGACCATTTCGGCCTTATGTCCGACTACGATCACTATTTTGGAAGGCTTAAGGGAGGAAATTTTTTTGATGACCCGGACAGCCAGCGGCAGATCCCCCAGAACATGGAGGACTTTAGGCAGTTCCGATCTCATCCTGGTGCCGAGGCCGGCGGCTAGTATTAAAACGCAAAGGCTATCTTTTTCCGGCATAAGAAAGAATGTCCTTAGGCTAGAGGTGGTGAGCGCTGATATAATTTTACAAAATAGAAGGGCTTATGCGATAGCAAAAGAAATTCATGAATAAAAAGTCTGCGCATACGTATGAATATTTTAATTTCGCGGCTTAATGTTAAAAGACCCCGGAATAAACACAAAGCGCACAAAGTTCGGAACAGCTAAGGGCACAAAGTTTTTTCGGATATGATCTTTGTGAACTTTCTGTATAGAACTTTGTGACCTTTGTGGTTAAATCGGTGAAAAAATTGTGACCGCGGCTTTATGTGCGCAAAATTATAGATGCAAGAGAGTATCATCACACGAAGCCACGAAGGCACGAGGGAAAAAAGCGTGGGAAGGAATCAACATGGATATACAGGATTAACAGGATCTGAAATTTTTATCCTGTCTATCCTGTGCATCCATGTGAATAGAAATTTAACCTTGAGCTTTTTTGCGGCGGGCTCCGGGGCGGACCCGGGGCTTCTTAGGGAGGTCATTTACCAGCGCTTCCTTGTCGGAGCGGGTCAATTTTTTTATACGGGCCTCGAGCTTGGAAGCGGTCGAGCGGTCCTTTTTTCTTTTATGCCAGACGAGTTCCACGGGTCCGAAGGCGGCGGTATATTTGGCGCCCTTCCCCGAGTTGTGGTCCGCGATGCGGGCCTTCAATCTGTTGGTTATGCCGGTATACAAAGCGCCGTTGGCGCAGCGCGCGATATAAACCGACCAGACCTTGGCCGCGGGCCGCCCGTGTTTCATCTCTCGAGTGTTGCGACAAGGAAATTACGCGGCACTAGAATTTCCAATCCGGCCATCTTTCCGTGCCGAAGTAACCGTCGGGGTAGGTTTTTCTCACCAGGCTTTCCGGAATGAGCGAAAAAAGGCCTATATACGCCTTCGGGTGTGCATCGATCTCGTTCTCAAGGGGAGTGCGGTCAAAAAGCAGCCTGCCGAATTCTTTATGCTGCAGATCGATCACCACCAGCCTTTCGGCCGCCGATTGCGCGCGGGAGGCCGTATAGATGAGGAATTGTCCGTCGGGGGACCACCGGACGTACTTATCCGCGCCCGGATTATCGGTGATCCTCACGGCGTTCTGTCCGTCCTTATCCATGATATAGATCTCGAGATTTTCCGCTTCCGAGGACATTTCCACGTCGCGAAGGAACGCGATCTTGTTCCCGTCCGGGGAATAGGCCGGTGAAGAATCCCTTCCTTTATAGTCCGTCAGCTGCGCCAACTCCTTCGTTTGGAGATCATAGGTCCAGATATCGTCGTTCCCGGAACGCCGCGAGGTGAAAATTATCTTGCAGCCGTCGGGCGAATATTCCGGGGTCGAATCTATCTCTTTGTAATCGGTGATCCGTTCCAGGCCGGTCCCGTCCGTCTTCATGGTATAGACGTCTACGTTGCTGTCGTCGTAATTGGCGCAGAAAACTAAACTTTTTCCATCCGGCGACCAGGAGGGCGTTCCATGCCAGCGGCCGGTCTCGGTGATCCTTTTTTGATCGCCGCCGGTTTCGTCCATGACCCAGATCTCGGGAGTGCCCGTCTTGTTGGAAATATAGACTATTTCTTTGCCGTCCGGCGACCATCTGGGACATTCGTTGCAGTACGGGCCGGAAGTCAGCTGCGACAGCCGCTGCGAGACCAGGTCCAGCACCCAGATATCATAATCTCCGGCTTTGCCTGAAGAAAAAACCACCTTTCCTTTTATCTCCATTTTACCTCCTGGAAGCGTAAGACGGCATGGCTCGGTTCGAGAAAAACTGCGGATGGGAGGACCTCAGAGCCTATCCGCAATTAGCGGTTTCGGCTGCAACTGCCGCTTTTGGCCTACGCCTTTGCGCCGCTTAACTTACAGGCTCGTACGAGTGTACTACACCGCTGTTAAGTCTTGCTCCGGGACACTGTATGCGCCTGCTCGTTTCGCGTCGCTTCGGCTCGGCTTCAAAATCGTCAGTTTCGCCATGAAAGTCTAATTACGGATAGGCTCTTGGAATTTGGCTCCTGGGCTAGGATTCGAACCTAGACAAACGCCTTCAAAGGGCGTCGTGCTACCATTACACAACCCAGGAATATAACGACTCTTAACTCGCCGGCGGATAGAAGACTACAGGCCGGACGACTCCGCCCGGCTGCCCGGCCGGCATTGTCAGCCGTTCCGGCTGAGACGAACCTTCGGGGCCGGCCCGGACGCCTGGTTACTCTTCTCCGCCGGCGGCCTGCCCGACGGGAACTCCGCCTTTCGCCAGCTCCTCATTGTAAGTCTTGAGTATAACTTGTTCAAGCGTATGACGGAATTCGTTCGTGATGGGATGGGCGATATCTTTATACGAGCCGTCCTTTATCTTTCTGGAAGGCATACATACGATCAGCCCGTTATTTCCGCTGACCACCTTCATGTTATGCACCACGAAAACGCCGTCAAATGTTACCGTGGCGAACGCTTTAAGCCTGTCCTCGTTCCGCAGATGTATTCTGACCTCTGTGATGTTCATACTTTCCCCCATGTTATACAGCCCCCAAAAAGGAAGCTAAGCATGTTCCGGCACTATTAGGATTTTAGCAAAAAATCCGCCAAAAATACTTTGCGGCCGGATTTTTTTACGATTTTTGATATTTTACAGGCCGAACGCCGCGTTTCCGTCAGTGCGAAGACCGAAGCTCCGGACCCGGACATCAGGACGGCGGCAGCCCCCGCCTTTATAAGGTCCTCCTTCGCGCGCCGCACCGCTTCTTGAGCCGGGAGGACCGGCTCTTCCAGGCGGTTGAACAGCAAAGGAGCCCAGTCTTTAAGAGGTTTCCCATCCTTAAGCGTCTTTATCAGAGTTTTGAATTTCTTAAGATTGCCGGTCTTTTCCACCGACGGCACGGGCTTGAGAGCCCTGTATACCGGACCGGTATAGACCGGGATCCCCGGATAGACCAGCACTATGGCCGGCAGCCGGCCTTTCCTCTTAACGGCTGAGAGTATTTCACCCCGCCCGGTCCCGGCGGCGAAAGTCCCGCCGGTCAGGAAAAAAGGCACGTCGGAACCGAGGAGCAGGGCCGCGGCCTCCAGTTTTTCAATATTTTCGGACGCGTCCACGCCGTAGAGCCGGCAGAGGCCTTTAAGCGCGGAGGCCGCATCCGAAGAGCCTCCGCCCAGGCCCGCGCCCACGGGAATATTTTTTACGAGCTTTATCTCGACCGCCGGCGCTATTTTAAAAGTTTCAAAAAAGGCCGCGGCCGCCTTATGGACGAGATTGTCGGCGGGCTTTGAACGCGCCAGCCCGGCGTTGTTCACTACCCGCAATTTCACGCCGGGCTTTTTTGTTCTTTTGAGGGTCAGCACGTCGGCTAGCGAGATCTTGGCGAAAAGCGTGGCCAGATCATGATAGCCGTCCGGCCTTTTTCCCGTCACTTCCAGAAAAAGGTTTATCTTCGCCGGAGCCTTAATCATTATTGGACGCATAAAAAAAGACAGCTACAGGTATAGGTGAAGGTATAGCAACGGCATCCGAGGCGAACATTCTTCTTTTTCTCCCGCTATACCTCTACCTTTTCCTATACCTACCCCTGATACCTTCACCTCTACCTGATTCACGGAACGAGCGTATTGGGTTCCTTGAGATTTATCTGGCTCTTGTCCAGCGCGACCTTAAGAGTGAAGAACGGGATCTTGAATTCCATCGTTGCCGGAATAAGATAGAGATCCTTCATGAAATAATCGCTGAAGCGGACTTCGAGCCTTTTCTCTTTCAGCGGAACGAACTTCTCAACGCCCAGGTCCTCTCCCAGATAGATCTTCCGGGAATCTCCGGACAGGGTATCGGAAGCCCACCCCCCCTCGAGACTGGCGCCGGAGAGATAGCCGCCTGAGAGATAGTCTTTAAGTTCGGTCGCCATCAGGGTCGCCCAGTATCCGAACGTTTCTTCGTCCACACCCTTGAACGAAGCCTCGTCCATCTCGACTGCGGCGCCATCGATCTTTATTTTCCACATGGGAGCCATCAGAGGTCCCACCAGCGTGAAGGCGAAATTGTCGGGCGGGGAAAAGCGCAGCACGCCGTCCAGCTTCACTTTCTTCCCTTTGAAGGAGGCGTAGACCTTCGCGAAGGCGGAAAATTCCCTGCCGCCGATGCCGAAGGTCTTCAGGAAGTCGACGGTGAGCGCCGAAGCTTCCGCGTCCGGTATCCGGGTGCGGACGCTCTTTATCTTGTCCTGGATGACCTTCCTTTTATCCGGCCGCTCGAGCGTAAAAGCTATGCTGTAAGCCCGCCAGGCGGCCTGCCAATCCGATTCGGCCGCAAAAACGTCTCCGGCGTGTCCCCAGAGTATGGGATCGTCATTGATGATCTTAAGCGCGTCTCCGATCTCTTTGTGCGCGGCCTGGTAGTTCCCCTGCTTATAGTGCACCCAGGCGATGGAGTCCCTGTACGCCCCGTTGGCGGGATCGGCTTTCACGGCCTTGGCGATGAACGCCTCCGCCTCCGTCAATTTGAGCCCGCGATCGGCCAGCGCGTAGCCCAGGTAATTCAGGATATTGGCGTTATCCGGGTCCTTGACCAGCAGATACCTGAAGTTCTCCTCGGCGGAAGGCATATTCCCGTCACGCTCGCTTATAACCGCATACTGGAGCCGCGCTTCCGAATAATCGGGGGTCTTAGCGAGGATGGCCTTCAGAAGCTCGACCGCTTTCGGCGTCCTATGCGTGTCGTCGTAGCCGAGCGCCAGGAAATAGGCCACTTCCAGATTATCCGGCCATTTTTTATGCGCGCTCTCCAGAAGCGTTATCGCTTTTTCATAATGCCCGCTCTGCGTGTAATAGTAGCCGAGGCGGAGCGCGGTGCCGGCGTTCTCTTTCAGGTCCTTCGAGGTTTCAAGGTAGCCGGCCGAGGCCGCGAAATCGCGCCGCTGTTCGCTTATCACCGACAGCCAGAAGCAGGCCGCGGTGTCGGTCTTGTCCAGCGCGTAAGCCATGTCGAAATATTTTTCGGCCGCCGCGAGGTCAGCGACCGCCGGAGAGGAGTAAACCTCCCCGATATGGTCCAGCAGCTCCGCGCTTTTCCCCTCAAGATCAAGAAGGCCAAGATATTCGCTCAAGGCGGCGGCCGTGTCGTTCTTTACCTCATAATAGTTGGCCAGCATATAGCGCGGCTGAACATACATCGAATCCGCTCCTTTGGCCAGAAGCAGATACTTTTTCATCGATTCCAGATCGTTCTTGACGTTATAAAGCAGCGCCAGCTGGTAATCGACCTCCGGCGACTCGTCCGGCTTAAGGACCAGATATTGTTTAAGGTACTCTATGGCTTTGTCGGGATTCTTAGAACTCCAGAGGCTGGCCAGCTGATAGAGGGACTCCGTATTCTCGCCGTCCAGCGCCGAAGCTTTTTCAAAAGCGGTGCGGGCCGCCTCCAGGTCGTCTTTAGCCCACTGTACGTTGCCGTAAAGCACCCAGTTCTCGGCGGATGCGGAATCAGATTTGACCACGAAATCAGCCCACTCCGCGGCCTCGCCCACCTTGCCTATGTGCAGGGCGAGATTCAGGGCCTGCTTATATACGAAAACGGATTCGGGGTCCAGCAGCATAGTGGTCTTATATTCCTGCATGGCCTGATCATAGCTGCCCTTGCGCTCCAGCACCAGCCCGCTCATGAAATGAATGTATGAAGATTTATCCGAGGCCCGCGCCCCCGTAAGGCCGAAAGTCAAAAACAGCAGGATCGCCGGAACAATTTTCTTGATCATATCTCTCCGTTGTAGCGAACTTCTATCCGAATATTTCTCACACAAAGCCACGAAGCCACAAAGTTCCGATTTACCACAAAGAACACAAAGTTTTGCTATGGAAAGTTCACGAAGTTTATACTAAAAAAACAGCTTTGTGTTCTTAGCTGTTCCGAACTTTGTGCGCTTAGTGTTTATTCCGGGTACTTTTAAAAAACCCGGCATTTTAATCCACAGATTTCACAGATTAACGCAGATTATAAATCAGAAAAGCCGGACCTGAATCTGGGGCAATCTGCGTAATCTGTGGATTATTCTCTTGTTCATTCTTCTTCGTGCCTTCGTGGCTTCGTGTGATGATATTCTCTTCCATTAACAAACCAGCTTTGTGCCCTTAGCTGTTCCGAACTTCGTGCACTTAGTGTTTATTCCGAAAATAAGCAACGAAATTCAAATATTCAATCCATTGCCTTCAGAGTCTTTCTCATCAAAACAGCGGCATCTGAATTATTATAGAACTTTGGCCGCCTGCCGACCACTTCAAAGCCTGATTTTTCGTAAAGGGCTATCGCCGGCGCGTTATGCTCATTGACTTCCAGATCGATATCGGGACAGGCGTTCTTTCCGGCGTATTCGACCAGTTTGCCGATCAGGGCCGCCGCCGTTCCTTTCCGCAGGGCCTTCGAGGAAACGACCAGGGAGTTAAGCTGTATCTGCGGCTTTAAGATCCAGAAATTTATAAAGCCCAGCAAAACATCGTCCGCGAAGGCGGCGAGCGTCACGGAAAAATTTTTATCGAATTCCGCGGCCAGGCCGCTCTCGCCCCAGGCCGGATAGCCGGGATGTTCCGCTTCCAGCGCGGCAAGCGCCGGCAGATCCTCTCTGCGCGCGCGCCGTATTATCATAAGGCCGGCCCGCAGGTCACAAGACACAGGTCACAAGTATTTAAGGTCTTACCGAACTGAACGATCTTCATACATCTCTGCCTTGTGACTTGTGACTTGCACCCTGTGACTTGTCGTTAAGTTCATATTTCGCGGGCTTGAGGTAGAGCGGCGCGAGATCTCTGTTCTTCAGGGCCAGCCCCGTCTTTATCACGAAGTCCGGCAGTATTTTTGATAAGCGAGCGGGAGCTTTTTCATGTCCCGGGGGCACCAGAGAATAGATGTCCTCTTTTTCCTCGGCGTCGGCTATAAAAAACAGTTCGCTCCCCTGGCCTGCCAAATACACCGCAATTTCTACATCCTTGAACCACCGCGGCACATCCAGCGGCTTACACTTAAAACTTGCGGCCTGAGACTTCAGGCTTGTGACTTGTGACCTGTGACCTGTGACTTTGAACGTCTGGCAGAAGTACTCGTCTTTAAAGGCATGAACCAACGCAACTATGCGAGGGTCTTTCTTTCCGGCGGCCCAGGCCCGGAATTCTTTTGAGGACGCGGCCTGCGAGGCCAAGATCTCGAACAGGGTAGAGGAATAGACCCGGATCCCCGCCAAAGTTTTCAGCACGCTGGCTAAAGTCAGTCCTACGCGAAGACCGGTGAACCGCCCCGGCCCAGTTATTACGCATAGAGTTGAGATGTCTGTCAGCCTGGCGCCGCAACCGCGCCGCCCTTTTGGCTTTTTACCGGCGTCAATTGAAGTATTAGTGGAGACATCAGCCGCTGTTCCTGGGCCAAAAGAGCGGAGCCCGTCCAGCAGGCGGTCGAACATGGAAAACAGCACTTTCTCCTGGTTGCGCGCTTTTTTTGATACGCTGTAAAATTTAGCGGCCGAGAGCGCGGAGAGCTTCACTCTCGAACCTGAGGTGCAGATGCCCGCAGTCAGTTTTTCAGCCATTTTCTTTTCAATCCTTCAAGCAGTCCTGCCGCCGAGCATCCGCAGGCTCTGGCGCCGATATCACGGGTATCGCCTCCGGCCAGCTCGAAATCCAGTTCCAGGAAATCGCCGCGGCCGTACAGATACTCGGCGGAGGAGGCCCATTCTATCGCCGTTACTCCGTCTTCCGAACCAAGATATTCTTCGATGCCGATATTGCGCATTTCTTCGGGCGAGACCCGGAACAGGTCGAAATGATACAAATTCAACCCCCCCTTAACTAACGAGGTAGCGGCAAAGGTGGAGGTAGAGGGAAGATGATCACCACGCTCTTTTCTGATTCTTGCTTTACCTTTACCTAAACCTCTACCTGAGTAGTTACGCCCGCCTTTATAGGTGCGCATCAGGTTGAAACTGGCGCTTACCGGCGAGCTCTTCGAGCCGAGCGCCCCGGCCAGGCCCTTCACGAAGAACGTCTTGCCGGCGCCGATCATTCCTTTAAGCGAAAGGACTTCTCCGCCTTTAAGCAGTCCGGCCAGAGAAGCCGCAAGCCTGAGAGTATCTTCCGGGCTCCGGCTTTTAAAAGTGGTTAAAGCTTTGTATTTTGCCTTCATAGCCTGACATGACGACGCCCGACCCTTTTTCTATCCGACCCGCGATCATCGCCGCGGGCAGCAATTTTTTCACCAGAGCCGCTTTGGCGGGTCTTGCCGTGAACACCAGTCCGTAATCCTCTCCTCCTGAAACGGCGTAATCCCTCCAGGACCTGCCCTTTGCGGCGGCATAAGCCGCGAGGTCCGGAGAAACCGCTTCCTGACCGGCCTCGACTATGACGCGGCACCGTGAAAGCTCAGATATTATCTGCGCGCTTCTGGCCAGGCCGTCGGAATTATCCAGCATCGCCGAGGCAAGCCCGCGCGCGCCCAGCAGAGCTCCTTCTTTCAAAAATGGTTTTGGCTCCCAGAAACTGCGCACGAGTTTTTTAAAACGCTCTTTATCGGCCGCGCGCCCGCCTTGCAGTATTTCAAGCCCGGCTTTAGATTCGCCCAGCGGACCAAGATTATAAAGGATGTCGCCCGGTCTGGCGCCGTAACGCGTAACCACGCTTTTAGCTTCAGCCTCGCCCCAGACGGTCATGTAAAAATGCAGTTCCCTGGCCCCGGTAAGGTTGCCTCCGGCTATGCTAAGGCCGAATTTAAGCGCCTCTTGCTTAAGCGTCCTGATGAACCTCAGAACAAAATCCTCCGGAAGGTCTTTTGAAAGCCCGGCGCCTACCACGCAGGACACGGGCTTAACATCGCCCATGGAAGCCAGATCGCTCAGATTTACCCGCATCAGCTTTTTCGCAAGGACTTCGGGCGTTGAAAAGCGCCTCAGAAAATGAGTGTTTTCCACCAGTTCGTCGGTGGTAATGACCAGTTCTTTGCCGGGAGTCGTTCTGAGCACCGCGCAGTCGTCTCCGGGTCCGAGTATCAAACGCTTATCCCGCGGAAAGCGGAAATATTTTTCGATGTGTGCAAGTATCCCGGCTTCGCCTTTTTGTGAAAGTTTCATATATCCTTTATCTTTCGGAAAGCCGACGGCAGGAATTCGAGCAGCTCGCCGGCAAGCACGCAGCGCGAAGTAAGGCTTTCCGCCGCCAGGTCTCCGCAGGAACCGTGCAGGTAAACGCCAAGCGCCGCGCTCTGGAGCGCCGTGGACGCTGTAAATCCGTTACTGCGGCCGGCCTGCGCCCAAAGGCCGGTTATCAGCCCGGCCAGAACATCGCCCGACCCGCCTTTCGCGAGCGCGGGTCCGCCCGTCGTATTGCGCAAAAGCTTCCGTCCGTCCGTTATGAGCGTGCCCGGCCCCTTAAGCAGACAGACGCCGCCCAACAACCTATGCAGTTCTTTAAGAGTTTCCCGCCTATCCCGCACTTTTTCCTTTGTCACTGGGGCCAAAGTGCTGGACAAGTCCCGCACTTTTTCCGTTAATGATCGGGGCTGACCGTCCGAAGCACCGGTTTTAAAGAACCTCCCGGCCTCGCCCGCGTGCGGCGTAAAGATCCTTGCCGGTCCGGCCTTAAGAACTTCGCGGACGCCTACGCTCGACAGCGCGGTAAGAGCGTCCGCGTCGACGACGGCCGGGATATCGATATTTTTCAGGACAGCGCGGACAAAGGCCTGAGTTTCTCCCTTGAGCGACAGCCCGGGGCCTATGAGACATACGTCGTACTTTTTATCTTTCTGGAAAGCCCTGATCATGCCGGCCGCTTTAAGCGAAACGGCGCCTTCTTCCGACGGAAGCGGCAGCGTCATGGCCTCGGGCACGGCGCAGGCGATGACAGTCTGCTCCGAGTCCGGACAAGACACGGTCACCAGACCCGCGCCGGACTTAAGCGCCGCGCGTGCGGCCAGTATCGCGGCCCCGGTCATGCCGCGGGAACCGGCAATGACAAGGACTTTCCCGTAGTCTCCTTTATGAGAGTTTTTCGCGCGCGGCTGTAGGAGCGGCCTTAAGTATTCAGCAGTGATGGGGATGGATCTCATTTTTATACGCTTACAAAAAACTTTTTGTAATTACAAAGACCGTTCAGGCTGTAGCCTAAAAGGCTGTTAGACATATCCGCTTCTTATCTAACAGCCTGACTGCCTATCCGCCGGAGGCGGACCCGCCGGTTTTTTGGCGGGCAGCCTGTTTACCTGACAGCTTAACGGCTATCGCGGACGCGCAGGCGTAATTCGCGGTATGGGAAAGAGAGAGCATAACTCGGATACCTTTAAGGCCCGCGGCTTTCAGCGTTACCTCGGGCCGGCCGGTTTCGGCCTTCGAGATAGAGATCGCCTTCAGAGGCAGGTCTTTCCTGTCCAGCGCTTTGATGACGGCTTCCTTGGCGGAGAAACGGGCCGCGATGCGCTCGCAGGTGTTCTTGCCTTTAAGGCAGTACGCTATCTCTTCCGTCGTAAAGAATCTCTTAAGGAATGACGGCGTCTTCTTGTAGAGCCGCCTTATGCGGTCGACCTCGGTTATGTCGATGCCTATGCCTAAAACGGTCATAAATTCAGGTAAATAGACTGTAGGTGGTAAGACTGTAAGGGAAATTTGCGCTAAACATGCGTTAACCTAACAGCCTACAGCCTAAACCCCTATAGCCTATCCTTAACGTACCGTGACGCTCTTGGCAAGGTTCCGGGGTTTATCTATGTCGCATTTTTTTGCGAGTGCTATAAAGTAAGCGAACAGCTGCAGAGGAATAACCGTTATGAGCGGAGAAAGGATCTCAATGGTCTTCGGCACTATGATATAGCTGGACGCTTTTATTATCTTTCTGGAATCTTCGTCCACTACGGCTATAACCTCGGCGCCGCGTGCCTTGGCTTCCTCGATGTTATTAGCCACCAGCGGGAGCATCTTGGAGGTCGTCGCGATGGCCAGCACGGGCATGCCTTTGTAGATGATGGCTATAGGTCCGTGCTTCATCTCGCCGGCGGCGTAGCCTTCCGCGTGCACATAGGAGATCTCCTTTATTTTCAGGGCGCCTTCGAGCGCTATCGGGTAGTTTATGTGCCGGGCTATAAAAAGGAAGTGCTCGCTTTTGGAGAAACGGTCGGCGATCTTGGAAATGGCGTCCTCGCCGTCCAGCGTGGCTTCGATGAGGCGCGGTATCTTGAGCAGCTCTTCGACGTATTTCCGCGCGTCCGCGTCGAAGATATTATTGCGGCTGACCGCGAAATGTATGGCCAGCACGTACATGGCCGCCATCTGGCCGATGAAAGCTTTAGTGGAGGCCACGCCTATCTCCGGGCCGCAATGCGTGTAGAGCACGAAGTCGGCGTCGCGGGTGAGCGTGGAGCCCAGGGTATTGGTGATAGCCAGCACTTTGGCGCCTGAAGCCTTGGCCTCGCGCACGGCGTAGAGAGTGTCGGCGGTTTCGCCCGATTGCGAAACGGCCACGACCAGGATATCCTTGTCCACGATCTTCGCGCGGTCGGAGAACTCGGAGGCGAAATCGACCGACGTCGGCAGTCCGAAATTTTCGAACACGTAGCGGCCGACCAGCCCCGCGTGGTAGGCCGTGCCGCAGGCGATGATCTGCACGCCTTTTATGCTCCTGACCAGCTCGGACGGCAGGTTTATCTCCCGCTGGAGCACGTCGCCTTTTAGCGGCAGCAGGCGGCCCCTTATAGTGTTTTCCACGGATTCGGGCTGCTCGTGGATCTCTTTGAGCATGAAGTGCTTGTAGCCGCCCTTTTCGGCCATGGTGGAATCCCACTGTATGGTGACCGGAACATGCTCGACCTTCTTGCCCTGGAAATTAAAATAGGAGACGGAGTCGGCTTTCACCGCCGCTATCTCGCCGTCGTTAAGGAATATGGCTTTCTTGGTGTATTTTAGGAACGCGGAGACGTCCGAAGCGATGAAGTTCTCCCCGTCGCCCAGGCCTATGACCAGAGGGCTGTGCTGACGCGCGGCCAGCAGCATGTTCGGGCACTTGGCCCACAAGATCGCCATGGCAAACGAACCCTTAAGCTCCGCGATGGAGCGTCTGACCGCCTCAAAAAAACCCGGCTCAAGGATAGCGCCGCGGGCGGCGGCTCCGGACACATTAAGCGCCTTCAGCTTTTCTTCTATGAGATGGACTACGACCTCGGTGTCGGTCTCGGACCTGAACTTATGCCCGCATTTTAAAAGAGTTTCTTTTATCTCGAGATAGTTCTCTATGATCCCGTTATGGACCACAACCAGCTGATGGTTGCAGTCAGTATGCGGATGGGCGTTATCTTCGGAAGGAACGCCGTGGGTGGCCCAGCGTGTGTGCCCGATGCCGACCACGCCTTTTGGGAGCGGATCTTTCGCTATAAGAGCTTCCAGCGCGTCGACGCGGCCGCTGACGCGTTTAAGGTAAAGCTCCTGCTTCGGGGTTATGCCGGCCACGCCGCAGGAATCATAACCGCGGTATTCGAGCCGCTTAAGTCCGTCTACCAGAACATCGGTAGCTTTATTTTCTCCGATATATCCCGTTATTCCGCACATAAATTAGTGTCCTGTGGTCAGTGACCGGTGATCAGCGTCAGAATAGCCGCGACGACTTGCCGCTAACCACTCACCACTGACCACTTTTCGTTATTGGATCAATCTTTTCATTTCGACCACGGCGTTCTTAAGGCCGACGAACAAGGCTCTGGAAATGATCGAGTAGCCGATGTTGAGACAATCCATGCCCTCTATCCTGGCGACCGGCACCACATTATAATAATCCAGGCCATGCCCGGCGTGCAATCCCATCTTCAGCTCTTTAACGAGGAAAGACGCAAGCTGCAGTTTTTCCAGCTCCTTGGTCTGCAGCTTCTTGCCCCAGGACTCGGAATAAATGCTGGTGCAGAGCTCGATGCTGTCGGCGCCGATATTATGCGCCGCGCGTATCGCCTGCGGCTCAGGGTCCGTGAAAAGGCTTACTTCGATGCCGGTCTTTGAAAGGTTCCTGACTATCTTTTCAAGCTCGGTGAGCTTGCCGGTCATTTTAAGACCGCCCTGCGTGGTAAGTTCGTTGGGGGATTCCGGCACGATGCAGACCGAATCCGGTCTGACCCTGAGCGCCAGCTTCTCCATTTCGGGGGTGGCGGCCATCTCAAGATGTATCATGCCCTTAACTTCCTGCCTGACCCTCTCTACGTCCGAATCCGTTATATGGCGGCGGTCGCCGCGCAGATGCATGACCACCATATCTGCGCCGGAGCTGAGCACCACCCGCGTGGCCTCGACGGTATCCGGATTCTTCGCGTCCCGCGCGTTCCTTAAAGTGGCGACGTGATCGATATTAACGCCCAGTTTCACATTTCTCATAATTCCTCCTCTCTGTCGCACCCCGTCCGCACTGCAAGGCGTACGGGGCGTATAACGCCGGGCTTTAATAAGGTGGCGCCCGGTGCCTGTTCTACTGAATTGTGTCCTTTGGCAACGCAAAACTGCGGCCAAGTCCACCCCACAAGGAGGGCTCTGCGGCACCCTTTCCCGGGGATCTGCCACAGGGGGACACCGCATTGCGGTTTCCCCTACCTCCATTATATCGTCGCTTGCTTCCTGCGCTTCGCTTGGTCGCTGCGCTGAACCTCCCGGAGCGGTATTATCTTTAAGTGGAAGGTAACTGCTTCCCTTTTGTTAATTCACTAATGCTTCGCCGGGACGAGCGCGCCGGAATGCTTTTTGTAGTGCGCTATCAGGTCTTCGGCTATGGTCTTGATCAGGGTCGTTGATTCGCCCTCCACAAGGATGCGCAGCAGCGGCTCGGTGCCCGAATAGCGGATGAATATGCGCCCGTTGCCGCTGAGCTTGCCCTCGAATTTAAGGATCTTATCGTTAAAGCCGCGCACTTCGTCCAGCGGCGGTTTATGCGCCACTTTCAGGGAGCCCACCACCTGCGGATAGCGCTTCCAGAGATTCTTGAAATGTCCCATGGGCTTTCCCATATCCCGCATGGCGGCCAGGATCTGCACGGCCGTAAGTATCCCGTCCCCCGTCGGCGCGAACTCCCTGAAAATAATATGCCCGCTGGATTCTCCGCCCAGCTTCAGATCCTCTCTTTCCATCGCATCGGTAACGTTCTTATCGCCCACGGGAACCTGTATGATCTTAATGCCGAAGCCGTCCAGGTGCCTGATAAGCCCGTAGTTGGACATAAAGGTAAGCACGACCTTGCTGTTGGTCAGCCGGCCTTCCCGGAGCATGTACGGCGCGGCTATCGAAACAAGGTCGTCGCCGTCAAGAAGGCGGCCCTTCTCGTCCGAGAACATGCAGCGGTCCGCGTCGCCGTCAAGGCTGATGCCGCAGTAAGCGCCGGTGCGCAGCGTCTCTTCCTGCATTACTTCGGTATTAAGCGCGCCGAAGCCGACGTTGATGTTTTTTCCGTCCGGCTTGGCGCCGATCACCTTAAGGTCCGCGCCCAGCTCTTTGAATATTTTGGGCGCCGTCTTATAGGCCGCGCCGTTCGCGCAGTCCAGCACCAGTCTGACCCCCTTTAAAGAGAAGTTCTTCGGCAGCGTGCTCTTGATAAAATTAATATAATCGCGCGAATAATCTTTTTTCTGGATAGCGTGTTTGATGTGTTTGAAGACCAGCGGCTTGCGGCCTAAAAGCAGGGCTTCTATCTTATTCTCGATGGCTTCGCTCAACTTAAGGCCGTCGCGCGTGAAAAACTTTATGCCGTTGAATTCCGGCGGATTGTGGCTGGCGGAGATCACGATGCCGAAATCGGCGTTCTCACGCTTAAGCAAGTAAGCCACGGCCGGGGTGGAGATGATGCCCAGGTCCAGCACCTTGAACTTGTTAGCCCAGAGCCCCTCCACCAGCGCCTTTTTGATCCGCTTGCCGGAACCGCGGGAATCCATACCGATCAGAACGACAGGTTTCGTATCCGGATGCCTGTTATAATTAGCGAGCACCTGCGAGGCGGCGTAGCCGATCTTGCTTATAAAATCCTCGGTAAAAGGATAATTCCAGGGAATACCCCTTATTCCATCCGTCCCGAATAATTTACCCATAAATTTAGTCAGCTCCCGTGATGTACAGCCGCCGGCTTTTGCCTAAGCGAATATTAATTTTATATTATATTACAGCAGTAGTCTAGGACCCGCCCCCGAGAACATCTGCCAAGGCAGCGAGGGACCGGTGTTGTAAATAAGCCCGCGCGTTTCCTTCGTAGCAAGCGCGGGGACCTCTTAGAAGGGGTTCAGCGAATGTTCGCGCCTTTGATGGCGCGAAAAGCGAGCGACGAAGGGGGACATAGTCCCCCTCGTAGAGCACCGGGCGCCTTCCTTATAAGCCCGGCGTCATTCGCCAATATCGCCTTGCAGTGCGATATTGGTGCGACATAGGCCCGCGCGTTTCCTTCGTAGCAAGCGCGGGGGCATTATAGAAAGGGTTCAGCGAGCGAACCGCCGAAGGCGGTAGAGCGAGCGGCGAAGGGAAACATAGTTTCCCTAGCGGAGCACCGGACCGATTTCCGCTAGAGGTCCGGCGGTAATCCGCCCCGCGCATGTTGTGCAGCGCGGGGTGCGACAAGTGGAGAGGTGTGTGAGCGGTTGAAACAGCAGGTCTCGAAAACCTGTAAGGGTCAAACCTTCGTGGGTTCGAATCCCACCCTCTCCGTTTTGGCTTTACGAAGAAAAGACAAAACGGTCGCGTCCGAGCAGACCAATAGCGTCATTATACGGACGCGATGCGCCACTTCTATGCGGGGGGATTCGAAGCCGACCCGCGCGCATCCGGTGGATGAAAAGCGAAGCGTCAGCGCGGGCGGCCGGCTCCGGAGGAAGGCGCGGGAGCGCCTGGGGGAGGAGGAATCCCACCCTCTCCGTTTCAATTTTCTGCGAAAATTGAACCGCAGTGTCCGTAGCAAAACTTAACAGCGGCGTAGTCCACTCCGACCTGCGAAAAACTGGCGCAGTCTCCGGTAATATACGGCAGGATAGCGTTGTCGACCCCGTTTGCTGTCTCCACAGCAAACCTTCGACACCAAATACACCCCCGATTTAACAACCAGGCTGAATTTCAGACGTATTGTTCATCCAAATCGTAGACAGTTCAAATCCGGCCTCAATAATATAGATGGACTGGGATTATATGCCCGATAATATCGTCTACTCCACGGACCCCGGTTGGAAGCCGCCGGGCCCGGTCTGCGGGAAGAGCCATTGCGCTTGCAATTCCCCCTCCGGAAAACCGAGGCAGACCGAACCGGTGCGCGTCTCATTTCGCCGCGGGCATAAAGGCAGCGGTTTGACCCTCATTGAAAAATTGCAGATGCATCCGGCCGGCAAGGAAGAATTGCTGAAGAAACTGAAGAAAAAGCTGGGGGTGGGCGGCACGGTGAAACTGGGCGCGCTGGAACTTCAGGGCGATCACAGGGATGCCGTGGAAACCGAACTTAAAACCATGGGCTATAAGGTGAAACGGCTGGGATGAAAACGGCAGTGGTCAGTGACCAGTGATTAGTGGGCAGCGGGGATCAACAAAATCACCAAACTAACCACTGACCACTGTACACTAACCACTGCCGTTATAACTTTCTGCCGCAGTAGTGCTGCTCTACCCGGGCCTTGACGCTGTCATAACTGTAGTTTTCGGTCATCAGCACGAGATAACCTATCCTGTCTTCCAAAGTTACCAGTTCAACTATCAATTTGTTTTCAAGAAACGGCAAGGCTGGGTCCGACAGGGTATTCTCATGGCAGAAATCCGTGGGGTTCATATCCTGCGTCTCCCTGGCGAGATGCTCGGCGTAGCCTTCCTTCTTCCAATCCGGCATAAGAAAATAGTTCAGCGGGCCGAATTTATTTTTGAGCTGAATTTTCACCACTTCGTGAGAGATCACGCCCGCCAGATCCCGGCCTATCCTGTCCCCGCCCGGAGGATAGGCGAGATTTTTATCGATATCTGCTGAAGCGACAAATACTTTATCGCTTACGGGGTTCGCGCAGGCGAATTTGCCCGCGCCGGTTAGCGCCAGTAAAGAATATTCGACGGAACCCCCCGCCAGGTAGATCTCTAAATTCCGGTCGGCGTCGTAAAAATCGCCGGCGGAGATCTTTTCATATACCGTCGACAGCAGCTTGTCGGGAGGTTCTTTGAGCGAATCATGAGTGTAGAGGGTCATGTTCTTATACACATAATTATTGCTGAAAAGGACGGCCGGATGAAGGGTCAGCGCGCAGTAAACCGCACCGGCCAGCAGCGCGCAATAAAACAAAATTTTTCCAATGGTCATATTTCCTCCGATCTACCCCGCACTTTTTCCCCCAAAAGGGCCAAAGTGCGGGGCAAGTCCCGCTATTTGTAAATTTTAGCAAACAATTCGCCTTTAAATTCCGCCGACCTAACCGCCGCGCAAGGCTTTTGAGACCATAGGGACGTCATCGGTCCAGATCCCTCCGACGCCCTGCTCAGCCAAGCCGGCGGGCGTCATAATAATCGTTGGCCAGGCCCGCGGAGACCACTATCCCGCGGTCAAAAGCCTCCCGCAGTTGCAGTTTGAGATCGAAGAATCGGGCTCCAAGCTTGAAAAGCGTTCTGCTGCCGGGCCATTCAGGGAGCCATCCGGCGCATACCGCGCCGGCTCCCGCGGAAGCTGCCGAGTTCACGATATCATTGGGAAAGAACGGGATTATGGCTATGCCTATATCCGGTACCGCGCGTTTTGCGGCATATAGAAGTTCTTTTTTATTCGAAAACGCCGGGATGGATATCTTGCGTTTGTTCATCACTATAATTGTATATTACTTTCACAGCACGTAACACGCCGGTTCGCTTTATCGGTTTTTTAGCGGAAAAGAAGTCCCCTCCGAGCGGCGGGTACCGAGGCCTCACGGCAGATAGCCGAACTTACGGCGCTTTAAAAGCCTGCGTTATCCTGGCCGGAGACACCACCGTGTAATTATTTTCTTTCAGCCAGACAAGCAGGCGTTTAGCGACCTCGCGGCTCTGCGGATGGATATCGTGCATCAGGATGATGCCTTTTCCCCTCTCCGTTATCGAGGCGACGGTCTTGTCGAACAATTCATCGGGGGATTTTATGGACCAGTCGAGAGTGTCGATGGTCCAGCCGAGCGGGACCAGGTTCAGATCGGAGATCACGGCCTTGAGAGCGTCCGGAGCGATGATGCCGTAGGGAGGGCGGAACAAGCCGGGCTTGACTCCGGTCACCGAAGTAATGGTATTCACCATCCAGCCCAGTTGGCTCAATATTTTATCCGTGCCGTAAGCGGTGAACGGCCTTCCGTCTTCGGTGGCGTGGAAATAGCCGTGTATCGAGACGAACTGGCCTTTTTCCGCCTCATATTTTATAACGTCTTTGCCTTCTGCGCCGAGTTTCTGCCCCAGCACGAAGAAGGCGGCCGAAACCGAATTGGCGCGCAGGTTGTCCGAAACTTCCTTGGAATAATCGCCCGGCGCGGGGCCGTCGTCAAAGGTGAGTATTACTTCCCCTTTTTTCAGGAACGAATCGCCCTGCGCCAGATAAGGCGTGGTCCCTTTAACGTACACTATCTTGGAGAAACCCTGTTTAATCACTACGGGCTCGGCCCTGTTCGGGGCGCTGCCGAAGCCGAAAGCCTTCCTCAGCTCGGCCTTGACTTTTCTTGACGGTTCCCGAACCGCGACCGCTCTTGTGCCGGGCGCCGAATCTCCGGCCGGCAGTCCGGCGTACAGCGCGTCGACTTTGCCCCTAAGATAGTTGCCGGCGATATAAGCCTCAAGATAAGCGTCGCTGCCGGGTTCGGACTTATAGGCGACCTCGGAATAGTACGAAAGCGCTGCATAGTAATCGCGGTAATCCGCTGCCGCCCGGAGGAAAACCGGAGCTTTTGGAGCTGGAGCTATCTGCTGCGAAGCTATATTTTCGGGGCCAAGCGATTTTTCAAAATCCGACGCGTAAGAACAAATGGACAATAGCATTAAAAGGGGCAGGTATCTTGTCGTTTTCAGCATCAGGCCTCCGCGGAAATATCATCTTGTAATATTATAACGGAAGCCTGCGGCCGGCAGAAGAGGCTTTGGGGAAGGAATCGGACGTCTTTGGACCTATGCGGGTTAGGACGAACGGGCACCGAAGCTACATGGCGCCGACGATGAAATACCAGATGAGGAGAGCGATCACCAGCGAGATGAGCTTTATGCTCCAGTTCCTTGTTATGAGTTCGGGGATATTCATACGGGCTGCTGGGGCTGGGCCGGAGCCGGGGGCTGGGGCCGGGCGCTCTTCCTTAAAAGCATTTTTTCCGTCTTGGAATGATAAAGCTGGTAAAGCATGGCTTCAAGGTCCTTAGGGTCAACGGCCTGCTGCAGCTTGCCGTTCCTCGAGATGGAGATAAGCCCTGTCTCTTCGGACACCGTAACGATTATGGCGTCGGCGATCTCGCTTAAGCCAAGCGCGGCGCGGTGGCGCATGCCGAGGATCTTGGAAAGCTCCTGCTGTTCCGTGAGCGGCAGGATGCAGCCGGCGGCCACCAGACGGTTATTGGAGATGACCACGGCCCCGTCGTGCAGATGGGTGTTCGGGTGGAAGATGGTAAGCAGCAGCTCCTTCGAGACCTCGCCGTTCACGCGGACGCCTGTCTCCACGATATCGCGCAGGCCCATGTCCTGCTCCAGCACTACCAGCATGCCGATCCTTTTTTCCGCGGCGAACCGGATGGACTCCATCAGTTCGGAGATAAAGCGGTATTCCTGGGAGATAAGGATGCGCCCGAGGGGATTGGAGCCGATGTTCGCCAGCGCCACGCGGATCTCGGGCTGAAAAACGACTATCAGCAGGAAGATGCCGGCCAGCCAGAAATTCTGCAAAAGCCAGGCGGTAGCGCCCAGCGAGAAGAATTTAGCCAGCGAGGTTATGATAGCGAGGATGAACACGCCCCAGACGACGTTCATGGCCCTGGTGCCCTTGATGAGCAGGATGAGCCTGTAGACGATATAATAAACGACGAAAATGTCGAATATATTCTTTAAATAGGTCAAATACATAATTTAACGAACTACAGGCAGACTTATGCAAAATTTAGCCACAAAAAAGCACAAAATCACAAAACAAGCTGATCGCTCATGCTGAAATCTGCCCGCCGACAGTGCGGCAGAGTGTGGTTTTTTGCAATATTTCTTTCCTCAACTTTGTGTTTTTTGTGCCTTTTGTGGCTAATCTTCGCTGTGAAAGCAATAATCCCCGCAGTTATTTAATTCCGCGCGCCAGTGGTTTACGCGGCGGCCGGTGTTTCGCCCTTCATCAGCGCGTCCATCTCGGCCGCATCGATGACCTCTTTCTCTATCAGCATCGCAGCTATGGCGTCCAGCGCTTTTTTATTGACCGTGAGTATCTCTTTGGTCTTAAGGAAGCATTCCTGAACTATGCGCTTAACCTCATCGTCCACGTTCTTGGCGGTCTCGTTGGAATAGGCCGGCTGGCGCATAATATCGCGCCCGAGGAACACCTCTGATTCGTCCTTCCTGAGCGAGATCGGTCCGATCTTCTCGCTCATCCCGAATTCCATGACCATCTTCTGAACGTAGCTGCTGACCTTGGACAGATCGTCATGCGCTCCGGTGGTTATCTCGTTGAAGGTAAGTTCTTCGGCCGCTCTGCCGCCCAGCAGGATAGAAAGCTTATTAAGGATCTCGGTCTTAGAGGTCAGGTACTTATCCTCGAGCGGCAGCTGGAGCGTGTAGCCCAGGGCGGGGCCGCGGGGGATGATGGACACTTTATGCACCGGGTCGGAACCGGGCAGCATTCTGGCCACCAGAGCGTGGCCGGCCTCGTGATAGGCCACGATCTTTTTCTCGCTTTCCGAGATGAGGCGGGATTTGCGCTGGGGGCCGGCGATCATCTTCTCGATGGCTTCCTCGATATCCTTCTGGTCCACGAACTTTCTGTCGTGCTTGGCGGCCATGATGGCGGCCTCGTTGATGATATTAGCCAGGTCGGCGCCGACGAAACCGGGGGTATGACGCGCGATTATGTTAAGGTCGGTATCGGGGCCCATCTTAACCTTGAGCGCGTGGACCTGGAGCACCTCGGTGCGGCCTTTGATATCGGGTACCGGCACATTGATGCGGCGGTCGAACCGGCCGGGTCTGAGAAGGGCGGGGTCCAGGACGTCGGGACGGTTGGTGGCGCCGATAAGGATGATGCCGTCGTTCGCTTCAAAGCCGTCGAGTTCGACCAGCATCTGGTTGAGCGTCTGCTCGCGCTCGTCGTGGCCGCCGCCTATGCCGGCGAAGCGCGCGCGCGCGACGGCGTCAAGCTCGTCGATAAAAACAATGGCGGGCGGGTTTTTCTTGGCGCGCTCGAAAAGGTCGCGCACGCGGGAAGCGCCCACGCCCACGAACATCTCGACGAATTCGGAACCGGAAGAAGTGAAGAATGGAACGTTGGCCTCGCCGGCTATGGCGCGGGCCAGCAGGGTCTTGCCGGTGCCAGGGGGGCCGTAAAGAAGCACGCCTTTCGGCAGTTCTCCGCCCAGCAGCCTGTATTTTTTCGGATTTTTAAGATAGTCGACTATATCCTTGAGCTCCTCCTTAGTTTCGTCGCAGCCGGCCACGTCTTTAAAGGTCACTTTCTGCTTCTTAAGGTCCTGCTGTTTGGCGCGCGACTTCCCGAACGACATCGCCTGCTTGCCGCCCATCTGCGCCTGTCGGAAGAAGAGGAACCACCATAAGAACACGAAGATCGCGATCCAGGCCAGGTTCATGACCAGGCTGGTGATCCAGCCCTTGTCGGCCTCGCCCGAGAAATCCTTGATGCCGCCGGCCTCCATGTCCTCCACCAGTTTGGCGTCGGTGAGCGGAATGGTCCTGAAAAGAGCGGTATTGGCCCCGTCCTTGTACTCGCCTTTTATAAGGTCCTGCCGCACGGTCACTTTGGTCACGTCGCCGGCCTTGACCTTGGCCTTGAATTCGGAATATGGGATCTCTTTTTCTTTATCGACGTTCTTGAAGCTCTGGTAGACGGCGATGAACAGCGTGAAAGCCAGCACCCAGAAGAGCATTTGTTTCAGATTCTTTTTAAATGGCATTGATTTTTCCTTCGATGATGTTTTTTTTGAGCACGCCGATATAGGGCAGATTCCTGTAAAGCTCGTTATAGTCCAGGCCGTATCCGACCACGAACTTGTCGGGGATGACGAAACCTGAGTATTTTATCGGCACTTTCGTCCTGCGGCAGCTGGGCTTGTCCAGCAGCGTGCAGATCTCGAGCGAGCGCGGCTGCCGGGTGCTTAAATTCTTGAGCAGGTAGCTCATGGTCAGCCCCGAGTCCACGATATCCTCCACGATGAGAACGTCCCGGCCTTCGATGTTCTGCTTGAGGTCAAGGATCGTGCGGACCACGCCCGTGGACTTGGCGCCGGAATAGGACGTGACCATCATGAAGTCCATATTGGTTTCTATCTCCATGCGTTTGAGCAGGTCGGAAAGAAAAAGCACGCAGCCCTTCAAAACGCCGATGAACGTGACGCAGCGGCCCTTATAGTCTTTCGAGATGCGGGCTGAAAGCTGCGCGACGCGTTCCTGCAGCGCCGTATCGGTGACCAGTATCTCCGACAGATCCTTGTGCATAAGCTAATATTTTAGGTTTTTTGGAAGGGTTTTTCCATTGGAAAGATGGAATCGTCCGGCCTGTGACCTGTGACTTGAGGCTTGCGGCAGCGAAAAGAAGCCGGCTTCTTTTCGCTAATCCAAATCCATGGGGTTTACGGGCCTGGATTTGTCGCCGGAATCCATGATGCGCTTCTTTTCCTTTTCGAACTTTTCCGACAGCTCTTTTTTCTTCTGTTCCAGTTCGCCCTGCGCCCTGGAGAAATAATCGTCCAGCCTGGACTTGTCGTTCTTGATCTTATTCAGGGCCTCTTTCATCTGGTCCGCTCCCTCTTTGACCACCGGCTTTTCCCAGTGGCGCAGGACCTTGCCGGTCTTCTTTTCCACCTCTATGCGCGCCTTGCAGATGGGGCAGTCTATCAGATATGTTTCTTCTTCCATGGACCCTCCTTATTTCCCAAATCCTCCGAATAAAGGAGGCTTTGGGACCTCCGGGATTAAATTCTCAAGGTCCCAAAAAATCGGTTTTATCCGATTTTTTGGGCTTATTTTATTCCCCATAGTTTATGCATCTGGGGAAGTATCCTGACGTTCTCAAGCTTAAGAGCGGCCAGCCTGTAGAAAGAGTCCAGTTTCGCGCGCGAAGGCGGCCTCACGCCGTTCTTAGGGCTCGCCGGCTGGATAAAGAACGGGATGGAACGGCGCGCTTTCGCGGCCAGGTCGGTCGCTTTTATAAATTCCGAGGCGGACGTCCCCGAGGTCACCACGACCTTCACAAAAGTTTTTTCGGGCGCAACAGCCAAAAATTTTGAGTGCTCGGTCCAGAAGGCCTTGCACCCCGTGGCGGAAGGTAATTTTATATCCGCCGCTATAACGTCCACAAGCGACCGCACCTCGCCAAGTTCCCTGTAAAGCACCCCGTTGGTTTCCAAATGCAAGGTCAATCCGGCATTTTTAAGGACCGGCGACATGGCTTTTATAAACCGCCATTGAAGAAGCGGTTCCCCTCCCGTCAAAGAAACGTTCTTGACCCGTTTTTCCCGTGAGAGCACAATTACTTTCGAGACTACCGAGGAAAGCTCTTTTTCTTCATAATAAGGACCGCCAGGCAGTTCAGCTTCAGGCCTGTGACCCGAGACATGAGACTTGCGGCCGAAAAAAGGAGCCTGGCTATTTTTTGCCGAGGCGGCGCGCTCGTCGCAATATTCGCAGTCCAGGTTGCAGCCGGCAAAGCGCACGAATAATTGCTTCTGTCCCACATACGCGCCCTCGCCCTGTATCGAAACGAAGATCTCCGATATCCTGGCGGCAGGCGATTTATTCATTGTTACGTCCATATCTGCAAAAGCGGCAGGTCGCAGGTATCAGGTAACAGGCAGAATTATTTATAATCAGACTCTCCTTTCACTCATTCTGCCTGCAACCTGTCACCTGATACCTGTGACCTATTTATATTGCCGGATCCGGGATCCCGGCGTCCTTAAAACCTTTGGCTCTCAGTTTACAGGAATCGCACCGCCCGCAGGGGGCGGCGCCGCCGGCGTAGCATGACCAGGAATGTCTGAGCGGCGCGGACAGGCGTACCGCCAGCTCTATTATCTCTTTTTTGCTCAGGCGTATGAGCGGCGTGAGCAGCTTTATTTTTTTACCGGAAGCGCCGGAACGGGTGCCTTTCGCCGCGGCTTTTTGAAGCGCCCGGTAGAACTCGGGGCGGCAATCCGGATAGCCGGAATAATCTATCACATTAGGCCCCATTACCACGGCGGACGCGCCGATCGAATCGGCGAGCGAGAGTCCTATGGAAGCGAACATGAGGTTCCTGCCCGGCACATAAGTGGACGGGATAATATTTTCAATCCCTATCTTTGAAAGCTTTAATTCCGGCAGCTTTTTTTTGGCGTCGACAAGGGAACTGACGTCAAGCCACGGAAGACGAAGAGCTATCTCGTAAAGTTTTACGCCGAGAATGCCGGCGATACGGCGCGCGCAGAGGTTCTCTTTTTTGTGGCGCTGGCCATAATCGAAGGAAACGGCTTCGCAGCCGTAGCCCCGGTCCAAAGCCCAGCAAAGCGCGGTGGTCGAATCCAGCCCGCCCGAAAAAAGAACTACCGCCTTTTCCTGTTTCATAAAATTGATCCTGACGAACCGGCTTTGAAAACTCTTTCCACTTAAGGCAGGGAACCACCGAATAAAATCCCAACAAACAAAACACAAAGATCACCAAGTTAATTAACCGCTAAGTTCACAAAGCTTATATATAAAAACTTTGTGGCCTTTTCTGTTCTATACTTTGTGTCCTTAGTGTTCAATCCGGGTTTTAGTCCCCTCTGACAACGGTGAACCACGATGAATTCTAAATATTAATGGATCCGCGCCTAAAGATTGCGGGGATGACAGAAATTGAAAGATTCTCATCGGACCGCTTTATGTTCGTTCCGCCGTTTGCGGCTGATAATCAGCTCTTTTTATAAATATTCTCTATCGTTCCGCACTCGCCCGAGAGGGTCACGCGGGGGATGACGTCCATGGTTCCTTTTTGCAGGATAAGGTCCATATCGCGTTTCCCGGTCTTCGGCCTGAAAACCAGGAAGTCCGGCACCCTGCCGCTGGAATTTATCTCTTTCAGCGCCTCGGCGAACGGATCGGCTATACCGCCTTTATGGTTCGCTGCGGGGGGTGGAGCGAAGCGACACAATTCAGTGTTCAGTTCCGCTTCACAGCCCTCTATGGCGTCGGCAAGGGCGCGGGCGCAGATAACATCTTCCACATGCTTCTTGTCGTAATACAGGCAGGCGGGCACTATAAGCGTATCCATCGGATTCTCACGGCAGTACCGCGCTATAAACGGCATGTTGGCGAAACAGCCTATAAGGATCTCCTCCGCGTTCACCAGAGACATGACGGCCGGAGAGCCGGAATTTGTGACGATCAGAGCGGGGCGGGCGGAACCCGTTCCGTGCAGCGCTATGTAGGGCGAATTGTCGTATTTCTCGATCTCCGGAGGAAAATCTATCTCGGAAAAAAGGTCCGAGCCTTTTTCACGGACTTTTACGGCCGCCGCGTCCGCCGGTTTTGAGTAAACCCTGACGTCACGGCGTCCGCTCTTTAAGAGCGCGCAGACAGTGTTTGAGAACCTGAACAGGTCTATGACTATGCCGCGCCCCGTCCAAACCCGCGCTTCGCCCTGTTCACCGGCGATTTTAACCGGACTATTTCGCCGCGGTAGAGATGTTCGTGGCATATTTGAAGGCTAGAGCGCTGATAAAAGTTTCCGGAGCGTGATAGACGCCCAGGCTGGCGTCGCCCATATCGGTTTGTTCGGAGATGATCAAGCCGTCGGCGCCTATCCCGGCCGCCATCTTCCTGGCCAGCTTCTTCTGGCGGTCCAGCCCGGACTTATCGTCGGCCGGGTACCTTTCGCTGTGAATGATAGCTATAGCGCCCCACGGCCTGGTCGTCTCTTCCTTGGAGGAAAAGAGAGCAACTTCTGAGGAGGATCTGGCCGGGAACCAGGGCCCGACCTGTATTATATCGGGTTTGGAGGCGGCGCATGCCGCGGCGAATATGAGCGGAGTAAAAAAAAGCGCCTTGGAGAACCGGTTCATCTGGGGGGTTCTAAACCAAGTTCCCTGCATATCTTCCTCACGGTAAAATCCGCGATCTCGTTATGCCTTGTTACGGGGATTTCTTTGTTGGTAACGGGATTGGTGAAAACCGAATATTTTCCGCCTTCCCTTGAAAGCACGCAACCGTTAGCCACCAGATACCGGACAAGATCTTTTCTTTTCATAACCACCTCTAAAACTATTCTATCAATTTAAAAGGCTGCGGGTAACAGGCGACAGGTCGCAGGCAGATATAGGTTTCAGGTCACAGATATCAAGTAGCAGGCGGAAAATTGCATATTCCCCTCTGCCTGTTACCTGCCCGAAGGAATTCGGGTCAGTCCGCGCTCCGGTATATCCTTGAGACGAGTTTCCAGGTCACGGCGTTCTTTCCCGCGAAGATCTGGACGAAAGAGATGACCCCGTCCTCGTTCTCGAAAACGAGCAAGTTCCGGCCGCCGTCGTTCAGCGTGCCTTTAAGCTGTCCGTAAGAAGACGGCAGCCCCCCCCGTACTGAAGGCGCTTCCCTTTCTTCCGGAGCGGCGGACTCGTTATCGGAAAAGCTCCCGGTAGAATCCTCGTCGCTTTTATCGTCTATCATCACGGCGCCTTCGTCTTCGCCCTGTTCCGCCTTAGCCAGGCTCTTTCTCTCGGTCTGGGCCTGCGCGGGCCGCCGCTTCTGCGGCTGCCTGGACAGGGACTGGAGAGAATTAACAGTCGCCGTGGAGGTCACCGTCTGCTGCGCTCCCGCGGGCGCGGCCAGGTACAGCACAAAAGTAAGACTTAAAAGACAGACCGTAATGAACGTGACGTCCGGCCTGCCGAGCTTGCGACAAAATAAGGTTCCCATATTTCCTCCTGTCAGAATCTTTTCACTTCCACACTGCCGATCTTTATTCCGAGAAGCCTCAAAGCCAGGGCCTTGAACTTTTCCGGCGCGTCACTGGCGATGAACCTGGCGCCGCCGGAACCGGAGGCGTTCAGCAGTTTTATCGAGACCAGGTTGGTCTTAGCCTCCGAAGCCGCGGCGGCCGCCGAGTCTACGATCTTAACTCCGCCGCCAAGCACCCGCGCTATGACCTTCTTCAGCAGCGGGTAATGGGTACACCCGAGTATGACCGTATCGAAATCCTTTTTTTTGAGCGGGGCCAGGTATTCGCAGGCGACCAGTTCCGTCAAGTCCTTCGAGCACCATCCTTCTTCCACCAGCGGCACGAACAGCGGACAGGCTTTTTCGTACACCTTGGCGCCGGGCTTCAGCTTTTTAAGCGCGACTCGGTAGGCGCCGCTGGATATCGTGGCCGTGGTGCCGGTAACGAGGATCCTGTTATTTACCGTGACAGCCGCCGCTGCGCGCGCGCCGGGCTCGATAACCCCGATCACCGGCACTTTTGAGATCTTGCGGACCTCGTCCAGAGCCAGCGACGAAGCCGTGTTGCAGGCCACTATAATAAGTTTGACGCCTCTATCGGAGAGCAGGGCCGTTATCTCCTTGGAAAAAGCGATGACCGCCTCTTTGGACTTGGTGCCGTAGGGAACGCGCGCCGTATCACCGAAATAGATGATATTCTCCCGGGGCATGAGACGCCTGACGGACTTGAATACCGTAAGCCCACCCAGCCCCGAGTCGAATATTCCGATAGGCCTTTCGCTGTTCTTCATAGATCGCTTGACTTGTGACTTGTGACAGCTGATTTTGCTGCGCAAAACCAGCTTACTTCCACCTTTTCATCTGCGCGTATTTCATTATCCCTTTGTAGATGGCGTTGGCGGCCTTGGTGCGCACCTTCTTATCGTTCATGTTCTTCTGATCTTTGGCGTTGGTCATGAAACCCAGCTCCACCAGGACGCCGGGGGTGTATGTGCCGCGCAGAACATAAAAGGCGGCCTGCTTCACGCCCCGATTGAAGAAAGGCGTGCTTTTTTCAAGTTCCTTGGAGATGAGCCCGGCCAGCGTGCTGCCCTCGTTGACGTATTCGTTCCTGGCGAGCGAATGCAGCAGGAGCGCCGAGGCATCGGACGACTCGACGTTATCCTCCAGGCCGACGACGGAGTTCTCGTAGTCGGCGACTTCAGCGGCCCACGGGTCCGAGGCGTTCTCGGACATGAAATAGACCTCGAAACCTTTTTCCCTCCTGTCGCGCGAAGCGTTGGCGTGGATCGAGACGAAAAGGTCGGCTTTATATTTGTTGGCTATATCCGATCTTTCCTTGAGCGGAATAAAAACGTCGGTATCGCGGGTGAGGATCACATCGAAGACATTATCGTCCTTGAGCAAATTGTAAACCTCTTTCGCCATCGCCAGGTTTATTTCTTTCTCTTTAAGGCCGAAGGATTTTCTGCCGCCCGCGTCTTTTCCGCCGTGCCCTGCGTCTATGACGATCCGCTTGCGGCCGCCTTTTTCAACCACGAATTTGTCCGGTATGTTGACGCCCGCCGCGGAGGAGGCCCCCGCGGTCCCCTCCGCCGTGGTCGTGGCGACGGGCAGGGACGGAGCGGCCGTGTCCACGGCCGGCGCGTCGGGCGCTATGACCTTTACGCCGTCATCGGGCGCGGACACGGACCGGACCGGTTCCGTAGCCGCGTCGCCGGTGATGCTTTGCGGGACCGGCCTCACGTTCTTCGTTATGTCGAAGACGATCCTGTCGGGCCCGGAGAGTTTGAAAGAGGAAACCTTGCCGAAGTTGTCGCCCGGAGTGAAGACCAGCCGGACCATCTTATTTTCCTGCGCTATCTCGACGCTGGTTATCACACCGTCCGAGATATTTATCTTATCCTCGGCCTCTACCACGCCGTTAGGCACGGTGACGGTAAGGACATCGTTCTCCTTTTGGGACGTCTGATAGTCCAGCGGTTCGTTGAGGTAGATCACGAACCGGGTCTTGTCCTTGTAGGAATAATAATTTATGGAACTGATGTTGATCTTCTGCTGGGCGGCCAGGACGCCGGTGGCGGGATTATAATCCAGCTTGAACCCGAAAGCCCTGGCGAAATGCTTCGAAGTGAAAAAGCTCATGGTCAGAAAAGCGCGCCCGCCCCTGACGATCAGCGGATTGGAGAGGACGACCGCTGTGTCGTTGATCATGACCGAATCCGACTTCATGAAGAACACTATCTTGTTGCCCTTATTCTGCAGCATCAGCTTGCCGCTGACGGGATACCAGTAGATCTTGCCGCCCATCAGCTTGGCCGATTTGGAGGCGTCGAGGTACAGCGTGTCGCTCATCGCGTAGGTGCCGATCTTGCCCACATAGGCGCCGTTCTTCATATAGGTGACTTCGTCCATCCTGGCGTGCGCCGCCGCGGCCAGCCCCGCGATCAGGACAAGGCCTAAAACTTTCCGAAAGACCGTCTTAAGCATAAACAAACCTCGCGAACTGAATTTGGCTCGATAATTTGATAGCGCGCTTATCGGACATTATCGTATCTCTTAATGTCCCGTTCATTCCAGTATGATCCTGTAATCTTCCCAGGTCAGCAAGGGATCCGACAATACCTTGACGCTCCTGTGCACGTTCTTTTCTATGAGGTCCTGCTTCTTTTTAAGGACTTCCATGAGCATCGGGTTCACCACCACCCTGAGGTTGCCGCCCGGGCGGCCGAGGGTGAGGTTCTGGATCTCGCGCTGGATCTTGATCCTGATGCTTTCGCTTGAAAGCACCCGGCCCGAACCGCGGCATTCGGGGCATTCCTCGGTAAGAAGGCTGACCGTGCTCTCGCGCTTGCGCTCGCGCGTCATCTCCACCAGGCCGAGCCGGGTGATGGGCAATATCCTTATTTTGGCCCTGTCGCGCCGGACCGCGCGCTCCATCACATCCACGACCTTGTGGCGGTTGGAGGCTTTTTTCATGTCGATAAAATCTATCACGATAATGCCGCCGATATTCCTCAGGCGCAGCTGCCGGGCGACTTCCTGGGCGGCCTCGATATTGGTCATGGTCACCGTCTCCTCCTGGGAGCGGTTGCCGGTGAAGCGGCCGGTATTCACATCTATGGCGCACAGCGATTCGGCTTCCTGGATGATGATGCTGCCGCCGTTGGGCAGCTCCACCTTTATCTTGCGCAGCTCCTCTATCCCTTTTTCTATGTTGAACGCCTTGAAGATGTGTGTCTTGTTATCGTAATATTTCACGCGCTCTTTCAGGTCCGGGGAGATCTTGGTCACGAATTCCAGGGTCGCCTCATAGTCTTCCTTGTTGTCCAGCATGTAGATGGAAACATCGTCGGAGAGGATGTCCCTGGCCACCTGCAGCGTCGTGTCCATGTCCTTGTGCAGGAGGACCGGCGGGCGCGCGGTCTCGAAGCTTTTCTGGATGGAATCCCAGAGCCGCATCAGGAATTTCAGCTCGCGCTCGAGCTCCTCTTCGCTCGCCCCCTCCGCCTCGGTGCGCATGATGCAGCCTTTCTTTCCCAGCTCGTTCGCCACGGTGATCTTCCGGACTATCTCCGATAGGCGCTTTCTTTCCTCGGGGGTTTCGATATTCTTCGACACGCCGACGAATTCCTGAAAGGGGGTCAGCACCAGATAGCGGCCGGGCAGCGAAACGTCCATGGTAACTTTCATTCCCTTGGTGCCGATGGCGTCCTTGGTAACCTGCACCATGACCTCCTGGTCTTTTTTCAGAAGCCTTTCTATCGGGTCGCGCTGGCCGCCCAGCACGTCCGAGATATAGATATAGGCGTTCTTGTCCAGGCCGATGTTCACGAACGCGCTGGAAATGCCGGGCAGAACGTTCTCCACCACCGCCTTGTAAATGTTACCGACGATATTCGTGTTGCTGCGGCGCTCCCAGAAAAGTTCCGCCAGGCGGCCGTCCTCCAGGATCGCGATGCGGGTCTCTTCAAAAGAGGTGTTGGCGAAAATTTCTTTTTTTACGGTCTTCTGATTGTTCATAATATTAAAATTCTCCTTTTTCAGTTATAAGGATTAAGCCATAAGGATTAAGTTTTAAAACCTTGTCGCTTTATATCCTGATCCCTGCTCCTTATTTCCTAACAACTTAATCCTTACTGCTTAATCCTTGTTCACTAAATCACTTCCAGCTTTCCCTTTGAGTCAAGCCAGTACAATTCTTCTCTAACCACTCTCTTCACCATAACCTCGCGGCCGGCGATCACGCGGAGCGCGGCTTCGGGTTTAATGTTCCTTCCGGGGTCCGACTTCAGCGTAAGGCGAAGTCCGCCCGCGGCCGCTTCAAATACGGCGGAGAGGACCAGCGGCCTGACATCTATGGTCTCCACCGCGCCGTCCGGTCTGACTTTCTCGTGAGCGGCGCTCGTTCTGGATAAAAACGCGTCTACTACGCTTTGGGAAAATCCATCTTCGGGAGCTATCTCTATCAGATACCCGGCCGCGCTGACGCTGGCTTCAATGGACGGGAAAAAAACCGGCACTCTTTTAACCGACAGCAGGGCGAAAGCGAGCGTGCATACGGCTTCCAGTTTCGCTTTTACGACCTCCTCTTTACAGGGCTGCGCGAGGTAGAGGTCGGCGTATTCGCAGCGGCTTTCGCAGCCCTGGGAAAGCGCGGGGCCGAAGGCCATTTTGGGGACCGGGTTCCGGCCGTGCTTGGCGGGCATAAGGTCCAGCCCGGACGCGGCCGCGATATCACGCAGCGCTTTTATCTGGTCCAAATGGGACATCGCCGCCGCGCCTTCGAGCCTGGCGAATTTCAGCCGCATCCTGGACCTTGCCACATTCTCAGAGTTCATAAAATCAAGTTTAACGGACAGCTTCTCCCGTTATAGCCCGCCGCGCCACTACTTACTATACCAAAGCGTATCTCCTCGCGTAAATAGATTCGACCAGACCCAGCGACATAAGGGTGGCCACTAGGTTGGAGCCGCCGTATGAAAGCAGCGGCAGCGGCACCCCGGCCACGGGCGCCAGCCCCAGGAGCATTCCGAAATTGATGCAGAAATACACCATGAACATGCCGAAGATCCCGCAGCTGGTCAGGTAGCCGAACCGGTCGCGCGCGAGATTGGCGCAAGCCCGTATCCTGGCGAGGATCATTACATAAAGGCCCATCACCAGCATAGTGCCCCAGAATCCCATCTCTTCGCCCACGACCGCGAGTATAAAGTCGGTATGCCGTTCCGGGATGAAGCCCAGACGGGACTGAGTTCCGGAAAAGATACCCTTCCCGAGCAATCCGCCCGAGCCGATGGCGATGCGCGCCTGCAGCAGGTTGTAGCCCGCGCCTTTCGGGTCCGATTCCGGGGACAGAAAGACCTCGAGGCGCTTCTGCTGATACTCTTTCATCTGGTGCTTTACCATCACACCGGAAAAGAAGCCCAGAACCAGCACCAGCGCCGCGCCGCCGAAGAAGACGCCGGAGATATTGGAGTAAAGCTTCACGGAAAGTATCCAGAGGCAATACGCCGCCAGCGTCACACCGAACACGAAGGTCAGGGCGCTCCAGCCGAAATCGGAAAGATGAAAGAAATAACTGATCAAAGGATTGTCCAGCAGTTCGGGGTTCAGGTTGATGACGGTCCACAGGATCGGGAAAAGAGCCGAGATGACGCTGTAGCCGAGAATTATGGAGAGATGCGAAAGATTGGCGCCCGCCGCGAACAGCATGATCAAAACCACGGGCAGCGTTATCAGGATGGCCGAAAAATCCGGCTGTTTGATCAGCAGAAAAAACACCGGAAGGCTGAGCAGCAGCGCGCCCAGCACCACCGAAAACTCCTTTATCTTGCCTATTCTCTTGTCCAGGTAATTGGCCAGCACGAGTATCAGGCCGATGCGGGCGAATTCGGAAGGCTGGACGGAAAAGAACGGCAGGCGGTACCAGGACTTTGAGCCCTTGTCTATCACTCCGAAGAGAAGCACTCCCAGCAGCGACAGCAGCGCGGCCCCGTATACGAACTTCCATTGGTCCTGAAAGATCTGATAGTTGAGGCTCCAGACGACGGCGAAAAGCATGAACCCGAGCGGAATGGCGATAAGATGCGTCCTGATGATGCGGAGCTGCTGAGGCAGCACGGAGACCGAAGAGAAGATGGCCATAGTGCCGATGGAGATGAGGATCAGGACAGAAAAAAACAGCAGCCAGTCCACGCGGTTCTTTTTCAGCCCTGAATGCGGAGTGGCTATCATCTGGCCCTCCCATACCCTGCCGCCGGGACCGTGGAGGCGTCCGCTTGGCTGATCTCGTTCCACCCGTCCTTCAGGGGAGTCCCGGGCGCCGTCTTATCGCCTGGCAGCCTGCCGCGCAGAGCGGCGAGGATAACGGCTTTAGCTATAGGCACCGATGCGGAAGCCCCGTGCTCTCCATGCTCCACCAGCACGGCCACGGCCACCTCCGGCTCCTGGCCGGGCAGCTGCGCGTACGCCACGAACCATGCGTGGTCCTTGCCGTGCGCGCTTTGCGCGGTGCCGGTCTTGCCGAATATCTCGACGCCGTCGATCTTGACGGTCTGCCCGGTCCCCTCCAGCACAACTTCCCGCATTCCGTCCTTTATCAGGTCCCAGGTTCTGTCTTTCAGTTCCACCTGGGACAGCTTCTCGGGCTTGCTTTTAAAAGTTATCTCTCCTTCTGCGTTCACTACGCGGTCTACGTAATACGGCCGCCAGAAAGTTCCGCGGCTGGCGACGGCCGCGGCGACCTGCGCCATCTGGATCGGGGTCACGAGCGTCTCGCCCTGTCCTATGCTGAGATTCAGCGTGTCTCCTATGAACCAGTAGCTTTTCTTGGCCGCGCGCTTGCTGGGGCCGAAGATGTTCCCGCTCTTTTCGTCAGGCAGCGGAATGCCGGTGGGAACGCCGAGCCTGAACATCCTGGCGTATTTCTCTATGGTCAGCGGCCCGGTCTTGATCCCCAGGTTGTAATAGTAAACGTCGCAGGACTTGGCCATGCCTTTCAGAAAATCGACTTTCCCGTGGCCTTTTTTCTCCCAGCATTTAAAGATGCGGTTGCCGGCGTCGAACCAGCCGGGGCAAAAGAAAGTCTCGGCAGGATCTATCTTGCCGGAATCGAGGCCCGCGATCCCGCTGATGATCTTGAACGTGGAAGCCGGCGGATAGGTGCCCTGCACGGCCACGTTGAACTCCGGCAGCTCTTTCAGAGAATCCGTGGTCTTCTCGTCGGAGTAGGAAACGAAGCGGTTCGGATCGTAGTCCGGCATGGAGGCGAGCGCCAGCACGGCCCCGGACCTGGGGTCGATGGCGACCACCGCGCCTTTCCCGGTCTTTGAGGTTTTGAGCCCTTCTTCGGCGGCGGCCTGGACCTTGGAATCTATGGTAAGATAGATATCCGCCCCCGGGGTCCATTTGCGGCTTTCGAGTATGCGTTTGAGCTTTCCCCTGGAATCCACTTCCAGGTAAATACCGCCGTCCTTCCCTTTTAGGCTTTTTTCGTACATCTTTTCAAGCCCCGCTTTGCCGATGCGCGAGTCCATCCCGTAATTTTTGTCCTTACCGTAGACGGACCACTCCTTGGCGTCCATCCGGCTTATATAGCCGGTCAGATGGCTCAGATAGTTGCCGAAGGGATAATAACGGCGGGCTTCCACTACTATGTCCATGTCGGAATACATGGTTTTAAGCTCGGACAGGGAGAACATCGCCTTTGAGGAAAGGTTCTCGGCCAGGCGTATGGGCGCGCCTTTTTTCACCGCTTTATATAATGTGCCGCGAAGCGCGTCGAAAGGGATGTTCAGCTGACGCGACAGGCTGCGCGCCATCAGGTCCATGGCGTCCGCCGACCTAGCGGCTCCTGGAAAGTATATGAGGCTGAAAGAAGGTTTATTGGTCGCCACCGCGGCCGAATCCCTGGTGAAGATACGCCCGCGCGGCGCCGCCTGGGGGAGGATCTGGGTCCGGTTCCTTTCCGCTATCTCGCTGTAATAAGTGTGCATAAGTATCTGAAGATTGACCAGCCGCAGCGCGAAGACCAGGCTGACCGCCGCGAAGAGCCCCCATAAGAGGTTCATCCTGTCCTGCGAAATGCCGCGCTCTATCATAATAAGTCGAATCTTCTTTTAAGCTGCGTAAACAAATAAAAAACTACAGGGGCCAGAAGCGCGTTAAGAAAAGGTTCCACCAGCAGCGTTTTCAGCTGCAGCGGATTGATCTTCGCCAGAGTCAGAGACAGACCCTGGTAGAACAGCATGGACCCCGCCGTAAGGACCAGCGCCGCGATGATCTGCGAAAACGGGCTGACAAGATCGAGGTGGCGCTTCGCGATGTAAATGCCGTAAGCCATCAGAGTGTAGGTCAGCGCGTAAGCCCCGAAAAGGTTGGAACCCAGCATATCCAGGTATATCCCGAAGAAAAAGCAGTAGCACAAAGCCTTGGCCGGGCGGGCGATTATAGCGGCCGACAGCGCCGCCGTGAAAATTATGTTGGGAGCCACTCCGAAGACGGAGAGGTTGGAGGTCCACCACCAGGAAACAAGCCCGGTCAGAAAGTATAGCAGTATGTCGCCTATCAAGCTCATTTTTTTGAGATCTCCGAAAGCGCCGCGAGGTCGGACGGGAGATCGCGGTTCACCACGTAGACCTCCTTTAGCGCGTTTACCGTTATGACCGGCGCGACATCAGCGGTTATGAAGTTCATGAATGATTCCTTGGGATGTACTTTCTGGACCGTTCCTACGGGCAGCCCCTGGGGGAACAGCAGGCCCCCCGGCGAAGTTACAAGCGCCATGCCTTCCGCGATGTCGGAGCCCTCGGGGATATAGTTCATTTTCAGCAGCCACGTTCCCCGCCCCTCGGCCAGACCTTCGAAGGCGCCGCCCGGAAGAGAGCTGATCACGGAGGAGACGCTGTCGGTGATCAGCAGCACCTTGGAAAAATCCGGATAAACCTCGAAGACGCGGCCCGCCAGCCCCAAACGGCCGTTCTCGAACCCGACCACGGTCGCGTTAAGCGAAACGCCTTCTCTGGTGCCTTTATTGATAAAGAACGCGCCGTACCAGTCCAGAGGGTTTTTATTAACTACCCGGGCCCAGACGCCTTTAAGCGCGAGATCTCGCGAAAGGTCCATCTCGGAGGTAAGCCTGCGGTTCTCCGTATCGGCGGCCTCGGCCGCCTTGAGGGAGATCTCCAGTTCCTTAATTTTTTCGGCCAGCGCCCTGTTCTCCTGATCGGTCTTGAGTATATTGAGAAAGTTGCCGGGAACGTTCCTGATAAAATAATCGTATTTGGCCCCGTAGTGGAGCGACGGGTAAAGGCTGTAGCTGAAGAAGATACGGGCGGTCTGCGCTATGCGGGTGGATGGGAGAAGGAGGAGGAGCGCGGAAATAAATACGAAAAAGACGGCGGTGTAATTTGCCATGTCTTTTTCCCTGTTCATAAGCCTTCCCTCAAAACCGCAGGTACAGGTTAAGGTAAAGATCAGGAAAGGAAAATATATTCCTATACCTCTACCTTTGCCTATACCTGCCGCAGGAGGCTCGATCTATCGGGGACTTAAAAGCGCGGAGCCGCGGAGCGGCCCGCAGAGTAAAGCTGTGCGAGAAAGGCTTAGAGCGCTTTTAAGTCAGCGGTATGACTTCAAAAAATCGGGTCTCTGCTGTATCTTATCCAGTTCTTCTAGGTACTTGCCGCAGCCTAAGGCGACACAGCTGAGCGGGTCGGCCGCCCTGTGAACCGGCAATTCGGTCTCCTGCCTGATAAGTTCGGGAAAGCCCCTTAACAAGGAGCCTCCGCCGGCAAGGACCATGCCTCTGTCCACAAGGTCGGAGGAAAGTTCGGGCGGGGTCTCTTCTAAAACCTGTTTGATAACGTCAACGATGAGCTGGACGGGCTCCATCAGAGCCTGTCTGATCTCTTCTGAAGTGACATGAATGGTTTTGGGCAAGCCTTTTGCCTGATCCCTACCCTTGACCTCTATGGTCTTTTCTTCTTTCAACGGAAAAACCGATCCGATCTGAATCTTAACTTCTTCGGCCGTAGTTTCACCTATCACCAGATTATGCTTTCTCCTGAAATATTGTACGATGCAGTCGTCCATCTCGTCACCGGCGACGTCGAGCGACTTGGCCACTACCATGCCGCCAAGCGAGATAACGGCCACTTCCGTGGTGCCGCCGCCGATGTCGCAGATCATACTGCCGTGCGGCTCCGAGACCGGAAGTTCCGAACCGATGGCCGCGGCCATGGGCTCTTCGATAAGATAGACCTCTCTGGCTCCGGCCTGCTCGGCCGATTCCTGCACCGCGCGTTTCTCGACTTCGGTTATGCCCGAAGGTATGCCGATCACTATCCGGGGATGCAGAAGGCTGCGCCTGTTGTGCACTTTTCTTATGAAATACTTTATCATTTCCTGCGTGACTTCGAAGTCGGCTATGACGCCGTTGCGCAAAGGGCGCACCGCCGTTATGTTAGAGGGAGTGCGTCCCAGCATCAGTTTAGCCTCCGAACCCACGGCAAGCACTCTTCTCCGGTTCTTATCGATAGCGACGACGGAGGGCTCGCGCAGAACGATACCTTTACCTTTGACATAGACCAGGGTGTTGGCTGTCCCCAGATCTATACCTATATCGTTAGAAAAAAGGCTGAAGAAGTAATCGAACATTATAGCACCAGGATGTAGGGATTAAGTACTAAGGATTAAATTTTTCTAATTCCTTACCACTTACCACTTAATCCTTATTACTTGCGACTAGTCTACCAGTTTGATCATGGCGACTTCGGTGGCGTCGCCCTTCCTGGCGCCGAGCAGCAGTATGCGGGTACAGCCGCCTTTGCGGTCCTTATACCTGGGGGCGATCACGTCAAAAACCTTATGATAGACGTCCTTGCTCCTGATGATCTTGCGGACCTCGAGCCTGCGGCCGAGCTTTGCGTCGTTGATCACGCCTTCCACCACGCGGCGGAGCTCTTTGGCCTTAGGCACGGTGGTCTTTATCTTTTCGTGCAGGAGGAGGCTGGTCGCCATGTTGGAGAACATAGCGCGCCTGTGCGAGCCGGTCTTTGAAAGTTTTCTGTGTCCGAGATTTTTTATCATAAACAATCCTTGGTACCACTCCGGTAGATAGAATTCAGAAGTCAGAATTCAGAATAACCGAATCTTTCCCGTCTCCGGAGTTCTCATTCCGACTCCTGGATTCTGTCTTCTGGCTGCTGAGCAGTTATTCCTCTTGAAACTACTCCACCTTCATGCCGAGCGAGAGTCCCATTTCCTTGAGCTTGTCCTTAATCTCGTCCAGTGATTTCTTTCCGAAATTCTTGACGGCCAGCAGGTCGTCCTCGGTCCTGCCCACCAGTTCGCCGATGGTGCGGATGCCGGCGACTTTAAGACAGTTAGAGGCCCGCGAGGAGAGTTCTATCATCTCCACGCCCTGGTCGAGGGTACCCTTAAGCTCCGCGCCCTGCTCTCCGGCGTCGGCCGCTCCGGCGGCTTTGGCGGGCTCGGCGGCGGCTTCGGTCTCAGGCAGGAACGGGAGGATCGAGCGGCGCAGCAGCGACGCGGTCTGATTCACGGCGTCCGAGGGGCTGATGCTGCCGTCGGTCCATATCTCCAGGACCAGCCTGTCGTAGTCGGTCCGCTGGCCGACGCGGGCGTTCTCGACGTTATAGTGGACTTTCTGTATCGGGGAGAAAAGCGCGTCCATCGGGATGAAATCGGCGGGGAGATTCATCCTGGCCATGATCTCTTCCGAGGTCAGATAGCCGGCTCCGCGCGCGACTTCCAGCTCGATCTCAAAGAGCGCGCCGGATTCCACGTGGGCGATGACCAGGTCCTTGTTGATTATCTCGACGTTCGCGTTCTCGCGGATGTCGGCGCCGGTCACCTCTTTTTTGCCGTGCACGGACAGCAGCAGGGTCTCGGGCCCGTCTCCGATGAGGCGCACGCGCAGCTTCTTGAGGTTCAGCAGGATATTAATGACGTCTTCCTGCACTCCGTTGAGCGTGGCATATTCGTGCCGCGCGCCCTTGATCCTGACCGCGACGACGGCCGAGCCGTCAAGGCTGGAGAGCAGGATGCGGCGCAGGGAATTGCCGATGGTGTGGCCGTAGCCTCTCTCATAAGGCTCGGCGGTGAACTTGGCGTAGTTACCGGTCTTTGTTTTTTCCTCGACGTTGATGGCTTCGGGGATAATAAGCTGTTTTGAAAAGCTAGACATTTATTGGCTGCCTCCTGATTACTTTGAATAAAACTCTACAATGAGCTGCTCGTCGACGTTGATGGAGACCTCTCCGCGGTCGGGCCAGCGGACCATTTTGCCCGTCATGGTGGCGGGGTCATAGGTCAGGAAACTGGGTCTGGGCGCCGATTTCTCGGCGTTCTCAAGCCCCTGCTTGACCGCGAGCGTCTGGACGACCTTCGGGTCGATGGTGATCGTATCGCCGGGCTTCACGAGGAAGGACGGGATATCGGTCTGACGGCCGTTCACGCGGATATGGCCGTGGTTGACGAGCTGTCTGGCGGTCTTCATGGAAACCGCGAAGCCGAGGCGGCGCACGATGTTGTCAAGCCGCACCTCGAGGAAACGCAGCAGCGCCTCGCCGGTCTTGCCCTTGTCCTTGGAAGCCTTGTCGAAAAAGCGCCGGAACTGGGTTTCGGTGATCTGCGCCATCAGGCGCGCGATCTGCTTTTCGCGCAGGTGTTTGCCGTAGTCGGACATTTTTTTCATGCCGCCGGGGCCGCCGGACGAGAATTTCTTGTCGCGGCTGGATTTCGCTTTCTTGTCCACTATGCAATTAGTGGCGCATTTGCTGCCTTTGAGGAACAGCTTCTGGCTGACTTTTCTGCATTTTTTGCAGCTGGGGCCTGTATATCTAGACATTAAAGTTTTATCCTCCGTGTTAAATTATACTCTTCTGGGCTTGGGCGGCCTGCAGCCGTTGTGCGGCACAGGCGTTGTATCTTTAATCGAGATCACGTGTATGCCGCTCGCGGCTATCGCCCTTATCGCCGTCTCGCGTCCTGGGCCTGGGCCGGTGACGAACACCATAGCCTGCTTGACGCCGTATTCCATCGCCCTGCCGCAGGCTTTGGAAGAAGTTATCTGCGCCGCGAACGGCGTGCCTTTTTTGGTGCCTCTGAAGCCGTTGGCTCCGGAGGTGGACCAGGCTAAGGCGTTCCCTTTCTCGTCGGTAATGGTGACGATGGTGTTGTTAAACGAACAGTTTATGTACACCTTGGCGAAGGTCACGGTGCCGTGATGGCGCCGTTTGGCCTGGGGCTTATGTTCGGTCTTCTTGTAAGGGTCCGCCGCCGCTGCCGGCTGCTGCTGCTGTTTCTTCTCTTCGGTCATGATAAATTCCTACCTCCTGATTATTTAGCCGCGGGTTTAGCCGGAGCTTTCGCCGCCGCGCCTACGGTCTTTCTTCTGCCGCGGCGGGTGCGTGCGTTGGTCTTGGTCCTCTGGCCGCGCGCGGGGAGCATCCTTCTGTGGCGCATCCCCCTGTAGCTGCCTATCTCGATGTGCCTTTTCATGTGGGCGGAGATCTCCCTGCGGAGCTCGCCTTCCACTTTGTATTCCTTGGAGATGATAGAGTTAAGAAGGCCGATCTGATCCTCGGTCATATCCTTGACTCTGGTCGTGGGGTCGATCTGGTTCTTCAGGCCGCCTAAAATCTTCTGCGCCAGCGGGCGCCCAATGCCGTAAACGTAGGCGAGCGCCACGTCGATCCGTTTTTCCCTCGGTAAGTCCACACCTGCTATTCTTGCCATACATTCTCCTTAAACCTTAAGCGCTGAGGCGCTGAAGAACTGAATTTTTTATAGTGAAAACGCTTCCCAAAAAAAGCTTTCGGTGCCTTTGCGCTTCGGCGCTTCAGCCCGTAAAACTATCCCTGCCGCTGTTTGTGGCGGGGGTCTTCGCAGATGACCCTGACAACGCCTTTGCGTTTTACGATCTTGCACTTAATGCAAATTTTCTTTACGCTAGCTCTTACTTTCATTTTACTCGCTCCTTCTTTGTCGCACCCCGCGCTTAACATATGCGCGGGGCGGATTACCCGCCGGGCTTTATAAGGTAGCGCCCGGTGCTCTACAAGGGAAACCCAGGTTTCCCATTTCATCGTCGCTCGTTTTGTCCCGCCGTTAAAAGGCGGGACACACTCGCTGACCCCTTCCTGAGCAGAAATTACTTTAACAAACGGTACCGCAAAATCTCCTTCTTTGTCGCACCCCGCGCTTAACACATGCGCGGGGCGGATTACCGCCGGCCCTCTCAAGGTAATCGGGGCGGTGCTGTTATTTTTCCCTGTAAACGATCCGGCCTTTCGACAGGTCATAAGGAGAAAGTTCCATTTTAACCCTGTCGCCGGGAAGTATCTTTATATGATTGATGCGCATCTTGCCGGAAATAATGCCGAGGATTATCTTCCCGGGCGCTATTTCAACCCTGAAAGTCGCATTCGGAAGGGCCTCTTTTATGACCCCTTCCACTTCAATTTTTTCGCTGTTTTCTGACATATTTATATATTATACCAAAATATCTTCTTACATTCGCCCGTAAAAATGGAAGTATAAAAAGCTGACGACCGGAAAATCATCTGTCTTCGCGATCTCCGTTCGGGTTTTACGGCGCTAGACGGCGCTCAGTATTTCGCATCCGCTCTCGGTCACGGCCACCGTGTGCTCGAAGTGCGCCGTGCAGCTTCCGTCGGCGGAGACGGCCGTCCAGCCGTCGTTCCTGATAACTATTTCCGGCCTGCCGAGACACACCATGGGCTCGATCGCCAGCGTCATGCCCGGTTTGAGCGTGACGCCCGAACCCGGCTTTCCGTAGTTCGGGATAGAAGGCTCTTCGTGCAGACGGCGGCCGATCCCGTGGCCGGTGAATTCTCTCACCACCGACATGCCGTTCTTTTTCACAAAACTTTCCACCGCATTGGACACATCGCCGAGTTTCGCCCCGCTTCTGACTTCCGAGAGCGCAAGTGAGAGCGAAGTCTTAGTAACGTCCATTAAGCGCGAGTGTTCCGGCTTGACGTTCCCGACTGCCACCGTAACGGCGGCGTCGCCGTAGAAACCGCGGTAAACCGCGCCGAGGTCCAGACTGACCAGGTCGCCGCTCCTTATGATGCGCTTATCGCTCGGAATGCCGTGGACGACTTCCTCGTTTATCGAAACGCAAAGCGTCGCCGGGTAACCGCGGTAGCCGAGAAAGGCGGGGGCCGCATCGCGGCTCCGGATCTCCCGTTCCGCAAGAGCGTTCAGTTCCGCCGTTCGGACTCCGGGCCGGATCTCTTTTTTCAGAAGGGCCAGCACCTGGGCCACTATTTTGGAGGCCTGCCGCATCAGGTCGAGTTCTGTTGAGGTCTTTATTTCGACCATTAAGATCGCGCCCGCGCCGGCATATCAGGCGCCCTTGACCCGCGTGTTTAAAATGTCCGCTATCTCCCGGGCCACGGCTTCGGGATCCTTTCCGCCTTTGACGGAATGAAAATTCCCTAATCCTTTATAATACGCCACCAGAGGTTCGGTTTGATCCTTGTAAACCGAGATCCGCCGCCGTATTACTTCCGGTTTATCGTCCTCGCGCTGAATAAGCTTTTCGGCGCACGCGTCGCAAACACCTTCGTTCGCTGGCGGGGACGTGAGCAGATTGTATATCTTCTGGCATTTCGGACAGTTGCGCCTGGACGCGAGCCTGGCGACCACGGCTTCCTCGTCCACATCCAGAAAGATGACCGCGTCTATGCTTTGAGACCTGGAGGCGAAAAAATCATCGAGCCCCTGGGCCTGGTCGACGGTCCTGGGAAAGCCGTCGAACAGCAGTCCCCTGGTCTCCGTAGCGAGCTTTTCCTTCATAACTTCGAGCACCAGTGCGTCGGGCACCAGTCTGCCCGCGGACAGATATCCCGCGACCTGCCGTCCGAGATGCGTCTTCGCCGTTATAGCTTCCCGGAAGATATCGCCGGTAGAGATATGAAAAAGAGCGAATTTTTCGCTTAAGACCTTGGCCTGAGTGCCTTTACCCGAGCCCGGGTAGCCCAAAAGAACTAGATTCATATTATTAACCAAACCGCATTTAGGTATAGGTAGAGGTAAAGGTAAAGAAACAACGATCCCTGCTCTGCCTTTACCTGGGGCCCTCTATACCTGCTTTTACTGGCCGACGTTGAACCACCGCCCCTTTATCTTTGAATTTTTGTAAAAACCTTCGTAGTTGCGCATTATAAGGTGGGCTTCCGTCTGAGCGATCGTATCCAGCGCCACGCCCACGACGATCAGCAGCGAGGTTCCGCCGAAATAGAACGGCACGTTGAGCCGCGCGCGCATGTAGTCGGGAAGCACCGCCAGCATCGCCACGAAAAGCGCGCCGCCGAGCGTGATCCTGTTCATCACCCATTCTATGTACACGGCAGTGGGGTCGCCGGGCCTGATGCCGGGGATGAACCCGCCCCATTTCTTCATGTTCTCGGCCAGATCCTTGGGATTAATGCTGACCGAATTGTAGAAGTAGCAGAAAAATACGATGAGGGCCACGTACATCAGCTGGTAAGAGATGTTGCCGTGGTTCATGAACGACATTACCTTCTGCGCAAAAGGAGAGTTCGGGTTGAACTGCGTGATGGTGTAAGGAACGCTCAGAAGGGAAACGGCGAAGATGACCGCGATGACACCCGACTGGTCCACTTTAAGAGGAAGAAAAGTGGTGACTCCGCCGTACATCTTGCGGCCGACCTGGCGCTGCGCGTACTGGATCGGGATCTTACGCTGCGCCGTCTCTATCCAGATGACGAGGCCGACCACCAGCACGACGATGGCGGCGATCACGATGCCGGTAAGGAGGCTTATTTCATCTATCTGTATGAGCTTGATCATGCTCCTGACGGCGCTGGGAAGCCGGTCGACGATGCCCGCGAAAATGATCAGCGAGATGCCGTTGCCGATGCCGCGCTCGGTTATCTGTTCGCCCAGCCACATGACGAACACCGTCCCGGTGGTGAGGGTCAGGACAGTGACGAAATAAAAGGCCAGGTCGGCGCTAGGCGCTATCGGGGCCCCGCCGGCCGGGGACATCTTGGTCAGCGCTATAGTAAGGCCCAGGGACTGGAAGGCGGCCAGGAAAAGGGTGAAGATCCTGGTGAACTGCGTCACTTTTCTGCGCCCCAGCTCGCCTTCTTTCTGCAGACGGTCGAGTATCGGGAATACGTGGGCGCCCTGGACCAGGCTCATGATGATGGACGCGTTGATGTAAGGCATGACGCCCATCGAAAAGATGGAGAACTTGCCGAGCGCGCCTCCGGAAAAAATATCCAGGAAGCCCAGCAGGCTGCCCTGATTGGCCGCGAAAAGGGCCCTGAGCGCCGCGGTGTTTATGCCCGGTATCGGTATGGATGCGCCCAGGCGGTAAACGGCCAGCGCGCCGAGAACGAAGAGTATTCTTTTTTTAAGTTCCTGAATCTTGAACAAATCCGTTAGCTGTTGCATTATTCGCCCCGTTGGAGCCGTCCGCGTAAGGCGGACGCGCTCCGTAAAGATATCCGCCTTAAACCGTTATTTAGCGGGATTAAGGGCCGTCTTCGCTTCGACGATAAGCACGGCTTTGCCGCCGGCTTTTTCGATCTTTTCCCTGGCCGAACCGGAGAAGGCGTGGGCTGTGACCGTCAGTTTCTTATTGATGACGCCATCGCCGAGAACCTTGACCAGTTCGCCTTTCTTGATCAGTCTTTTCTTGACGAGCAGTTCGGGCGTGACTTCGGTCCCGTTGTCGAAATGTTTGTCGAGGATGGAAATATTGGTCCATTCATAGACGACGCGGAACCTTCTGTTGCTGAAGCCGCTCTTAGGTATGCGCCTCAGCAGCGGCATCTGTCCGCCCTCGAAACCATCGCGTTTGGAACTGCCTGCGGTGGCGTTCTGGCCTTTCTGGCCTTTAGTGGAGGTCTGGCCGTGGCCGGATCCCTGGCCGGTGCCTAGTCTTTTTTTCCTGTGAACGGAACCCGGTTTGGGGCTGAGCTGGTGTATGCCTGGCATGTTATTTATCTCCTCTCATTTTTAAAACTTCTTCCCGGCTCCGCAGCTGCTTTAGAGCGTTGAAGGTAGCATAAACGGTGTTAAAGGAATTTCTGCTGCCAAGATTCTTGGTCAGGATGTTCTTCACGCCGCCGGCTTCCAGCACGGCGCGAACTCCGCCGCCGGCTATCAGGCCCGTACCGCCTACCGCGGGTTTCATCCACACGTGGCCGGCGCCGAAATAGCCTTCCGTCTCATGCGGGATCGTCGAGCCTTTCAGAGGGAAAGTGATCATTTCTTTGCGGGCGGCGGCGGTCGCCTTCTGGATGGCGACCTGGACTTCGTTGGACTTGCCTAAAGCCACTCCGACCGAGCCGGCGCTGTCTCCGACGACGACGAGAGCGTTGAACGAGAATCTTTTGCCGCCCTTCACGACCTTGGTAACCCTGTTGATGGCGACGACCACGGTCTTTTCTTCCGTGACCGGAGTTATTTCAAGTTCCAGCATCTCCACTGCGGCCGCCACTTTGGGCGAGCCGTCGGCGTTGAGTTCTTTCTCGGTTCTTAATTGTTTCTGATTTCTAAGCATTATCAATCTCCCGTAACCGTAAGTGGTAAGTGGTAAGGATTAAGTGGTAAGTAGTAAAGTTTCAAAACTTAATCCTTAGTACTTAATCCTTAATCCTGTTACCTCTTTTTAAAACTTAAGACCGGCTTCCCTGGCCGCGTCGGCCAGCGCCTTGATCCTGCCGTGGAATATCCTGCCTCCGCGGTCGAAACAGACTTCCTTGACGCCTTTTTCAATGGCCCTCTTGGCCACGAGCGCGCCGACGACTTTGGCGGTCTCCAGGCTCTTGCCGGACTTCAGTTTGCCTTTAAGCTCTTTGTCCACGCTGGAAGCGGCGGCAAGGGTCATACCCTTTGAGTCGTCTACGACCTGGGCGTAAAGATGCTTATCGCTCCTGTACACGCTCAGGCGGGGCCTGGTGAAAGCGTTGGCCTGCAGGCTCCTTCGCGTGCGGTCTTTTCTGAACTGGTATCTTTCCTGTTTGCTTATCATAATAGTCGTCTTCCTTCTTGGATTATCTTTAAGGGCGGGGCTTCCCGGCCGAACAGCCTGGCGGGTCCGCCTCCGGCGGTAACTCCGCCCGCCCCGAAAAGCTTACTTCTTCGCCGCTCCCGCGCCGGCCCCGCCGGAACTCGCGCCCGCCGCCGTCTTGCCGGCCTTGCGGATGATATGCTCGCCCTGGTATTTGATCCCGGTGCCTTTATAAGGCTCCGGCGGTTTCACCCTTTTGATCTGTGCGGCCAGATTCCCAACCAGGTCCCTGTCGATGCCGCTTATCGTGAGGATAGTCGCCTTGGGGTCAAAGGTCATCTTTATACCCTGCGGGATATCCATTATGACGGGGTGCGAGAAACCGAGCTGCATCGAGAGCTTGGCTCCTTCGACGACGCCTTTAAAGCCGACGCCGTTGATCTCGAGAACTTTGTTGAACCCGAGCAGCACGCCGTTGACCATATTGTTGACGCGCGCCCTGATGGTGCCGTACAGAGCGGCCTTTCCGACCGCTCCGCCCGCCACGCTTAAATTGACCTGGCCGTCCTTGACCGCGGCAAGAATGCCGTCGGGAAGGGCGTAGGAAAGCTTGCCGAGCGGACCTTCCACGAATACCTGACCGTTCTCCACCCTGACTTTAACCTTTTCGGGAACTACTACCGGTTTTCTTCCGATTCTGCTCATAAATATTACCCCTTAAAACTATTCGCTATTTACTATTCGCTATTTCGCTGCCGTTATTACCACACCTGACAGAGCACTTCGCCGCCTATCTTCTGCTTCTTGGCTTCTGAGTCCGTCATCAGGCCCTTGGAAGTGGAGAGGATGCTCACGCCGAAAGCGGCGCGGACCCTGGGGATCTCGTCGTGGGGCCTGTAGATCCTTAAACCCGGGCGCGAAACTCTTTTGATGCCGGTAATGACTGGGCGTTTATCCTGGGTATATTTCAGGGTGATCCTGATGATGCCGCGCCGGTCGATGCTCTTGTCGGTCTTGGGGTCTATCACCTTAAAGTTGGAAACAAAACCTTCGTCCTTAAGCAGCCTCGCGACCGAAGCTTTGATGTTCGAAAAGGGCACGTCAACCCTTTCCTTGTTCTTCGCGACTGCGTTCCGTATCGATGTAAGCATGTTTGATATCGGGTCCATTCTTTTCTCCTTCAAAAACCTAGTAAGTTATAATCCCTGGATTAAGGATCAAGCGGTAAGTGCTAAGTTTATGTAATTCTGCTCCGTTACTTAATCCTTAAAACTTAATCCTTACTACTGTTCGTTACCAGCTGGACTTCTTGAGCCCCGGAATAAGGCCTTCGTGGGCCATTTTCCTGAGGCAGATCCTGCAGAGTCCGAAATCCCTGTAGTAGCCCCTTGGTCTCCCGCATATCTGACACCTGTTCCTGAAGCGCGTGGAAAACTTCTGGGGTTTGCGCATCTTCGCCATCCAAGCGTATGTTGCCATATCTGCTCCTTCCTTATTGATCCGTGCCGCCCTCGCCCCTCCGGGTATGGAGGGATCGGTCGGGGCTTGAGTTTATCGCTTCGCGGTGTGTACTTCGGGCTTCTTGAACGGCATGCCCAGGTACTCGAAGAGGGTCTTAGCTTTGTCGTTGTCTCCGGCCGTGGTCACGAAAGTGATGTTCATGCCGCGGGCTTTGGGCGATTTTTCCTGGTTGACTTCCGGGAAGATATGATGCTCTTTGAGACCGATATTCAGATTGCCGCGGCCGTCGAAGAACCGGGGATCGACACCCTGGAAATCGCGGATCCTGGGCACCGAGAGGGAAATGAAGCGGTCCAGGAACTCGTACATTATTACGCCGCGCAGCGTTACGCGCACCGCTATCGGCATGCCTTCGCGGAGCTTGAAGTTCGAGATGGACTTCTTGGCGCGCCTGATCTGCGGCGCCTGCCCGGCGATCTGGGCCAGGTCTTCCTTGGCGAGGTCGAGCGCCTGGATGTTCTCCTTGGCCTCGCTCACGCCGATATTGATAACGATCTTGGTGATCTTAGGCACCGCCATGGGCGACTTAAGAGACAGATCCTTCATCATGGCCGGGACCACGGTTTTCAGGTAAAGTGCTTTCATCCTCGGCGTGTAATTCGCAGGCAGGGCCTGCTCTTTCTCTTCTTTCTTGTTTTCCTTAGTCATTTAAAAAACACCTCTTATAGGATAACTCCGCCGCATTTGCGGCAGGCGCGCATCTTGTCGCCCGAAGTAGCCACTGACACCTTGGTCTTCACCGGCTTGGCGCATTTGGGGCAGATGAGCTGAACATTTGAAATATGTATCGAGGCTTCCAGCTTGTGGATGCCGCCGGGCTTTTCCTTGGTGGCGCGCTTGTGCTTGGACACGATGTTGACGCCCATCACCACGACCCTGTCGGTTTCCGGGAAGATCTCCTTGATCTCGCCTTTCTTGCCCCTGTCCTTGCCCGCCATCACCATCACCATATCTTTCTTTTTAAGTCTGAGCATATTGTATCCTTCCGGTTTAAATTACTTCCGGAGCCAGAGACACTATCTTGAGGAAGTTCTTGGCTCTGAGCTCTCTGGCCACGGGTCCGAACACGCGGGTGCCCCTGGGTTCGCCGTTGGCGTCGATCAGACAAACGGCATTGTCGTCGAAACGGATGTAGGAGCCGTCCTTGCGCCTTGACTCTTTTCTGCACCTGACGACCACGCCCTTCACCACTTCGCCTTTTTTTACCGCGCCGTGGGGTATGGCGTCCTTGACCGAGCAGACCACTATGTCGCCCAGGAAGGCGTAACGGCGGGTGCTGCCGCCCAGGACCATAAAGCACATCAGCTTCTTGGCTCCGGAATTATCAGCCACGTTCAACATCGTTCTTAACTGTATCATAAAACATTCTCCAGTTTAGCGGCCGTCCGGATCAGATCCGGGCCTTTTCTATGATGCGCGAGATTCTCCATCTTTTCAGGGTGGACAGGGGTCGCGTGCTCATGATCTCGACCATATCGCCGGTCTTCGACTCGTTCGCCTCGTCGTGGGCGTAGAACTTCTCGTTGCTTCTCAAAGTCTTGGAGTAAGCGGAGTGCCGCGTAGTGCGCTCCACGCTTATGACGCGGGTCTTGTTCATCTTGTCCGAAACCACTATCCCGCGGAAAACCTTCCTGGCGTTCCTTTCTACTTTATTTTCGGTCATTATTTTTTCACCTCTGCCGTTTTGAGGAGCGCCGCCGCGCGCTGTTTCACGCCGAGGTACGTCTTGATCACGGCCATCTTGCGCCTTATCAGCCGGATCTCGAGCGGATTCTCAAGCGGTGAAGAAGTCCTCTTGAATTTTATCTGGAAGAGGCGCTTCTCGAGGTCCCGCAGCTGGGCCTTAAGCTCCACTTCAGACATGTTCAGCAAATTTTCTTTCTCTTTTCTTTTCATAATTCAAACTCCAGTCTAGTCGTTTCTGGCCACGAACCGGGTCCGTATGGGCAGCTTGTGGCTGGCCCTGGTGAAAGCGGTTTTGGCGGTAAGCAGGTCCAGACCTTCCACTTCGAACATGATCCGTCCGGGCTTCACGACCGCGACCCAATGGTCCGGCGCGCCCTTGCCTTTACCCATCCGGGTCTCGGCGGGATGCTTGGTGACGGCCTTGTCCGGGAATATCCGTATCCACACCTTTCCCTTTTTCCTGACGAAGCGCATGATGGCCACGCGGCAGGCCTCTATCTGGCGGGCCGTGATCCAGCGGGGCTCCAGGGCCTTAAGCCCGTATTCTCCGAAAACGATGACAGCGCCGCCCTTCGTGTTGCCCTTTATCCGGGGAGCGGAATGGGTCTTTCTGTATTTAACCCTTTTTGGCATTAACATAGAAATTATTCTCCTTGATGATCGCGTCCGGGGCGGAACTCAGCCCTTTATTTCGCCTCTTCCACCGCCGCCTCGATGTTCACCGGAACTTCAAGAGGCGTTTCGGCCTGGAGCTTCTTCAGCTGCTCCATGAGCTCCCTGGGGGTCTTGGCGAAGAAAAGCTTTTTGAAGATCCAGACTTTTACGCCGATCTTGCCCATGGTCGTGTTGGCTTCGGTCAAACCGTAATCGATGTCAGCGGACAGGGTCTGCAGGGGAACGCGGCCCTTGCGAAACCATTCGCGGCGGGCGATCTCGGAGCCGCCGAGGCGGCCGGAGACCATGACCTTGATGCCCTGGGCGCCCGAGCCCATCGTGCGTTCCATGGCCCGCTTGATGGCCTTTTTATGGCCCATGCGCTTCTCGAGCTGCTGGGCGATAGACTGCCCGACCAGCCGGGGGTCCATCTCCGCCACTTTTATCTCGGAGACGTTGATGAACACCTTTCTGCTGGTAAGCGCCTCTACGTCCTTCTTGAGGTTCTCGATATCCATGCCGCGGCGGCCTATGACTATGCCGGGACGGGCCGTATGGATGGTCAGTTTAAGATAGGAGCCGGCCCGTTCGATGCCGACCCAGCTGACCGAAGCCATCTGGAAGCGGTCGCGCACCATGCGCCTGATCTCGAAATCTTCGCCTATAAGTTCGGGCATCTTGTGCACGGAGAACCATTTGGACTGCCAGTCCTGAATATAGCCGAGCCTGATACCGCGGGGATGAATTTTTTGACCCATATTAAATGCAGTGGTTAGTGGTCAGTGGATAGTGGTCAGTTGGGGAATTAAATCCGGTCGCTGATCACTGTGCACCGTTCACTTGCCTTTGCCTCCTTTTATGTCGGAAACGGTCACGGTTATGTGGCACATTTTTCTTTTGAACGGCATCGCTCTGCCCTGGGGGCCGGGCTGCACCCTTCTCAGCATCTTCATCGGGCCCTGGTCGGCGAACGCGGATGTCACCCAGATGGTCTTAAGGTCCAGTTTCTTGCCCAGTTTGACCGACAGATTGGCGCCGGCCGATTTCACGGCGTCATGAACCAGCTCGGTGGCCCTCATAGGGATGCTGGCCAGGATCTGTTCCGTCTGATACAAGCTCTTGCCCCTGATCTGATCAAGCAGCTGGCCGACCTTCCGCCGGCCGTATCTTTGATACCTCAGTTTGCATATCGCTTCCATAAATTAACTCCAATCCTGATCGATTTTAACTATTCTTATTTAGTGGTCAGTGGACAGTGGGGTAGTGGTCAGTGAAGGAATTCCTTATATTTCTGGCCACTGATCACTGAACACTGGGCACTGCTGTTACGTCAAAGCCGTCGCTTCCTTGGTATGCGACTGGCCGTGGCCCTTGAAGAGCCTGGTGAAAGAGAATTCTCCGAGCTTGTGCCCGACCATTCTCTCCGTAACATAGACGGGCAGGAATTTTCTGCCGTTATGCACCATAAAAGTCTGTCCGACGAAGGCCGGAGTGATGGTACATGCCCTGGCCCAGGTTTTTATCGGCTTTTTCTCGCCGGCCTGAACCATCTTCTGCACCTTTTCAGCCAGTTTAGCGTCAACGAAAGGACCCTTTTTTGATGACCTGCTCATTTAAAAACCTCCGCTTGTCGCACCCCTCACATAACTGCATGTTCGGGGCGATTATCGCCGGGCTTAATAAGGTGGCGCCCGGTGCTCCACAAGGAGGGCTCTCGGCACCCCTTCCGGGGGAACTTAGCCGCAGGTGGAAACCGCACTGCGGTTTCCCCTACCCTCCGTTATATCGTCGCTTGCTTCCTGCGCTTCGCTTGGCGGGACCCCTTCCCGGGGATTTTCCCACAGGGGACACCGCTATTGCGGTTTCCCCTACACTGCGCTGAACCATCCGAAGCTGTAATTTCCTAAATAGCGCGGTTACGATCCAGCCTGCGCTTTGCGCCTGTCTTCCACGATCATCCAGGACCAGATCTTTTTCTTCGTCCTGGTCTTGAAGCCCTTTGAGGGCTGGTTCCACGGTGAGCGCGGAACGTTGTTGCCCTTGGAGTGGCCTCTGCCGCCGCCGAGCGGATGGTCGACGGCGTTCATCGCGGCGCCGCGGACCGTAGGCTTCACGCCGATATGGCGCTGGCGGCCGGCTTTGCCGAGCGTGATCGTGTTATGCTCGATATTGCCGACCTGGCCGATGGTGGCGAGGCAATTCTTAAGGACCTTGCGGATCTCGCCCGACGGCATTTTAAGGAGAGCGTAGTCCCCTTCTTTGGCCATAAGCTGCGCCTGGGTGCCTGCGGCGCGCACGAACTGGGCGCCCTTGCCGGGTATCATCTCGATCGCATGCACGTAAGAACCTTCGGGGATGTTCGTCAGCGGGAGCGCGTTCCCGAGCCTGATCTCGGCCTTAGGGCCGCTCATGACCGTGGCTCCCACTCCGAGCCCCAGGGGCGCCGGTATATAGCGTTTCTCGCCATCGACGTAGAACAGCAGCGCGATGCGGGCGTTCCGGTTGGGATCGTACTCTATGGACGCGACCCTGGCGGGCACGCCGAATTTTTCCCTTTTAAAGTCTATAGTGCGGTAGCTCCGCTTGTGTCCGCCGCCGTGATGACGGACCATCACCATGCCGGTGTTGTTGCGCCCGCCGTGCTTTCTGAGTCCGCGCGAGAGCTTCTTTTCGGGCGCGGTCTTGGTGATATCGGAGAAATCGCTTATCTGCAGTGTCCTTCTGGACGGGGTATACGGTCTGTATGATTTAACTGGCATATTGTCTCCTTGAAACAGCAGGTAGAGGTACAGGTATAGCTAAGAAATGTTTTTTGACCGCTATCGTTTTTTCTGTTCTCTACCTTTACCTGTACCTACTTTACTTGGGCAGATCCGTGAGATCTATCTTTTGTCCGGCTTTCACCGTGACTATGGCTTTTTTCCAATCCGACCGCCTGCCTTCGTAGCGGCCGACCTTATGCATCTTGCCCATGAAGATCATGGTCCTGACTTTGTCGACTTTCACTTTGAACAGGGTCTCCACGGCCTTTTTTATGTCCACCTTATTGGCCTTGGCGTTCACCTTGAAAGTATAGCGGTTCTGGGCGTCCTTCATCGTGACGCTCTTTTCGCTTAATATAGGGGATACAAGCACTTCTGAAACTGGCCTGTTCATTTAGTCCTCCTTCTTGAGGTTGTTCACCAGCGCGGCCATGCCTGCTACGGTGAAGATCAGGCGGCCGTGGTGAAGCACTTCGTAAGCGTTGAGATTGGAAGCGAGGCTCCAGCCCGCGCCGGGGATGTTCCTGGAGGCCTTAAGGAAGTTCTTTTCGGCCTTGTCCATGACGAAAAGTATCCGCTTCCCGTCCAGGGCCAGGGTCTTGTAAAGCTCGCTCAGCGCTTTGGTTTTGATCTCTTTTACGTCAAAATTCTCCAGCACTAGAACTGCTCCGTCGGCCTGCCTGGCGGACAAAGCGTCTATGAGCGCGGCCTGCCGCTTGGTCACGGACATATCCTGCCTGTAGGAATGCGGGCGGGGTCCGAACACGATGCCGCCCTTTCTCCACACCGGCGAGCGCGTGCTGCCGGAGCGGGCGCGGCCGGTGCCTTTCTGCTTCCAGGGCTTCCTGCCGCCGCCGGAAACTTCGCCGCGGGTCTTGGTGGAAGCGGTGCCGCGATGCTTGTTGGCGAGGTAATACTTTACCGCTTCGTGCAGAAAGTACGGGTCGGGCTTAACGGCGAAAAGGAATTCGGGCAGTTCGAACTTGCCCACTTCCTTGCCGCTTAAATTTAAGAGTTTGGTTTCCATAGTTCACGCTTCCTTATTTTTTAATGGCCTTTTTAGGAGCGGTTTTCGCCGCCGCCGCTTTAGCCTTGGCCTTCGCGCTGATGACAGCGGGCTTGGGCACGGCCTTCACGGTCTTGACAAGGTATACGAGGCAGCCTTTAGCCCCCGGCACGCTGCCGTTCAGGAGTATCAGGTTCTCTTCGGGAATGACCTTCATGACCTTCAGCTTCATCATGCTCACGGTGTCCATGCCCATGTGTCCCGCCATGCGCTGGCCGGGAAGTACGCGCCCCAGAGATCTTCTGGAAGCCAGCGAACCCGGGGCCCTTTCCCTGTCGGAGGCGCCGTGCGAAGCCGGGCCGCCGCCGAAATTATGGCGCTTCATGCCGCCCGCGAAGCCCTTGCCTTTGGAGACGCCCTGCACGTCGACGTATTCTCCGGCGGCGAAGCGCGCGGACACGGTGGCCAGCTGGCCGTCCTTCACGCCGTCGATGTTATCCAGGCGGAATTCTTTCATGTGGCGGATGGGGGTTATGCCGAGCTTGGAAAAGATCCCTTTGGCGGCGTTATCGGTGTGTTTGTCCTTGCGGTGGCCGAAGCCGAGGCACACGGCGGTATAGCCGTCTCTCTCTTTGGTCCGGGTGCGGATCACGCGGCAGGGACCGGCCTTAACGACGGAGACGCCGAACAGTTCGCCTTTCTCGTCGAACATCTGGGTCATGCCGATCTTCTCGCCTATCATAATTTTTAAAGCCGCGGGCATTTCCTCGGGCTGGGCCTGGGGAGCGGTCTGGGGCTGTTCTGCGTTCTTGTTCTCTTCTGTCATAACGGTTACCTCTTAGTATGCGGACGCCCGGCTCGTTTACGCCGCTGCATTCCGCGAGTGCGTACTTATCAGCGCGGCATGACCGACTTCGCCGCTCAGCGTTACGCTCTTTTCAAAATAGACGATAAGACATTCCGGAGCCTCACGGCGCCCGGGACAATTGTTTGCTTCAATTGTTTTCGTTTTTATTTTATATCGTCCGCAGGCAGAGGGAATTAAGGCCGCTCCGCCTATAGGACCGACCGTCCGTATTCCGAAGAACGCGACAGCCGATATTATAAAAACCAACCTTTTCTCCGCCTGAGGCGGACCCGACGCATTGCGGCGGCGGGCAGAACTTCAATAAAGGTTTTAGAACTACGTGATTATTGTAACAAAATTTCTTTTGCGAGTCAAAAGATATTTTCGCGCGCCCTGTTCCGGACCTGCAAGAGAACTCACGCGCATGGTAATTATACAAAATATTACCCGATTCACTGCGCGGGACTAATATATATAATCGTATATTTCTAAGTTTTACCTTAAAAACCAACACCCTGCCGACGGACTTTTCAGAATTAGCCGCAATAAGGCGCAAAAGCCACATAAACATTTCCGACGTAAAGCCACAAAGTTTTACCGATTTAACCACAAAGGTCACAAAGTTTTGCACGGAAAGTTCACGAAGTTTATACTAAAACCCAGCTTTGTGTCCTTATCTGTTCCGAACTTCGTGCACTTCGTGTTTATTCCGAGTTATTAAACAAAAAACGGCAAAAATTAAACATTAACATGCATGGGCGGGATAGGGTCTAATATCCGACATCCTGTTCATCCTGTATAACCAAGTTTTCCTGCCTCTTCTTCGCGCCTTTATGTAAAAACACTTGCATCGTGCTTTATGTGCCTTTTTGTGGCCGATCCCGCTTCTCCCCCGGCTTTGTCCACTCTTCTTTAAGGATCGCGTAGACCGCATCGTCCGCCCAGGCCCGGCCGGTCCAGAAACTTTTTTTAAAGCAGCCTTCTTTCCTCATCCCCAGGCGTTCCAGCAGTTTGACCGATCTCCCGTTGCGCGGGTCGACAGAAGCCGACACTCTGTGCTTTTTAAGCGTCCCGAACAAGTAGTCCAATACGCGGGCGGCGGCTTCGGACGCGTAGCCTTTGCCCTGATATTCCGGCGCCAGCGTATAGCCCAGCTCAACCTGCCGGTTTTCCTTATCCCTGAAATGGATCGCTATATCCCCTATCAGCGCGCCGCTCGCTTTTTCAAGCACAGCGAACTGGTACCAGGTACGGGGAGTGTTCGGTCTTAAACCGGCCGTGAGCTTTATCAGGCGGCGGGTATGCGCGAGGCTCGCCGTCGAGCCTTGGTATTTGCTTACTTCCGGCCTGGAGCGGTAGCCGAAGACGGCCTCGGCGTCCGAGAGCCGGATCGTCCTCAGCAGCAGCCTTCCGGTCTTTAATTCTACCCCTTTCATTTTGTCTTTTTTTCTTCGGTATTTCTTCGTGATTTTTTCGGTATTTCTTCGGGATTTCTGCGCCGGTTTCTAATAGACTATACTCAGGGTGAGAGAGGCTATTGTGTTAAAGATCAGGACTTAGAGACTGTGCTGCCGATACAAGACGAGGGGATTATGACCGCGACAGGTGAAACAGCGAACAGAGAGTTCCCGGTGTGGATGACGGCGACTCTGGGCCTGCTGAAGGACGGCAAGATGGGCGCCTCCCAGGCCAGAGCCGACCGGATCAAGACCGCGATAGCCTACACCAAAAAAAGGAGCCTTGCCATCGTCGGCATTTTAATTTCCGTAGGCGTCTCCTCCCCGACTTAAGGAGCTGGCCGGGCGCAACGGTCATCAGAGATCCATCCGGATGAACAGGATAGTAAAGGGACGGTACCCTCCTACATATCCTGTTCATCCATTTCTTTTCTACTTCTTCTCAAGCACTATCCAGTTCTCCGAAAACTCCGCCAGGGCCTGCTTAAAGGCCTTGTACTGCCCGTAATCCGCCGGCGCCACCCAGGTATCGTCTTTCTCCAGGTCCTCCGTAAAGGTCAGCAAGCCGGAGGAAACCTTGAACCCGGCCTTGTAGCTCTGCCCTGCCAGCTTCAGGTCCAGATCTTTGGGCGCGTGGAAAAGGCGGTAGCCCTCCGGCAGCTTTATCTCCAGACTGCGCTTAGTGCGCCCGCGGGAGTACCAGAAAAGCGGCAGCTCCCTTTCTGTCTGGGCCGCGTCCGAAGCTGAGTAATCGAGCCCCGGCACTTTAAAGATCATGTATTTTCCGGCCTTCATCGCGTAGCCGGGCACGTCCATTGAAATGCTGAAGTCCAGATCTTTCGAGAGATCGTTGAGATTTTCGAGCTTATAACTTTTCAGCCTGGCCAGAGGATGTATCGAGTGCACGAATTTTTCCATGTCCCGGTCCAGGTCCTCTTTTTTGTAATTCTTGTAGGAGCGCATGGACGCCTGATAACCGCCGGTCATCCTGCTGGATGAAACTCCCGAAAGATCCCCGCCCTGTCCGAGCGTGTACTGCGCTGAGGAACTTTCCATTTCCTGGTCTGAAGAGTGGTCCGGATTGTCGATGAGCGGCGCGCCGGTCCCCAGCGCCTTAAAGGCCTTCACGCCCTGCAGCTGCGGCGGCAGCTCGGAGTAGCGGCGCGTGTCGCCCACAGGGGCCAGCGCGAATGTTTTTCCGTCCGCCTCGAGCAGGCACTCGGCGTAGTCGAACTGGCGGATATTTGGCAGACCTTCGGCGAGAGGCGCGTATTTGCTCCGCACATAAGCGAACTCCGGCTTGAGGCCGGCGGCCTTCAGCAGCGCGTAAAGCAGGAACGGCTTGTCCAGCGCGTTGCCGGCTTTCTGATTTAAGGTCTCGTCCGGCGATTTCGGCAGGTAGGAGTAGTCGTCCAGGTCCACCGGCTGGTACTTTATTTCCTTCGCTGTCCAGTTGTACAAAGCCTCGGCCTTTTCAAGGTCGGACGTCTTTCCCGAGATAAGTTCCTCCGCCTTGGCTTTCACGGCCGGAGTTACCGCGGCGCGCTCTTCCAGCTTCGGCGCCAGCTCAGAACGCAGCGCCTCCCAGGAGCCGGTCAGCGACAGCATCACCTGCGGAGAATAGCGCAGGAACGGAGGGCTGTCGGGCTCGTCACGGTAGGAGGACAGGTCCGACAGTTCCCAGGAATAGACCATATTTCCGTCCTTGGCGAGCTTAGAGAACACGGCGTCCTTAGGCAGATTGAACTCGGAGTATGCCAGGGAAAGCGTATCCGGGACCGTGACGGTCAGCCGGGCCAGCTTGACCGGCTCAAAATAGCGGAAGGCTATATCGGCGAAGAACGGATACGTGGAGGAATATACCGTCGAGTAATGCGATCTGTAAGCCAGCAGCGACCCGGTCTGCACGTTCGGAATGGCATATTTCACCAGCTTCAGCTTATCGTAAGCCGGATAATCCATGTACGGCGAGCCTTCCATCACCGAGACGTCGCTCAGATAGCTGACCGTGGAATCAGTGACCGAGTAGGCGTAATCTATGCCCGCGTCCTGTATGGACGGCAGGTAGTTGTAGGAGAGATAAGCCGCCGGGCTTTTTCCCCTTTCGCGCAATATTACGCGTATGCCGCGCCTGGACAGCGTCCAGCTTTTGTCCGGATTCACTACGATGTTAATGTCGTTAAGCCAGGTTATGTACCCGTCGTTGGGGTAGTCTTTGGCCGCCGGCATAGCCGCCAGCAGGCGCGTTATCTCGGGGTCTTTCATCGGCTCCGCCGCGCCGGAAGCATATTCTTTGACGAGTTGTATCTTCATCACGTCTTTGCGGTCGAAAGACTGCTCTTTTCCCGCCGCCGTGATCCTGACCGAGGCGGCGTCCATGGCGCTGACGTCGCCGTTTATCTCATCGCCTTTGTTCAGGTAAAGTATATCGGCCCTTGCCGGGGCGGCCGCGGTCATCAGGGTAAGACAAAATAAGATGAATTTCATTTTATTTCTCCTCAGCCGAGAGGTCCCGCAGGAAGACCTGGCTCTTGGTGTAGTTGGCGGCTTTTTCTATGAAGGCCTTATACTCCGCGTAATCCTGCGCCGGGACGACGCGCTCCCCCCTTTCCCAGGAAACCGAGCAGGTTATCGCGGTTTTTGAAGCCTCGGAACATTCCGCGCTGAACGAGGAATACTTATTGGAGAGGTTTATCTTTTCCGGCAGCGAGACGACCTCGAAGTTGTCGGGGATGGTTATCGTGTAGCTGTAATATCTGCCCATCGAGGCTTCGTATTTTATAGGGTAGCGGCGCTTGTCCAGGGAGATCTCGCTTATCCGGTAAGGCTCTATCTCGAAATCCGGCAGTTTGACTATCATGATGCTGCCGGCCCGCTGCGGGTAGTCGGGCACCGAATATTTTATGCCCAGAGAGAAAGGCTGGTCTATTTTTTCCGCGTTATTGACTTCATAGGATTCCAGCTCCGCGGCCGGGGCCACTTCTTTGGCGAATCCCTGGAAGGCCTGCTTCTGTTCTTCCTTTTTTATTGAGCGGTAGTAGCTGCGCAGCGCCCCTTCGCGGGAGCCGCTGTAATGCATTTTTTCCGAGATCTCCGCCGCTCCCGTCGAGGAAAGCCGTATCGCGAAGTCGTAGAAATTCCCGTTCTCCTCGGGTTTGGGCACCGGGACGTAGTCTATCTTTCTGGCGAAAATATTCAGCACGTTCACGCCGTAGTCGAAGCTCGCTATCTCCGGGTAGCGGTAGTCGAAGTTGGTGGAATCCAGAAAAACATGCTTTCCGCCGATCTCCGCCACGGTTATAGAGTGGTCGAAGCCCAGCTGCGGCACGCTGTAATCTATCTCGTTCTGGTCGTTGGTGTTGATATCTATGGGCGAAGCCTGTATGCCGGCCACCTTCAGCATGGCCGTGAGCAGCAGCGACTTATCCACGCAGCAGCCGTAGCGGCGCTTCCAGGTAAGATTCGCGTCGTAGCCGCCCCAACCGGAGGCCACGCCCACCTTGACGGCTATATAGCGTATCTCTTTCTGCACGTAATGGTAGATCTTCGTCGCCTTTTCTTCCTCGGTCTTGCTGTCCTTTATAAGGTCCAGCGTAAATTTCTCGAGTTCCGGGGACGCCTTGGTCCGCTCCTCGTACATCTTCCCCGTCCAGTCGAAGATCCGGTCCCATTCCTTGAAGATGGAGCCGCGCAGATAGGGTGCGACGTTCTCGTAGGCCGGCATGGCCGGTTCCGACACGAGAGGAGGCACGTTCTCCAGCGCCCAGGCGTAGGTTTTCATGCCGCCCACGGAGGAAACGGCCGGCTTGTCGTCTCCGAGGCCGGAGAAATTCTTAATGGAATAATAAAAGGTGGTATCTTCCGGCACGGTCACGAGAATTTCGGACCTGGCCACCGGGCCGTCGTTGTCCTGAAAGCCCCACGAAGGGAAAAAGAAATCCTTGCGGAAGGGGTTGTAGGTCTCCGTTTCGGTCTCATAATCCACGATGGACCCGACCTGCACGTTGGGCATGACGTACTGGGTGCAGATGCTGCCGCTGATGAAGAAATCACCGCCCTCTGACTGCGGTTTTGAGGTCTTTATCTGCGAAGAGTCGAGCGTGTAGATACGGCCGTCCGGCTCGTAAACGGAGGCCTTTAAGACCTTAACGCGGTCGCGCCCTTCTTCGGCGCAGGCGATTATCTGTCCCCAGGATTGTTTGAGGGATTCTTTGAGTATCTGCCTCACTTCATGATTCCGGTAGACCACAGTGCCGTCGGGATTTAGAGTGTTCGAACCGTAATCCAGCAGCACCAGGCCGTTGACGCCGGGATATTTGCCCGCCAGCTCGGCGGACCTGGCGAAGGCTTCTTTAGCCGCGAGCAGGTCTTCCGGCGAAGCGGGCGCGGAGGTCTCGGCCGGTTTTGCCGCGGCCGATGCGGTGAACTGTATCTCGGAGATATCCTTGCGCGGCACGCTTTTGCCGCCGTCGAGAGAGACGGCTTCGCGGTCCAGCGCCAGGACTTTACCTTCGATATCCGCGCCGGAACGGAGTTTTAGGGTTTCGGCCTCGCTAAGGGCCGGGATCAATATTGTAACCGCAAGGAGCACAAGGATCTTCATGTAGCCTCCGGAGAGCGTCGTTGCGCGCGGCAGATGCGCGGCGGGCCGGACCTTTGCCGGCATTATCCTAATATTAGTAAATTCTCCCTGCTTTTGATAGCGCCGGCTGGAATCCGGGCGGATCCCCGTGTCACGGTTTGATAAACTTTGCCCGGTACGCCGCTTTCAGACGGCGGACTATGAGAGGAAGGATGAACATCGCGGCCAGGATCACCGCCATCGTGAGGTTGGTATTCCCCAGCACCGAATTCAGACGGAGCGTCGCGATCATGATGACCGCGAAATAGAGCATGTCGCCGGTGATCGCGATGGTCCAGCCCGCGATGAAGCCGTGCCCCGCCGCGGCGGCCGCCGCCCTCCCGGTCATGGGGTCGACGCCGAACGCTATCATGATCAGCGTAAAAGGCCCGGCGCCGCCGTAATGCGCCGTGGTCCGGCTCATAGCCAGCCTTACGGCGTCGGCCATGCGCGCGACGGCCGGGCTTTTCCGCCCCACCGCTATTATCAGCCTGAGAACGGGCTCGAACAGGAAAGCCAGGATCACATCGGAAATGAAGTAGAGCCCCGCCGTCACCGGCCAGGCGAGATGATAATTGCGCGCCAGCAATACTCCCGCCGGAATGCCGCCGCCGACAGGAATAAGAAAAAGCATCAGTACGGGGATCATATATTAAAAACGGCGTAACCCAGCGGCGCCAGCACCGCCGTGAAATTCTTTCCCGCGGGCTTCACCGAAACCCCGCTGTTAATGACCGCCCGAGGCTCTTTACCCAGCGCTCTTTTGCTTATCGCCAGGGTCTTTTGCGCGGCGCCGTTGTTCATCAGGCATACCAGAGCCTTGCCGCCGGGCACAAAGCGTCTGAAAGCCAGCACTTCCCCCTCGCAATAGTCCCCGAGGAACTCGAATTTACCGTATTTTATTACCGGGTTATCCCTGCGCAGGGCCGCCAATCGCTTGTATAGTTCGAGAAGGCCCGCATTCCAGGTTTTCACAGCGTTCCAGGGCATGGCCCGGCGGGTGCCGGCGTTGAACGCGCCCTCGAGCCCTATCTCCTCGCCGTAATATACGTTTATCGCGCCGGGGAACAGGAACGAGAACACCACGGCCAGCTTAAGCAGACCGGCGTCCCCTCCGTAGGTATTCAGCATGCGGTCGGTGTCGTGGCTGGACATCATGTTCATCTGCACCAGCGCGGTTTCCCTCTTATACAGGCCCAGAAGGCGGCCTATGTCGGCCATGAATTTTTTCTGGTCGCAGGGCTCAAGTCGCCGCCCGTCGTAAGAGTGCGTGAGCTTCAGCTTTTTTCCGCCGAAATAGGAGATGCAGGCGGCGCTCAGCTGGTAGTTCATGACAGCGTCGAACTGATCGCCTTTCAGCCAGCGACGAGCCTCGCCCCAGATCTCGCCCGTTATATAGCAGCCGGGGTTAACGGCCTTGCTCACGCGCCGGAACTCCCGCCAGAAGGCGTCGTCGTTTATCTCGTTCGGCACGTCCAGCCGCCAGCCGTCTATACCCCGCTCCAGCCAGAATTTGGCCACGCCGAGGATGAATTTGCGCACCTCCGGGTTCGAGGTGTTGAACTTAGGCAGGGCGGGAAGGTTCCACCAGCAGTCGTAGTTGGGCTTCTCGTCCCTCCCAAGATTATAGGCGTTCAGCGGATAGCCGCGGGGGTGGAACCAGCGTTTGTAGGGCGAAGCTGCTCCGTTCTCGAGCAGGTGGTTGAATTGAAAAAAACCGCGGCTGGCGTGGTTGAAAACGCCGTCCAGTATCACCTTGATGCCGCGCCTGTGCGCCGCCTTCAGGAAAGAAGCGAAAGCCTCGTTGCCGCCCAGCACCGGATCGACCGCGAAGTAGTCGTAGGTGTGGTACCGGTGATTCGCTGCGGAGGCGAAAATGGGATTGAAGTACACGGCGGTAGCGCCCAGCACGAGCAGATAGTCCAGCTTTTCTTCCGCGCCCTTAAGGTTCCCGCCCTTAAAGCCTTCCGGAGTTTCCGGAGAATCCCATTTTTCAAATATCCCGTCGACCTTCGCCGAGGCCGATCTGGCGAACCGGTCGGGGAAGATCTGATATATCACCGCGCCCTTAACCCAGTCTAGATGGTCCATAGTCCCTCAGTGTCAAGAAAAAGAATCTTCCGCCATTCTTTGTCCCAGCTCGAAGGCTTTTTGAAGGTCCAGCGGGAACGCTTCCCTGCGCCTCTTAGCCTTCGCCGCGGGATCGAACCGGGGCGCGTTATATTTGGAATAATCGTCGAACTGCAGGGTGTCGAAGCTGCATAGCCGCTCCGAATGCCCGAACGTCCTCATCAGGAACATCGAGATAAAGTCCATGAAGCGGTCGTAGCCCATCTTGCCCATTATTTCCTCGGTAACGCCCATCGTATAAATGAAGCCGGTCTTTATCTTCCTGTCGAACAGGGAGCCGGGCGGGTCAGTATAGGTCAGATACTGGAACACGAGCCGCTCTAAGAACGAATGCATCTCTCCGGTCACGCCGCCGAGATAAACGGGAGAGCCGAAAACGAGAGCGTCGGCCTCTCCGATCTTCCCTAAGACGGGCTTCAGGCCGTCGTTCACGGCGCATTTCCCGCAGCTAGGCCCGCCCTTCGTCTTGCAGGCGAAGCAGCTTATGCAGCCTTTGTAATCGAGACCGTAGAGATGGACCAGTTCCGTAGCCGCCCCCCTGGACGCGGCGCCTTCCAGGGCTTTCTCCAGCAGCATGGCCGTGTTCCAGCGCTTTCTCGGACCGCCGTTGAACGCTATGACTTTCATTCATTCCTCCCTATCCCGCGCTGACGAGCCTGTCTTTCACCTTCTCCCAGGACTTCGTGATCAGGAAGCTTTCGTCCATATTTTCTATCATCCGCGCGAATTTTATCATCGGCGCCGCGAAAGTCAGCGTCCCTTTGGGGACGAACGGCCGGGCGGACACGTCGAACATGCCCAGCACCGCCCGCGGCCGCGCGGAGCCGTTCTCCTGATACGGGTACTGGATGATAGAGCCGCAGCCGGCGGAGAACGGACAGAAGACGCCGTTCGGTTCCGCCTCTTCGAAGTTCGCCAGGGTAAAAAGCCCGGAAAGGACGTCCGGCGGAGCGAAGAACACCGCGGCGGCGGGCTCCTCGGTCTCTTCTATCATATCGAAGCGCTTAAACACGATATATTTCGCGGGAGCCGTAAATTTCCGAGAGCTCTCAAGCATTTTCCCGACCAGCTCCGGAGTTTTTTTATAACGCTCGCCTTCCATTTTGCCCGGGATGCCGCACGACAGAAAATAGCTGAAATCGGGCCGGACCTCGGCCGCAAAGCCCGCGTATCTCTTGCCGCCGAAGCACCCAATGGACGCCGTATCAAAGCGCAGCGTCTCACCTCTTCTCGCCCTGGCCAGCACTCCTATCATGCACTGATGGCCGGGCGGCTGCGGCACATAGTCCGCGCCAAGCTCCTTATCGGTGTAATAAAAGCAGATCGGCAGTTCCGCTCCGGGGAAGTATTTTTGCCACCCCGCGATGAATTTTTCTTTCAATTGAATGTCCATACGATCCTCCCTGACGCAATAAGGAAACAGGCTGATTATGCCGCCAAAACCAAACAAAACCGCCGGGAATCCCGGCGGTCTTAAACTGGGTCATGGACACATTTATCCTCAAAACCAGTCTACCCACCAGTGAAGAGACGCCCCTGTATGTTATAAAGTTCGGAACCGTCCTTTTTGGTCCAGATCTCGGAATAATCGAAATGCAGTCCGTTGATCTTAATGGTGGTCGTTATGCCGACATCCGCGTTGTAGGCCTCGTTAAGAACGATGACGTTATTCTCATAGGATCCGACCACACGTCCGTCCTGGTCCAGCAGCTGCGTTCCCTTTTTAACGAACCTCGCCGGCTCGACTTCAAGGCCTACCACCGAGCAGTCAAAATATCCGCTCTTGCGGAACAGATAATCCGTCCCTTCCTCAAAGTCCATGTTCATATCGCAGTGAGTCCCGGAACCTTGGTATGTCCAATCTCCCCAGCCGATCCACTTCCCCGCGATACCGCCGGCCTCGCCGCGGCTGCCTCCGACCACCGGCATAAACTGGCCGTTCTGGAGTATATAACCGCTGCCGTTGTAAACGGCAGGCACGAATTGTCCTGTGGAAGCGTAGATGAAGCCGCCGCCGACCGGAATTACCGTACAAACTTTACCAGTCCGCTGATCAAGCAGCAACAGCGTGTTTCTGGTCTGTGCCGCCGCGGGCGCGCCCGGTGCCGCAGCCTGCGCTGCGTCGGCGGCCTTTACCGCCTCAATGCCGCCCAACTGCGAAAGCGCTGGAGCCTGAGCCGCCTGAGCGGCCGGCAGCATCGCGAAAACGGATAAAAATATTATTTTTTTCATGAAATCCTCTCTAGATTAGAAACCTGTAATAAAAATTTATCAGTTTCCCCGCCCTATTGTCAATTTAACCGCGAACTAAACCGCAAGCACTCTCCAGGTAATTCAAAACCCGGTTAAAGCAGACCATTCAATAACCGGCGTTTCCTGAGCGCTGAATTTCCGCCGCGCCTTTCACGCGGGAATTGCGTGTGGTATAATAGTTTCATGAGGATAAGAGAAGCTGTTTCGGCGGGGCTGGCAATGGCGATGTTCTTTAGCGTCACCGCGTCGGCGAAAGAACCGGGACGCGAGCTCTTCAGACGCGATATTTTTTCATGTTCAAAATTGGACCTGCCCCTCTTCCAGGCCCCGAAAGAGCATAAACTTATTTACCCTCCGCCTATCCCGCATTACATAGGAAGCGACAAAAGCATAGAAGCCGAGCCGGGCGCCGTTCAGACCCTCGCGCATGTCGGGTATATCGGTTTGGCGGCCGCCGGAGTTTTTGTCAATCCCGCCTTCCTGATAATAGTCGCTTACCACGCATTCGGGCTTGTAAAACAAGCCAGATCCGCAAAACCTGCGGCTAAAAGATCCGCAGACCTGAACTTCCTCTGGTCCCGCAGTTGAACCCCGGCCTTTTCACTGTTCAAAGAACTCTTTAGCGTAAACTACTTCGCCGCTTACTCCCTTCAATCCGTCTTCCACTAATTCTACGGCCATGCAGTTTTCGGGCGCCGCTTCAAAAGGAAGTTTAATAGCGAACTTATCGGCTCTTTTATACCCGAAGCGGGGATAATAATCGGGATGCCCGAGTATTATTACCGATCTATATCCCAGCAAAACGGCTCTTCCGTGGGCATACTCTATCAGCTTAGTGTTGCGACAAAGAAATTACGCAACACCTGGCCTGACCGATTTTGAGCCGAGCCGAAGCGATGTGAGGCGAGCAGGCCTGAAGGCCTGTAAGCCGAACAATGCAAAGGCGCAGGCCAAAAGCGGCTGGCCCCTTCGGGGAGGCCCATTCCCGGCCGAGTTCGTCGTTGCTCCTCATTTACACTGCTAAAGCAGTGCTCAATCGTCGCGCCTAGGAGCCTGTCCGACATAAGGTTTTTAAGGCGAAATTGACGGTTTTGAAGCCGAGCCGAAGCGACGTGAAACGCGCAGGCTCCAATGAGCCTGTAAGTTGAGCGTCGCAAAGGCGCAGGCAAAAAACGGCAATTGCAGCCAAAATTCCTTATATCGGACAGGCTCCTAGAACTCGGCTCGGGCCTGGGCCTCCAGATGATGCGTAATTTCTTTGTCGCAACACTAGCCCCGATGCCCTGTTTCTGAAATTCAGGCTTTACGGCAACCGGCGCCAGCGCCAGTGATCCGGACGCCCCCGCCTCGTTCTTTATCCCGATCCTGGTCAACAGGCAATACCCCGCGATCCCTTTCCCGCTCTCGGCCACTATCGACAGTTCGGGAACGAAAGTTTCGGACCTTCTCAGGCGTTCGACCAAAAATTGCTCCCGATGGTCGCTATGGACCTCGTTACGGAAAGCCTGTTCTATCAGAGCGAAAACCTGCGGGAAGTCCTTCCCGGTTTCCTGCCTGATAGTGATAGTCAAATTGTTCATCATTCCTTTCGCCCACCTCACAGAACAGCGTAGGAAACTCCGGCTGTATTAAGCGCCTCACCGGTCTTTTTTGCTGCGGCAACTTAACAGTTCGCGCAGGGTCGTCCGCGGCAGCCATATAAAGCCGCACAACAGATATAGAAGAGACGCGGCGAAAAAGTTAGCCCGCCGCAGTTCCGCTCCCGCCGGATGTCCCATGCACGCGTTATAGAACGTATAACTGCCGTCGACACTGAGCCAGAAGGCCAGCAGAGCCGGCGGAAATAATTTCCAGTTCAGAGACTTGAACACGCGCAGCGCCCAGGGCGCGGTGATATAGGTAAGGAGGCCCATTATCAAACTGATACCGGCGTCCCAGTCCTGTTGCCCGAAATAAATTGCTCCGGCGATCAGCAGCGCCAGCCCTATAGCCAGGCTCGCCAGTTTCCACGGCCTTAAATATTCTTTCATGAGCCGGTCCGCAAAAGAGTCGTAACCTCAGCCCGATTACTTCGTTCGAAGTCTTCCGGTCAGCCCTTGCCGAGGCAGGAGCGGACGAATTCCGCCAGGTCTTCGGACGTCAGCCCTTTGTAAAACTTCCCATCCAGGCGCTTATCCGGGGCCCCGCCGCGGAAGAAAAGCACCGTCGGGACTACCTCGATGGAGTACTGCTCCTCCGCCTCCGGCAAAGCGTCGGTGGAGATCTTGCAGAAAGCTCCGGGATCGCCGGCCGCGAGCTTTTCGAACTCGGGCAGGAACCTCATACAGTACGGACACCAGGCCGAATAGAAAAGCGCGAACTTGCTCCCGCCGGAGCGCAGCTCCAGGTCGAGTTCCTCTTTCGTCTTTATATCTTTAATTCCCATAAGCTGCTTCCGGTTATCTATAAAGCGTATTAAAGCGCTCTATCCCCAGCTTTTCAATGTCCCGATTTTCGAGCACGGTCCTTGGGTATCTAAGCTTAGCCGCCTTGAGCATAGCGCGGCCTACATGCTCCGTAGTTATAACGTAAAGAAAGATCGAAAAGATCCCCGCGCTCCAGCTCCCGGTATTTTTCATTAACCAGTCCTGTCGCCTTCCGCACCACCGCCAGGACCTTTTCGACAGCGGGGTCCAGCAAAACTCCCTGTCCCACCATCGCCGTGGCGCCGAAAACAATTATTTTCTTTCCACCGCGATCGTACATTCGGTGACCAGGGCCGCGATAGCGCCGACCGCCGCCAGCACGGGGACGAGCACCGTGCCGACCACGCCTATGGTCAGCGGGAAAGAGACGAACTCTTTTCCGTCCTTATCCTTTATAGTGATCTTGCGGATGTTCCCTTCTTTGATCAATTCTTTGACCTTCTTAAGCAGCATCTCGCCGTTCACTTTGAATTCCTCTTTTGCATCAGCCATTTTTTTCTCCTCGCATCAAAACAAATTTCCCGCGCTTTAACTAGATCATCTAAAACGCCGGATCAAGACTATCCCGTAGCGCATCAGCTCTTTTTCAAAAGGATCGTCAGTATCCTGGGCAGCCCCGTCCTGCTGTTATCATCGAAATATTCTTTAACATCGGCCAGCGCCAGCCTGTGCTGTTTCGCCGACCGGGTGAAATCCGAAATATGGTGATTATAGCACTCGGCCGTGCGCTGCCCGGCTCCCGTCTCGAATCTTGCCTTAGACCCCGTGTACTGTTTAAACGGATGGAGCTCTCCTATATAAACGTGTCCGCCCGGACGCAACACGTCCGCCGCGTTCTTAAAGACCGGCTCGAGGTCCTTAATATGTTCCAGCACCAGGCTGAAGGTTATCAGGTCGTAATGCCCGTCGCAGAAAGTCCACTCCCCCGTAACATCCGCCTGTTTAAAAGCGACGCGGTCCGAGGGCCCGATCTTTTCCTTCGCTTTGGCGATCATCCCGCCCGAAAGGTCGACGGCGGTCACCTGTTTCGCGCGCTCGGCGAGCCAGACCGTATTCTTGCCGGTCCCGCACCCTATCTCCAGGCACCTTTCAAAAGAGATCTCCTCTAAAGTTTCGCGCAAAGCCGCTCCCTCGAGGTCCCTCGTTCTGTTGTCGTCGCCGTCGTATTGTGAAGCCCAGCAGTTATAAGTTTCTTCAACGCTCACGAAACAGCCCTCCCGGATCCGTGCTGTAAAGACCCGATAAAATTACATGCCTGACCCCGCCGCCACACCTTTGAGGTCCCGTGACGTATTCTGCCAAAACAAGCCGCCGGTCACTTTTCGGATACCGGGTCGCACATGTTCCAGTATTTGTCGTCGCCTAATTTGTAATCCGGCGGCATTTCGCCGCGCAGGCTCGACAACATTATCTTGTAAAGATGCGCGTTGCAAAAATCAATTACCAGCGCTGTCGTTCTTATTTTGGCCTTTAACTTCGGAGCGTGCAGGATCTTGCCTTCATAAACAATCGCGAGGCGTTTTCCTTCGCCGATAAATCTATCAGGTATCGCCTCGAAGGCCGATGATTGCTCCGGGGCCAGAAAAAGCTCTATTTGATTGTGTTTGCCGGGTGAGGTTGTTGGCACGGCCCTAAATTCAAAACTGTCCAGCTGAAACAACGGCTTGTCGGTCTGGAAAAGCATGCAGCTTCCCATAAAATCCCTGCATTTTTTGTTCCCCGATGCCCCTTCAACAGCAGGGTACACCAAGAATGTTCTGCCCGAGGCTTTCTCAATATTTTTCCGGTAACAGGCGCAGCAAGCGGCAAGAACCGCAAGCAACAGTAATTTCTTCATCAGCTTTCTCCCTTAAAATGTCCGTACTCCGCATACCGGGAAAAAGGCTCCGGGGATTTTCCCTAATTTCACGCCCGGATCTTGCCAGTCAGCGTCTCGATTTTAATTCTAAAGACGAGCGTCCGGGAGAGCCCCGCCGCCGCTTTATCCCTTCCGGCCCGGAGATACTCTTTGCCGGAATATTTCTCCACCAGCGCGATGAGCGCCGCCGATTTTTCCGCGTCGTCAGAGACTTCCCCGGCTTTTCCGGCCGCTATCGCGCTGCGGTATCTCATGCTGAACTCCGCGGGAAGCGGGACAGCCTCAGCGACCACGCAGAACGAGACCCGGCCGTCTGCGTGCAGGCGCTCCAGTTTCTCTCCGGCCGCAGCGCAATGGAAATAAACGCACCCGTTCATAAAAACATAGCTCAGCGGTATACCGTAGGGAGCGTTCCCTCCGCTCATGGACAGCACTCCATAAAGGCCTTTTTCGAGTATCTCGCCCGCCTGCTCCCGTGCAGCCTGCCGGTCTTTTCTTCTCATAAATTACCTTCTTTTCAAATTCCGGGTTAGCTCCCTGTCCTACTTCCAGAACAGGACGGAATCCTCCGGGCCATAGCTCAAACCGTCGCTGACGCGGAATTTTCCGTTCTTTTTCCAGTACTGGTTCTCACGTTTGATAAGCTCGACGAATTCCCCTAAAGTGACGCGAGCATGGGGCTCTGTATCCTTCGCGCTCAGCAGTTTCCAAAGGTAAGGGCCGAAACCTATCCCTTTTGACGCATACGTTGACGTGGCGTCTTCTTCCCCGTTCGTGACCACCGCGAACCCGGGCCGCTGAAAATAGCGTCGCTTATCATCGGGATCGGCGAACAGGCCGGAATAACAGGCGCTTATCAGCAGCGCTTTGAACCCGGCACCGGAGCGCGACATATACTCCGACAATTCCGCCGGAGACAAGCTCTGCTTGTCGCATGTGGACAGACCGGACCAGTCTCCGTGCCCGCCGTAATAGATAAGAAGGACGTCCTTTGGCCCCAGATGCAGGTTCGTGATAGTTTCTTTGATCCTCCTCTTGGTGCCCAGGCCGCCGTTCAGCACCACGATCCCGCCTTTAGAAAAACATCCCCAATTCTTAAGCAATCCGGCCAGCCGCGAGGCGAACGGATCATGGCACGTGGAACCAGACCCCTTCACCGGCGCGATATCGACGCCTATGATCAGAGCATGGTATCTGAAATCCATGTAATTAGACGCGTCGGGGTAAAGTGTCTTTCCCGCGGCGGCCGGCAGAGCCGCGATCCCGCAGAAACAAAAAAGCAAAAGCAGATTCCTCATAATTAGGTCGATATTTTAACGCAGTGCCCGACTTTTCAAATTAGCGGCATATAAAGCCGAACGACCGCTCGATGATGCTGTGCCGGATTTTCCGGTCAAGCTCAGGACCTTCTTACTTGCGCGGGGCAAGCACCGCCTCTATGCGCTTAAGGCCCGCTTTGACCTCGGCGTTGGACGAATCCAGCTTCTTAGCGAGGGTCCATTCCGCGCGAGCTTTTTCATAATCCGCGTTCTGAAAATATTTCAGCCCTTCAAGGTAATGCTGCTGTCCGGTCTGAACTTTGTCGTTCGTCCCGGCCTTCGGAGCCGGGCTGGTCAGCGCCGACAGCGTTATCTGATTGCCTTTGGGGATTCTAATGGCCGAAACCTGATCGTTCACCAAGCCTATGTCCATCGGCATTCTCACCTCGACGGAGTCCTGCTGGGCGTACAGCCTGGGCACCTGCATTACCTCCACCATGTCTTCTGTCAGGGTGATATGCGCCGGCAGGTCGTATCTGGCCACCAGCACCTGCGTCATATCCTGCGACCTTATAAAAGCCCGTGTCCTGGAGAGCAATATCCCCCATGCGACAGCCGCCAACAGAATTAAAACGACAGGGATAACCACGCTTTTTTTACACATAGTTATGTTTCCTATACTTTATCAGGGAAATGGCCGCCGTAACCCCGGCAGACCCCAAAACAGCGTTACCGGTCCCGGCCTGAGGCGGACCGCGAGAGGCGATCTTACTCCGCCGCTATTGCAAGGCCGCCGCCTGGGTTATTTTCAGTTTTAACTTAACTGTTTTATTGTAGCCTTCGATCTTTTTTTCTATCTCTTTCGAGAACTGCTTGTAAAAATCCTCCTTTTCGTCCCTCACTTCGCTATAATCCTTCAGGAATGTTTTGCGCTCTCTGCTGAGATCTTTAACGGCCGCCTTAACCTCATGCTTATCGGTCCCGAGCTTGGCTTTTTCTATGGCGTCGTCTTTCTCGTCGATATGTTTTTGTATGGCTGAAAGCCTCCGCTCGAAGTCCGAGGCTTGAACGTCCATTTCATCCATCCAGGGCTTAAGCTCGGAGATAATGTCGTTATATCCGGCCAGCAGCGGCTGAAAACAGTTGGGGCACGCCGAGCGGCGCGGTGCTTCGGCTATCACGGGCGCGCTGACCGCCGCCGGCGCGGCCGTCGCCGTCTCGACTTTAGGGGCCTGCGGAACTGCGGCCGGGGCGACTACGGGCTCAGGCTCCACACTGACAGGCTTCACCGCGACCGGCGCCGCCGGCTGCTGCGTTTGAGCTTTCTTCACGTTCTTTTTCCTGCGCACTTTTTTCCTTACGCGCACTGCCGGTTTCGCCGGCGCGGCGGCCGGCGCCGCGGCGCTCTCCTGCGCCTGGGCGGGAGATTCGTCCTGCGCAAAAACGGGCGCGGACAGAGAAGCCGCTATTAAGAGCGCGGATGCCGCCAGTGTAATTTTTTTCATATCGTTCGTCTCCTTATTTCCCACGGCCGCGCTTGCTCCGCCGCGCGTAAAAATGTCAACCGAGCTTATAATGCTTTCTAACGGCTTTTTTGATATTCCAGACGCAGTCCAGCCCTGCCGGGAAGATCACGTAATCCCCGCTCTTGAAAGAAACTTTCTCGTTCGCGGTCTCGACGGTCGCTTCGCCGTCAAGGAGAAGGCAGGTTTCTTTTTCGTCATAATGCCAGGAGAAAGCCTCTTTTCTCTCGCTTTCAGCGGGTTTCCTTACCTCGATCTTCATTTTTTCTCCAGGGCGGATATCGTTAAAACCTGCCACCCTTTACATCAAATAATATTTTACCAAACAAAGCCGCGCGGCTCGTCTGCAATTCCATTTTAACGTGAAAACTTAAAATGAAGTTCTCAAGTTGGATATCAGGGCTATACTATTGTCCCGAATATTTTACCCGCGGCGGCGGTCACGGCCATTGCCAACGCGCCCCAAAACGTGACCCTGACAGCGGCCTTAAGCACCGGCGCTCCTCCGGCAGCCGCCGCCAGCATCCCCAGCCCCGCCAGCAAAGCGATACTGGATCCAAAAACAGCGGGCGCCAGCCACGTCTGCGGCACGGCGAACACGATAAGCAGCGGCAGGACTCCCCCTAAGGAGAACATAGCCGCCGAGGCCAGCGCCGCCTGGACAGGCCGCGCGGCGGAATTAACTGATATGCCAAGTTCATCGCTGGCGTGCGCGCCCAGAGCGTCATGGGCCATTAACTGTTCCGCAACCCGGCCGGCCAGCGCCGGCTCCAAGCCGCGTTCGATATAGATGGACGCAAGTTCCCTGCGCTCTCCGGTCCTATCTTGTTCAAGCTCCCTGCGCTCGCGCGCCAGATCGGACCGCTCGGTATCGGCCTGCGAACTGACCGACACGTACTCTCCGGCCGCCATCGACATCGCCCCGGCCACCAGGCCAGCTATGCCCGCCACCAATACCGAACCTCCCGGAGCGTGAGCAGCGGCTACGCCCAGGACCAGGCTTGAGGTCGACAAGATCCCGTCGTTAGCGCCCAAAACCGCTGCGCGCAGCCACCCGACCCTCCCCATACGATGCAGTTCGGATTTTTTTCTATTCATGATCTCCGGTAGTGCCCGACTCGTTTTCAAATGTTAAAAACTCCGCGACGACCCGCCGCCGCCGGAGGATCCGCCGCCGAACGAAACGCCGCCCTCTCCCGCTTCCGGTTTTATCGGCGAGAGACCCGCGGCGCCGGCGGCCAGTGCCGCGGCCTCAAGGCCATCGGAAGCCGGGGCCACCAGCTCTTGCGCCGTATAACCGTTCCGCTCTTTTTTCAGCCGGCGCTCCAGCGCCGAGGAAACTATTATCAGAAGGAGCCCCAGCACCGCCGGGTCCCAGGCGTAATGCTGAAAGCCCAGATAATCCTTGTTAGTGCATAGCGCCAGAATGAGCCCCGCCGCTGACGCGATTATCAGCGCACGTCTGCGTGCCTTGATGCCGGCGGTCATTCCCGCTATAGGGATCAGGAACGTCAGCAGATAGGTCGTCCAATAGAAGGGCCGCGAAACCCCCGCCCCGGCGGCAAGCGCGCGACCAGAATTCCATGGGCCCATGTCGCCCAGACGCAGATTGACCGCAAGGCAAAGACCGAAGAAGAGGGACGCAAAAAGAACGGTGGTTTCATCCCGCTTAAAAAGCGGAGTCTCCGCGCTCTCGCTTCTCCAGGTAATTAAAAGCCCCAGGAGCAGCATGACCGCCAGGAAAGCGCGCTGCGGCCCGGCGCCGTCTATGAACGTGAAGGGAATAGCGGCAAGAGCGAGTATTCCCGCCAGCGCCATATACAGGAACCCGAACCGGGCGAAAAGAGCGAGCGCTCCGGCGGCGGCAAAAGCCTCCATGGCGGCGCTCAGCGCGTCTCCGTTCATCTCTGCACCGTGCTTTAAAAAATACCAGACCGCCAGCAGCGCGAGGAAAAGTGCCGCGGCAGCGAAGGCTTCTTCAGCGCCATGCCGGTAAAACCTCCAGCGTCCCGCCAGCAGCTCGGCCGCCGCATAGGAGAGGCCGGCGGCGATCGCCCACCACACCGCCGCGTCCCCTTCTCGCAGCTGCAGCAGCCAGCCGACGAACGACACGCTGGTCGCGGCCAGCAGCACGGTGAAGATGAACATGAGAATACGCATCATGACAGTGGTCCGTTTGAAGTCGGTTTCGGAGGCGGACCTTATCTCCAGCAGCTGCGGCTCGGTGATCAGCGCAGACCTGCGCCACGCGGCCGCCCGCCCATAGAGCCGGAGTTTTTCCTCGTCCTCGGGTTTATAAATTCTCATGGTCCTCCTTGAACCGCCGCGCCAGAATGAACAGCCCGACGCCTACTCCGAGCGACGATAGTATGAAATAGAGAAAGATAGCCCCCGTATCCCGGACATTATGAAGGAAGACGGAGCTGACCCCCGCATAGCCGTACAGCACCGCGTAGACCATATAGAAATATTTCCGCGAGCGGACGGCATGGGCCGCCGTCAGCCCGCAGGCGGACAGCAGACCGGCGAAGTAAAGCGACGGGCCCTCCGTCACCGTCCCCGAGAGCAGCGCGGCCAGTATAAAGTGTCCGGCGAAGTTCCCGTACACGTCCTGGAAATGGCTTTTCACGTCCAGCTCCGCGCTGACGTAAGCGGCCAGCCCGGCGATCGCCCCGAAGACCAGCCCGAAGGTCCTGTGGCTTTCGAAAAAGCTCGTATAGATGCTCTGAAGCTCCAGCCCGAACCAAGCCGCGAGCGAGGAGATCCCCAGGGAGAGCACCAGGCGGTTGTCGAAGCGATAGGCCAGAGCGATGAAGAGCGCCGAAGAGATCAGGAAGTGTGCCTTCCACGCGTCGCCGAACATATGAAAGCGGTTCTCGGCGTAGGCCGCCGCCAGCCCCCAGGCCACGCAGCCGATATAGAGGACATAGTCGAAAAGCAGCGTGGGCGAAGCGACCTGCTTCCGGTCGAAGGGTTCTCCCCTCTTGAAACAATAGGCGGCGGCCGCCGCGAAGAGGGCGACCAATCCGCCCAGCACGGTAAAGGGCCCCAGCAGGTCGAAATATTTTTTGACCGTGGCGGCAAGACCCGCGGCGACGAGGATAGCGCCCAGATAGAGGAGCGCTTTAAGTTCCCTATGTACTGAAAAGGGTTTCTCCTCCTCCAGCCCTTTCAGCCGCTCCGCCACGTCCGGAGCCATAGCCCCGGACTTCGTCATCCCGTCCAGAATATCATAAAGAATCATAAACATCCTTGTATTGGCGCCATAATCTCCTGCCTCACCGCTCAGGCGTCAAGCAATACCGATACCGCGGCCTTATAAAGGATCTCAAGGCCTTGCCCGGTCTTTTCCGAATGGAATTCCGGCTTCCACTCCAGTTCCGCCAGTGAATCGCTTATAGTGAAGATCGCGCCCAGTGTTGCGACAAAGAAATTACGCATCATCTGGAGGCCCAGGCCCGAGCCGAGTTCTAGGCGCGACGATTGAGCACTGCTTTGGCAGTGTAAATGAGGAGCAACGACGAAATCGGCCGGGAATGGGCCTCCCCGAAGGGGCCAGCCGCTTTTGGCCTGCGCCTTTGCGCTGTTCGGCTTACAGGCCTTCAGGCCTGCTCGCCTCACATCGCTTCGGCTCGGCTCAAAATCGGTCAGGCCAGGTGTTGCGTAATTTCTTTGTCGCAACACTAGCTTAGCGCGGCGGTATTCAGCTATAGCGAACAGCGCGGAGGCTTCCATCTCCACCGTCGCCACTCCCTCTTTTTGATACCGCTTGATCTCGGCGACGGTTTCCCTGTAGGGCGCGTCTATGGTCCAGGTTGTCCCCGTGAAATATCGCCGGCCCGATCTTTCTAGCGCGGCTTTAATATCGCTGGTAATTTTCTTTGAAGGATACGCGTATTTCGAAGGTTTTGCGTAATGATAGGAAGTGCCTTCGTCCCTGATCGCTTTTTCACAGACCCTAAGGTCCCCGACGTTTATATTTTTCTGCAGCGCGCCGGCGGTCCCTACCGAGATAAAACATTTTACGCCGTAGGCTATCAGTTCCTCCAGGACCGTGCCAGCCGCCGGAGAGCCTACGCCGAAATTACCCGCGACGGCTATCGCGCCGCCGGTCTCGTCCAGCGAGTACATCTCGTTGCAGATCCCCCTGATCCGGGTGGTCTTATGGTTCTTAAGGATATACTCGAGCAGACTGCGCTGGTAGCAGAGGATCATCCCGCGCGGCGCCTTGAACTCAGGATAGCGCCCCATTCTTTTAAGGTATTTTAAAAAATCCTGCGGAGTGAACAGGGACTCATGTACATGTTTGTTTTTCAGGTTTGGAAAGCCCATAGTAATTATCTCATCCGCGCTATCTCGGCCGGGAATCTATTTAAATATTATCAGAAGCGCTCCCGCGGCTATCATTGAAGCCCCGAGCCACTGGTAGGCCCCGAGATGCTCCCCCAGAAAAAACACCGAAAGGACGATGGCGAAAACCAGGCTCAGCTTGTCTATCGGCGCCACCAGCGAGGCCGGCCCGGTCTGCAAAGCCCGGTAATAACAGATCCATGAAAGCCCGGTGGCCAGACCCGACAGAACAAGGAAGACAAGGCTGTGCCTGTTGAGCGACAGCGGATTCTTCCACTCGTGCCTGGCCGCCACCAAAGCGCCGAGGAACGCTATAATGACAAAAGTCCTTATAAGCGTGGCCAGGTTGGAAGGGATGTCTTTCACTCCTATCTTTGCCAGCACCGCCGTCAGCCCCGCGAAAAAAGCCGATCCCAGCGCGAACAGTTTCCAATCGATCATATATATCCATTCCGTTTTGAATTCATTATGTCAAAGTTCCAAAACAGTATTATCTCACCGGCTTTCAAAGTAGTCAAACAGTCACAACGTCCTTTAGCGGGTAACAGGCCTTTCCCCCTTGAGGAAAGCTAAGATGGGAACCGCGCGGTTATGAATAACGTGACGCGAGTCCGGCCTGTAGTCTATTTCGACATCCGGCAGAAGGCGCTCAAGCCGTCGTTTGGTAACGTCGGAGTTCACCAGAACGTCCTTGCCGCCGAGAATGGCAAAGACAGGCATTGTAAGCCGCTTCAGGTACTCGTCGCTGAACAGCGGCAGCTTTTCCATGCGCGGCCGGCAATTCTTATTTATTATCGCGATAAAATTAAAAAAGTCGCGCGCCGCCCCGGACCTGGCCGGCCTGGATTTTCCGTAGATCAGTTCCCCCGCTTTGCGGGCGCCCCACGGCCCCAGCAGCATCAAAGGCAGGATAGTATAAAGGAATTTAAATTGGTTCCCCAACCCGCCCGGAACGATAAGGGCCAGCCGGGCCACGGCCTCCGGCCTGCGCGTGGCATAAGCCAGCGCCAGCCACCCGCCCAGCGATTCCCCTGCTATGAACATCTTCCTGAGACCGAGCCCCTTTATAACGTCTTCCAGCCAATCCGCGTACACCTCAATATCCAGCGAAGGGCGCGAAGACGCGCTTAATCCGGGCTCACCGATAACGTCGACCACATATACCCTGAAATCTTTCGCCCAGGCCTGCACATCGAACAGCCACATGGCGGCGTTGCCGAGCGCCCCGTGGATAAGCAGCAGCGGCGGCGCGCCCTCCGGCCCGCACACCAGCACAAAAGTTTCACCCTGACGCGTAGCCACCCGCCGCCGCTCATTCGGGACCGGCCAATTGTCCAGGAATTTCGCGTACAGCTCTAGAACCTTTTTCCTGCCGCTCTCGGATTTGAAGATACCCGCCATTATATTCCCTTTTGAAAAAAATTGCTGAAATTCAAGACCTGGCTTTTTAATTAGTGTTGTGTCCCCTGTCTCCAAATAAGCAGGAAAGTCACGACGTCTCTTGTGCCGCTCCTTACAACCTCAAAAGACTCCGTGTATACCTACTTACGGCGCGCTCTCAGGGAAAACAAGACGGGGAGCTTATAAGCCGCGCCGGCCTGCGCATAAAAACCGTTCTTTCCTTTCTTCATGGACCCGAACTTTTTCCATGCGGCAAAATCGAATTCGTGAAGGAATTCTATCTCCAGCCCGCTGCCGATAGCGGCATTAACTATATCGCCCATAGTATGGAACCATTCATAGGTCGCGGGCAGCTCTTTGCTCCCGCCATCGGTGTAAGTGCCGCCTTTAGGGATTTTGAGAGGCCCGTCATGGAAATAGGGGTAGCCGACATGCCGTCCGTCTTCGTCGAAAATCCCAGCGAAAGGATGATCGTCGAGGAGATACAGGACGCCCCCGGGCTTAAGACAGCGGCTGGCGACTTTCATCCAGCGGTCCATATCCGCATTCCAGCAAACTACTCCGTGGGAGGCAAATACTATATCGAACTTGTCCTTCATTATCCCGGGCAGGCTGTTGATGTCGGAACAGATGAATTTTGCCTTCACGCCGGTCTCGCGGGCCAGCGCGCGCGCCGCTTCGATAGCCCTGTCCGAAAAATCCACGCCGGTAACGCGCGCTCCAAGCCTCGCCCACGAAATAGTATCCAGACCGAAGTGGCACTGAAGGTGCAGTAGCGACTTACCCTTTACGCTTCCGACCTCGCCGATCTCAAGTTTATTAAGGCTCGTCTTCCCGCGCTTAAACCCGTCGACGTCATAAAATCTGGACCGGAGGTGCACCGGCACGCGTTCGTTCCAGTTCTTCAGATTAGCCTTCGCGTATTTATCCATTTCTTTCCTTTATTAATAAAGACTCCCGCCTTTTTAATATAGTCACCGGGATTTGATGGTTTTCGCCAGGAAAAGACAGGGGTTGGCCTCTCCCCACAAGGTCTTAAATTCTTCCAGCGGCCTGAACCCCATTGCAAGGTAAAATTGCCTGGTCGCGTCGTATTCGACGGACTTCCTTGAGGGGCTCAGCGTTTTAACGGTCAGAAATTCGAACTTCCTCTTCGCGAGATAAGCCTCCGCGTGCGCGACCAGTTCTTTGCCGATCCCCTTCCGGTGGTATTCCTTTTTGATCCCCATCACGTGGATCTCGCCCGTGAATTCGTTATGCAGGCTAAGCGACAGGAACCCCGCCACAGCGTCCCCGTCTCTGGCTGCGAGCATAGGCCGGGATCGCGCGTCCTCGATATAATTCCGGATCGCGTCCTCGATCCCGAACCATTCCGGCAGCGCCCGCAGCACCTCTTCGCAGACCCGCACTTTATTTTCAGTTATTTCTTCAACTATCATTTCCAAATGACCGCCCTTGCCCGCGTTCCCGAAATTCAAGCCATGATCACCGCAGTTCGAATTCCACTTTTATGTCAGGGTGCAGGCTTTTGTGCACAGGGCAGGCTTTTATGCATTCCGCCAGTTTCTTCCTTTCGGGTTCCGGAAGACCGGCCGGAAGGGTAACGATCCCGATGAACGCGGCCACGCGCCTGGGATTTTCCTGCATCCGCTTCTCTACCTCGATCGAAGCGCCCTTAAAATCCAGTCCGTCGCGCTCAGCGAGCTTGGCCATAATTGTAAGAATGCACGACGCCAGCGAACAAGCGAACAGGTCCGTCGGCGAAAACGTCCGGCCCCTTCCACCGTTATCGACCGGCAGATCGGTGACGAACCGATTCCCGCTGGGCCCGTGAGTAAGTTCCACCTGCTGGTCTCCCGCGTATACCGCTCCTATTTTGACGCTCATATGTCACCTCTCAAAAAAATAATTTAAATATTTATGCGCCGTCCTCTATCTTCTAATATAAAAAGGACCTGTGTACTTTTCCATTCAAAAGGCTCTCGGCTTAAAAGAAGAGTCATCTTTGCCGGTCCATTTGACCCGGCCGAATTGCTCGGCTTTATATGGACGTGTGGTAAAATTTTTAATAACGGGGGCCGTACAGGAGATCTCTCCGGCCCAGGGGGCCCAGTGTTCGGTAACCGAAGGGTCGTAGACGGTAGCCCATATCTCTTTGAAAGAATACGGCCCGTCCACAAAGATCTTCGGGCTATTGTCATGCTCGGGGTTTACCAGGACGTGAAAAGTTATCTCGCGCGGCTGTCCGGGCCGAAGCTCGGTCCGCTCCATCTCGGAGTAGAATTGTACGCCCGCATCGGAGGTCGTCACCCAGTTGCCGCCGGATACCACAACCGGCTTGCGCGCGGCGAACCTGGCCTTGACCACGATATACCCGCTGCCGGGCTCGTGGCTGTCGGTTACCCCCGATACGGCCAGGATGGTCTTGGCGTGCTCGCTGCAGGCTTGTCTATCGCTGTCGATCTGGTCGGACAGGCGTCCGCCCGGACTCTCGTAAAAGAAGCGCCAGGTTCCCGCCCCCAGAAAAAACGCGCCCCAAGCAAGCAGCACAAGTCCGATCTGTATCGGCAGGTCTCCACCGGTGGAAAGCCTGACCGCCTTGTACTTGCGAAAGCCATAGATCGTAAGCCATGCCGCCAGCAGGAAGAACCCCAGGCGCAGTATCAGATAGAGCGCGCCTCCGTCGAACATGCCGCGAAAAAGCCCGACCACCCCGAGGAACACTAGCGCCCCGAGACAACCGAAGATGACCAGTAAGATAAGCACCCGAACACCGGGCCCTATCTTACCGCGCCGCTCTGCGCCCTGCGCTTCTTTCATTTCTTCATCCGGCACAGTTTTCCCCCATTGCGATAGAAGAAGCCGCCTTGGCAGCTTTTCCCGAACTTATTTTTCCCGGTTCAGGAAAAAGATACCGCCTGCGAACAGTAGGGCGCTGGCAGCTGTCAAGCCCGCGGACGGCGCATGAGACACAGCGGTCGCCGGGATGAAATAGAGGTACATTTCGCAGCTTACGCCGATCAGCCCCAGTACGGCGCCGGCCGCGGCGGCGATCTTTAGCGGAGTAAATTTAGCATCTTGCACAGGCGGCTCGGCCGGGGCCGCCGCGGGCCTGTCAACCTTCACTTCGGAGGGTCCGCCGGAGAGACCCAGCAATTTCCTCAAAAGTTCCAGCTCGTGCGAATCCAGCCAGACACCATCACAGGACTGGCATTTATCCACCAGCAAGAGCGGATTCACCAGGCCGCCGCGAGACATCTTATTTTGGCAGCGGGGGCACACGAGCCCCTCGGCCTTGGGGTTGATCAGACTTAAGTCCGCCGGGCCCCCGCCCTGAGATTGTTTAAGCAGCGCCTCAAGTTCGCCCTTATCGAACCAGATCCCCGAGCAGCCCGGGCAAACGTCCAGCGGAATATTACCCAGCGTAAGCGTTTCAACCAGCGTTTCAGAAGAACATTTAGGACAATTCATCATATATTTCTCGCCCATCTCCTCTTAGGAATTCCCGTCTAAAGCCGCCTGTCAAAAGCCCGGCCTCTATATTTTAACTTTTAATCCCCCGCCGTGTTCCGTATCAATGCCGCCACGCCGCATCCGCCATATAAAACGCTTTCCCATTCAAAAGGCCGCCGCCTTTTCTAATTCCACCTGCCGTCGCCTAACTCTCTATTTTAATACCAAGATAGTACAACAAAGCCATGGCCTCCGGCATCGAGAACCTGGCCCCTTTAACCTGGTTGTCCGATAAGCGTATGGCGTAATTTTTCGCCTGAATAAGGTTCGCGTCCGTAAGGTTGGTGCCGCCGAACAGGCTGTCCGTGAAGTCGGTATGCGAGAGGTTGGCCCGGGTAAGATCGGCGCTGCGGAAATCCGCGCCTTTCGCCAGGCATTTCGTAAAGCAGCCGTCGCGCAGCGACAGCCCCAGGAAATTCGAGTCGCTGAGAACGCAATTTATGAACCGCAGCGAACCGGAGATCTTCACGCGCGGCCAATACGCCGCCGTCCAATTTACCCCTACCAGCTTCGAATCTTTAAATTCCACGTTCGGGAATGCCGACCCCGTTACTTTCATCAGGCTCAGATTACAGCTGATGAATTTGCAGTCCGGGAACTTACAGGAGATAAATTCCACCCCCGTAAGATCGCAATTCTTAAAATCGCAGCTATAAAACTGCTTCGATGAGATAGTGATTCCCTTCAGGGTCAGTCCCTCAAAGACCACGTCTTCGTATTCCTTCTCCGCCCCATCCGGCGAAACGATATTTTTATTCATAACACTTGACCCAAAACCCGCCGCCTTAAAAGGCTCTGCCTTTTGAACACAAAGCCGCCGGCAGACTTTTCTATCCGATCTTGACCGCCGTTCCGTACGATAAGACTTCAGTCACGCCCTGCGCGAACTCAGTGGCATCATATCTGACCGTAATTACGGCATCGGCCCCCAGCTCTTCCGCGTGCTTGACCATCCGGTCAAAGGCTTCCTGCCGCGCCTTCTCGCAAACTATCGCGTAAGATTCGATATTGCCGCCGATAATTTGTTTAAGCCCTCCCATAACGCCCTGAGCGATGCTGGGCGAGCGGACCACGATCCCTCTCACGACGCCGAGATAACTCTTAACCGTGCGCCCCGCGATATCATTACCTGTTGTCACTATCATTGTTCTCTCCTGTCCGCTTCATCCAAAAGCGGCGCCTTTCCACGTAATTCACACCCTGAATATTATAAAAAGTCTCCTGGTACCTTTTCACTCATAAACCATGCCTTTCAGAACCCGGGAGAAAGGCCCCGCCTTTTCTCCCAGCGGACTAGTTTATAGGAAGAGGCTCATTCTTTACCACGGCACTTTTGCCCTTTTTAACAGTAACTGTCACATAATCCCCCACTTTCAGCAGGGTGATGTCCTCAGGGGTAACCTTAAAGATATGATCGTTGAGGACTATCTCGTTCTTGGCGGCATCTATGGCTGTGATGAGGCCGATAGACATGCCGTTCTTATGCGTGAACGGCTGCGGAGGCTCGCTCTCACCGGCTTTCCTGACGATCGTCTCGCCTTTCTTTACCTTAACCGTAACCTCGTCCCCCGCTTTCAGCCGGGCGATATCCGCCGGAGAGACCTTAAAGATGTGATCGTTGAGAACTATCTCGTTCTTGGCGGCATCAATAGCGGTGATGAAGCCGATAGACATGCCGTTCTTATGCTTGAACGGCTGCGGCGGCTCGCTCTCGCCGGACTTCAAAACGGTTGCCTTTCCCTTCCTTACATTAACCGTAACCTCATCCCCCGCTTTCAGCCGGGCCGCGTCTTTACCATCCACCTTCACGATCCAGCCGCTAACGACTATTTCGTTTTTAGCGGTATCGGCAGCCGACACCACGCCCAGCAGCGTGCCGTTCTCGACCTTAAAAGGCCTCGGCCCCTCCAAAGTTTTATCCTGCGCGAAACCTATTCCGGTCAAAACCGCGAACACCGTCGCGAACACAAATTTTCCCATCATGATAGTTCCTCCCGAGCATCTTCCCTATATTATCGCCTTATCGCAAACCAGTGTCAATTAGTAATCCGGAGTAATCCGGTGACATAATACTAAATTCCTATATTAGGTATTATCCCGTACTCTTAAACTAAGCTTTCGGTCCCGACAGTAGGCTGTCGGGGTCGTCTGCTATCCTATATACGAGGGACGTACTAAAAGGCCTTGACTGTATATACAAATGTATTACAATATACGGAGGCTGCATGATACGCTGGGATACGGCGAAGAACGAGCGCCTGAAGCTGGAAAGGGGTATTTCGTTCGAGGAGTTGCTGCAGGCCGAAGTTATCGGGAAATTCGGCAATAAGAAGCGGAATAACCAGCAAATGCTGTTCGTCCTCCACGATCACTATGTTTGGGTTATTCCATATGTTGAGGATAAGGATGGCGTGTTCTTGAAGACAGCTTTCCCGAGCAGGAAGTTCATGAGGATGTATCTGAAGGGAGAATTAATATGAAACGTTTCAAATTGACCAAGAGCGAAAAGGCAATAGAGGCGGCTTTCCTGCGCGGGGAGTACGTCCCCCTTTCTCCCGCACGCGACAAGGCGATAGCGGACGCCGTAGCGGCCTACCGCAAGGACGCCGTGATCAGCCTGCGCATCAACAGCAAGGACCTGGCCTGTCTAAAAGCGAAAGCGAAAAAGTACGGCGTTCCCTACCAGAGATACATCACCGGCATCCTCCATTACCACGCCATGTAACCCCAGGCAAAAGGCGCCTTGTTACCGGAAATCTGAGGATATCCCGAATTGGCACATCCTCTGGACTAAAATTTTCAAAAAGCGTTATCGTCTTTACCGAGGTGGTAACAAATTGTGACCACCTGCTTTATGATTCCAATTTGGAATCTTAAAACTCTTCAACGACGCCGTTTCGGCCGTGAAAACGCAATTTATTAAGAATATTAAGGACCGTCTCGGACCCTCCATGGCACCTTCAACGTTGTGGTGTCACATTTTGTGACACCATGACGGTTGAAAATAATCAAGAAACACCCAAGCGGGCAATATGGGATTCCTGATGCCGGCGGCTGCAAGTTCGGGGTCCTGTCAGCCATGGGGCCCATCGGGCCTGCGGCCGGCCCGGCGACTTCGCGCCGGTTCCTCCTCGGCCCGATCCGACCCATGGCCACCACCCCGCCAACGATACCCGCCGGCGAACGATGAAACGGATGACTTTTATAGGCCGGAAAAAAGTTTGGAAGATAGGAAGCCTCCCGTAGTCCTGCCGCCCCTATCTTACTCTCCGCAGGATGTCGCGAGGAACCAGCCAAACAAAGCACCAATGAATGAATAAGGGATGGCTGTAATAATAAAAACGCGCAACGCACCATCTATTAAATATATCCCCTCTGGCAGAATCATAAGCGGTACAAACACAGCGAAAAATAGTACCGGAGGAATCAGTCCTTTAAATATGTCGACCAGGCATCGCACCCGCTTGAACCCAATAATTGCCCCGGCAAAAAAACCAGGGCCAAAAAGCATTTTCAACTCGGTATGTGGGGAGATTAGGAATAAAGAAGCAAAAGAAAGATGATAAACGTGGCCAAACAATGTTGAGAACTCCGCCGCAATTTTTCCAATTATACTTTCATTGTACCAAGCACCCGAGCCTCGCCATAATGTCAATATCACGTAAACGCCCGTTGCCCAAAGATACGGGGCCTTATCCTTTAAATATGTTTTTATATTGGGCATTTTTATTCTGTTTTGGACATAAATATCGAAACTAACGCCTGGCGTCGCCTGGCTTCTTTCCCCATGCCAAATTTCCGCCATCTATTTTGAGGCCGCGAATTGCGGCCTCAAAACCAGTATTTATTAAAAATCACGCTATTTAGAAGCCCCTCTGATCTCTAGAACTTCAAAAGGCTGCTACCTTGTGACCCTTTTTGTTATCGCCGCCAAGTATGGCTTTAAGATGCCAAATTGCATCTTAAAAATATCAGATATTTGCAATTGGAAGTTCCTAATTTACCAAACAAGTAAGAAAGTCAGAAACGTCCCCTATCCCGTCCTTGGTTAACATATGCGACAGCATCCTTTGGATTAAAATTATCCTCAGGCTTTCCGTATTTCTTTTGCACTTTACAGACCCATTCTTCTCTTTTAATAAGGCTGCCACGAGTGGTTTTTATCTCTGAAATTAGAAAAACATCATCTTTCTTTGAAACAAGAGTAACCATATCCTGAAATTCATTCAATAATTTCTCTGCTGCCTCTGAATCACCTTTCTTCGAGTATTCGCCGCGACATGCAGGGAAACTGTCACTTGGATCCACGGCGACAGTCTTCTTACAGCCCATAAGCAAAGGAACAGCAATTAGAATCACAAATCGTCTCATAATATTAGTCAAAATTATTAACGCATCCCGGTTTTAGAATAATTAAATTATTACGATTCGTCCCCGACCCGAATACAGTTTTACAAACTAGTACACAGTAAAAGTAGTTATTAATAGTTGTGTGAATTATGGTACCATCTTCCTATAAAGGAAGGTGAGCCATGAGCCAAAAAAGTCACAAAGTCCGGTTGAACAAGAAAGAACGGAAATATTTGCAGGCCATAGTGCAAACAGGCGCGGATAAAGCGCGCAAAATCACAAGGTGCCGGGTTTTATTGCTGGCCGAAGGGATAAAGGGCAAAACTGATGAGCAGATATCCGATT